>Ga0209117_1000145_pt1 | contig 45000 bp, 34 predicted proteins | sample BlaSpr_A8_OM2_M2_FD_187978 | JGI IMG/M metagenome (GOLD analysis project Ga0209117, IMG submission 187978) | Forest soil microbial communities from Thunder Bay, Ontario, Canada - Black Spruce, Ontario site 2_A8_OM2_M2 (SPAdes) (version 2) | ecosystem: Environmental > Terrestrial > Soil > Boreal... | reverse complement strand
GGCTCGCCGCGTCAGTTCCATACGCTCCGAATTCGTCAACGTGATCGAGTCTCTCATGGACTCGATTATAGTCTATAAATGGTTGTTACAGTCCACTAGTTTGTGGGTTCCCGTGTTGGGGTTCTCCCGCGGCGTGGGAGGATTGGTCGGAACAGTATCGAGCACGGCACCTTTCGGCGATTTGATCTCGGTTTGCCCTAAGCGTCGGTGACCATGCCCCACAACGCATCCACTGCCTGCGGCGCCTCGATTTCGTCGCGCACCATCGCCTTTTGATCGAAGTTCGGTCGCGGCGCGTTCCAAATATTTCGCTACGCCGCTGATGCGATAAACCAGCGCTAGCGTGTAAACGCGATCCAGGCAGAGACGACTCTGGTCGAGCAGCCTCGGCCCGATCAATGGGGGTACCACTGGGGGTTGGCCGAGCATTTCATCCGCTTGGCGCTTGAGAGTTGCATACAAAGCTGGCCGCAATGGGGTCGGAGCGAACCAGGTCGCGCACGCGGTTGAAATCGGTCTCCGTGGCAATGAGTCTTGGATGGGCTGGCCTCAGGGTAGCAAGCGGACGCTCCGGTCCCGGTACAGCGGCAGCGAAACTGCACTGTGCCAGTGCCAGCAAGAATGCAATTCGGAGCATCGTGGATACCAGGACTTTCATTGCGAAATCGCGTGGACTCATAGGATTGTTCCTTGTTATAAAGTCCTTGGCATGAAAACGCGAGTCTTATTATTCCTCTTCTGTGCCGTCACGGCCGGGCACGCCGCAACGAGTGTCCCCCGGCCTGAATTTCCGCAGCCGCAATTCGAGCGGCCACAGTGGCGGACGTTGAATGGAGTCTGGCATTTTGACTTTGATGACGAGAATGTGGGAATCGATAAGAACTGGTCCGCCCCGATGCACCAGCTGAGCCGGCAAATCACTGTGCCATTTTGTTTTGAGAGCAAGTTGAGCGGAATCGGCGATACCGCGTTTCATCCCTGGGTGTGGTACTCGCGAGAGTTCCGGCTGCCGGCGGACTGGAAAGGCCGTAGAGTCCTGCTGCATTTCGGAGCTGTCGATTACCGCAGTCAGGTGTGGGTCAATGGCCGCTTCGCCGGCGGGCACGAAGGCGGCAACACGCCCTTTCAATTCGATATCACCAGCCTGCTTGATGGCGATTCAAACGTCCTGACGGTTCGCGCCGAAGATCCGCCGACCGATCGTTACATCCCGAGAGGCAAGCAGTACTGGGAGGTGAAATCCAAGTCGATCTTCTACACGCGGACTTCGGGAATTTGGCAGCCAGTGTGGCTGGAATCGACCGGCGAAAGCTACCTGGAACGTGTGCGCCTGACACCGACCATAGACGGGCTCGTGATTATGGAAGCGGAGGTGGGCCGTTCTCAGGCCGGTCTTGAGTTCAGCGCCGTGATTGGCAAAAAGAATATGCAGATTGCCAGCGGGACCTCCCTCGTCCATAACACTCGCTCCCGCCTGGCGCTTGCCGTTAGCCAGCCCCTCCTGTGGTCTGTCAACGATCCACAGCTTTACGATGTCACTTTCCAACTGCGAAAAAATGGAGTCGTGCTCGATACCGTTACGTCGTACTTCGGCTTCCGGAAAATTTCAACCGAAGGCGGCCAGGTGATGCTCAACAACAACCGCATCTATCTGAAGCTGATTTTGGATCAAGGCTACTGGCGCGACAGTATTTTGTCGCCGCCTTCCGACGAAGCGATTCAATACGACATCCGAACCAGCAAAGAAATGGGGTTCAACGGAGCCCGCAAGCACCAGAAGCTGGAGGATCCGCGTTTTCTGTACTGGGCGGACAAGATGGGGTATCTGGTCTCCAGCGAAATGGCCAATGCCTATCTTTTTGATGCGGCCGCCGCCGGCAGGTTCACCCGCGAGTGGACCGAAGCGGTGACGCGTGACTACAACCATCCCTCGATCGTGATCTGGGTGCCGATCAATGAAAGTTGGGGCGTGCCGGATTTGCAGGATCCGCGTCAGCAGCAGTATCTGAAAGGACTCTATGCTCTCACCCACACACTCGACTCCGCGCGCCTGGTAATCGATAACGACGGATGGGAACACACCAACTCAACCGATCTTTTTGCAATTCATGATTACGCGCGGAATGGTGAATTATTATACGAGCGGTACCAGGTCATGGGCGAGAAGCCAGCAACGGTCCCGAATAATCACAAGAAGGCGCTGATTTCCGGCTATCAGTACAATGGGTCTCCGATCTATTTGTCCGAGTTTGGGGGCATCGCATTCATTCCGCCGGGAGCCACGGTACCTCCTGAGAGTTGGGGTTACTCGGGTGTGGAGAAGACCCCGGCGGACGCGCTCGCCCGCTTGACGGGCATTTACCAGAGCATCGCGAAGCTCCCCGCTCTTGCCGGTTTCTGCTACACGCAACTCACCGATGTCGAGCAGGAAGTAAATGGTTTGCTTACGTTCGATCGGGTTCCGAAGTTCGACATCAAAACGATCAAAGCCATCAATGACTTAGTGCACTAGGCCGGGCCCTGCACACCGGTTCGCTGCCTTCGACGTTGCAGAACGTACCGCTGGAATATTTTTATAAAGCAATGCAGTGGATGCGCAAACGACAGGAAGTAGATAACGGTTTTGTCGCTGTGTTTGGCGCCTCTCGCGGGGCGGAGGCAGCTTTGCTCTGGGCTGCGGCCGATCCCCAAGTAAAAGCCGCGATTGCGGTGTCGCCGAGCCACGTCCCTTGGGAAGGAGTTATGGCGAAACACCTTCTGGTCCCGCCTGGACCTCCGGCGGCAAGCCGTTGCCTTATGTGCCCAACAGCATCCCCGTTGCGTTTGCAGTGCGGCACGCGTGGGACACCCTGGTCGGAAAGCCCGTGAAGCAAACTCAACTTTTCATTCAAGACTTGAAAGATTTCGGTGATACTGCGCGCATTGAGATCCCGGTGGAGCGTATTCGCGGGCCGGTGTTGTTACTTTCCGGGAAGGACGATCAAATCTGGCCCTCGTCCTTCATGGCCACCCGAATCGTGGAGAGGCTCAGGAGAAACCAGCACCCGTACAGAGATGAGTATCTATCGTATGACGGGGTCGGTCACTGGATTCCGAATGGCTGTCTTCCGACGAATGGCTCGCGGCAAGGCATGAAACTGGCGATCGGCGGAACGCCCGAAGCTACAACTCTGGCGCAGGCTGATAGCTGGCCCAAGATCCTACGATTTCTGATCGGCGCTTCAGTGGAACAGAAAAGGTACGCTGAACGTGGGACGTAGACGGCCCCAGAATGGACAGGCCCGCTTGTCGCACCTCATAATGAACAAACATTTCCTACTCGCGCTGTTTTTGTTGAGTTCGGCTCCAGCTGCATTGACCAACAATCTGACGCTGTGGTATCAGCAACCCGCGACCAATGCTATGAACGAGGCGCTGGCCATCGGCAACGGGCGCATGGGCGCTTTGGTTTTTGGCATGCCGCAAAAGGAGCGCATCACTATCAACGAAGACAGCTTTTGGACAGGCGATGAAAATCCTTCAGGTAACTACGATTCAATGGGCGCGTATCAAGTCTTCGGCAATGTCTTTGTCAACCTGCCGCGACACGCCGGGGCCACCGATTACCGCCGCGCTCTTGACATCGGCGAAGCGCAGTCGCGCGTGGTTTACAAGGCAGGCGGGGTGAAGTATCGGCGTGAATTTTTTTGCAGTCATCCCGCCGGGGTACTTGTGGCGCGGTTCACCGCCGGCAAACGCGGCAGCTACACCGGCAGTATCGAACTGGATGATTCCCACAAGGCGCGGATCATCGCATCCCGCAACCGGATATTGGTTTCCGGCAAATTGGACAATGGGTTGAAGTACGAGTGGCAGATCGTGGTGCTGAGTGACGGCGGCACGCTTGAAGCCAAGGGCGCGATGCTTGAATTCAAAAAGTGCAACAGCCTAACGTTGCTGATCGCGGCCGGAACGAACTACACGATGGATTACACGAAGAATTATCGAGGTGAAGACCCGCACGCGCATTTGACCGCGCTATTGGACGTCGCTTCGCGGAAAGATTACGACATGCTGAGGGCGGAACACGCGAAGGATTTTAAATCCATCTTCAACCGTGTCTCCGTGGACTTTGGCGCTTCTTCCCTCTCCCAACGAGCACTGCCCACGGACAAGCGCAAACTCGAAGCGGCCAAAACGGTTGACCCTGAACTGGAGCAACTCCTTTTTCAATATGGCCGCTATCTGCTCATCTCCTGTTCCCGCCCCGGCGGTCTGCCTGCGAATTTGCAGGGCCTGTGGAATGACCGCAACGATCCTCCGTGGCACAGCGATTATCACGCGAACATCAATGTGGAAATGAATTACTGGCCGGCCGAAGTGGCGAACATGGCCGAGTCGCACGAACCGTTTTTCGATTTAATTCAAAGTCAGCTTCCTGCCTGGCGCACAGCCACCGCTGCGTCGCCTGATTTCAAAACAACCGCTGGTGATATGAGCGCGCGTGGTTTCGCTATCCGCACTTCACATAACATTTTGGGGGGCATGGGCTGGAAATGGGACAAGACCGCGAACGCTTGGTATGGCCAGCATCTTTGGGAACACTACGCATTTGGGTTGGACAACAACTATTTGCGAAACGTTGCCTATCCCATCCTCAAGGAAACGTGCGAGTTCTGGGAAGATCACTTAAAGGCATTGCCTGACGGCAGGCTGGTTGTGCCCAATGGTTGGTCACCCGAGCATGGTCCCGATGAGGATGGCGTTAGTTACAACCAGGAAATCGTCTGGGATCTTTTCAACAACTATGTTCAAGCCTGCGATGCGCTGGGCATAGACAAAGGGTATCGCAGTAAGATCGCCGCCATGCGTGACAAGCTCGTCACACCCGGGATTGGCAGCTGGGGACAACTCCTTGAATGGATGACCGAGAAAAAAGATACGAGTGCGATTGTCAAAACCCCCGAACTCGACACGCCCGCCGACCATCATCGCCATACGTCACATCTGTTCGCGGTGTTTCCCGGAAATCAGATCAGCGTGGTTAAAACTCCGGCGCTGGCGGCGGCCGCGAAAGCGTCGCTTGACGCGCGTGGCATCGGCGCCCGCAGCGATGTGCGCGAATGGTCGTTTGCTTGGCGCACCGCACTCTACGCGCGGCTCTACGATGGCGAGAACGCGCATCGGATGTTACAGGAGTTGTTTTCCGCCCGGAATACCTGTCCGAATCTTTTCGGTCTTGCTCCGCCGATGCAGATGGACGGCAATTTTGGCATCACCGCATCGGTTGTCGAAATGTTGCTGCAAAGCCAGAACGGTGAATTGGATTTGCTGCCTGCCCTGCCGTCCATGTGGCCGCACGGCTCGGTGAAAGGCCTGCGTGCCCGAGGCGGGTTTGAAGTCGATCTCTCGTGGAAGAACGGCAAGGTCACGGAAGCGACGATTCACAGCCTCAACGGTCATCGCTGCACTGTGCGCGTGGGAGGTCAGACGCGAACGTTTCCGACCGAACATGGGAAACGCTATACACTTGATGCCAGCCTGACCGTTGCGCAACGCTAAAGCAAAAAAGCGCAGATCCCCGACCTTCCCAGCCGCCACACGATAAGTGCCGGATTGTCGATTATTACCGGCCAATTTTGTGAATCACACCCCTAAAAGTTGCAGGTGAGAAGCGTTTTTCTCTTTCAGTTGGATTTTCTCTTCCTCAGGAGGGGTTTTCTTTCCTGCTCAGATCTTGGAAGGTCAACGCCGGAGGGGCACAGCCCCGATGCGCTAGGATTCCTTTTATTTTACTTCCCGTTCCGCCGCACCAGATCGAAGCGGAGTGGGCCGTGAGCTACTCTGAATTCATCTTGCGATGATATTTGCCTTGTGTTAGCTTTCCGCCCGGATGAAGTTCACTCGACCACGTCTCACCATCGAACCCACCACACTCGCGACACCCTGAGAACGGGCAGAGATTGGCCGGTAATGTCGCCCATGCTCGGAAGTTATCCTCGGACCAAACCTATCAGCTTGACGAGCCCGTCCTGCAGACCTAACATGCCGTGAAATGACAGGTTTCAACGCACTCCGTTCGCCTCTGAGCTTTCTGCAGAGCGGGCTTCAAGATATTCCGCACCGCGATGTGCTCGACGCCGAGGAAGGTTGGTGGAGGAGCGAAGGCGTCGGCATTTCGGACGCCATCGACCGGGCTGGCACGCCATGGTTGCGGATGTTCGATCGTCTCGGAAAACGCGTCGATGAAATTCTTTACCCTCGCGAATATCAGACGATTTTGAGGAGGGGTTACCGATCCGGAGTCGTTTGGCGCGCTCTGGAAGAAAAATCGCTGATCCCTACTTATTCGCTGATCTACAACATTTCGTTCTACGATCCCGGGATTTGCTGCCCTTATACTGTGTCACTCGGGACGGTGGTGCCTCTTGCGAAATATGGTAGCGCGGAATTGCAGAATCGCTTTCTGGCTCAACTCTCGCGGAAAGACGATTCCCAGTGGCAGGGTGCCACGTGGATGACAGAGATCAAAGGCGGCTCGGATTTGGGAGTCGCTGTCGAGACTATTGCCCGGCCCGTGGGCGATTGCTGGCTGCTGACAGGCGACAAATATTTTGCGAGCAATGCCAGCGCTGAGTTAGCCGTTGTAGCTGCGCGCGCTGAAGGAGCTGCGGCGGGTGTGCGCGGGCTGGCCTTGTTCCTAGTGCCGCGATACCGCAAGAATGGCGAGCTCAACTATTTTATTCGGCGGCTGAAGGACAAGATTGCAACGCGCTCTGTTCCTACCGGAGAAGTAGAGTTGAGAGACAGCGAAGGCTACCTGCTCGGCTCGGCTGACTCGGGAATTTATCTGATCCTCGAAGTCTTGAACCTCTCGCGCGTAGCGAACAGCGTGGTGAGTGTCGCGTTGGCACAGCGCGCGATGGCAGATGCGCTTTCGTATGCCGAGCGCCGAGCCGCGTTCGGCAAGCGAATTTTCGATCATCCGCTGCTTCGTCATCAATTTGAAGATTGGCTGATTGCGCTTCGATCGGCGTTTGCGCTGGCGTGGGATTCGGTTCAGCTGCTGAACGAAGTTTGGATGGAGCGTCCGCCTTACCCCGATCGCTATCATCTGTTTCGGCTGGTAGCACATCTTGCAAAATATTGGACGGCCGAGTTTGCGGTTGATACAGCAAAGTGGGCCATGGAAGTGCACGGTGGGTTGGGTGTGTTGGCGGAGTATGGTGCGGAACGCTGGCTGCGGGAAGCGATGATTCTCGCGATTTGGGAGGGAACATCGCATCGCCAGATGCTGGATGGACTGGAAGTAATCGAACGGAAGCGAGCACACAAGATGCTTTTCCAGCACCTGGCTGAAATCGCGTCCTCTAAAGAACTTCAGGACATGGAATCCGAAGTGGAGCAGCACTTGAAACTTCCACCCGAGGAAAAGGAAGCGCTTGCCGAACCGCTCTTCAAAAGGCTTGCGGCTTTCACGGCCAAAACGCTCGCTCGTAAATCGAAATAACTCCCTAAGACTTTTGAGTGGCCTCTGCTATGAGTGAGGCGTCGAACTACAAACGATCTTCAGCAATGTCTAGCGTTTCTCACCTCGGAACCCGGTAAACCGGGCAACGCATGGTAGCGCTGGTTGGGTAACCGGGCATCTGCTTGCCAGTTTTCGCTACCGATGCCCCTTCTCCGGTAAGGGCCTGGAGCGGTGCCTGGGATGTGCCCAACGGCCAGCCGGAGTGTACCTGCTTTGGAACCTTCGAGCACCCTTGTCGCGAGACCAACAGCGGGAATCTCGATCATTCCGACCGTAGTTGGCCCCTTGGCCGGTTTACGCTCGCCGCGACGCGCGGCTGATCAGTGGCGCGCGCCAAACTGCCTCCCGCGAATGACAACACGGCAATCATCGCCGCGCTCAGAGTGTTTTTCTTGGTTCGAAGAGTAAAGTTCATATCCCCTTCATTTTCGGCTCCAGATCGGGCCGAGAAAACAGCACGCCACTCGCGTATGCACCGATTCGGAAACCGTGGAGAGGGAGAGACAAGAGTCGCGGCTGAAGACACATTAACTTGTCCCGGAATAACCGCGCTACTGGTCACTGGGACGGAATGAGGACAGCAGTACCACGGGCGGTGTGACTGTCCAAGAGGAGTGGATTCACACGAAAGAAAGAGAAAATCATCACAGTCTTCGGGAACCGGAAACCAAACACTAAGCCATTCGCCAAGCGCCTTGGTTCTACGCGCGTACAGTTTAACTCCTGATATGTTCTCAATCGATGAGGAACCACCGCCGAGAGGCACGAACGCGAGCTGAAGCCCCTAAGAATTTTATGCACGCGCTTCTCCTAAGCGCGTCGGGAGAGCTTTGCCCCCTTGACATGGAGTTATCATGGAAGTCGCGTTACCGGACTTCTACTGAACGCATCCCTTGTTTACTATGATTTTCTTATGCCTCTGCCTTCCGTTTACACTAAGAGAGTGGAAGCAGTACCTTGGCCAGGAAGCCGAGAAGAAAGGTTCGCTTTATGAAATTCGGATTGGTGATCCTGCTCCTTGCCTTCTTCCTGCCAAATGCTTCAGAACCATCGACGCCTAGTTCGGGTGCCACTTGCAAAAAGAACAAGCTCTTCAAGGCGCAGAACATCGTTGCCTGGTCCACTCCATCTCGTGCGCGGGGCTTTTTCTACAAATCGGGCATGGCTATTGATGCGGACGGCGCATTCCGAGCCTATCATCGTAACGATCGACTCGGACTTGATTCGTTGGCCCACGCGGGACATCGGGGAAACTGGTGGGCACTGGTCACAGATAACGGAAAAACGAGCGGACGCCCCGTGGTACAGGGGAAGTCGGATCCGGCTCCAGGATATTATGTGTCTACGACTGCTCTCTATGACTCCAACAATCCCAATACCCGAGATCCGCATAGGTATGTGGACGCGGCGAAGGTGCCGTATATTGTGCTTCATCCCAAAGCTCTAAATCATGCTCGACTCGGTGATTTCGCAACTGTCGTTAATTTTCAGAACGGAAAGATTTCTGCGGCCATTGTGGCGGACGAAAGCGCACCAGACCTTCCCGTCGGCGAAGGCTCAATCGCCCTAGCTGAAGCATTGGGCATTGACTCTAGTCCGCGAAATGGGGGGAAGGATGGAGGAGTTGGCTATCTTATTTATCCTGGTTCTGGAAACGGCAAGCCAAGGCCATTCAAAGAGATAGTCGCCAACTCGAAGGAGCTTTTTGAGGCGTGGGGTGGGTTTGACAGACTGAACGCGTGTTTGGCGGGCGAGTAGCCGGGTCAAAGCCCTTGTGGAATTCGATAAGAGTCTACGTCTCCGCGCAGCCCATCGATAAACTGCAGAATCATGCTCGCTTTTGTCTCGAGGGCATTCCATCACGATCTTTCCTGCACCATTCATCACCGCAATCGAAATGCTTTCCTTGTGCACATCCATACCGATGTACTCTTTGCTATCCATTGAGGGCGTTCCTTTCTGCCTTTAGGGCCTGCGGCCCGCGAAACTTGATAAAAGCCGTCAGTGCAAAATTGCCCTTCAGACCGCTAAGCCCTTTGTTTTCAGGTCAGCCTGCGACCATACGTCTTTCGACCCTGTAGGGATTGAGGCAACCACCCAAACCCTACTCCAAAAAGGGCGCCCTTTTATATTGCGTTGCGTAATCGAAACTACAAATCCATATGGACGGTTTGCGCGTTTATAAAGCTCTAGCGTTTATCTGGCACAACCGTTCGACGCTAGAACTTTGCTCTCCTTGAATGTAGAATCCTTTTGCGTATGACACCGGACGAAGCCCGTCAATTAGTACAACGACGAACATGCAACTCGTAGGCGAGTTACCCCAAGCGGATTTGAACGACGTGCGAAAAGACACTCGCTCAAAGACGTATTGGCGTGCGATGAGACCTAGAGCCATACCCAAACTCGTATTTCGGTGGTGGGCAGTACTCATGGCTTTGGCAAGCATTGCTGCGGTATCGCTCGTGGGCGTGCTTTCCTTCGGATGCTATGGTGCGACCATGCTTCTCGGGAGGGTTCGTCCCTTACGCGACGCGTATCAATTTCTCTCCCGGGCTTACGACCGGTTCCTCGACCAGCTCGGCCAAGAAGTTCTGCGGGACTCCCGAGACACCCCCGCGTTGCGACTGATGGTCTCCCTCAGCCTTACCGCCGTGCCAATTTTCGTGATCCAACTCGTTTTAGGAAAACCTCGGCTGCTGCTCGCGATCGCTTTCTATCTTTCCCTGTGCGGTCTCAAGTTTCAGCGGTCTGTGAGGATGTTCAGCGCCAAACACCTGGAGTCGCACCGGCCCCAAGGGTACTTCTCGGAGAAATACGATAAGGTCTTCGGCCGCTACGTCGAATTCTTTCTCGGATATTTGTATGGGGACCTTCCAGAACTGGGTCGGACAGTTCATGTCCGTCTCCACCATAAAGAGAACGGCGGACCCGACGATAATGTCTCCTCCAGTGGTTACGATCGAACGAGTCCATTGGATTTCCTTTGGTATCTTTCGGACAACATTTGGACGGCCCTGGGGCTTGCTCCATACGCCTACTTTAAAGCTAGAGGCGATGAAAAGAACCGAAGACGATTGTTATGGGGAATGACGCGGTACTGCGTTTATTTCGGAGCTGTATTTATTTACGATTGGAGAATTGGGATTGTGTTCGTGTTAGTCCCTCTTCTCTGCATGAACTTCATCATGGCGATCACCGCATGGGTTCAGCACGCCTTCTGTGACCCGGAACATCCCGAAGATTATTTTACAAATACCGTGACCATCTTTGATGACGTGAACTTCATGAACGAAGGATACCACCTCTGTCATCACCACCGATCTGGCCTGCACTGGACCGAGATGCCCGCCCATCTGGAGCGGATTCGCGACAAGATGAGAGAGTCCGGCTCCTTGGTCTTTCGGGACTTGGATTTTATGGAGCTTTTCATCGAGTTGACTCTCCTTCGCAGAATGGATGTGCTTGCCGAGAAACTTGTCCCGTGGGAGCCCATGAATCACGAACAGAGGCTGGCTTTGCTGGCGAAGAGAACTAAGCCTGCGAGGGCCGTTTCGGCTTGAGGCGTCATGGGTGAAGGATTGCGGCAGGACCTTGATGGCGAAGGCGCGCCTGAAAGAAATTTTGCCGGAAACGCTCTTCCCTAAAGGTCTACACATTTACAGAGCAAAGCGAGATGCAGGTCAACCCGGTTAACACTGTTGTTTGCCGCTCCGTCTTTTGAGCTGCAGGAACCGCGTGCTTCGGACGCCTACACGAGTGACCGCACAATCGACAGCTGGTCGCGCTCGCGGCTGTCATAGGGAGCGTCGGCCCGGTGACTAGCGCCTCGCCGACAAGAGAAGCGCCACAATGTCAGCGAATAGCCCCTTAAAATGGACACTTACGATGCCGAGTGATGTGCCGAAACCTTGGCCAATTTCAAAACCTCCCGCCCGGCCTTTTGTGCCGCCTTCGCCCTATCCTGCAAAAACCAGTCCAGATAGCTTTTGGTTCGGGATGGTCAAGCTATGGACAAGGCTCTCTGCTGACGGAACATGGAGAGGTTTGCCGCATCACACGCCGAGCGACCCAAAATTCAGACAGAAGCTCTTTTTCTGGCGGCAGGGATACAGCTTGCGCTCGGAACTGCCTCCGCATTTGACGGTAACTGGACGACGCTTAGATGCCTCTGCTCCTCCATTAGCGGCTGCTGAGGCCAATGCAGGCTGGCAAGATGATGAGGAACATCCCTTCATGGTGACCGGAGTTAATTTTCCAACCCTCGGTTGTTGGGAGGCCACTGGGGATTACCATGGCGATAATTGACGTTCGTCGTGCGGGTCGCACCATAGAACAAAGGGCGGTCAGCGAAGGAATTGGGATGAGTTGAGAGAGCTTGTGTTATAAAGGGCGGAATCGAGGTGCACGAGTATGAAAAAAAAGAAGATTGGATTTGCGTTGTGCCTGCTCGCGGTGTTTCATTTGGTGGTTGCGAGCACACTGGCGGCGCCCACTGATCCGGTGCCTCCGCAGGCATATCTGCAGTTTGATGGCACCACTACGAACTATGTGGAGGTACCGGATAGCACCGATTTTAGCGTGGACACCACAGGCGGCTTGACGATCTCTGCATGGATGCGTCCCGACGCGCTGACTTTCGCCAACACTGAGGGTTCGAGGCCCGACGAGCAATTTGTGCACTGGCTCGGCAAGGGTAGCTCGGGGCAGCAAGAATGGGTGTTTCGGATGTACAGCATTACAGATCCGGCGGGCGCCCGCGAGAACCGCATCAGCTTCTATGTCTTTGAGGGAAATACTCCGCCTCCCATTCGCGGCTGCGGAAGCTATTTTCAAGATCCTGTCCAGGCGGGACAGTGGATACACGTTGTCGGTGTTGCCGATAATAGCGCGATGACTACGACGATCTACAAAGACGGCGTGCTGCGCAACACCAATTCGTATGCCGGCATTGTCACTCCGGGGCATGGAACCACGCCGCTGCGCATGGGCACGAGGGATTTCGCCAGTTTCTTTAAAGGTGCACTGGCAGAGGTTCGGGTGTGGAATCGCGCACTGAATGACCAGGAGATCGCCGATTTATATTTTCTGGGAGCCGTCCCTCAGGATGCGCTGGTAGGAGAGTATCTCCTCAACGAAGGTGCAGGAAGCACAGCGTTCGATACATCGGGCTGGGCCCACGATGGAACCGTTTTCGGAGCGGCGTGGGGCTCGGGGAGCAGTCCCTTGCAGAGTGGCACGGGGCGCTCGGGTGGCGGTTGCTGATTGCGGGAAAGAAACACGGCCGCTTAATATCACAATTGTTATCTAGCAGTCCTGGTAGCTTGACGCTTAAGTGCGTAGATGCTATCGCGGAGTAATCCGACGCTCAGATGGTGGAGCAGAGCGGTGAACCGTTCCTGTTTTCTCTTCCTGTCTCTTGCTGCTTGCCGATGTTCTCCCGAGTCTGTGCCCTTCCCTCCCCGGCCTCGGCGGAAAGTTGCCTTTCGTTGTTCGGCTGGTTTCCTGGTACTACGGCACAGTGCGACTTCTCCTGAACGATCGTGTCCGCCTTTCGGTTTATGGCCTTCGCGGACCGGTCTTGATCGCCTGACCAAGACGTGCAGGAGATCTCCCGGTTCCCGTGCATTTTGTTTCCCAGCGTGCGTGGGTTTGTAGACTGCGCAGGACCGAGCAATCCACTCGCGAATTAACGTGGTTGCTGTGTTGCCTTCCTCCGCTTCGGAGCCGGCATCCTGTTCCAAACGGGCTTTTCGAAGCTCAATCCCCCGCCCACCGATACCTCTGTTTGCGCTTGAAGCGGCGCCTCGCGGTGTCGCCTGCAAGAACCGAGGCCAGGATGGATTCGCTGCTTTCCTTTCCTGTAAGGCTCTTTCGGCGTTCTCCGAGTTCCCCGTCATACGTCCGAAATCGAGCTCGGTAACCAACGTCAAACTGCCGCAGCGGTTTCTGGCAGGCTGCGAGGGGACCTGTTTCCAAGTGCAGAGAAACGCGGCGCTGTTAGCGAGAACCTGACGCTCGATCCATCAGGTGGACCAGCCGTTGCTTCACAGTTGGCCACTCCGTCGCCAGGATCGAATAACGAACCGAATCACGAGCGGTGTAGTCAGCGGCCATCCGGTGTGCTCGCAGAATCCCTTCGAATTGTCCGCCGATGCGTTCGAGCGCGGCGCGCGAACGCGTGTTCCTGAAGTCCGTGTGGAAGCAAACTCGGAGCACTTGCCAGGCTTCGAACGCATGCGTCAGCATGAGCAGCTTCGCCTCGGTGTTCGCTGTAGTCCGAATTGCTGAGCGAGTTAGCCAGGTGTAGCCAATCTCACAGGCGTCAGGAAAGCTGCGACCGTGCCACAGGTGGGCTTGGGGCCACGCCCATCGCTCCAGGTTCCAGAAGCGCGTAGAACCGATAACGACATCGTCACCGACGCGGACAATCGCGAACGGCGCAGAGGTGCCGGCGTCTTTCCATGTCAAAGCGGTATCGACATATCTGGTGGCTTCGATCTTGCCCTGAGGTACCGGACTCCACTGGTAAAGGGAGGGATCTGCCTCCGCGGCGGCCACCAGCTTGTCAATGTGGCATTGCTCAAGCGGCTCCAGACGAACGTGCTTGCCTTGCAGCACAACATCTTTCGTTCTCATGCATCCAGTATGCAATGAGTCCCCAGTTGTGGCACAGGCAAAATGGTGTGGTATTTGGGATACCGGTGGTAGAAATCGGTAATACTTGCAGGTGATTGTGGCGACGCCCCCAGTACGATAGACTGCCGCCGCTCAGGCATTGGGTTAAGCAGTTCGGTCTGCCAATTTTGTTCCCGGATGAAGTGAAGGAACAATTATGAAAACACTTGTGACCACCGCCGTCGTCGCTGCCGTTGCGATTGGCTCCTTCATCGCCCCCACAGTTTTCGGGAAAGAGCAAGACACGACTAAAGCCAATCCATCATCCGCCGAACCAGCCGCCGCCAGAGTAGATAGATTGTTTGCGGAGTGGAATAGATCAGACTCGCCGGGTTGTAGCCTCGGCATCAGCCAAAACGGAGTCCTGGTGTACCAGCGCGGGTACGGCATGGCGAGCCTCGAATTGGGCGTCCCCATCACGCCGGCATCCGTCCTTCCTGCGGCTTCGATATCCAAACAATTCACCGCAATGAGTATCTTGCTCCTCGCAAAGGGCGGCCAGCTGTCGCTCGACGATGAGGTGCGAAAGTACATCCCCGAATGGGCCGACCACGGGAGCCGGATCACGATCCGCCACCTGCTGACCCACACCAGCGGGTTGCGCGACGGGTTCACGCTGCGCGAGTTGAACGCGGCGCGCGACGATGTGTTCGACAACGACGTGATGGTCAAAATCCTCGCGCGTACGCGGGGGCTCAACTTCACGCCCGGCACCGAATTCCAATACAACAACAGTGCATATGCACTGCTGGCCAGTATTGTGCAGCGGGTGAGCGGCCAGTCGCTTCGCGCCTTCGCCGATGCGAACATTTTTAAACCGCTGGGTATGACGCACACGCACTTCCACGACGATCCCAGCATGATCGTGCCCAATCGCGTGTCGGGCTATCACCGGGACGCTGGCGGCTTGCATTTGGCCTCAGATAACGGACGGATCGTCGGCAATGCCGGCCTACAAACAACAGTGGGGGACCTGCTGCTCTGGGAACAAAATTTTGCCGAGGTCCGTGTTGGAGACCGCGCGCTCGTCACCGCGATGCAAACGCCGGCGATTCCCACCGGTTGGTCAGATGGGAGCTCCTACGGCTACGGACTTGAGATCGCCAAATATCGCGGCTTGCGGACGGTCGGACACGGTGGGGGCGATCGTGGCATTGCTTCTTACGTCGTCCGGTACCCGGAACAGGGGTTCGCTGTCGCGCTGCTGTGCAACCTGGATAACATCGGCCTCGGCTTGGGTGTGACTAGGCTGACAGCAAGCGTGGCGGACATCTATCTCTCGGACGTGTTGGCCACGCCTCCCACGAGCAGCGCGACCGCGGCACCGACTAGCTTGACGCTGTCCGCCGAGCAGCTTGCGAGCAAGGTGGGCCTGTATCGCGATCCATCGACCGAGTTTGTGGGACGAATATTTGTTCGCGATGGCAAGCTCATGGCCAGCGGGGGACTTGACGAAAGCGAAAGCGTCGAGCTGACGCCGGTGAGCGAGAACCGGTTCGTCATTTCCGGAACGCCGGTTGTGGCTGAGTTCGTTCCGGCTGCGCCCGGACGACCTCAGGAGGTTCGCGTGACAGGAGCTGGACCGAAGCCTGTGGTGTCGCAGAAGCTGGATGCATTCACACCATCGATCGCGGAACTGCGCGCGTTTCGAGGAGAGTACACCAGCCCGGAACTCGAGGGCATGTATATGCTCATGGCGCGCGATTCGGGTCTGGTGCTCCAGATTCCAGGAAGAAACGATGTTGTCCTGCAGCCTATCTTCCCGGGTGCCTTTGCGGGCGGCGTTGTCGGGGTCGTGAAGTTTTCGCGGGACACGCGCGGAGCGGTCACGGGGTTCACAGCGAACTCGCCCGGGGCGCGGGGGCTGCGCTTCGATCGAGTGAAACGGTGACCGACGCCTGTGGTGTGGCTAGCGCACGAAAAGTGCCGGCGTCGCGATTCGTCTCGATTAATCGTGTCGCCAAGGCGCGTAAATCATTCATAACGTCAAATTGACATGCGGTCGTCGAAAGGAAGCAACGTAATCCCCACTGGGGCGGTCCGCGAATCGCGCAACAGATCGCCTTGGCGTTCCACATCCCAATCGACAAAGACATGGTTCATGAGCAAACCATCTTTTTGAGGCCTTGCGTCGTCCGCAGTGTCAATAGCGCTCGTTTGGACTTATAATCACGCCGATGGACAGCCCTTCTTCTTCCCGTTGGTTGGACCAATTCAGTTTTCGCCTCGATCGACAGGACCCCTACCTCCGCATCCAGTCCGTTACCATCTTCGTTCGCGATTTGGACCGAAGCCTGCGATTCTACGTAGATCTTCGACCTGGTCTTTGATGCCCGTCTTCAATCCGGCTGGCGCTGGGTAGCGGTCGCTCCTCCTGACGGCGCCGCGAACCTGACACTGGTGGCGCCCGAGCCCAACTCTGAACAGTACAAGCTTATTGGCCAGCCCACGCAAGTTGCCTTTGTCACCGAAAGATGTGATTGCCAAATTTCGCGAATGGAGAACGTCAGCTCTTCTCAGGGGATACGCTCGCACTCTACACCGACGGCATAACCGAATCGTTCAACGATGCAGGAGAGGAATTCGGATAACACCGCCTTATCGAGTTGCTGCGACGACATCGTGAGCAGTCTTCGCGGGTATTGGTTGCTTCGATTCTTGATGATGCTACGAAGTTCAGCCCTCATGAGCAGTCCGACTACATAACTCTAATAGTTGCCAAGGGCAGATAAGGCTGATACCGGCAAGTTTGCCGGTCGCTGAGGATTTACCTAATCAGTTCAGATACCAGTGGCTGCCTGATCTGTCAAAGACTCGCGCTGGCTGCGGTATCCGGTCAACCTCGACAAAACTTCCAATGAAATCATTCGGCGTTTCAGTTCTTAGTCGCAGCGCGTTTCGCGGATGCGATCGTTTCACTGCCACCGTATCAATTCGCCAGATACAGGTTGCCTAGATTTTCGCATAAATAGCTTTCGTGATACGCAAGGCGGCTGACCAAAGTACGTGGGATTCAGGGCCGGGCCACGACCCCCTGACCAAACCTATTTCGCAAGCACCGAGTGAGTCAACAGAGAAGACCAATTTTGTCTGGCTCGTCACTGGAGGGCACTCCGGATGAATACCAGGAAAGCGCGGGAATGATTCTTTTTTGCATCGCTGCAATCGGCAGATCAGAAAGTGGCGCATTTTTGATTACATCGCGGATTAGAGAGATGCGAGTATCCGCTTGCTGGACGCTCCCACTGTGATTAGACTGCGTAGCGGCGAGGGCCCGCACCCCGCCACTACCTGCGTGCGAGGGCGGATGAAATCTCTTGGAGCCGTTGGATGGGGGACGATGCTTAGACCTGAGCGACTGATCGTAGTCATCACTCTGGTCGCATCAACAGCCGGTGCGGCCGTAAAAGTGGAGAAGATCGCCTGGCAGGGCTGGTCCAACTGTTACTCGGTCAGCAATGGCCGCGTGGAGCTGATCGTCACCGGCGATGTCGGGCCGCGCATCATGCGCTACGGCTTCGTTGGAGGGCAGAATCTGTTCAAGGAATTCCCCGACCAAATTGGAAAGAGCGGTGAGGGGAAGTTTCAGCTCCGCGGCGGCCATCGGGTTTGGAAGGCACCGGAAGATCCCATTGCCACCTGGGCCCCTGACAACGTTCCCGTGCAGGTCCAAATCACTCCGCAAGGGCTAGTGGCTCGGGAACCGGTCGAGCCACTGACCGGCCTGCAAAAGGAGATCGAGATCGCGCTGGCTCCGGAAGGAAGCGACGTGACGGTGACACACCGGATCTATAATCGCGGCCTGTTCCCCCTGGAGTTTTCCGCGTGGGCCATGAGCATGATGGCTCCGGGAGGCATTGCCATCACCGGATTCCCGCCGCGCGGCAAACATCCGGAAGTGTTGGCGGCCACCCATCCTCTGGTTATGTGGGCCTACTCCGATCTATCCGACAAGCGCTGGACTTTCACCAGGAAGTATCTCGGTTTGCGTCAGGATCCTACCAATCCGGAGCCGCAGAAACTTGGCCTTTTCAACGCGCGTACCTGGGCCGCCTACCTCTTCCACGACGAGTTGTTCATAAAGCGCTATCAGGCCGAGCCGGGCAAGACCTACCCGGACTTCGGCTGCTCTTTTGAAACTTTCACCAATGGGGAATTTCTGGAAATCGAAACTTTGGGCCCAGTGACCAAGGTGGAGCCGGACGGCAGCATTGCCCATGTCGAGCGCTGGAGCCTGTTCCGCAAGGTGAAGCTGGACTCCTTCTCCGATACCGAACTCGACAAGGTACTGCTTCCCTTGCTCCGATAGCGGAGGATTTCGAATGCCCTCCGATCGTCGCTCCTTCCTGAAGCTAATCGGCACAACCGTGGCGGCCGTCCAGGCTACTTCGACTGCGCCGTCGGCTACCTTGCACGATACTGCCCCGACTGCCACTCCTGCTCCCGTGGAGTTTCCGCGCGCTTTCACCGGTCGGAAACTTTCGATGGTGGCTTTCCCGCTGGGCGGAGTCGCTGCCGGCAGTATCAGTCTGGGTGGTAGGGGGCAACTGCGCGACTGGGAGATCTTCAACAAGCCGGACAAAGGCCGCACGCTCTCCTACGCATTCCCGTCCATCTTTGTCGATGATGGCCGGCGGAGAGCGGCCCGTGTCCTGGAAGCTCGTCACCTGCCTCCTTTCCATGGTCAAGACGGATTGGGCGCGCGCAATGTCCCAGGACTCACGCGCCTGGCGCGAGCTCGCTTCATCGGCGAGTACCCGCTCGCCCGGATCGAGTTTGAGGACCCGGAACTTCCCGTGCGGTTGACTCTCGAAGCTTTCTCACCCTTGATCCCGCATGACGAGGACGACTCCGGCCTTCCCGCGACCATCCTGCGTTATCGCGTCAGGAATGAGGGTCGACGATCCTCAACTGTATCGATCGCCTGGTCGATCGAGAATCCGGTTGTGCCTGAGCAGAGCAATCGCCACGTCGAAGAAGAACGCAGCAACGAGTTCCGTACGAGCGGACGGCTGGCGGGATTATTCATGAGCAACTCCGCTGTTGGGGCCGACGACGCCATGTGGGGCAGCTTCGTCATGGGTTTGCTAAACGCAGGAGACGGTGATCTTTCGCATCTCCGCGGATGGCCGAAAGGTAGGTGGTGGGACGCTGCGTTGCTCTTCTGGGACGATTTCTCTTCTGATGGTCGACTTGGGCCGGAGGCCCCGTCGCGGAATGCCGTCGGCGCGCTCTGCCTCAGCCGGATAATCGCGCCTGGAGTCGAGCGCGACTACACATTTCTGCTCGCCTGGCATTTTCCGAACCGGACGCCGGCAAGGTGCGGTTGGGAAGCGCCGAAAGGAGAGGAAAACTCGATCATTGGCAATTGGTACGCGACACGCTTCGCCGACGCTTGGGCAACCGCTCAGTTTGTCGCGGAGAACCTGGAACGCCTCGAGCGGAAAACGCGTCAGTTCGCAGCTGGGTTGCGGGAAAGCACTCTCCCGGCCGCGGTGAAAGACGCGGCTTCTGCCAATCTCTCGACTCTGGCGACCAACGTATGTTTCCGCACCGCCGACGGCAGGTTCTGGGGTTTCGAGGGTGCCAACGATAAGCGCGGCTGTTGCCACGGCAACTGCACACACGTTTGGAATTATGAGACCGTGACCCCGCACCTTTTCCCGGCCTTTGCGCGCTCGCTGCGCGAAGCGGCTTTCGGCTACAGCATGGATGAACAGGGAGCGATACATTTCCGGACTGCGCTGCCGGAGGGCAAAGTGCGCAGCGGCTTCGCTGCCGCCGATGGGCAGATGGGACAGATCGTTCACGCTTACCTTGACTGGAAGCTCTCAGGGGACCGCGCTTGGCTGGAGCGTATGTGGCCGCGCGTCAGGAAAGCCCTGGAATTCAGTTGGATCGAGGGTGGCTGGGACGCCGACCGCGATGGCGTACTGGAAGGCGTCCAGCACAACACCTACGACGTGGAATTCTATGGCCCCAATCCTCAGTGCGGTGTCTACTATCTGGCCGCGCTACGCGCCTGCGAAGAAATGGCCTCGGCTATGGGAGAAGACAAGGCGGCCAGGGAATACCGGCAACTCTTCGAGCGTGGAAGCCGGTGGTTGGACGCCAATCTGTTCAACGGTGAGTATTACGTCCAGAAGGTGCGGGGCGTCAAGAAAGAACAGATCGCGGCAGTACTTCGCAGCCAAATGGGTTCCGAGGACACCGAAACGCCAAATTATCAGGTCGGCGAGGGATGTCTGGTAGATCAATTAGTTGGGCAATACTTGGCCGACGCTGCCGGCCTGGGGCCGCTGGTCGACCCCGCCCGGATTCGCAAGACATTGGAATCCATCCACCGTTACAATTTCCGGCGCGACTTGTTTCATCACGATTCGGTGCAGCGCACCTACGTCGTGAACGACGAGGCCGCTCTCGTCATCTGCGACTACGGCAAAGCCGCGCGTCCGCGGATTCCCTTTCCCTACTACGCCGAGGCATGGACAGGGCATGAATACACCGTGGCCTCGCAGATGATCTACGCCGGCCTAGTGCAGGAAGGCGTGGAGTGTTTTGAGAATGTGCGGAAACGTTTCGACGGAGAACGCCGCAATCCGTGGGATGAGCCGGAGTGTGGACACCACTACGCTCGCGCTATGGCAGCTTGGTCTGGCGTGCTGGCGCTCGGCGGCTTCCGCTACGACGGCGCCAAGCAGGCAGTCAATCTGTCGCCGCCCATTGCTGGTGCGGTGTTCCGCTGCTTCTGGTCCACGGCAACTGGCTGGGGCGTGTTCTCGCGCCGGCAGAGCGCCGGCAAAACGGTCTTCCGCATCCGCGTCGATCACGGCTCGCTGCCTGTCCGAAGCTTCGGGTTGAAAGCACAGGGTACGAAGGCTCGGGCCACACTCGGTAAGGCGGCACTCCGGCACACCTTAGAGGCAGGAACGGGCGCCATCATCCGCCTCGAACAGCCCCTCACGGTCGATGACGGCCAAGAACTCGTGCTTGAGGTGCTCGCGTGAGCACGGGGCTGAACAGCGAGCGACCTTGGTTGGTGCCAATCGGTGGCTTCCTGGCAGCGGGAAAGACGACTCTGCTCTGTGCGGCCGCGCAGATTCTAGTTTCCGAGGGCCACAGAGTAGCCGCCATTCTGAACGATCAGGGAAACGACTTGGTCGATACGGCCTTGGTCCGAGGCAGGGGCTTAATGGCCGATCAGGTCACCGGCGGCTGTTTCTGTTGCCGTTTCTCAGATCTGCTGGAAGCCGTCGATGGCCTTGCGAAACATCATCCGGAGGTTATTTTCGTGGAGCCCGTGGGCAGTTGCACCGACCTGTCCGCCACCATTCTTCAGGTGCTCAAGCGCGACCACCCGGGCCGATTCCGACTTGCTCCGCTGACGGTCGTCGTGGACCCCGCGCAGGCTCGAGCAGCATTGGAGCCGGATGCGAATCCGGACATCGCCTTTCTGTTTCGCAACCAACTCGAGGAAGCGGACTTGATTTGTTTCTCCCACTGCGACCGTGAAACAGAGTTTCCCGGCTTGCCGACATCAGCGCCAGTCCGCTACTTGAGCGCCATCGAGGGGCAGGGTGTGAGTGCCTGGCTGCATGAGGTCTTCTCGGGCCGGCTCGCGTGTGGACGCGCCACTCTGAACATCGATTATCAACGCTACGCGCGAGCCGAGGCCGCCTTGGGTTGGCTTAACTACCACGCCCGCCTGTGCCTGAACGACCCCATCATGCCGGCTCTGATTGCTGGTCCGTTTTTTGACTCTTTACAGCGCGAACTCGAACGGAAGGATGTGCGAATCGTGCACCTGAAGGTGATCGATCAGGCCGAAAGCGGCTATGTGAAGGCGGCGGTGTCCGGCTGCGGACAGGAACCAATTGTCGAAGGCCAGGTAGACGCGTCGCCCGCCCGGGAACACGAACTGGTAGTGAACCTCCGAGCGGTGGCGGCTCCCGAGCGAATCAGAGAAATCGTGGCGGACTTGGTCAAAGCTCTGCCGGGCTCAAAGGCCGAGGTGCGGTTAGAGTGTTTTCGCCCAGCGCCCCCAAGACCCGAACATCGCGTGGCATATCCGCAGAAGCGAGCTGGGTCTCGATAAAACTCTTCCTCGTAAATCGGATTCTGTGTCAATTCGCCCCTCAAGGAGGGTTTCCAGCCACACGCGCCGATGCACTATTCGTATCTCAGGGCCACCACGGGATCGACACGCATTGCGCGGCGAGCCGGAATGTAGCATGCGGCGAGCGCCACAACTGTCAGCAGAACCGCGACGCTAATCATAGTTATCGGATCGTTGGCGTGGACGTTGTAGAGCATCGAAGCCAGGTAGCGCATCACGCCTAGCGCCACGCCGATGCCCACGGCGGCTCCGGCAATGGCCAGGACAATTCCCTGCCCTAGGACTAGCTTCAGAACGCTTTCCGGCTGCGCGCCAAGCGCCAAGCGAATTCCGATCTCACGCGTGCGCCGCGAAACTTCATACGAAAGCAGTCCGTACAATCCCACGCACGCCAGCACCAGCGCCAGCAAACCGAAGAAGCCCGCCAGCCGCGCGACCAGCCGCTCCTGGAACAGCAACCGGTCAATTTGCTCCAATTCCGTTTTCACGTCAAAGAGCGGCAAATTCGTGTTTACTTGCGCTATAACTTCACGGATCGCGGGAATAATCGCCTGCGGCTCGGCCGCCGTGCGCAATTCAAATGACGCTCCCCCGGCGTTTTGCGGCGTGTACATCATGGCCTGAATCTCACGCCGCAGGCTGTTGTATTTCGCGTCGCGCACCACGCCAATGATTTCGTAACCGGGACTCCGCGGGCGGTTGGCATCAGCCTCCGCTTGGCCGAACCGCTTCCCGAGCGGATTTTCCTTGCCGAGGTATTTCTCGACGAATGCCTGATTCACAATCACAGGAGTCGGCGCCAAAGTCGGAGCTGCTCCGATGTTCGAAGCGGACAACTTGAAATCAGAAGCGTTGAATCGGCGACCGGCGAGAAATGGAATGTGCAGAGTCTCGAAGAAGTTCGGCCCGACACCCAGTGCGTCCGCTTCGGAATTTTGATCCTGCGGAGTGCCCGGCCAGTGGAACATGGTGACCATCAGGCCGCCGCTCAGAAGCGGGCCCATCGAATAGCTTGCCGACTTCACGCCCGGTATTTCGGAGAGGCGCCCCTGCAAGTCGCGGTAGAAGGCGTCCACCTGCGGGCCTTTGTAGCCGATCAGGGTCGGGTCGATTCCGAAAATCAAGATATTGTGAGAATCGAATCCAACGTCGATGCTGCGCAAATTCGCGAGCGTGCGCACCAGTAGTCCCGCACCCACTAGCACAACGATCGCAAGCGCTACTTGCGCCATCACCAGCGCATTGCCGATGCTGAGCCATTTTCCGCCGGCGTGACCGGAACTAGCGGAGCTTCGCTCGCCTTCCTTGAGCGTCGGCGTCAAATCCACGCGCGCACTACGAAACGTTGGAGCGATGCCGAAAAGAACTCCGGTGAGCAGCGAAACCGCGACAGTGAATCCGAGGACGCGCAGGTCGACGCCTGCTGCGAATCCCAGGGGACGCGTCTGATTGCTAGACACAAACGAAATGATCGCGTGTGCTCCCCAGTAGGCAAACAGAACCCCGAGCGTGCCGCCGAGCGCCGCAAGCATCACACTTTCAGTTAAGAGCTGTCGCACCACTCGCGCGCGGCCCGCACCCAGGGCCAGCCGCACTGCCATTTCCTTTTGCCGAGCGGCGGAGCGAGCCAGTATCAGCCCGGCAACGTTGGCGCAAGCAATCAGCAGAATAATGCCCACAGCGAGCATCAGGACGTAGAGCGGATTGGAATACTGAGTGCGGGCGCCGGTCAGGCCGGTTTGCGCCGGCACAAGCGTCACTTGCGGATGATCGGCGATCGTCGATAACGTCCTAGGGCCGCGACTCATTTCGGTTGCGCTCCGGCGGTCGGTAGGTGGCGCTCCTTGCGGCGCAGGGAGCATGAAGAGCCTATCGCCCCCTGATTGCGGGGGCACTGGCACGCCTGTTGGAGCTTTACCGCCCGCGGGTACGGGCGCTCCCCCGCTAAGCATTTCGCGCCGAAGTTGGGCGCCGCCAGCCGCCGGTGCCCCCTGTCGGGGCGTAGGCGGCCCCACCGGCTCGCCTGCATGGAAGAGCGGAACGAAACCGTGAAGCATTTCATTTCCGAACAGGCCACTCACCGCCGCTTGCGCCTGAGCAACCTGTGTTCCGGGTTTGAGCCGACCGATAATCGTGAGCCACCAGTTACTCACGTCGCCAGAACGGTTTTGCCAGCGCATGGGATCGGTAATACGTTGCGCGTCGGAGAGCGGCAGCCAAACATCGTAGTCGCTGCCAGGAGTAATTCCGGTGAATCGCTGTTCGGCTATCCCGATAATCGTGAACGGGACACGGTTCAGTTCAATCGTATAGCCCACTACGTCGCGAGAGCCGCCGAAGGAGCTCTGCCAGTAGCCATAGTTCAGAACGGCGACAGGTGCGGCGGACGGCGTGTCGTCCGCTGCGTCCAACAGCCGGCCTGCGGCGGCTTTGAGACCCATCGTGCGGAAGAAGTCCCCGGAAACGAGCTGGCCGTTGATAACGGTCGCCGGGCCGTTCCCTGTTAAGTTCAACCTACCAGAGTTGGCAAAGGCCGCCGTCGCCGAAAAGACATTTGCTTGCGCAATTTCGCGGAACATCGGTTCGGAGAACGAGCAGCCTGAGGGATTCGCAGCGCCGGGCCGCAGGTCCGTGGGGCAATCTCCCGAACTCATGTAGCCGTGAATGTTTGGCGCATTGCGCGCGCCCCACTTAAGCAGGACCAACTGCGAGGGATTCTCGACCGGCAGCGACCGCAGCATTACCGCGTCGATCAAGCTGAAAATAGCTGTGTTTGCGCCAATTCCCAGTGCCAGCGTGAGAATGGCGACCGACGCAAAGCCGGGAGATTTGCGGAGCATGCGGAACCCGAAGTGAATATCCTGTAGCAACTGCTCAAGCCAAACTAAACTCCACACCTCGCGTGTCTCTTCCTTAACGCGCGTTACATTGCCGAACTTCCGCATCGCGGCATAACGCGCTTCTTCCGGCGACATGCCGCGCTCGATGTTGTCCTGCGTCTCCATCGCAATGTGCTCGCGAATGTCCTGGTCGAGACCCTCCATCATGCGTTTGCGGCGCCTCATGATTCGCCCTCCTATTCCGCTGGCCGTAGAATCTGTGCGATCGCTCCCGCCAGCTTGTCCCATTTGCTGGTCTCGACCGCCAGTTGCCGCCGGCCCTTGGCCGTCAGCCGGTAGAACTTGGCGCGGCGATTGTTCTCTGAAGTCCCTTCTTCCGCCGAAATCCATCCCCGCTTGATGAGCCGGTGCAATGCCGGATAGAGCGACCCTTGCTCGACCTGCAACACATCGTCGGAGTTGAACTCAATGGCCTTGGCGATAGCATGGCCGTGCGTCGGCCCCGGCCGCAGCGTGCGCAGGATCAGCAGGTCCAGCGTGCCTTGCAGCAGCTCGATGCGTTCTTTCTGTTCTTTAGTAGACATACTAGGTGAGATTAGGGCGCTTCCAGTAGAATGTCAAGGTGAGGTACGACGGGGAAAATGAGGAACCGTAAATCAGAATCTATAAGCACGTTTGGGACACGCCGATGAGTTTTGACCATACGGGTTAAGATGCAGTGAAAGACTGTGGAGGGCAGGTATGGGTTGAGCGCAACATCTATCGGAGCCTCAAATCCGTTCCGTTCTCCGAATCTACCTAGAATTAAGCAATCTTCCCGGGAAGGGGAACCATCCGGCCGCGAACTAAACCCTCGCCGGCGCTAAACCCCAAACTGCCTCAGATGATGATCCAGATGCTTGTACATCAACGTCGCCCACTCCTCCGGCGTTAGCCGCCCGAAGAAGCTATGCGGATGCGTCGTGCACCCCTCCGGCCCGGCCGCGGCAAACCGGTCGATCAATCCGCGCAACCGCTCCCGCTCCGTTCCCAGGTCCCGTTCATCGCGCACCACAAGATGCTTCACCGTCGGCGAATTCCGGCGCATCGGTTCGTCGTTCCCAAGCGCCATCGGCTTCACCATCCGCCCAATGATCCGCCCCAGCAACATCCGCGGCGGAATCCTGTCCCCTACCGCCAACTCTAGCGCCCCGGAGCAATGCGCCAGCGCCTGCGCTGGGTTCATCTTGCCCCACAGCCGCGCGCTATCCGGCCTCAGCTGCGCCATCCGCTCCTTCACTTCTTCCACCCTCGCCGCTTCAAAGAGATTTTTCATGCGGAAAGATCTCCCTCAATCAACCCCTCACAACCAAGTGCATCTGAGCACCCCTGCCGTGAAACTACAGTGTGTCCGATCATCAATCGTCTCCTTTTTTATGGTCATCGTCAGCCGCTGTACTCCTGAGCGGCAGATCGAATCCTGGCCATCAGACCGTCCCAGCCTCGTTCGATCTGAGCATCGTGAGAGATCTGCCCCATCGCTCTGTGCGTGAACTTCAGCCGCGTAATCCCGTTCTCTTCGGTGAGCCGGTACTGCACGTTCGAGATGGCGGGATACGACATAAATAAAGGTCCGCAGCTCTCGAGTAGTGTTGGCGGCTTAGTTGCCTGTACGTTGGGCCCTCGGAACACTCGCAGAGGTGACAGTAAGCTCTGGCGCCCCAAGGGCGCCAGAGCTTTGCCTCTACCTACTTTCCGACCTCAGCCTAGGCTTTCGCCGCTGTTGCACGTTGATCGCTCATCTGCTTCATAAATTGCCGCATGGCGGCAATATGACCGGGCGAACGGCTTTCGATCCACGATTCATAGCGGCGTGCGGCTGCTTCCAGATTTGCGAGGAACTGCTTATTCGCGAACCGCTCGCGACCCTGCGGCACGATGCCCTTGACGGACTCCCAGACACCGAAAAACTCGCCGCTGGTCTCAAAGAACAGGTCTTCGTGCAAAAGGCCGTGGTTGAGGAACGCGCAGGCTTGATCCCAGTAGCTGAACACCATCATCGCCAGCGCGCCATTTTCCGTTCCAGGCGCCGCGATACGCATGGCGTCATCGAACGTTTCCACATGGTAGTTCTTGAAGAACCAGTCGCGTGCCTGGCGCAGTTTAGCTTCGCGCCGCAAATCGTACAGCTGTAGTTGCAGCTGCCCTTGTTCGTACGTAGGTTGTGTCATGGTTGTCTCCTTTTTTTCTGTGGTTTTGTCAAATCAACTACAAGAAACTCGGCCTTGCTGACTGCTTTCCATCACTTGTGCTCGAGAACGGACAAGATATTGCCGGCGGGATCTTTGAACCAGGCGATGACCGGGCCTCCGCCGCGGAAAATCCCTCTTTCATCAGTTTTGAGATCAGGCTCGTTATAGATCTGAAAGCGGACGCCGCGCTTGGTAAGCTCGTCCACCGCTTTGTCCACGCTGTCCACCGGGAAATTGAGGACGGTGAATGTTGCTGGAACATGGTTGGGCTTGGGATAAATCAGGACCGTGGTGCCGCCCGCAAGGTGCAGATTCAACAGGCCATGCGATTCGGAAACCTCCAGCCCCAGGGTTCGGCCATAGAACTCCTGGGCCCTTTGAATGTCATTTGCCGAAAAACCGCTGAATGCTGTGCTCTTTTCCAACATGGTTTACTCCTTGTCTTCATTGCGGGCTGCTACGATGCTCGGCGCTCGTACCGAAGGCCGAAGTCTTGTCACCGCCAGCGCCGCCGCCTACCGCGAGTGATGACGGCAGGGCGAAGCATTCCCGGCTATGACCGCCTTCGCTCGCCGCTAGTGGTCGCCAGCTCTCTGATTGGCCGCACCTCGACGCTGCCCACGCGAGCCGGCGGTATTTCCGAGGCGATCTGGATGGCGTCGTTCAGGTCCCTGGCGTCAACCAAATAGAACCCGGCCAACTGCTCATTGGTCTCGGCGTAAGGGCCGTCACTGATGGACACTTTGCCGTTGCGAACCCGCACGGTGGTGGCGGTCTGAACCGGCTGAAGGGCCTCCGAGGCAAGGCACTGACCGCGGTTCCGGAGCGCCTCATCGTAGGCCATGCATTCGTCGTCGGACATGGCTCCGATCTTCTTCTCTTCGCCGTACACAAGGCATAGGTACTTCATAGCGGCCTCCTCAGTCGTGGTTGAACTTCTGCGTTCAATACATAGTCGCTCGGGAAAGCTCGAAATCGACAACGGATGTGCCCAAGGCAAAATCTTTGTTCGCCGTTTCAGGCCGGCAGACCGGAAAGCCGCCGCTCGAGAAACCGCCGCTCCGGCTCCTGCCGGGCGAGCTCAAGGGCCCGTTGATAGGAGGCTCGCGCCTCCGCCGTTCTTCCCAATCGCAGGCATAGTTCCGCCCGCGCGGAGTGTGCCAGGTGGTAGTCCTGCAGATCGCCGCGGGCCAGGATGGCATCGACAAGGGTGAGACCTGCCGAAGGACCGTCGCGCATCGCCACGGCGACGGCCCGGTTCAACTCGACCACCGGTGACGGCTCCGCCCGCAGCAGCACGTCGTAAAGTCCGGCAATCTGGGCCCAGTCCGTTGCGGCAGCGCTGGGAGCCTCGGCGTGCACCGCCGCGATCGACGCCTGGAGGGTGTACGGACCGAACCGGCGCGACGCGAGGGCCCGTTCCACCAGCGCTATCCCTTCGGTGATCTGATCCCGGTTCCAAAGGGAACGGTCTTGGTCCTGTAGCAGAACCAGCTCGCCGGCCGGCGATGTACGCGTACCGCGACGCGATTCCTGCAGCAACATTAACGCCAGCAGTCCCACGCCTTCAGGTTCCGGCAGCAGCTCGACGATCAACCGACCCAGGCGGATCGCCTCGCCCGATAGATCGGGCCGCGTCAGCAAGTCACCCGACGACGCAGAGTATCCCTCCGTAAACACTAGATAGATTACCCGGAGCACGGAGTCCAGCCGGCCGGCCAAGTCGGCCCGCGACGGCACCTCGTAAGGAATGTGAGCGTCGCGGATCTTCCCCTTGGCGCGCACAATGCGCTGGGCAATCGTCGGCGGAGTGGTGAGGAAGGCAGTCGCGATCTCCTCAGTCCTGAGGCCGCATACTTCGCGCAGCGTCAGCGCCACCTGGGCATCCGGCGGAAGAGCTGGATGGCAGCACGTGAAGACCAGCCGCAGCCGGTCGTCCTCGATGTCCTGGTCTTCCCGAGCCGTGGCGTCGAAGGAGACAGCGTCGAGTCGCTTGGCAATATCCGCGCGGGCCGCATCGAACCGCGCGCGCCGCCGCAAGCTGTCAATAGCCTTGAATCGGCCCGCGGAAACGAGCCACGCCCGAGGACTATCGGGCACGCCATCGCGCGGCCATTGCTCTATGGCCGCCATGAAGGCATTGTGGAGCGCCTCTTCGGCAAGATCGAAGTCCCCGAGCAGACGGATCAGAGTTGCAAGGACACGACGTGAATCGGACCGATAGACGGCGTCCACCTTTTCGCGCACTTCTTCAGCAGTGTAATCGCTCATCAGCGGCTGCCTCGATTACACCTGCTTGCACTTCCTGATCAGCTGCATTGCCATGCTCCACTCAGGTGTTAGCTTCCCTTACCTACATCGATCCCGCCTGGGCTTGCCTCCCCGACGTGAGTGCGCGAACCAGCAACAGGGTTTGGTCATCCTGCTGTATTCCGTGCCGTGTGACAGCCGCGAGAGCCGCTTCGAAGATCTCTGATAAAGGACGTTCTGCAGAATCGCAAAGTATCTGTTCCAGCCGTTCGAATCCGAACTGGGCTTCGTGCTCGTCGGTCGCTTCCACAACACCGTCGGTGACCAGGGCGAACACGTCTCCAGCCTCGTATCGGACTCGCCTGCTCATGTAGCCGGCATCTTCGAACAAGCCCAATGGAAATTGGGCTGTGGAACGACAACGGACTATATCCCTTTGACGGCGCCGGTAGTGCAGCAAAGGAACATGCCCCGCCGTGATGTACTCCACTTCGTTCGATCCGTCAAATCGCAAGCCGGCAAGAGTGGCATACATGTTCGGCTCTTTGACGGCGGGCAGTACGCGGTTCAGGCCGTCGAGAAGTACCGGCAAGGCCTGGCCGAGGTCCAAGCCGTAGCGCACCGCTGTTTTTACCATCCCCATCAGTACGGCTGCGCTCAGACCGTGGCCGGAAACATCCGCCACATAGGCAATGATGTCACGACCGGCTGCCACGAGGTCCACCAGATCTCCTCCCAGGTCCTCCTTTGGAATCGTTTGCCCGTACACCTCAACATGTTTATCTTCATAGGCGACCGCGGGGACAAGTATGTTTTGGATAGTGAGGGCAAGCCCTAGCTCCTTCCCAGCCTTGACTGGGGCACCGCAAAGGCCCGTAAAGACGATTGGCCTCTCGCTCGGCATTGCTTGCAACAAGCTGCTCACGTAATTTCTCCTTTCGTTGCGAGTCCGGCTCGCCGTGATTTCAACAAATAGTCGAGACGAGATGGCTGGAATCGACAACAGCACGCGGAAATTTTCATCAAGTAGCTCACCTCTCCTCGCAGGACTTGGGCAAAGATCGACGATTAGGAGAAGTCTCAACGCGAGGGTCGTCGTAGAGGGGAGGCAGAAATAACGTAGAAGCCGTGACGGGCATCGAAGAAGCAGAGGCGACGAAGCGCGCTCTCGCTGATGCTCGGCCAGAGCGCCTCGCCCAGTACCGCGAGGAGTCGGTTGCCAGGGCGAAGCCGCTGCTCGCGGCCAGGGCAAAGCCAAGGCCTGAGATCGAGACAATCCTAAGTCAGGCCCTCCGCTAGCGGAAGCCAAACTTGAAACCGTGTGTCGCCGGGTTTCGAGCTGACTTGAATGTTGCCCCTGTGCTTCTTCACAATTCGCTGAACAGTGTCGAGGCCAAGCCCTGTTCCTTCCCCCACTCCCTTGGTGGTGAAGAACGGTTCGAAGATGTGCGACCGTGTCTCGGGTGAAATCCCCGGACCATTATCGGCGATCTCAACCACGACGCAATTGTCCTCGCGATAGGTTCGAACTCGAAGCTCGCCTGTACCGCCCATCGCGTCAATGGCATTGTCGATGATGTTGGTCCAAACCTGATTCAGCTCGCTGCCGAATGAATTCACAAGTAGGGGAACGCGCTGATAGTCGCGCTCGACCACTATTCCGCGTTTGAGCTTGTGGTTCAGGATGGTAAGCGTGGTTTCCAGGCTTTTCACGATATCGACGTTTTGGATGGGCGTCTGGTCCATGAAGGTGTATTCCTTGATGGCACGGATCAGGTCTGAAATTCGCGACGTACCGCTCTCGATTTCGTTCAGGAGGGTGGCGACTTCCACCGAAGCAGCGATCCTCACGAGGGCGGCTCGGGCGGTATCTGAATCGAGGATGGCGAACAACGATTCGAGCGCTTCCGGCTGGACGTTCTTGCGCGCCAGATCGGCTGCCATTTGCCACAGGTCGTTCTGTCCGTGACTGCGCAGCAAGGAATCAATGTGGTCTTCGAGGTCACTTACGGCTAGCGGATCGGGTGGAACTTCGTTGCTTTGGACGAAGGAGGCTTCCAGCTTTTCGATTTCTGATTTCTGGGCAGCGGTGAGATCGCGCCTACCCAATTCGTGGCTTGCGTCGCGGATTTTTTTGAGCATGTCGCGCAGCTGGCTGGTGGCGCGCTTAGCGGCGGAAGCTGGATTGTTGAGTTCATGCGCGAGTCCTGCCGAAAGTTTTCCTAAAGAAGCCAAGCGCTCGCGTTGCTGCTCAAGGCGCGTGGTTTCGCGAATTCTGTCGGACATCAGGCCGACCAGACGCTGCGCCAGCTCGGGCATCTTCTGCACAAGATCGGGAAAAAGTGAAGAAGGAAAACGCAGGACGCGGGCGTCGGTGAGTGCTCGCGCGCCCACGGTAAACTGCTTCATTCTGGAGAAGGGCAGCACCCCGGTCACGTCGCCCGGTTTCATCGCGATGACGACGGTTTCGCCACCGATTTCGCCGCGCGCCTGGACTTGTCCTTCCAGGACAACGAACATGGCGTCCGCCGGATCGCCCTGGCGAAAGTATGTGTCACCCGCCTTGAGACGCATCTCTTCCGCATTGCCGATGAACCAGGCAATCTGATCGTCGGGCAGATCGACGAATACCGGGACGCGGAGCAGTTCCGATGTTTCGACCATTTATACCTTGCTCAAATATTGATGGATGAACTGTACCGCCACCGACCCTTCACCGACCCCGGAAGCCACCCTTTTCACCGAACCATGCCGCACATCGCCTACCGCAAAAAGACCGGGAACATTTGTCTCCAGCAGGAATGGATCTCTATCGAGCGCCCAGCCCTTGCGGCGCTGCCCGTCTCGCAGAAGGTCGGGACCCGTCAGGATGAACCCGCGTTCGTCGCGCTCGACGACATTTTCCAGCCAGTCGGTTCGCGGCAGCGCTCCAATAAAGATGAACATCGCACTCGCCGGCACGCGCTCCACCTTGTTGGTATCCGAACATAGGACCGCAATCTCCTCCAGGTGTGTTTCCCCATGTGCCTCGGCCACACTAGCGTGTGCCCAAATCTGAATGTTGGACGTCTCCTTAATCTGGTCGATCAGATACTGGGACATGGTGCTCGCAAGAGAGCTCCCTCGCACTAGGATTACCACGCGGTCTGCGTACATCGCGAAGTTCATTGCTGCTTGGCCCGCCGAATTCGCGCCGCCCACCACGTACACGATTTCGCCCTTGCAAGACAGCGCTTCCGTGGCACCACCGCCATAGTAGATACCCGCCCCCTGCAACCGATCGATTCCCGGAGCTTCCAGGCGCCGCCACTGTACTCCTGTGGCGATCATCAAGGCGTGGCAGGAGATCTCGTTGTCGTCGGCCAACTTGATGAACCGGTAAGACCCTTCGGTTCGAACGCCGACAGCTTCCTGCGGCGACAGGATTTCCACTCCAAAACGCTGGGCCTGCACAACCGCACGCCGGGCCAGATCGCCACCACTGAGCCCCATCGGAAATCCAAGATAATTCTCAATGCGCGCACTCATTCCTGCCTGGCCACCTGGGGCTTCGCGCTCGATCATCACCGTGTGCAAGCCTTCCGATGCGCCATATACAGCGGCAGCCAGGCCAGCCGGCCCTCCACCCACGATCGCCAAGTCGTAAAAGCTGGTTTGCGCGCGCGTCCGCAACCCGACCCTTTGAGCGACTTCCGCCGGGATGCTCTCAAGAAGTTTTGTGCCGTCCGGGAAGAGTACGACCGGAAGGCTGGAGACCTCCGGGCCTAGGGCTTCCAGAAGACGCTTGGTCTCCGGGTCATTGGCGGAAAGCTCAACGTCAATCCACTGATACGGAACGCGGTTGCGCGCCAGAAAGTCCCGCAACTCATACGACCGGGGCGACCAGCGTGTTCCCAGTACCCGGATTCCTTCGAATGTTGGTCGGTGGGAAGCGCGCCAATCATCGAGCAAATCATCCATTTGCGGGTAGAGGTGCTCGGTGGGAGGATCCCACGGCTTCAAGAAAAAAAAGTTGATATTGGCTTGATTGATGGCGCTGATCGCAGCGTTCGTGTCGGCGTAGGCGGTGAGTAGTGCGCGCTTCGCCTCGGGGAAGATCCGCATTCCTTCCTGTAGAAATGCGACACCATCCATGTGAGGCATGCGCTGGTCAGCAAGAAGCAGGGCCACGCTGTCGTTGCGCACCTTCAACTGCTTCAAAAGGGTCAGTGCTCCCTCGGGAGAATCGCTTCCTATCACGCGGTATTCGGCACCGTACTTTGACCGCAAGTCGCGCTCGATTGCCCGCAGCACATCGGAGTCGTCATCCACACTCAGCAAAATTGGTTTCGCCATGATCGGTCCAGTTTTGGTGCAGGAGGTGATTCTAGACTTCTGAGCCGCTTAAACAACCTCATAAGATGAAGGAACTTCGGTTTGGTTGCACGGTAGATTTCACGGTGGCATACATGTGTCTAGGGTGGTACAAGCGTTGCCAATGCGCCTTACACTTTTTGCCAACAGATATTCTGATCCATTTCGGCACCTTATCGACGCGCCAACGCATCGACAGTCTCCATGAAGCCGCCATGCGACGAAGCCGTAGTCCGATCGGTGAATGCTGTGGTTCCGTGCACAGCGCAAGCGGGACGTTGGATCTTGGCGGCGACAATTCTCGGTTCCAGCATGGCCTTTATCGACAGTACCGTCGTGACTGTAGCTTTACCAGCGCTCCAGGCAAGCCTCCACGCAACCGTCGTCGGTGTGCAATGGGTGGTCGAGTCTTACGGGTTGTTTTTGGGCGCTCTGATTCTCGTCGGTGGCTCCCTCGCCGACCTGTTTGGTCGCCGATTCATGTTCTTGGCTGGTGTAGGGATTTTTGCCACTGCTTCTATCGCCTGCGGTGTGGCATCGAACATTCAACAGCTGGTTATCGCGCGGGGTGTCCAAGGTGTGGGAGCTGCCTTTCTCGTGCCCGGCAGTCTGTCGATCATCAGCGCATGTTTCGACAAGCGAACCCGCGGCCAGGCGATCGGTACTTGGTCCGGCTTCACTGCCATCACCACAGCAGTCGGACCGGTTCTCGGCGGCTGGCTTATTGAGCATGCCTCCTGGCGCTGGGCATTCTTCATCAATATTCCGCTCGCGGCCGCAGTGATCACCATTTCGCTACGACGCATTCCCGAAAGCCGCAACACCACTGCCGGGCATTTAGATTGGCTGGGAGCCCTGGTCGCGACTGTGGGATTGGGTGGCGTGGTCTATGGCCTCATCGAGTCTATAAGCCTCGGGTGGGGTCATCCAGTGGTTTTCGGAAGCCTCGTCGCCGGCTTCGCCTGTCTGATTGGTTTCGTGTTCGTTGAGGCCAGGGTAAGTTCACCCATGGTTCCGCTGGCGCTGTTTGAGTCACGCATTTTTAGTGGCGCGAACCTGTTCACTCTGTTTCTCTACGCTGCTCTTGGCATCTTCTTTTTCTTGTTCCCGATGAACCTTATCCAGGTGCAGGGATACTCGACAACTGCCACCGGTGCTGCCGCGCTCCCGCTAATTCTGCTGATGTTCTTTCTTTCGCGTTGGTCTGGTGGACTGGTCACGCGTTACGGGCCGAGGGCTCCGCTGGTGATCGGGCCGCTCATTGCCGCAGCAGGGTTCGTTCTGTTCGCCGTGCCTGGTGTGGGAGCTAGTTATTGGAAAGCATTCTTACCTGCGTTCGTTGTTCTCGGTATGGGAATGGCGATTAGCGTGGCTCCCCTCACCACCGTGGTTATGAGCGCAGTAAACCAGGAGCGTGCCGGCACCGCCTCGGGCATCAACAACGCGGTCGCCCGGGTTGCGGGCGTACTTGCCGTTGCAACCCTCGGGATCGTGATGGTGAAATTATTCAGTTCCAGCTTGAATCGTAGTCTCGCGGGCGGACTAGTTCTGCCCGACATTCTCCAGTACGTTCGGTCGAACGAGATCAAGCTCGCCGGTCTTGACCTACCCTCCGGTCTAGATTCCGCTACGGCAGCGCTGATCCGGATGTCAATTTCCCATGCGTTTGTCTTTGGATTCCGAACCGTAATGTTGATCTGCGCAGGCCTGTCCTTGGCAAGTGCTGCGGTCGCGTCGCTAACGATCCCTGCCAAAACAGGGTAGATCTCGCTACATTCCCCGCGATTGGCGGCGAGAAGGCAAACGGAGCTTGGCAATGGGAGCAAATGAAGAAATGTAGATCAAAATGTAGATCTAAACTTGACACGAGAGGGTGGCAGGGGTAGGGTCTTCGCACAGGGAGTTGAAATCGTAAATTCCAGTTCAATCTGAAGCATGAAACCAGCTTCGCCGAAAGGTTCAACGGATCTTAGCTAAGGCTTTGCTGTCTCTCGTTTCACTACTGATAATATCTACTCCAAGAATGGAGGGGGTTGATCATGCCACGTTCGCATTGGTACCCCGTTTGTTCTGTCGTTTTGCTCCTGGCACTGTCACAGATCAGCGCGGCGCAGACCACGATGGGAACTATTACTGGACTCGTGACCGACAGGAGTCAGGCCGTGATTCCCGGCGCAGGGGTCGTCGCCAAAAACATGGCTACCGGCGCGGAAGCGCGGACGGTCACATCCAGCAGTGGAAATTATGTAATTCCCAACTTGTCCGTGGGCAGTTATGAGGTGACGGCCTCGGCGTCGGGATTCAAGAGTTGGAGGCGATCGAACATCGCCCTGTCCAGCGCCGACAATATCCGCGTTGACGTGACGCTCGAAATCGGTCAAGTGACCGAGAACGTGCAGGTGACCGCCCAGACGCCTGCGCTCAAGACCGAGTCCAGCGACGTCTCCACCACGATGGAGCGAGAGCTGGTGGAGAACGTGCCGCTTCCCATCGCCGGCATCGGCGGCGGCATGCGGAACGCGTTCAGTATCATGATGATGCTTCCGCAGGTGAAGAGCGGCAATGGAGAAAGCGCTTGGGATGACTTCCAGGTCGGCGGAGGCCAGCAGCATGACTGGAATGTCAGTGTGGACGGTTTGTCGGTGGAAATGGGCTGGCGCAACCACGTTGGCTATATGAACCGCCTCACTCCTCCGGTGGATTCGGTCCAGGAATTCCGCATCGACACTGCTACGTTCAAGGCCGAAGACAGCCGTGCCAGTGGTGGCAAGATCTCCGTCACCACCAAGTCCGGTACCAACAATCTGCATGGCGAGGTCTTCGACTATTATCAGAGTCAGAGGTTTAACGCCAATAGCTGGCTGAACAACAAACTCGGAAGGCCAAAACCAATATTCCATCGCAACGATTTCGGCGCCAACTTGGGGGGCCCGGTTTACCTGCCCAAGCTGTATAACGGCCGGAACAAGACCTGGTTCTTCTTTTCCTTCGAGGGGTACCGCTTTCCCAATACCGCCGGGGTAAGCCAACTGACCATACCCAGCAAAAAGATGCGAACGGGCGACTTCTCCGAATGGAAGGATTCCAGCGGCGTGATGATTCCGATCTACGACCCGGCCACTACGCGCAGCGACGGTCAGGGCGGGTTCATTCGCGATCCTTTCCCGGGCAACATCATCCCGCCGGAGCGCCTCAGTCCGCTGGCCAAGGCGATTGCGCAATACTTTCCGGATCCCAATGCGCCGGGATTGCGGCTCAACTACAACACGGTGGGCACCGGCCCCAACAAGCGAATCGAAAACGCATATCTCCTCAAGCTCGACCACAGCTTCGGCACCAAGAACCGGCTGGCGGTCACCTGGTCGCGCAACGGCGAGCATTTTAATAATGCCTATGATACCGATCCCCTGAACCCGCTCAATTGGGGCAATTCGCTCCCGTATCCTCTGGCTGGGCGGCAGTATTCCAACGGCGACCAATATTATGGAAACGTCTTCCGAATCAATGACACGCACGTGATCAGCGCGACCATCGTCAACACGCTGACGGTGGGGGCTCACCGCCTCACGCATCCCGAACACGACGTGACCGTGGACAAGAACTGGGGAGACAAATTGGGCGGCGCAGTGAAGAACAATCCTTATTACAACGCTAGCTTTCCGCCCGTCAGGTTTGAGACCGACAACTACTATGGTTGGGACAGCTCCAAACTGTGGGACGAATACCACACCGTCTTCGGATTGGATGAGAACGTTGCGTGGGTGAAGGGCAGTCACAGCTTCAAGTTTGGGTACAGCTATCAGTTTATGATGTTGAACACGAACAATCGCAACAATGCAGCCGGCAATTTCGCGTTCAACCGTCTGGAAACGGCCGCTCCCGCCGATTCCAGCGGCAAGTCTGGAAACGCGTTCGCCAGCTTTATGCTGGGCGCGTTGCACAGTGGTGGATTTACGGTGCCGAGTACCGGCATGCTGCGGTTCCCGTACCATGCGGTCTTCGCGCAGGATGACTGGAAGATGACGCCGCGACTGACCATGAATATCGGACTGCGCTACGAGGTGAACATCGGCGCATTTGAGAAGCACGACCGCATGTCCTACTTCGATCCCAGCCTGCCGAATCCGGCGGCGGATGGCTACCCGGGCGCTCTGCGGTTCCTGGGTTTCGGACCCGGCCGTGAAGGGCGACGCAACCTCTGGAATAACGCCGCGGGCTGGGGCCCGCGCATCGGCCTGGCTTATCAGGTCACTCCGAAGACCGTGGTTCGCGCCGGCTTCGGAATCTTTTACGCCTCGGAGAAGGCTCCTGGCCTCACCCCTTCGAACGTGGGCTTCACGAGCTCGCCGAGCTGGGGTTCGGCGGACTCTGGGATCACTCCCGCGTTCTATTGGGATCAGGGTTTCCCGGCCTGGAAGGCGCCGCCCTTTATCAACCCCGGCTTTAATGCCGGATTTGGCGTATCGTGGTGGCCGGCCGCAGAAATCGCCATGCTGCCGAGCACCAATAGCTGGAACGTCGCGGTGTCGCGAGCGATGGGCGGCAACTTCGTGCTTGATCTGACGTACACCGGCAGCAAGGGGACGCACCTCGCGTCGGACCGCGTTAATTACATGCAGATTCCGCCCCAGTATGCGAAACTTGGCAGCCTCCTGAACAAGCCTATCGACGACCCGGCGGTGGTGGCTCTCGGCTTCACGCCGCCGTTCCCGAGCTTCAAACAACTATTGGGAAGCCGCGCCACGCTAGGCCAATCGTTGAGGATGTGGCCGCAATACACGGGTGTTGGTACCGGCGGAATGAACAATCACAGCGGCAATTCCACGTACAATGCCCTGATCGTGAAAGTCACCAAGCGCTACTCGGGCGGGCTGAGCATGGTGGCCGACTATACTTGGTCCAAGCTGCTGACTGACGCAGACTCTTCCGAGCCCTGGATTGCAGGTGTGGTTGGCTCCGGCGTTGGGGCCGGCGCCGCGCAGAACCATTGGAACCGCCGAGCCGAGAAGTCCTATGGTGTACTGGACCTCCCGCACATGGTCAAGGTGACCGCTGCTTATGATTTGCCCTTTGGCCCGAAGCGCAGGTTCGCCAGCAGCGGCGTGCTCGGCCAGGTTATTGGCCATTGGAACGTGGCGGCTTTCATTTACGGCCAAAGCGGGTACCCGCTGGGCGTCGTGGACTCTGGCTTCTCCAATTTCTTAAGCGCCGGCACTCCCCGGCCCAACGTAACGTCCTCCAATTGGCGCGCACCGATCGTTGGCGACAAATTCGATCCCGCTAATGGGCCCTATTTGAGCCGGTCGGCTTTCGAGCGCAGGACTAATCCGACGGTGGATCCTTTCGGCAACGCCCCCCGATTGAACGGCGCCACCCGTTCGCCGGGCCGCGTCCGCGAGAATATTTCTATTGCACGCAGTTTCCCGATCCGAGAGCGCGCACAGCTGGATTTCCGCTGGGAGATCTACGATCTGTTCAACCTCAAAACCTGGAACAACCCGGCCAGCGCGGATCTCTCCAATCCGCTGTTCGGGATGGTGACCAATGCCTCCGGTAACCGGACCATGCAATTCGGTCTCAAGCTGGTCTTCTAATTGGCAATCCTCAATAAGAGCACTGCGGACGCCATTGACGACTCGGCTCTGGACGCGCAAGGCGGATCTCGATTTCCGCAGAATGGTTTGACTATGAGGAGCGTGTGTAAATTATTCGTCGCACTCGGCAGCCTTTTGCTGTCGTTGCGTCCCGCTTTTTCAATCGAACCAGCGAAGCCCCAGGGCAATTTGCCCGCCTGCTACGCCCAACTCGGGATCTTGGCCGATAGCAACGGCCCAAGCGCGCCCGCGGTGCCCGACGGCTTGGGCGTCAACATTCACTTCACGGATGCGCGCTCGGGCGAGATGCACTTGCTGGCCGCATCGGGCCTGCGCTGGGTGCGCATGGACTTTACGTGGTCGCGGATTGAAAAGTCGAAAGGCCAATATGATTTCACGGCCTATGACCGCCTGGTCAGCACGCTCGAAGCAAGTCACATTTGCCCGCTCTTCATCCTTGATTATGGGAACCCACTGTATGACGGCGGACTCTCTCCGTACACCGAAGAAGGCCGGGAAGCGTTCGCGCGCTGGGCGGCGGCGTCCGCGCAACAGTTCAAGGACCGCGGCGTCTTGTGGGAAATATGGAACGAGCCCAACGGTAGCTTCTGGCGGCCGAAGGCCAAAGTCGAAGATTACGTCAAGTTGGCGCTGGCGGTTGGCCGGGCGATTCGCGATGCCGCACCCCAGGAGATCTATGTCGGTCCCGCCACAGCGGGGATCAAATTCGATTTTCTTGAAGCTTGCTTCAAGGCCGGCTTGCTGGACTATTGGCGCGCGGTTTCGGTTCATCCCTATCGCCAGACCGATCCTGAAACGGCGCAGGGGGAATACAAACGCTTGCAAGATTTGATTGCGAAGTACGCTCCGGGGAAAACGATTCCCATCCTGTCGGGGGAGTGGGGCTATTCCGCCGCGTGGAAGGGCATGAACGAAGAGCGGCAGGGGAAGATACTGCCTCGCGAGTGGCTCACGAACATGGCGAGCAGCGTGCCGCTGTCCATCTGGTACGATTGGCACGACGACGGGGAGAATCCCACGGAGCCCGAGCACCATTTCGGCATGGTCTCGAACCCTTATGATCCCGCTCGCGAACCCGTTTATGAACCCAAGCCCGCCTATCGAGCCGCTAAAACCTTGACCACGGTGTTAAGCGGCTTCCGATTCGATCGACGTCTCGAGGTTGGAAGCTCCGACGATTACGCGCTGGTCTTCAAAAAAGGCCATGCCACGCGGATCGCGGCTTGGACCACCGCGGCAGCTCCGCACGCGATCGTGCTGCCCGCCGGGCGCGGCCGGTTTGAAGTCACTAGTTACCTCGGCAGCCCGCTTCCCGCGCTGTTCGCCGACCACCAAAGACTGCGGATCGTACTATCGGATGCGCCACAGTACATCATCCCCGCGAACCGCACTCAGCTTGCCTCCAAACCGTAGGTTTGCCCTGGAACTTCTTGTCAGCGAGCATTACATTCTTGGACCCAATAGTGCATTTTTGTTCTCCCTTCTTGACATTGTGTATCTCTCATTTCGAGTGCACTCACTCGCTGCGCTAACTGACTGCTACGACGGGAAGCAACGGCCAAAGGACAGCAAGAGCCGAGGTGACCCCTGAAAGCGAATCTTCCGTCTGAGCAGAGCCCACGCGAGATTGGCCTCCTTACGCAGAAAGCGAAGCCAGGTCTGGCTGTCCGCAGTCAACCGCAGATCAGCCGCGCCCGTGTGGCCCTCGGATACTTGCAGCGTCTTGTCGCGAATCACCACAGTTGCCTTCAGTTCCTCCTGGCCGGTGAATGTGAAGTGATAGGTAGCGTTCAGCCCTTCGGATCGCCCGCGTTGAAATACGAAGGGCAGCCCACGCAGAAAGCCACGAATTGAACCTTGTCCCGCGAGTCCATTTGCCACCCGCTTCGTTTTCTTGTGCGGAAAGCGTCGCGCCACGTACTGTTCGGAGTCAGAGCCCGGAACCACGTAGATGGTCTCAGCCTTGTCTTGCAGCGGTTTCACCACATCTTCGAGGAATTCTTTCCGATCGGTTAGAAACGGTGCAATGACTTCCTCCCCGGCAGGGCAGACCGAGAGACAGTAGGCAGCCTTATAGTTCGCGCCAAACGACAGGCTTTGCCACATGGACACAGTCTCGGGGCCCGACACTTTCTTCCGGTACTCCCGGGCACTCCCACTCTCCGCAATTGCTTCCACCCAGTCGTTGAATCCGCCCATGAACTCGCGATAGTTGTGCGTATAGCACGCGGAGAAGTTGAACTCGCCGTCGGCGCCGATGGCACCGGTGGGACAAGCGGCGACGCAGAGTTTGCATTCAAGACAGGGGTTGTAATCGATCGGCCGCGCATAGGCACTGACTTCGGCATCGAGCAAGACGGTCCCAAGAAGAACGAAATTGCCGAACTTCGGATGAATTACGTTGCGATGAATCCCCATGCGCCCCAGACCTGCAGCGACGGCTACGGGCTTGTGAGAAATAACCCACATCTTTGCTCCCCACCGATCCGCTTCCATGGGGAAGCCGGCTGCCCCGCCATTGATGGCGCGAACTCCAACTCGTTCCAGCGACGCAACTATCTTGCGCGCCACTTCGTCGATCTCATCCGTAGTGTGGTGGAATTCTAGATTGGCAATCGAGCGCGCAGGCGTACGGATGTTCTCGCGGTTCATGCGCAGAACGAAACTCACGAGCGCTTTCGTTCTGGGGAGAACTGCGAGGATGTCACCGTTTTGGTCGGCGATCTCCGGGCGGCCAGCCTCGACAAATCCAACGTCGTCCGCGCCCGCCTCAAGGCACAGCTGACGAAGCCAAGCACTATCCAGTGTTGGGACCCGTACGGGGTCGCTCCCTGCCGCTTCTCGTTCCCGAAATCGTTGTACTGTCGGATGTTCAGCCAGTTGCGCCATCGAAGTGTCTCCGCTCAAGACTTTAGCTGTATATACATCTACTTGGGGCAAAAAAAACGTTCACACGACCACGGAGGCGCGCGTAGTTTCAGCGAGCAGTCCGCCCATTTGGCTCCAGCTCGGTTCACCTAAACTCGTCTGCAATCGCCTCTGTGCACGTTCCCAATGGAGCCTGGAGTGCTGCAACTTCTGTCGGCCTGAAGCAGTGAGTCGCAGAAGCCTCTGCCTCCGGTCCTCCCCCGCTTTCACCCCGATCCATGCACGCTTGGTCAGGAGTCTGAGCATGCGTGTCAAGCTCGTCGTGTCCAACGCCAGCAGCTTGCCCAAATCTCCCTGAGTGGTTTCCCCGGTGGTGTCCAATGCCATCAGCAAGGTGAATTGTGTCAGCTCAAGTCCGGTCGCCCGAAGCTCCTGGTTGTACATCCTGGTGACCGCCCGCGCCGCGCGACGAAGGTTTGCGCAAGCACAGGGCAGCACGGGCAAGGTTCGGTCGGAAGGGGTTTTCATCTTCATTCTCACAATACATGTATATACATCAGTTGTGGTGATGTCAAATTTCGTGCCTTGGAAAAGTTGCTCGAGGACCGCGGCTTTCCAGCGCCCACCGGCGATACGTGCCGTGGTTTCCACCGGACAGAGCTCTGCACGCTTGGCCATACTGGACTTAGTGCCACACTGTATACCATGTACGGTGCAAGTGCCCCGTATTTCCATGTAACCATGCTCTTCCCTCCTTCATCTATCATGACCACGAAGATCTCGAGGCTGGATTTGGAAGCGGCACGTGGGCTCCCTCTGCCAATTGTCAAAATGGGAACGGGAAACGCAGGGAACGATTTGGGAGAGACACATGCAACTGGAAACAACGAACCAATGGAAGAGTAAGAACCACGGCACCGTGACCCCGCGGCTGATGTTGACCATCGGCCTCGCGACTCTTGCGGGCATAAGTGCAGGGTGTTCTAGCTCAGCTCAACCCAAGGCTCCCGCGCCGGCGGAAGTGAGCGTAGCGGAAGTTATCTGCAAGCAAATAGGCGACAGTGACGAGTTCACCGGCCGACTTGAAGCAGTCAATGCAGTCGAGGTTCGCCCACGTGTATCCGGCTACTTGCAGAGCGTGCATTTTAAGGAAGGCGCGATTGTTCGGCAGGGCGACCTCTTGTTTCAGATCGATCCGCGTCCTATCCAGGCGGAAGCGGACCGTCTAAAGGGCGATCTTGCGCAAGCGAAAGCGCAGCGTTCGCGAGCTCAAAGCGATTTTCAGCGTGCCGAACGCCTTCATAACAATGATGGAATGTCAGCCGAAGAGTACGACCGGCGCGCCGCAGTCCGCAACGAATCCGAAGCCCGCATCGCGTCCACCGAGGCGGCACTTCGCGGCGCGGAACTGAATCTGGAGTTCACGCACGTCACGGCTCCGATTACGGGTCGCGTGGGACGGGCAGAGGTCACGGAAGGCAATTTGGTCGAGAGCGGCGCCGCCCAGGTCAAGCCCTTGACGAGTCTGGTTTCGCTCGATCCGATCTATGTCTACTTCGATGTCGATGAGCAGACCTACCTGAAGTATGCACGGGTGACGCAAAGCCACCGGACAAGTTCGCACGATCTGCGCAGCGCAGCGCTGTTAGGACTGGCGGACGAAGAGGGATTCCCTCACGCCGGCGAGGTGAGCTTTGTGGACAATCAGGTCAGCTCCTCGACAGGAACGATTCGCTTGCGGGCCACCTTTGCGAACAAGAATTTGGCTCTAACGCCGGGACTTTTTGCGAGGATTCGGTTGCCCGGAGGTGCGGTGCGCAGTGGCTGCCTGGCAAAAGACGAGGCCATTGTTACGGACTTAAATCAAAAGTACGTTTTTGTGCTTGGCAAGAACAACACGCTCGAGTATCGCCCGGTGAAACTTGGCCCGATGACAGAGGGATTGCGCGTCGTGCGTGATGGTTTGCACGAGGGCGACGTCATCGTCGTAATCGGCCTGCAGCGCGTGCGCCCCGGAGCCACTGTCACTCCCAAGAAAATCTCCATGACGGGTCAAATCAGCGCCCCGGGCGGGACATCCGCGCAATCCGCCTCGGTGCCTCGCAAAGATCGACCGCGCGAGCCGAAAGCGCGGGAATAGTCCAGGACCGCCATGAATATCTCTAATTTTTTCATCAAGCGCCCCATCTTTGCGGCGGTCATTTCCATCGTCATTTTTGTCATCGGAACACTCGCCTATTTCCGGCTTCCTCTGAGCGAGTATCCGGAAGTCGTACCACCCACTGTCGTCGTACGCACAAGCTACCCGGGCGCGAATCCCACGGTCATTGCGGACACCGTGGCCTCGCCTCTCGAACAGCAAATCAATGGCGTCGAAGGCATGCTCTACATGTTTTCGCAAGCTACAGCCGACGGCGTGATGACTCTGACGATCACGTTTGGACTGGGCACGGACCTCGACAAAGCGCAAGTGCAGGTGCAGAACCGTGTATCGCAGGCGCTGCCGCGATTGCCGCAGGAAGTCCAGCGCCTCGGTGTA
>Ga0209117_1000144_pt1 | contig 45820 bp, 37 predicted proteins | sample BlaSpr_A8_OM2_M2_FD_187978 | JGI IMG/M metagenome (GOLD analysis project Ga0209117, IMG submission 187978) | Forest soil microbial communities from Thunder Bay, Ontario, Canada - Black Spruce, Ontario site 2_A8_OM2_M2 (SPAdes) (version 2) | ecosystem: Environmental > Terrestrial > Soil > Boreal... | reverse complement strand
TTTTCATCTCGGCCTCCTTCGTTCCGAGCAATCTGTGGTTAGAGCACCAACATTTTACTCGGCTCGTTGTGAGGCCGACTTCGTTATGCCATCAGACGGGACGTTTTCTCCGTCTACTAACCGGGGGAGATGGGGACAGACGGGAAGTTTCCCTTACTCTGAAAGTCCCCCGTCATTATCAGTCAAACAGTCTTCTCAAAACAAATATCAGAAAACGTTCTGTCTGTCCCCGAGTTCCCGACTTACCGCTTTAAGGAACCGTATTCGTTCGCTTGACGGAAGACACGCATGGAGGTACACCGATAATAGAGGTGGCAATCATGAAAATCGTAGTGATCGGCGGCAGTGGACTGATCGGATCAAAGCTCGTTACCAAGTTGCGCGAGCACGGGCACGAAGCGGTTGCCGCATCTCCCAATTCAGGCGTCAACACACTCACGGACGAGGGACTGGCCGAAGCGCTGAAGGGTGCGTCAGTGGTCGTTGACGTGTCGAACTCTCCCTCGTGGGAAGACTCGGCTGTGATGAAGTTCTTCGAGACATCAACCCGCAACCTCCTCGCCTATGAAGCGGCCGCGGGCGTGGGACATCACGTTGCGCTGTCTGTCGTAGGATCTGAGCGTCTGCTCGCAAGCGGCTACTTCCGTGCAAAAATCGCTCAGGAGAATTTAATCAAGGGTTCCTCCATCCCCTATTCAATTGTTCGCGCGACGCAGTTCTTCGAATTCGTCAAGGGTATCGCCGATTTTTCCACTGATGGCAACAAAGTGCGCCTGCCATCTGCGCTCATCCAGCCCATGGCGGCCGACGATGTCGCCAGTGCGGTAGCCCGGATCGCTATGGGCTCACCAGTGAATGGCACCGTTGAAGTAGGTGGGCCAGAAAAGTTTCGTCTCGATGAACTCGTCCGGCGAGGTCTAGCCGCACGCAATGATCCGCGCGAGGTTGTCGCTGACCCGCACGCGCGTTACTACGGCGTGGAGCTGAGTGAGGGGACACTCGTTCCCGGCGATGACGCACGACTCGGCGAGACGCGTTTCGAAACCTGGCTCACTCAGTCCGCGGCGAAAGCGGCGGCGGTCACCCACTAGTGGATCTGTCAAAGAGAGGCCGCTGGCGCATCCTTAACAGATGCACTTCGATAAGACGAGTTAGCGTTTGCTTCGTCTAAGCGGGGGCGGGAAACAAATTGTTGAGGGGAGACTCGAATGAAACGAATGCGAAGCTTCTTGCTATCGGCGGCGATTGTCTTCGCCGTGGGCGCTTTGGGACAACGCCTACAGGGCGCCACAGCCGCGAATACGCCTCAGGCGCAACAAACGCAGCAGCCTTCGCCAACCGTAGCTTCCGTCGTGGACCGGGGAATCAGCGCCATCGAAAAGCAAGTCGTGGAAGTTGCGGAAGCCATGCCGGAGGATAGGTTCAACTTCACTCCGGAAAGCTTGAACATTCCGGGCGACGACTACAAGGGTGTGCGCACGTTCGCCGTGCAGGTCAAGCATATCGCCTCTTCCAATTATTTCATTTGGTCGCCGCTTACCGGAGATAAGGTGCCCGAAAACATAAAGGACGGGAACGGTCCTGCGGACTTGAAGAGCAAAGCGGACATTATCAAGTTCCTGAAGGATTCTTTTGCCCTGGGTCACAAAGCCGCGGCTACGTTGACGGCGGAGAACATGTTGCAGACCGCGGAGCACAGCAAGTCGACCCGGCTGTACTTGGCTACTTTCGGCGTCGCCCACGCTTATGATCACTACGGGCAGATGGTCGAGTACTTGCGCATGAACGGGATTGTGCCGCCAGCCAGCCGGGCCAAGTCAGACTGACTGGCGGGTGGCGAGTGGCCACGCCTTAATTCCGAAAAACGCCTTTGCGTGCCGCATCCCTCCGGTTTTCAGGCTTGCCCACCGGAGGAGGGTGCAGTTTTTGCCCCGCACCTAACCGACCGCCGAGCACCAATCGTCATCACTGAAACAACTATCGATTTGCAGCGAGAGCTACGAAAAGAGCTTGCGAAGCAGACTGGGGGCTTCGCGCTTGGGTTCTGGTTTGGGAGCTTCGCGGTTCGGCTCAGCTTTGGGCGCTTCGCTTGCCGCGGACGCAGACGCGCTGGCGCTCTGGGATTTCGCTGCGCCACCTTGCAGGAATTCGTCGAGCTTGAGGAATTTGCGGCCGAGGGCACTGCTGTAGGCGGACCATTCTTCGTCGCCGGAGGGGGTAGCTAGGGCGACGCGTACGGCGGCCAGCTTGGAGTCGAGGTCGTCGAGGTAGTGGAAGACCATGGCTTCACGAATCATGGGCAGCTTGGGGGAGCCGAATTCGTATTGGCCGTGGTGACTGATGAGCAAGTGCTGCACTACGGTTTTTAGCGGCGCGGGGAAGCCGTCGATTTTATCGATCGCGCGGGTCACGGTTTCGAGTTCCATCACGATGTGGCCGAGGAGCTGGCCTGGCGTGGTGTAGCCGATGGCGCGCTCATAGCAGAGCTCTTCGAGCTTACCTACATCGTGGAGGATCGCGGCCGTGAGCAATAGGTCGACGTCCAATTCCGGATAATGGGTGGCCACGCGGCGGGCCATGCCGCAAAGAGAGATGACGTGTTCGAGCAAGCCGCCGAGATAGGCATGGTGCATGACTTTGGCGGCGGGAGCGCGCTTGTAGCAGCGGGCGGTTTCGGGATCGGCGATGATGCCGAGGACTAATTGTTTGAGCCAGGAATTGGAGATGGATTCGGCGTAGCCGCGCAGCTCGGCAAACATTTTTTCGACGTCGGCGGTGGTGTGCGGCAAGTAGTCGGCGAGGTCGATCTCTTCGGGCTTGGCGAGGCGCAACTGGATGAGCGCGAGCTGCGGCTTGTTGCGATAGACCTCGACGCGGGCTTGCACCTTCACGAAATCGTCGCGCTGAATATCTTTCGCGGCGGCTTCGAACTGGTCCCACATGCGGGCTTCGATGGTGCCGCTGCGGTCGCCGAGCTCGAGGCGAAGATAGGCGCGGCCCTCGCGCGTGTTGCGCAGTTCTTTTTCGTGAACGAGGAAAAAACTAGTGATGTTCTGCTCGGAGAGGAGATCCGTGACGTACGACGTCTTCATTGGCCGGAGGCCGGCTTCTTTCCAAATAAGAGATATTTTTTGTGGCCCTTTTTGGACTTGCTGGCTTCCGGTGTGGCGCTGACTTCCTGAATTTCCGAATTGCCGCCGCCCGCAATGTCCTGGTAGCCCGGTTTGATGACCACGTAACTCTGCTCGCGCAACGTTTTCAGGTATTTGCGCATGGCTGGCTCCATGCGCTCGGAATAGAGGTGGTCCATAATTTCGTTTTCTACCTTGCTGAGCGGCTGCTCGCCTGCTTCATAGCGTTCGAGGACTTGTAGAACGAGGTAGCCCTGCTTGGTGTCCATGACGTCGGTGAGTTCATTCTTCTTCATCTTGAAAACGATATCTTCCAATTGTTTCGAGAGCTCGCCGCGTTTGTACACGCCAAGAAAGCCGCCCTGCTTCGCCGTGCTGCTATCGGAAAAACGCTTGGCAATTCCCCCAAAGTCCTCGCCGTCCTTGACGCGCTTCAGCGCCGTTTCGGCCTTCTTTTTCAAGTCAGGTAGCTCCTCATCCTTCTTCCCTTCCGTGTTCACTTCAATTTCCCGCAGCGCCACCTGCTCCTGGCGGACGAACTCTTTCTTGTGCTCGTTGTAATACTTCTCGATTTCATCTTTGCCGATAGTGATATGCGAGCCGACTTCGCTGCCGATGACGCGCTGGGTCAGCAAGCCATTGCGGATATTGTTCTTGAAATCCTCCCAGTTCGAGCCCTGGGCGCTGACCGCTTTCTCAAGATCTTCCATGCTGTCGATCTTGTTTTGCTGGCGGAGCTGGTCGAGCCGCTTGATGACTTCCGGCTCGACGTTGACGCCCATATCCTTGCCGCGTTGCACGAGCAAGGACTGGTCGATCAAATCGCGCAAAGTGTTCTTCTGACGGTCTTCGATGTCAGTGCGCAACTGCTCTGGCGTGCACTTACCCTGGCATTCTTGCTTGGCATCCTCTTCCGCGGCGACGCGCGCTTTATCCAGCTCGGAACGGGTGATGATCTCGTTGTTGACGCGCGCGATGATCTCCTCAACCGTCTTGGCATTCGCTTCCGCCGGTTTTTTCACCTCAGCAGGCTTTTTCGCGGGCTGGGGAGCTGCGGTACCAGGCTTTTCGAGCGCGGGGGCCTGCGACTTAGGGGGCTGCTTGGATGACGAGGCCGGCTGATCCTGAGCGGCCAGCGGCAAGGCGGCGCAGAACGCCGCGAGCAAAATCATATTACGCATTACTTTCCTCACAACACCAGTTTAGCCCTGCCCGCGAAGGCTGAGCAATACGTTTCTCACCGCCGCGGAAACCTGCTCCCCGCGCGTGACTTCCATCCATAAGACGCCGCTGGGGTCCAGCTTGATGCCCTTGCGCGAGCGGACCACCGAGACCAGCGCGGCGGGATCGATGGGCGTCTCCGGATGGAAGCGAATCGCGATGCGGCTTCCCTGCCGCTCCACCGAGGAGATGCGCAGACGCTCGCTCATGGATTTGAGGACGGCATACTCCAAAAGGTTATCCACGGAGTTGGGGGGCGGGCCGAAGCGATCTGCGAGCTCTTTGCGCACGTCGAGCTTTTCTTCGTCGGTGGATATGGAGGAGATGCGTTTGTAGGTGCGCAGGCGGAGATTTTCGCTGGGGATGTAGTCGTGCGGGATGCGCACGTCAGAGCCGAGGCTGAGAGTTGTGCGAAGTTCGGGGGCGGCTTCTTCGCCCTTCAGCTTGGAGACGGCGCGCTCGAGCATTTGGCAATAGAGGTCGAAACCGATGGATTCGATGTGGCCGTGCTGCTGGCGACCGAGCATGTTGCCGGCGCCGCGCAGTTCGAGGTCGAGCGCGGCGATGCGGAATCCGGCTCCGAGTTCGCTGAACTCCTTCATGGCGGCGAGACGTTTGCGGGCGATGTCGGAGAGGGTCGTCTCCGGCGGGACTAAGAGATAGGCGTAGGCGCGCTGGCTGGAGCGGCCAACACGCCCGCGGAGTTGGTACAGCTCGGCGAGGCCGAGGCGGTCGGCGCGGTTGATGAGCATGGTGTTGGCGCGCGGAATGTCCAAGCCGTTTTCGACGATGGTGGTGGCGACGAGGACGTCGGCTTCATCGCGAATGAACTTGAGCATGACGCTTTCGAGTTCTTTTTCGCCCATTTGGCCGTGGGCGACGACCACCCGGGCTTTCGGGACCAGCTTGTTCACCAGCGTGGCCAGCGAGTAGATGGATTCCACGCGATTGTGAATGACGTAGACCTGGCCCTCGCGAGCCATTTCGTTTTCAATGGCGCTGCGAATCAATTCTTCTTGAAATGGCGCGACAACGGTTTGAATGGCCAGGCGGTCGCGCGGCGGCGTTTCAATTAGCGACATATCGCGCAGGCCCACCAGCGACATATGCAGGGTGCGCGGAATCGGCGTGGCGGAGAGCGCTAAGGCATCAACGTTTTTGCGGATTTCTTTCAGGCGCTCTTTGTGGGCCACGCCGAACCGCTGCTCTTCGTCGACGATTAGCAGGCCGAGGTCGTGGAAGCGCACGTCTTTGGAAAGGAGGCGGTGCGTGCCGATGACGACGTCGACCTTTCCTGCTTCGAGGGCGGCGAGGACCTGTTTTTGTTCGGCGGCGGTGCGAAAGCGGCTGAGCATCTCGATGCGCACCGGAAAGGCTGAGAAACGCTGCTTGAAGGTTTCAAAATGCTGGAACGCGAGGACCGTGGTGGGCGCAAGGATGGCGACTTGCTTCGAATCCGCGATGGCCTTGAATGCCGCGCGCATGGCCACTTCGGTCTTGCCGTAACCGACATCGCCGCACAGGAGGCGGTCCATCGGGGTGGCGCTTTCCATGTCGCGCTTGATGTCTGCAATCGCGGCGTCTTGGTCGGGAGTCTCCTCAAACTCAAATGCGTCTTCGAATTCGCGCTGAAAATTTCCGTCCGGAGAAAACGCGAGGCCCGGAGCGGTTTTCCTGGCGGCGTAGAGCGTCAGAAGCTGGTCGGCCATGTCTTCCAGCGATTTGCGCACTCGCGTCTTGCGCGTGTTCCAGCCGGTGCCGCCGAGTCTATCGAGCGTGGGATGCGCGCCTTCGACGACGCGATAGTTCTGCACCAAGTCCATGCGCTCGAGCGGAACGTAGAGGCGAGAGTCCTCGGCGTAGCGCAGAAGCATGAATTCGCCGCGGCGGCCGTCGGACTCAATCTGGCGTAAGCCTTCGAACTGCCCAATGCCGTGGTCCACATGCACAACAAAATCGCCGGGCTTCAGCTCGGCGAAGTCGCTGAAGAAGCCCGAGGTGCGGATCTTCCTGCCGGGGCGCTCAAGCGCAGGCATCACCTCGAAGAGATCGGCGTTGCCATACAGCGCGACCTTCGCTTCCGGAAAAGCGACGCCTTCCGCAAAGGGAGAGCGCATCAGCAACAGCCCGGCTGATTCCTGCGCCGTTTCGGCCGTGAATCCGGCGGCGGCGTCCTCGGATTCTCCGAGCACGTAGGGCACTTCATACTCGCGGCAGATATCGGCGAGGCGTTCGAGCTCACCGGTGCTGGCGGCGGTTAGAAAAACTCTGCCGCCCGCCGCTACCTGCGATTTCACTTCGCTCATGCAGGCGACGACGTCGCCGTGGAAGCGGGCGCTCGGCCGCGAGGACAATTCAAATTGCGGATGCGACCCTATGCCTAAAGCCAAGTGCTCAAGATTGACCTGCGAAGTTTTCTCCAGCACCGCGGCAAATTGCTCTTCATTCCAAAAATAATGCTCCACGGCGGGTGCATTCGCCTGTCCGTGGCGCTCGTAATTTTCCACGGCCGCGGCAAGCTGTTTTGTCGCGGCTTCACGAATCGCTGCCGGCTCATCGAGGAACACAATCGGACGTAAGGAGCTTTCCGCCAGCTCAAACAGCGACGATGGGCCAGGGTCACGTTTTGGGCCGAAGAAGGAGGGCGCCTCCCAAGACGCTCCGCTGTCCGCCGAATAAATTTCCGCCGGCACTGCCCATTCCGTCAGGGGCAGAAGCGTTGTGCGCACAACGGGCGCAATGGAGCGCTGCGTGCGCGGATCGAATTCGCGGACGGACTCGACTGTGTCGCCGAGAAGTTCGATGCGCACGGGGCGCGGCGACTCCGGGGAAAAGACGTCAATAATGCCGCCGCGCAGCGCGAATTGTCCGGGCATCTCCACCATTTCTGTTCGCGTGTAGCCGACCGAGCCCACATGCGTAATCAACTCTTCCAGCGGGATTTCCGCATCGGTAGCCAATGTGCGCGCCAGCGAAAGATAAACGTAGGGATCCTGGTATCGCCAAAGCGCCGCGCTCACCGGCGCAACCAAGAGTGAGATCTGGCCATCGGTGAGGCGGAAGAGGGCCGCAGCGCGGCGCTCGAGAATGTCCGCGTGAGGGCTTTGCGATTGCCAGGGCAGCGTGTCGAACGCGGGCAGCGTGGCTACGCCACCCAGAGTGCTGGGGAAAATGGTGGAGAAAAAGCGCAATGTGTCCGCCAACGCCTCTGCGCGGCGATTTGAATCGGTGACAAAGAATGCCGGGCGGCGCAGCTCGTGCGCGATGTAAGCCGCCACCAGCGCTTTTGCAACGTCATGAAGGCCCGCCAGCGAGACATGCTGGCCGCCCGCGCGCAATGCGGCGATTGCGCCGTCCATCGACGGATGGCGCAGCACACTTTCGAGTCGCTCGCGGACTGCAGGAAGGATCATTCGCGGAATTTCAGGATTTTGGGCGAGACGCCGGGACGCCGTCGCGGATTTGTTTCAGTATTTCGGTTGTGGAGTAGCCGGGCACGACGGGCACCGATACGACGCGGCCGCCCGCCGCCTCCACTTCTTCGCGGCCAACAATCTGGTCTCCAGGCCAGTCTCCACCTTTGACGAGAACGTCGGGAAGCAAAGCGGCGATGACGCGTTGCGGCGTCAAATCGTTGAAGATCACGACGGCGTCAACACACTCCAGCGCGGCGAGAATCTCCGCGCGTTCGCGCTGCGGAATCACCGGGCGGCCTTCGCCTTTGAGGTGTTTGACGCTGGCGTCGCTGTTCAAGCCGACGATTAGTGCGTCGCCGAGGCTGCGCGCGTACTCCAGGCTGCGAATATGGCCGGGATGCAGCAAATCGAAGCAGCCGTTGGTGAAGACGACCCGGCGGCCATTGCGTTTCCCACGGCCAAACCGCAGAATCGCTTGCTCCAGTGTGAAGATGGAATCCAAAGGGTCTCCGTGCGAGCGCTGCCGGAACAAATCGTGAAGCCGGAACGTGTAGTTTATCACGCGGGCGCGTTGCGGCGGCGCGCAGCACAAGGCTCGCCGGTAGTGGGTCATCAGTTTCCGATTACGCGGGTGGTCTCAATGGGTCGACGCAACACTTGCTCGAAGTCCACTTGCAGCGGTCTCAATAGCTAAAACCGTTCGCCAGCTTTAGATCAAACGGAACACTGCCCTGACCAGGTTCTGGTTGAGTAGAGCCGGACAGATCAGTTCTCTAGGGGGAAGTATCGTCGGATCAAAAAGATGAGGTGCGAAGGCGGCCTTAACGGATCTTGTTGAGATAAATCCGTGATTTACAGTTAGCACACCCACCCACTGCTCCCAGCCCCTGCGAGCCAGGAATTCCCCTGTCGAAGACCACATGCAGTTCGTTGTCTTCTCGCCAAACCTCGAGAGGGAACACGGCGAGCATCCCGCGCCCTTCTCCACTGAAGCCGAAAAGGTTCTTGTATTGTTCGGATGCCTCGTTCATTCGTATTGGGTGTACTGCTTGGCTGTTGTCCTTGCTGTTGTACGGAAGCACTACGATTGTCTCCACATTTGCGATCGAGGTGCCCTCTGTGTGCTGCGACGGCGCATAAACATGGATCTCTGGCGCTATCATCTCCGAGGTCACGTCTGCCTCCGTGAACTGCTTGTAGTGCCTCTTCGCCACGTTGGCCGCGAGTGCGACTCGGAGGAATGGCGTTGTGTAGACGGCGATCAAAGGCGGCCAGCTCCACCGGGCCTTTTCTTGAATCTTGTACGGGCTCAATTCCTTAGCTCTGGCGCCAAATGCAATCGCCTCGCGAATCCGTTCTGGGGTCATATCCTGAACGATCTGGGCCTGCGCGGCCACAACGACCACAAGTGTGATCGCAACGACAAGACATCGTGAGGCGGCTTTCATGCTACCCCTTCAACCTGTTCAGCGATGAGCCTTGTGAAAAGAATCGTATCTCAAATTCCCATTGCCCAAATAGACTAACTTTTTGCGCGACTTCTTCCCAGCTATCGCCCGAGCAGCGCATGAGATATTTTTCAATGAATTTCCGTACCGCAGGGTAGGCGTACTTGAGAGAATCAATTTGTGCAGCCCCAGAAGGACATCGGAATCTCCGAGGCGCAATGCGTTGCAGCGGTTGCCGCTCAGGGGACAAGCCGGCTCAAGGGCGAGACATTATTCTTGCGTATGGCGGGACATCCGCAGTGAGCAGTTGGCGGCCCACTCTGGCGAGGCCGCCACGAAAATCTACATTCCAATGACACCACTAGCACCCGCCGCAATGAAGTGGCGAAAGGAGCTGCGGGCCGGTCTCGGCGTTGTGCTTTGCATTGTCGGCTTTGTGCTGGCGCGCGCCACGCCGTACCGCGAAAGCACGGTGATCATCGGCGCCGGGGGCTGCCGGCTGGTCACCGACGTGATCGATCAGGGCAACGACGATACGCAGGGCTACGTTGTGCTCTTTCACGGGCTGGCCGCCAACAAGAAGATCATGGCATATCTGGCGCGCGGATTTGCCAGCCAGAATCTGCGGGTTTTCGTGCCGGACTTGCCGGGGCACGGGCGGACGCCGGGGCCGTTTTCTTTTGAACGCGCGGAGACTTGCGCGGAGACTTTGGTGCGCGAGTTGATTGCGCGCAGAGCGATTGATGCGCAGCACACAATGCTTGCCGGACATTCGATGGGCGGCGCGATTGCGCTGCGAGTGGCATCGCGCGTTGGAGTCGCCGGAGTCATCGCAATTTCCCCAGCGCCGCAGCGGCCGGCGCACGGCGTTCCCCCAGACATGCTTCCCTACAGCAACCCGCCGCCGATTCCTCCGCATACGCTGGCCATAAGCGCTGCTTGGGAGCCACTGGGGATTCGCGAAATCACACGCGATTTAGTCACTGAGGAAGGCGGTGCGACAAGCAAGTATTTGTTCGTCCCGCGCGCGACGCACGTCAGCGTGCTCTTCGATCCGCGCGTCGTGCGCGTGTCCCAGGAATGGACCGCGGAAACGCTGAAATTTCCAGCCGGGTCCAGCGCACCGTCTGGCGCGCCATCTTCCGCTCCCTTGGCAGGCGCACTTGCTGGATTCGCCGGCATTCTCCTGCTCGCGGGCCCATTCGTGCGCGAAATAGCGGGAATGCAGCGCCCAGCAACGGCCTCTGAAGAAGCCGCGGCAGCTGATCCACAAAAGGTCAGCGTCGCATCGACAGCGGTAGCGGCTTCCCGCGCACTCCTCGAAACCGCGACTGCTTCTTTCCTGGCCGTGGCGCTCCTACGATTCTGGAACCCGCTCTCGTTCGTCCGGCTGTACAACGGGTCGTATTTCGCCAGCTTCCTGCTGATCGCTGGCCTCGCTCTGCTGCTGGCACGTCACAAGTCGGTTCGCGCGCTGTGGCCGACGAAGATCAACATTCTGCTGCTCGCGTTGCTGGCTGGAGTAATCCTGCATTTGCTGGTTACGGGGTGGTCCGACGCTACATTTACGGAGGCATGGCTTTCCTGGGGACGTTGGGCGCGTGTCCCAGTCTTGTTTGTGGCAGCGCTCGCGTACCTGCTTGCTGAGGAATTATTGCTTGGACCGCCCACCGCGCGCAGCAACGGGGTGCGCCTCGGGCTAGCCTTGACTCTGCGCCTGATTGCATTTGTTGCTCTCGTCTTCGGCATCTTCGTCCTTCACAGCGGAGCCATCCTCGTGATCCTCCTGGCGCTATACCTCGCCCTCTTTTCTCTTTTGCAGCGCCTCGGCATGGACCTTGTGCGCCGCCAGACCGGATCTGCAATTGCCGCAGCGGCCTTCGGTGCTATACTTCTCGCTGGTTTCTGCCTGGTGATTTTCCCCGTCACCTGAACAGGCTCTTTGGACGGAAAGGGCCTTCCGCCTGCAAATTCGCGAGCAGGGAGCGAATGCGGGGCCTCAGCGAGCTACCAAGAACATGACAGAGATTGCAATCGTGGGTGGCGGACCATCCGGAGCGATGTGTGGCGAGCAGTTGGCGCTCGCCGGGCACAGCGTCAATATTTTTGATGAGCATCTGGCCTGGGAAAAGCCGTGCGGGGGTGGTCTGACCCACAAAGCGATCGAATGCTTCCCTTTTCTTCTCGATAATCCTTATCCCAAAAAGCTGGTGAGCTCGATCGAGTTGATCAGCAGCAACGAGCAGAGCGTGATGCTCGATATGAGCCATCCCATCGTGATCTATTCGCGCACAGTGCTGAACGGCATGCTGCTCACTCGTGCTGTTGAGGCCGGCTGCAAAGTGCAGCGGTCGCACATTATTAGCGTGGACACCTCCACCGCCAGACCGCGCTATTGTGTTGACGGCGAGTGGCGCACCGCGGATTTTCTGGTGTTGGCGGCCGGCGCTCGCAATCGCCTGCTGCCGGAAACGCGCCCGCTGGAGCGCGATGAACTGGAAATGACGCAGGGCTATTTCGTTCCGCAGACCGCGGACGCCATCACCGTGAAATTTCTTCCGCACTTTGAGGGCTACATCTGGTCGTTTCCGCGCTGCGACCATTTATCGGTTGGCATCTGCGGCAGCATGTCTTCACACACGAGCACGGAGTTGCGTTCGCACTTACAAAGCTTTGTACACAAAAAAAATATCCCCACTGAGGGAGCGCAATTCTATAGTCACGTTTTACCGTCGCCGCGCGAACGAACATTTTCGGAGCGCACCGTGCTGGGCAGGAATTGGGCGATGATTGGCGACGCGGCAGCATGGGTGGACCCGCTCACCGGCGAAGGGCTTTTCTACGCCATGCGGTCCGGCGAGTTGCTCGGACGCGCGCTTGCGGAAGGCTGCCCGGAGAAGTATCCGGCGCGAGTGAAGGCCGCGTTTTCGGCGGAACTGGAATTTGCCGCGCGCATCGTGCGCCGCTTTTATCGCGGCTCGTTCTTGGGGACCGCGGTGACCACGCGCATGGTGCAGTTCCTGCGGCGCAGCCCCGTATTCCGGCAACTGATGGGCGACCTCTTCAGCGGTACGCAGGATTACACCAGCCTGAAGCGCCGCCTTTGGGGCCACCTCGGGATCACGCTGAGCGAGTTCATTTCCAGCGTCCTCAACATTGATCGACCGGCCGCTGCTCATCTTCCCCGTGGCGGAGCTGCCGCGGACTAGCGATTAGCGCGAGTTCCCTTCTCACGCAACAGCTACAGATGCCGTCACCTAGCCGAATGGCTAGGCGCGTTGCGTATAGTTTTTGCGCCGCCCGTCGCATCCAAAGGGCTAAGATACTCGACGAATCCAAATGAGCTCGGAAAACGAACAGAAAAAAGAAAAACGCAAGAATGCCTGGAAAAATCTCCCGGACGTCTGGGCGCTGATTAAGCCGAGGCGAGGCTTACTTGCTCTCGGCTTCCTGCTGATGGCGGTGAACCGCATTGCCGGCCTGGTTCTGCCCGCCTCCACGAAATATTTCGTCGACAACGTCATCAGTAAGCGCCAAATCCAGCTACTGACGCCCATCGTTCTTGCCGTGCTGGTCGCAACGATTCTGCAAGGACTTACTTCTTTCACGCTGACGCAGCTTCTTTCCAAATCCGCGCAGAAAATGATTACCGAGCTGCGCCGCCAGGTGCAGGCGCACATCGGACGGCTGCCTATTTCGTTTTATGACGCGAACAAAACCGGGGTGCTCGTCTCTCGCATCATGAGCGACGTGGAAGGCGTGCGAAATCTCATCGGAACCGGCCTGGTGGAATTCGTCGGCGGGCTCATGACGGCGATCTTTGCGCTGGTGTACCTGATTCACACCAGCGTGACGATGACGGCGCTGGCGTTTGGGATCCTTCTGGTTTTTGGCGTCGGAATCAACAAGGCCTTCAAGACCATTCGCCCCATTTTCCGGGCGCGCCCCAAAATCAATGCCGAAGTGACTGGCCGGTTGACTGAATCGCTTGGCGGCGTGCGTGTGGTCAAGGGCTATCACGCCGAAGACCGTGAGGAAAAAGTCTTTTCCGCCGGCGTGCAGCGACTGCTCGACAACATTCTCAAGACACTGACCGCGACCTCGCTGATGAGTCTTTCGGGCGCGGGGCTGATGGGCCTGGTGAGCGCTCTCATCATGGAGTTTGGCGGGCACAAGGTCCTCTCCGGCGGCATGACACTTGGGCAGTTTTTTGCCTTTAACATTTTCCTCGGCCTGCTCGTGGCGCCGGTTTTCCAGATCGTGGCCATCGGCACGCAGATTACCGAAGCGATTACTGGACTGGAGCGCACGCGAGAAATTCTTAACGAAACGCAAGAAGACTCCGATCCGCGGAGGACCGTAAATCTGGATCGGATTACGGGCTACGTTGCGATGGAGAATGTGAACTTCGCTTACGATTCGCGCAAGGAAGTGCTGCACGATGTGAGCTTCCAGTGCGAGCCGGGAACTGTGACGGCGCTGGTTGGCCCATCGGGTGCGGGAAAATCGACCATCATCGGATTGATCGCGGCGTTTTACGTGCCGAAGAGCGGGCGTGTGCTAGTGGACCGCGTCGACCTCGCCACGGTCAAGCTCGATTCCTACCGAACGCAGCTCGGCGTCGTCTTGCAAGAAACGTTTTTGTTTGACGGAACGATCCGCGAGAACGTGGCGTTCGCACGACCCGAAGCCACTGAAGACGAAGTCATGGCGGCTTGCCGCATCGCGCGCGTCGATGAATTCGCGGAATCCTTCGAGAAAAAATATGACACCGTCGTCGGCGAACGCGGCATCAAGCTCTCCGGCGGACAGAAGCAGCGCGTTTCCATTGCGCGCGCCATTCTTGCCGACCCGCGCATCCTCATTCTCGATGAAGCCACCTCCAGCCTCGATTCCGAATCCGAAGCACTGATTCAGGAAGGCCTGCGCTACCTAATGCGCGGTCGCACTACGTTCGTGATCGCGCATCGACTTTCGACGATCCGCCGCGCGGAGCAAATCCTGGTGATCGAAGCTGGCCGCATCATCGAGCGCGGCACGCATGAGTCCCTCTACGCCACGGGTGGCCGCTACTTTGACCTCTACACCAAACAGCACGCCGTGGAAACGAATCTTTTCCTAGCCCCCGGCGAAGGCGACGTGCTGCAAGGCGATGCGAATGGCGCAGAAGGCCAGGCCAATGGCTCTGAGCGCGCGGACGCAGCACTACCAGACGCGATTCGGATTATTCGGGGACAAAGCAGGTAATCAAGAGTTATGCGGTGGGGCGGCGGACTAAGGCCTTCTTCGCCGTCGGGGGCGGGACTAGCGTGGCCATTTTGCGGATCATGGCCAGGACCAGGCGCTTGTCGCCGTCGGAAAGCGTGGTGCTGAAGCGCTTGATTTCGCCGAGGAAGCGGATTTCGTCTTGCGAGAGTTCGCCGAGCATTTTTTGGGTCTCGCGGTCGCGCGGTGTTTCGGTGCCGGGGAAAAAGTCGGCGAGCGAAATGTCCATGGCTTCGGCAATTTTCGCCAGCGTCTCGAGCGAGGGCACGGTGTGGCCGTTTTCGACGCGCGAGAGATAGCAGCGCAGCAGGCCGGTGCGGCGCTCGATGTCGCCCTGCGACAATCCGCGCTGGCTGCGGTAGGTTTTGATGACTTCGCCGATGTTCACGCGCGGCTTTTCTTTTGGCATGTCGATGACCCTCATAACTGCGAGGGGGGTAGCTTAGTCACTAACAGTAGAACTGGCAAGGGAGAATTGCCGGGGCGTGACGCGAATTTGACAATGCCCCGATTCCCGCGGCTGCCACGTTGCCTGAACGCGAATCCGCGTCGGCGCGGGAACTTACCTGGAATATTAACGGAAGAGTTATAGACGGGTGTGGGCGATGCGCGGTCGGGTATGGTCATCGTCACGCGCAAACTACGAGCATACAGACTGGCCGAGCGGCCAGTCCAAGAGTGGCCGCTGCGTCGTTGCCTGATGAGCAAAGTAACAGCGGAAAATACGCCACAGGCAACCAATTTGGGTTTAAATCTATCTTCTCAGCATGCTTCGTACCTTGGGTTGCCACTGTTCGATGGCGTTGTCGTTGTTCGACATTCATAGGTGATGCGTACGCAAATTCTGCGGTTGGGCGGATTATGAGAATCCACAAAACTAGCTTGGGTCGAGGTGTATTGGCTGGGGCTTCGCTGCTGGCATTTTCCTGTTTACAAGCAAGCGCGCAGACGCCTGCGGCGCAATCGAGCGCGGAGCAGAAGAACCAGGTGGCAGCGCGAGTCAGGGAGACGGTGGACGATGCCAACCGCACAGTGCTGCGCGGGAACGTGCATCCGAAAGCGCGGGCGGAGTTCGATCAAGGGACGGTGGCGGACGCGCAGCCGGTGACGCGAATGCTGCTCCTCTTGCAACGCAGCGCGGAACAGGAAGCGGCGCTGCGGCAGTTGATGGAAGAGCAGCAATCGAAGAATTCGCCGAATTATCACGCGTGGTTGGCGCCGGAAGAGTTTGGGAAAAAGTTTGGGCCTGCCGACGCGGATGTGCAGGCGGTGACGGACTGGCTGACCTCGCACGGTTTCCAGAACATCAAGGTGGCAAAGGGCAAGACGGTTGTGGAGTTTGCGGGTAACGTGGGGCAGGTGCGCAACGCGTTCGCGACGGAGATTCACGCATACAACGTCAAGGGCGAGGAGCACTTCGCGAATGTGCAGGACCCGGAGATACCAGCCGCGCTGTCGCCGGTAGTGCGCGGCGTGGTGGCGCTGCACAATTTCCGGCCGAAATCGATGGCACATAAGTTAGGGACGTTCCGTCGAGACGCGAGCGGGCAGGTGCGGCCACTCTTCACGTATACCAGCAGCAACGGAACGTTTTACGCCGTTGGGCCGGCGGACTTCGCAAAGATTTACAACATCACGGGGCTTTGTGGCGCCAGCGTTTGCGACGGCACGGGGCAATCGATTGCGGTCGTGGGACAGTCAAACATCAACATTCAAGATGTGCGCGACTTCCGAACGATGTTCAACCTGCCAGCGAAAGACCCGCAGATTATTTTGAATGGGCCGGACCCCGGGTTGGTCTCCGGCGACGAGACGGAATCGGACCTCGATGTGGAATGGGCGGGAGCGGTGGCGCCCAACGCGCAAATTATCTTTGTGACGACGATGAGTACGCAGACTGACTTCGTTTCGGGAGTCGATGCTTCTGCAACGTATATCGTGAACAACAACGTCGCACCGATTTTGAGCGAGAGCTATGGATCATGCGAGGCAAATCTGGGTACCACCTTCAATGCGTTCTACAACGCTCTGTGGCAGCAGGCCGCGGCGCAGGGAATCACGGTAGTGATTTCCAGCGGTGACAATGGATCGGCGGGTTGCGACGACCCCAACACGCAAAATTCGGCGACCCACGGAACCGCTGTTAGCGGATTTGCTTCGACCCCGTTCAACGTTGGAGTGGGCGGCACAGACTTTGACGACGCGACCACCCAGACGCAGTTCTGGAATGCCAACAATGCGACACCGGGACAGGCTTCGGCTAAAGGATACATCCCCGAGACGACGTGGAACGATTCTTGTGCAGCGAACACACCTGCCACTTGCTCGACCGTGAAGAGCGGCGGCAGCGACCTGGTGGCCGGCAGCGGCGGACCGAGCAACTGCGCGACCTCGACCAGCAGCGGGGTTTGCAGCGCGGGATATCCTAAGCCTAGCTGGCAACAGGGGATGACACCGGCGGACGGGGTGCGAGACGTTCCGGATGTTTCTCTGTTTGCTAGCGACGGGAACAACAAAAGCTTCTACATCATCTGCCAGTCGAACCAGAACCCCACGCCGGGCGCCAACTGCAACTTGAATACTAGCCCGACTTCGCCGAATCATGATTTCCAAGCCGTCGGCGGGACTTCCGCGCCAACCCCGGCGTTTGCGGCCATCATCGCGCTGGTAAATCAAAAGACTGGACAGAGACAGGGCAACGCGAATTACGTTCTGTATGCCCTTGCGAAGTCCGCAATCAATGTGTGCGATTCGAGTAGCCTCACACCAGCGCAGCTGATCTCGAATACGTGCGTCTTCTATGACATCACCAAGGGTAACATTTCTGTCGCGTGCACTGGAGGCAGCGCGAACTGCAGCAATATCAGCACGACGGCAAATCAGTTTGGCTTTTTGGCAACGGCAAAGGGAGGCACGACCCCGGCATTCAAGACCTCGCCGGGATTCGATTTAGCGACAGGATTGGGCTCGTTGAATGTGGCAAATCTCCTTGCAAAATGGACTTCTGCGGGATTTGCTAATACGTCGACGACGATTACAAGTGGCCCTTCCCCGGCCTCGCCGGCCCTCAACCAGAGTGTTACATTCAGCGGCACAGTTTCTTCGGCGTCGGGAACTCCAACCGGAAAGATCTACATAATCAAGGGCTCCAATAGTACGGGACCGATTATTGACAGTTTCACGCTCGCGGCGGGAAGCTTCAACAATTCTGCTACTACACTTCTGCCAGGTGGCGCATATCAAGTCATTGCGCACTATGGTGGCGACGGAACATTCGGGTCGAGCGACTCTGCTCCGGTCAACGTAAATGTTGGGACTCAGGGAAGTAAAACGGTACTGAGCTTTGTCACCTTTAGCGGTCGAAATCCCGTGTTGAGTACCTCAGCGCAGACGGTTGCGTATGGATCACCATACATTCTTCGCGCAGACGTGCAGGATGCCGCGGGCCAACAATGCTCCAGCGTCACAACAATCGTGTGCCCGACAGGCACTGTGACCCTAACGAGCAACGGAAGCGCGCTAAACGATTTTCCAAACGCGCAAACACCGAACGCAACTAACGTCGCGAAGCTAAACGACCGAGGTTTTGCAGAAGACCAACCGATTCAGCTTGTGGCCGGAGCATACAGTGTCTCGGCTGTGTATTCGGGAGACACTAGCTATACCGGAAGCAACAGTAATACGCTCTCGGTGACCATTACGAAGGCGGCGACCACAGCGACGGTTACCAGCAACGTGGCGAGCGTCGTGGCTGGCGGGAACGTTACGCTAACGGCGACGATTTCCACGACCAGCAACGGCGCCGGACCAACAGGCACGGTGCAGTTCAAGAATGGCTCCAGCAATTTGGGCGCTGCGGCGACCTGCACGCCGAAGGCGGCGAGCGCTACGGGATCGGCGTCTTGCACCGCGACGCTGACGACGGCGCTGTCGGAATTTGTTCCTTTGGGCGATCCGCGGACGCGGCCTCAAGCTCCGGTGCTACCGCTCGGCATTGCGTCATTGCTGCTGATCGCGTTCTTGGCGATGCAGCGGCGCTTGTCGATGGGCAAACGAGTTGGATACGCGGCGGCCGGCCTGGTCTTGTTTGCATGTGTTGCTGCGGGGTTCACGGGCTGCAGCGGTGCGGGCGGCAGCAGCGGAGGAGGCGCCACGACGCGCAGTATTACTGCGACGTATAGCGGAGACGCGAATTACACTGGGTCCACCTCGGCGGCAACTACGATCACGATCCGTTAGCGAGAAATACAGTAAGGGGAAACGGCCCCGGTGCTTGGGGCCGTTTTCTTTTTGTCGGAGGGAAGAAACGCAGAGGCGTAGAATGCGTAGAGAGCCGAGGGTAGGAGGCTCGGTGTTGCTTCGTCGACAAAAGCGGCAGCCCTTCGAGGCTCAGGGTAAACAAAACCGGCGCACTCCCCAAAAAGCAGTTAATTACTAAAGGGCGGGAAGAAGATGTTCCAGAACGTAGGGCATGGAGTAACGAATTCTACTGGAACCAGGGAACCCTCCTGGTTCATTTGCGGCGGGCGGACGACTTTAGCCTCAACCTTGTTATTGGTGGTGGGATTTTCGACGGTGACTTTGGTGCCTTCGCCGATTCCTTCCTTCAGAATGACCATCGCGCCGCCGGCGCTGACGGTGTGCGTGTTGCCCGGCAGCACTTTGCCTGCGACATGAATGACCACAGGCATGCGTACAAGCACGCGCTGGGAGCGGCGACGCTCCTCCGCGGTGGGCTGACGCGTGACGGCGGGCCGCGCTGATGGGTGCGGCATTGCGGGCTTCATGGGCGTGGGAGGCTTCACAGTTCGAGCCCCCAGAAATCCATGGCCGGAGCGACCAGCTCCACGCCGTATTCCCAGCCGCCCTCGGGACGCTCGTCGCTTTTCCAGACAATCACGGCGGCGTTGCTGGTGTTCATGGGCACATTGGTGAGGGCCACGCGGCGCTCAAGCGGGAGATCGTACTCGAGAACCACCATGCAGCCGTACGGGTTGACCACGCGAGTATGCGCTTCGACCTTGATGCGCTTGCCGGAGGACAAATCCCACTCCAGGCGCACGGGCACGCGCGAATTCATGCGATGGCCGCGCCGCTGCTCTTTGTAGCGAGCTTCGGCAAGCTTCGCCTGCCTCGGCTCTTTCTTCGGCTCTTTGGTCTGAACGGACATACCTACCTCTAAAGGGCCATGCTAGAGTTGGGGTCCGAGAGGGTCAATGGTACGGAAGCGTGAGGGCGCACGACTGTGTAGCTGGCCTAAAGGACAGGGCTACGCAAAGGAACAGTACAGGTGGCCAGGAATCTAATTGTGAATGCGGACGACCTCGGGTGGACCGCGGGAGTGAACCGCGGCGTGGCGGAAGCCCATCGCAACGGGATTGTGACCAGCGCGTCCCTGCTGGCGAACGGCGAGGCCTTTGACGAGGCGGTGGCCCTGGCGCGTGATAAGAGCGGGCTCGGCGTGGGTGTGCACTTGAATTTGAACGACGGTCCACCGGTCGCGCCGCGCGCGCGCGCGTCGCTGCCGAGTCTGGTAAATGATTCAGGGGAGTTTGAAGGTGGACCGGATGGCCTGCTGGTGAAGATCGCGACACGCGGACTGTCGATGCGTGAAGTGGAGACGGAGTGGGAGGCGCAAATCTCCAAGGTCCGCAATGCGGGAGTCGAGCCGACGCATTTGGATGGTCACAAACACGTGCACATGCTGCCGGGGCTCTTTGAGATTGCGTTGCGACTGGCGAAGCGGCACGGAATTGGGGCGATTCGCGTGTCGCATGAGGCGTCAAGTTTGCGGGTTGCGCTTTCCACGGGCGGTTTGCGCGCCGCTGTCGTGCTCAAGCAGGGTGTGCAAGCACGCGGGCTGAAGTTGCTGGCGCGAGACGCGCGGGAGCAGGCGGAGCGCGCGGGAGTGTCCACAGCGGATTATTTTTGCGGAATCGCGCAGACCGGCGAGTTGACGAAAGAAGGCGTGGCCCGCCTGCTGCGGAGCTTGCCCGAAGGCACAACGGAGTTGATGTGCCACCCAGGATATGCGGACGAGGCTCTGCGCAAAACCGCGACGCGGCTGCAGGGTTCCCGGCAAAAAGAGGTGGAGATTTTGACGGACACGGAAATACGAAATCTTGTCGCTTCCCAGGGGATACGCCTGATAGACTATGGCTTCGTGACCAGCGCGGTATGAGAAGCGAATCCAGCGTTCGATATTCCATCGTCGTCCCGTTCTACAACGAGCAGGAGAACATTCCACCTCTCTACATGAAGATTACGGAGGTGATGGACTCCATCGGCGAAAGCTACGAGCTCATTTTTGTGGACGACGGCAGCCGCGATAATTCCTTCAAGGTGCTTTCCGATATTTACGAACATGACCGGCGCGTGAACCTGGTGCGGCTGCGACGAAATTTTGGGCAGACGCCTGCGTTGAAGGCGGGATTCGACTTTGCGCGCGGCGAAGTGATTATTTCGATGGACGGTGATTTGCAGCACGACCCCGAAGAGATTCCCCGCTTCCTGGAGAAAATCGAAGAGGGCTACGACCTGGTCAGCGGCTGGCGCTACGCGCGGCGCGATCATTGGCTGCTGCGGCAGGTGCCGAGCCGCGTGGCGAACTGGATGATGGCGAAGCTGTCCGGTTTGGAGCTGCACGACTTTGGTACCACGTTTAAGGCCTACCGCCGCGAAATCATTCAGGAAATTCAGTTGTACGGCGAGTTGCACCGCTTCATTCCCGCGCTGGCAAGTTCGACGGGCGCGCGCATCACGGAAGTGCCCATTACGGACGGTGAGCGAAAGAGCGGGAAGAGCAATTACGGCATTGGACGCACGATTCGTGTTTTTCTGGATCTGCTGATCGTGAAATTTTTGCTCGATTATTCGACGCGCCCACTGCAATTTTTCGGTCTGCTGGGATTTGGCGGGGCGACGCTGGGAATGTCCCTTGCGGGCTACCTGGCATTCGAAAAGTTCGCGCACGGCGTGAACGTGATGACGCAGCACGGGCCGCTGATGCTCCTGGCGGTGGCCTTGTTTATCAGCGGCGTGCAATTAGTGTCCATGGGATTGCTGGGCGAATTGATTGCGCGCACCTACTACGAATCGCAGAACAAACCCGTATATGCGCTTCGCGAAGTGAAGAGCCATCGCAAAGATGTGGGCGATACGGAGCAGACGAGGCCCTCGGGAAATTCGGAGCGCTAGAAAGTTTCCTCACCAGAAATTCACACCTTACCCCGACTCTCTGCATTTGCGGTAACCTCGGAAGGATACATTTTCAACGAAGAGGGCTCGAATTGGACGGAGGGTGGTTGTGAACCGCGAACAGTTCTACGCGATCATGGGCGGCGACGGCACACGGGATTATGAGCTGTATCTGAATACCAAGACGCTGCTTTCTTGCCAGACGAAATTCGAAGAGCTGTGCAACGCGGACGAATTGCAATTTCAGGTCGTTCACCAGGTCGAAGAGCTATGGATGAAGCTGATCGCATACACGCTGCTGGATATTGACGACTATTTGCAGCAGAAAAATACCAATCGGGTGGTCACGCTTTTCCGCCGCGTGCACACCGTACAGCGATTGATGATCCAACAGATCGCCCTGCTCGAAATCATGTCGCCCAAGGAATATCAGCAAATTCGCTTGCGGCTCGGCAATGGCAGCGGGCAGGAGTCGCCGGGATTTCGCGTGCTTCTGAAGATGTACCAGCCGATTTGGAGTTCGTTCAAGGAACATTATTTGGAAAGGCACGGCCTGACGCTCGAGAAGATTTACGACACGGAGTACACGCATGGCGACGCGTACGTGGTTGCGGAGGCACTGGCTGAATTTGATGAGCTGTTTCAGAAATTTCGCTACGAGCACATGCAGTTGATTCACCGCACCATCGGTTTCGGGTCGAAATCGCTAAAGGGGCGGCCGGTGGAGATTCTCGAAGAAGGCATGCGGCATAAATTTTTCCCGGAGCTGTGGGAGATCCGCTCGCACATGACCGACAAGTGGGGCGCGGAATATGGCGTGAAGCGCGATCCGCTTGGAGGGCACCACTAGAGTAGTGGCGGTTGGCGTCTAGCGCGCGACGTCGCGGTAGTTGCCCCGCAGGTACAGCAGCGGCTCGCCTTCGTAAACTTCGACGCTCTCAACTTCCGCAATGAAGATGGTGTGATCGCCGGCAACGTGAGAGTCGACGACATTGCATGCCAGATGCACGAGAGAATCCTCGAGGAGCGGGATGCCTGTCCGCGTCCAACGATAGCGAATGCCGAGCTGCTTTTCGATTTCGGCGCTTTCTTCCGTGCGCGCAAAGTATTCTGAGATTGCGCGCTGATTGCCCTTGAGGATGTTCACGCCGAATCGTTTTTGCTGCTTCACGAGAGGCAGCAATTGCGCGTTGTGACTTACGCAAATCAGGATGAGCAGAGGGTCTAGCGAAACAGATGTGAACGCGTTTGCGGTCATACCGTGCACCTGGCCGGGGGCGCGCTCCGCGGTGACCACGGTAACTCCAGTGGCAAATTGCCCGAGCGCTAAGCGGAACTCCGATGTAGTTGGGGTTGTCGGCGCCATTGTAGAAGTTTTTGAAGATAACACAGACCAAGGACAAGGTCGCGTCCTTGCGTCACGTATAATTATCGCGAAGCGGTGAGCGAGAAGGAGTGCCACGATGGCGCGGAAGATTGCGATCTTGGGGGGCACGGGGCCCGAGGGCTCGGGGCTGGCGAACCGGCTTGCGCGTGCGGGCGAGCACATCGTGATTGGCTCGCGCGACGCACAACGCGCACAGGAAACGGCGCGGCAGCTCCGCACTCGTATCGGTGGCGCGGTGCAGATCGTGGGCGCGGACAATGCCGCCGCTGCGTCGCAATGCGACATTGCGGTGCTGACAGTTCCCTTCTCCGGCCAAGCAGCGTTGCTGAAGCAATTGAAAGGCGTGTGGAAGCCGGGGACCGTGGTGATTGACACGACCGTGCCGCTGGCCGCGACTGTGGGTGGATCGCCGACGCGCATGCTTGGCGTGTGGCAAGGCTCGGCCGCCCAGGCTGCCGCGGAATTGTTGCCCGCGGGAGTCAGTATTGCGGCAGCGTTTCAGAATTTGGGCGCCGAGTTGTTGGCGGGAGATGCGCCGGTCGACTGCGACGTGCTGGTGTGCAGCGATGACGAAAAAGCCAAGCAGGTGGCTATGGAGCTGGCGGCAAAGATTCCTGGAGTGCGCGCACTGAATGGCGGGAAGCTCGAGAACGCACGCATCGTGGAATCGATCACGGCACTGCTGATTGGGTTGAATATCCGGTACAAGGTGCATAGCGCTGGAGTGCGGTTTACGGGATTGCCGGCGAAATAGTGGGACAGCCATTTCTGACTGTCCGCCTTGCATCACCACTAGGGCTGCTTAGCGTTCCAGTGCTTTGCGGTCCCACTTCCCGCAGTCAGCGGCCGCTTCATACGTACTCTTGAGGAATTCCATCAGCGCACCTTTCGGAGAGGCCGCGGCTCGCACGTCGTCGTACATAAGCAAAAACTCTTTCATCTGCGGCTGGTAGAACGCTGCTTGCGGCCGAACGCGCTGTTCCGCAAAACCCAGAGGTTCAGGCGCAGCGTAGGAGTAAAAAGCGGGTCCCTTAATGTCCCCTCCACCGGGCCAGAATCCGGCGCTGCTAACCTCATGAGAATAAGCTTCACGCGTAATTGTATCGGCGCCGGGCCGCTCCGGCGCGGCTCTCCCGGAGAAGCGAGTAACCGCATGATCGAAACTTCCCCAGAAGAAATGTACCGGACTGGTCTTTCCCTGAAAGCCAGCGCGAAACTCCTTTAATACTTGGTCGACCCAGACCACGATCCGCCAGAATTTATGGACAGGTTCCGGATCATACGCCGCGTGAAGGTGGTCCTGCTCAAACGGCGTGGGATTGGGAACCTCGCGCGGCATTGTCCATATCTTCACAATTACGCCGAGTTCGGCCAGCGCGGCCATGAACTTCTCATAAAACTCCGCAACACTTTGTGGCACCAGAGCCAGCGTAATAACGCGACCGTCGCTGCTTGCGATGCTGAGCTTATGCTCAATGAAATCAAACTGCACCTCGATGTCGCGCTGCTCGTATGGCATCGCCGAGGTGGTCATGCCCCGCGCGGTGACGTAGAACGGCACGTTCCACCAGTGGTTTACAAGCGGGCACAATTTCAGCCGCACTTTCCCAACGATCTGCGTCCACATATGCAACGTACCAAGCGTGTCCTTCCAAGAGTCGAAAGGCAGGGCGGGTAGCACCTCGTTATCGCTGGCCCTGCTACGAATAGCCTCTGGCGTCATGGTTATTCCATCCTAGCGGACCAATGTACACCCGGACGCTTTCCCACTGATATACTGGCGTTATGAAAGCACATGTTTGGGTGATGCCGAAACGCACGGTTCTTGATCCGCAGGGACAAACTATCCAACACGCGCTCTCCGGGCTCGGCTATAACCAGGTGCGCGATGTGCGGCAGGGCAAATTCTTCGTCCTCAATCTCGACGGCTGGAGCCGCGACGAGGCTCAGTCGCAACTCGAGCGCATTTCCAAGGAAGTGCTCACGAATCCCGTGATTGAGGAATATCGATTCGAGATTGTGGACTGAACTCTCTGCGATCTCGCGCATGCTCGGACTTAGCTGTTTCCCGCAGTTTTTTGAGCACCGCGTGACGGCGCGCAGAAACTCCGTGTTACGCTTTCAAGACTAGCTTCCCCCAGGAGAACCGCCTTATGTGCGGAATTGTCGGTTATATCGGACCGAAAAAGGTCGTTCCCGTCGTCATTGAAGGCCTGCGCAAGCTGGAATATCGCGGCTATGATTCAGCGGGAATCGCCGTCGTCACGCAGGACGGCAAGCTGGAAGTTCGCCGCGCCCCCGGGAAATTGCGCAATCTCGAAGAAGTTCTACAGAAGTCTCCTATCCAAGGCACCTACGGAATCGGTCACACGCGCTGGGCCACACATGGCCGCCCTACGGAAGAAAATGCCCACCCGCATCGCGACTGCACCGGTCAGATCGTGGTTGTGCACAACGGAATTATCGAAAACTATCTGGAGCTAAAAGAGCAGTTGCAGCGCGAAGGACATAAGTTTGTCACGGAAACCGATACCGAGATCGTTGCGCATCTGGTGGAGAAACATTCCAAGAACGCGCCGCTTGAGGAAGCGGTGCGCCGCTCGTTGAAAGAGCTGCGCGGCATCTACTCTTTGGTGTTCATGTCCGCGAAAGACCCACACAAGATCGTGGCGGCGCGCCTGGGTCCGCCGTCGGTGATCGGCCTGGGTGATGGCGAATTTTTTGTGGCTAGCGATATTCCCGCGCTCTTGGAGCACACCCGAGAAATCTTTTTCCTCGCGGATGGCGACATCGCCGTGCTCACGCAGCAAGGCGTCTGCGTGATGGACCATGACGGCCGCCCAGTCAAGCGCACCGCGCAACACGTCACCTGGGATCCCATCATGGCGGAAAAGGGCGGCTACAAGCATTTCATGCAGAAAGAGATTTTCGAGCAGCCGCGCGCTGTGCGCGATACGCTGCTTGGCCGCATCTCGCAGGATACCGGAAAGATTTTCCTCGACGACATGCAGATTACCGAGCAACAGTTCCGGCAATTCGAGCAAGTGCGCATCGTGGCCTGCGGAACGAGCTGGCACGCCGGCCTGGCTGGAAAATTCATGATTGAGCGGCTGGCCCGGATGCAGGTGGAGGTCGATTACGGCAGCGAGTTCCGGTATCGCGACCCAATTCTCGACAGCAAAACACTAACCGTGTGCATCAGCCAGTCGGGTGAAACCGCGGACACGCTGGCCGGGCAACGCGAGGCAAAACTGAAAGGTTCGCCGACGCTGGCAATTTGCAACGTCATGGGCTCGATGGTAACTCGCGAAGCTGCGGGGACGATCTTGACGCACGCCGGGCCGGAAATTGGCGTTGCTTCCACAAAAGCATTTACTGCGCAAATGACCGCGCTGCTGCTGCTGGCCGCGTACCTCGGGCAAGTGCGCGGCAAATTGAGCGGCGATGCCGCCAAGAATTTGCTTCAGGAATTTACGCGCATCCCTCATAAGATCGAGACGGTGCTGCAAGGCGACGAAACGGGCTTGTATGAGACGCTGGCTCGGCAATTCTTTCGCAATACGGACTTCCTCTACCTCGGACGTGGCATTCACTACCCGATCGCACTGGAAGGCGCGCTGAAGCTAAAAGAAATTTCCTATATTCACGCGGAAGGCTATCCCGCGGGCGAAATGAAGCACGGGCCGAACGCGCTCATCGATGAGAACCTTCCAGTCGTAGTGCTCGCCACTCACGACGAAAATGATCCGGATTCGGTCACGCGCTATGAGAAGAGCGTCTCCAACATCCAAGAAGTGCGCGCGCGCGACGGCATCGTGATCTCCGTGGTGACCGCGGGCGATCATCTTGCCCGCGAAGCGTCCAACCATGTAATTGAGATTCCCCCAGCGCCGGAGCTGCTGTCGCCTTTGCTCGAAATTATTCCCCTGCAACTGCTCGCGTATCACATCGCGGTGCGACGCGGCTGCGACGTGGACCAGCCCCGCAACCTGGCGAAATCTGTCACGGTTGAATGATGTGCGCTGAATTCTTGTAGGGGCGCAGCACGCTGCACCCCAGCTCGGCGCTATGTAATCCGTCCGCCGTTCGGGCTGTACTCGCGCCACCTTGTGGCCGCTGGCTTCAGCCTCAGCATGCAAAAAGTTTTTTCGGTAGACTAAGCTCATGCGTGTGCGCGTCTGTTCGATCACTTTGATGCTGGCAGCCGCCTTTGCAGTTTCGGCATGGGCGCAAAGCGGCATCGTCGCGACCGCACCGCTTCGTGAAATCCGCGCGGACGGAGTGAAGTCCCTCCCCGAGCCGCAGGTTGTCACCCTGACCGGACTGCAGACCGGCGTGGAGGTGGGAAAAGACGACCTGCAAGCGGCTGCGGACAAATTGGTCCAGAGCGGGCTCTTTGCCAAGGTGCGATACAACTTTCAGTCGCGCACGGACGGCCTGCTGGTGATCTTCCACGTGGAGGAGGCGCCGCGCATTCCAGTCTACTTCGACAATCTTCCATGGTTCGCGGATAGCGAGCTGAACGACACGATTCGCACGAAGCTGCCGTTTTATGACGGCACGCTCCCCGAAGCCGGCCGCGTAGTTGACCAAGCCGCCGACGCCATGGGGCAGTTTCTTGTTACACATGGGCTGCAGGCGGCGGTCGAGCACCAAGTCGTGGCTAATCCGATTGGCGACGGCAGCGTGCAGCAATTCCACATCAATGCGGAGGCGCTGCACATCGCCGGAGTCGAGTTCAGCGACCCGGCGCTCAATTCCTCGCAAATTGTTCGGCAGCAGCTTCCTGAGTTGCTCGGCAAGCCGTATTCACGGACGGCCATCGACATGTTCCTGGCCGAGCAGATTCTCCCGACTTTTTTACAGAGGGGTTTTCTGCGGGCAAGGCTTGGGCCACCTGAGGTGCGACTAACGGGAAACCCGAATAAAAAGCTGCCGGAGCAAATTCCGGTATACGTGCCGGTGAACCCTGGCGCGGTATATCACTGGAAGGGCGTGGAGTGGAGCGGGAACAATGTGTTGTCGTCAATCACTCTCACGAACAGCCTAGGATTGAAATCCGGCGATGTCGCCGATGGCATGGCCATCGAAGCCGGGTGGGATCGCGTGCGCGAAGAGTATGCACACCGCGGGTACATGCAAGCAAAAGTGGAACCAGCGGCGGTGTACGACGATGCGGCGCACACGGTTGTGTATCGCGTGCGCATCGATGAGGGAAAGCCGTTCCACTTCGGCTCGATGGTAATCACCGGATTGTCCATTAACGCCGAAAGACATCTGCGCGACGCGTGGCCGATTCCAACAGGCCACCTATTTGATAAAGCGAAGTTCGAAGAGTTCTTGACCAAGCTGCAAGCGCACTCAACCGAGATTTTCAGGGATCTGCCGGTACACTACGATGAAGTAGGCCACTGGCTGCAGCCCGATGAAGCGAAGGGAACTGTAGATGTGCTCCTGGACTTCAAGTAAGCGCTCTGATTCTGAGGTTGAGGCTTTTCAAAGCCGCGATGCATCTTAACAGTGCGTTATACTGATTCGCGATGAGCGCATTCGTTCCAATTCGCAGTGCGGAAAATTCGGCTGCTTCACCGGAGCAAAAGGAAACTTCGCTCCTCGCGCGCCTTGCCGAGGCCGGCTCTCTGATCGTTGCGCTCTCCGGCGGCGCTGACTCCGCATACCTGGCTTGGGCCGCGCAGCGCGTGCTCGGCGAGCGCGCGCTTTCCGTCACAGCGCTTTCCCCCAGCTTCTCTGCGCATGACCGCGCCGCCGTTGACGAATTCGTGCGCGACTTCCGAATCCATCACGAATTCGTCGAGACGCACGAGATGGAGAATCCCGCCTATCGCGCGAACGCCGCCGATCGCTGCTTTTACTGCAAGGACGAGCTTTTTTCGGTGCTGGATGCGATGGCCCAGCTGCGCGGCTTCACAGCTACAGCTTATGGGGTCAACGCGGACGACACGCTGGACTTCCGCCCCGGTCATCGCGCCGCGAAAGAACATCGCGTGCTGGCGCCGCTGCTGGATGCCGGGCTGCGCAAAGCGGAAATTCGCCAGCTTTCGCAGCGTGTTGGATTGCCGACTTGGGACCGCCCTGCCTCCGCGTGTCTTGCCTCGCGCGTGCCCTACGGCACCGAAGTCACTCCCGAGCGGCTGACGCTAATCGAACGCGGCGAAGCGGCGCTGCGCGAACTCGGCTTCCGGCAATTCCGCGTGCGTCTGCACGATAACCTAGCGCGCGTCGAAATCGCGCCGGAAGAAATGGACCGCGCGTTCTCGAAGGAAACGAGCGCGGCGATCTCACAAGCGCTGAAGCGCGCCGGATTCACTTACGTCGCGCTGGACCTCGAAGGCTACCGTCAGGGTTCGCTGAACGAAACGCTCCCGCAGAAGAAACACTCTTGAGCACACGCCGCGTTCGGAACATAATTCTGCACAACTGCGTATCTTCCTTTAGACAGGCTTTAGACTGACGCTCTAGGCACTCGGCGTCCGCCGAAACTCGCATGGGAGGAACGATGAGACTTCGTAATTTCGCGGCCCCGGCAGGTTTGCTGTTTGCCGCTCTGGCAAGCGCGGGCTGCGCGATGGGGCCATCGGTCAGCGGCAGCTTCGACCGCACGCTCAGCGTCAAAGGGCCGATTCGCCTCGAGCTCAACAATACTTCCGGCGACGTTTCCATCACCGGCAGCGCCGACGGCAAAGTGCACGTTCATGGGGATGCCCACGCGTCCGGCATCGGATTTGAAAGCCCTGAGAAGCGCCTCAATGAGCTACTCGCCAATCCGCCCATCGAGCAGCATGGCGATACGATTCGCGTTGGCGAAGAGATGCGCCGCCTGCGCAATGTCAGCGTCTCGTACACCATCGAGGTCCCGCGTGAGACGGAAGTTGCATCTTCTCTGCTCTCGGGCGCGCAAACGATTCAAGATGTACGCGGCCCGGTAAAGGCGGAAGCGGCGTCCGGCTCTATTCGCGTGAGCCACATCGAACGCCAGACTCAGCTTTCGACGCTGAGCGGCTCGATTCGCGCCGACAATATCGGCGACGACATCCGCGCCTCCAGCGCTTCCGGCACGGTCACTGTTTCCAACATCAAGGGCGATGTACGCATCAGCGCGCTGTCCGGGTCGACACAAATCATCAAGCCGGGCGGACGCGTCGAGGCCTCGACCGCTAGCGGCTCGGTCGACGTCGAAGGCGCGACCAGCGACGTGAAAGCACATGCGGCATCCGGCCGCGTGAACGTGCAGGGGAATCCGGGCGCAAACAGTTACTGGGATCTCAAGACCGCCTCGGGGAGCGTACAGTTAGGCGTGCCGGCTAATGCAAGTTTTCACTTGGCCGCCCAGGCCGTCTCCGGAGAAATCAAGACGGACATTCCGGTGGTAGTTGAAGAACAAGGAAAGCATTCCCTGCGTGCTCGCGTTGGTAGCGGCGATGGCGGGCGAGTTGAGGTTCACACCGTTTCCGGCGAGATTCGCTTGCGCGCTTCGTAACGCTCGACGCGCTGAAGGACGCCCCTACAACGCGCTCGCGGTCTTCATAGCAAACTTCTCTGCTGTTTCCCGCGCGGCCAAAATCGTATTTACGTGGATTCGGACGGTGTCCTCAACCCGTCTCGCGTAGCCGCCCGCGAGCGCGGTGGCCACGGGAATGCCTCGGCGGCGTGCTTCCTCAAATACGCGCCGGTCGCGTTCCTTCAATCCGCTCTTTGTCAGCGACAATCCGCCAAGTTGATCTTCGCAGAATGGGTCCGCGCCCCCGAGGTAAAACAAAAGCTCCGGACGAAATTCATCGAGCGCCTTTCCCACTGCGGGCAGCAGCGCGCCCAGATATTCATCGTCGTCGGCGCGATCCATCATGTTTAGATCGATGCTCGATGGCGGTTTGTGCGCGGGATAATTGTTTTCCTGGTGGATGGAGATCGTGAAAACCGAAGCATCGCCGCGGAAAATGGCTGCAGTGCCATTACCATGGTGCACGTCGGTATCGACCACCATGGCCCTTCGAATCGCGCCGTCCGCCTGCAAGCGGCGGATCGCCACGGCCACATCGTGAATCGCGCAGAAGCCTTCCCCGTGATCGGGATAGGCGTGATGAAATCCACCGCCAAGATTCGCGCCGAAACCGTCACGCAACGCGCACTGCGCGGCAAGAATGGACCCTCCAGCAGCGAGCCACACGGCATCCACAAGCTCGCGCGAGTACGGAATCTCCAGCAGCATCACTTCGCTCGCCGTCAGCGTGCCAGTCTTAAGTTTGCGCACCCATTCGGGAGTGTGGACGCGCAGGATATCTTCGTCAGTCGCCGGCTCCGGCTGCACGAAATCTTCGCGCGTGGCAATCTTCTCGGCGATCAGCGTTTCGGCAATGAGCCGGAACTTCTGCGAAGGAAAGACGTGTGGGCCGAGATTTAAGTCATATCGTTCGTGATAGACAAGCTTAAATGGAAGCATTTCTTTGTAGGGGTGCACCACTGCTGCACTCAGGCTAGGCAAGATCAAATCCGTGGAGCGCCCAATAATCCGCTGCGGCTAGTTCTCCCGCTCTAGAATAAAATCCGGCAACGTCCGCAGTGCCCGCGCGTATTCCGAATCGCCATGCCCATTCAGGCAGGCCTTGGCGCGATGGGCGTACTCATGCGCCAGGTTCCGCGCCCGGTCGAGCGCGCCAGATTCCTGCACCAACGCCACAATCGTCTCTGGGCGTACGGAATCAAATTCCTTTTCCTCGAGCACCCGAGCCACTAGCTCCCGCGCATCGCGGTGGCCGTTCTCCATGGCGTAGATCAGGGGAAGCGTGACTTTGCCTTCTTTCAAATCGCTGAGCACCGGCTTGCCAAGCTGCTCGGCCGACGCCGTGAAGTCCAATAGATCATCCACCAACTGAAAAGCGAGTCCCGCGTAGCGGCCGTATTCGGCGAGCGCCTCTTCGCCGGCCAATTCCAGGCCGCCGAGCACCGCGCCCAATCGCGCACAGCCGCTGAAGAGACATGCCGTCTTATAAGTGGCGAGGCGCAGCGCGTCCTCTTCGGTCACGTCGATGCTGCCGATCTTTTCGAGTTGAAGCAGCTCGCCTTCCACCATTTTTTGCGTGAGGTCGATCAGAATGTCCAGAATGCGGAAGTTGCGTTCTTCCAGCACCATCTGAAACGAGAGCATGTACAACCAGTCGCCCGCCAACACGCTGCGATGATTGCCCCACCGCGAATTTGCCGAAGGCCGCCCGCGCCGCGTGTTCGCGCTGTCGATCACGTCATCATGAATCAGAGTCGCGCTGTGCAGCAGCTCAACCACGGCGCCCAGTCGAATCGCGCCTTCGCTGTTGGTCCGGCCGGCGTAGCGCGCGGAAAGCAGCAGGAGCGCCGGGCGCAAACGCTTCCCGCCGCCGCCCAAAAGGTAGCTGGTGATTTCGGAAACCGGCTCGAACGCACGGGAGGTCTGCCGCGCCAACTCCCGCTCGACCAGAACAAGGTCGTCCCGGACGAGGTCAAAAATTTCCCTGGCCGTCAGCAGTGCGATGACTTTCTCCCTGGCCTGCTTCGATCCTGTGTCAGGTGGCATCGGACAATATCACGCGCAAGCACGCACGAGCGAATTATTGCAGGTCCGCTGCCGCGGACTTTGCCGGCGAATTCGCGGTTAGGCCAAAAAACCGCCGGAAATTCCCTGCCGTCGCCAACGCAACTTCTTCTGCGGCTAAGTTTCTCACACTACCGATAGCCTTGGCCACCTCGCCGACGTAGGCCGGCTCGTTGCGTTTGCCGCGATACGCTTGCGGCGCGAGGAACGGAGAGTCCGTTTCAATCAGAAGATTCTCCAGCGGCAGACCTTTCGCCACGTCGCGAAGGTTCTGCGCTTTCGGATAGGTCGAATTCCCCGCAAAGGAAATCAGAAAACCCATGTCGAGCCCGCGCTTGGCGTCTTCGAGAGTGCTGGTGAAGCAATGCAAAATGCCGCTGAGTCCCGTGGGGCGCCAGTCCTGCTCGAGCATATCCAGGCAATCGGCCCAGGCGTCGCGGCAATGGATGATAATTGGCAACTTCGCCTTCGCCGCCACTTCCATCTGCTCACGAAAGACGCGCTGCTGCACGTCGCGCGGCGAATGGTCATAGAAATAGTCGAGCCCGATTTCGCCATAACCGATCACACGGGGATGTTTCGCAAGCTGGGCGAGGCGGTCGAGGTGCGCAGTCGTCAACTCCTTCGCCTCATGCGGGTGCGTGCCGACCGTGGCGTAAATCCAATCATGCTGTTCTGCAAAAGGCAGCGCGGCATCGAGCTTTTCGGGACCCGGCCCTGAACCGATGGCCAGAAGAGTGGTCACGCCGGCAGCGCGAGCGCGCTCGAGCATAGCCTCGCGATCCTCCGCAAATTGCGGAAAATCAATATGCGCATGCGAATCAATCAATTCCATTTATCTTCGGTGGCACAGCCCGTAAGGCCAAATCACTTCAATCTCGCCCCAACCTCAACGTCTTCTGTGAACGCTGCCAAAACCGGGCGTCCTTCTGGTCCCACACTGGCGGCAACGATCATCCCATTGGATTCCACGCCACGGAGTTTTCGCGGCGCGAGGTTCACCACCACGACCACCTTGCGCCCGACCAGCGACTCGGGCTCGTAATATTGCGCGATGCCCGCGCAAATCTGGCGAACTTCGCTGCCGATATCGACCGTGAGCTTGAGCAGTTTGTCCGCGCCAAGGATGCGCTCCGCGGTTTTGATCTGGCCCACTCGCATCTCGACTTTTGCGAAATCTTCAATCGCGATTTTTTCAGGAGCGGTCTGCGCCGCCGCACCCGATGGGCCTGTCACCGCGCTGCTGCCGCTTGCCGCTGGCGCCGCTACTGGCTTCTGTGGTTCGCTTTCCATCGCTTCCATCCTCTCTATGGCTTCTGCTTTTTCTATGCGTGGGAAAACCGGACCAATCTTCCCAATTTTTGTCCCGGGCGGAATATAGTTCCAGGCTAATTGGCCGATGGGCTGCTGCTCCACGTTTCCAGGCAGCCCCAACTGCTCCCATATTTTCTGCGTCGATGCGGGAATAACGGGATGCGCGAGCACGGTGGCGATTCGGATCGCTGCCGCCGCAGTTGCCAGCACATTCGCAAGCTTCGTTGTATCCTCGGCTTTCTCCGCCAATTCCCAAGGCTTGTGTGCAGTAATATATTTGTCCGTTTCCGCAACGATCTCCCAAATCGCTTCGAGCGCCCGAGAGAACGAATACTGGTCGTAAAGCTGCCTCACATTTTCGATTGCGGAAGCAGCCATTGTCTTCACCGGCGCTTCGGCCTCTTGCGCTCCGTCCGCCGAGGGCGCGGGCATCTTCCCTTCGAAATATTTCTCAATCATCGTCAACGTGCGGCTTGTTAGGTTGCCGAGCCCGTTGGCCAGATCGCTGTTGTAGCGCTGCACAAGCGCGTCATAACTAAAGTTGCCATCCTGCCCAAACACCGTCTCCCGCAGCATGTAGTAGCGCAGGGCGTCCATCCCCAGCACATGGGCGATGGGACGCGGCTGAACCACATTGCCCTTGGACTTGCTCATCTTGCCGGCGTCAATCAAAAACCAGCCATGCGCCCAAACCTGCTTCGGCACCGGAAGTCCCGCGGCCATCAGAAACGCGGGCCAGTACACGGTGTGAAAGCGAATGATGTCTTTGCCCACGAGGTGCAAATCCGCCGGCCAGAAGCCTTGGCGTTCGTACTCCGGGCCGCCAACAGCGCTGAGATATGCAGTGAGCGCATCGAACCAGACGTAAAAGACGTGCGGCTCTTCGCCAGGCACCGGAATGCCCCAGCGAACCGAAGTGCGCGTAATGCTCAGATCGCGAAGACCACCTTCGACGAAGCTCAGAATCTCGTTGCGCCGCGTTTCCGGCTGAATGAAATTCGGGTTTTTCTTGTAAAAGTCGAGAAGCGGTTTTTGGAACGCAGACAGCTTGAAGAAATAATTTTCTTCGGTGACCGTCTCCGTGGGCCGGCCGCAATCGGGACAGTTTTCGCCCGGCTTCACATCCACATAGGCGTTGTCGTAGATGCAGTATTGCCCGGTGTAGTGGCCGGGATAGACGTAGCCATGTTCGCTGCACAACCGGAACAGCCACTGCACCGTGCGCGCGTGACGCACCTCGGTGGTGCGAATGAACTCATCGGCGGGAACACCGAGTTCGTCCCACAACCCGCGCCACGCTTCGGCCATCTTGGCGACGAATTCCGATTCCGGGACGCCAGCCTTCTGCGCGGCGCGCTCGACGTTGACGCCGTGCTCGTCCGTGCCGGTGGTCATCACGACTTCGTAGCCCTGCATGCGCTTGTAGCGGCGCACGGTGTCGGCCACGACAGTGGTATACGTGTGGCCGATGTGCGGCAGGCCGTTCGTGTAGTAGATCGGCGTAGTCAGATAGAATTTGGGTTTCGCTTGCGCCATTTTTTAGTTTTCAGTTGCCCCTACAGCAGATCACGATTTGCTGCCTTCGTAGCTGCGCAGGGCTTCGTTGATTACGCGCTGCAAGGGGACATTCTTTTCTTCTGCCAGTTTCCGGCAATCATCGTATTCAGGAGAAACGTGCAGGATGCGCCCATTCACCCGCGACAGTTTTATGCGCACTTCGCCGAAGCTCGTGGTCACTTTCACGGACTCGCGCGGGAGTACGCGCCGTTGCGCTGAATAGGTGCGCACGCCAAACGTCGTGGTCTCCACGAAAATCAGCGACATGAGCGCCTGCGCATCCGCTGGCTGGCACAAAACCGTGAGCAGTGTGCCCGGCCGATTTTTCTTCATCTGCACCGGCGTCGTGAACACATCGAGCGCGCCAGCCGCGAGTGCTCTCTCTTGAAAGTAGCCGTAAATCTGCGGATTCATGTCGTCCAGATTTGCCTCGATGACGGTGATCTCCTGGTCGTACCCCGGCACAACTTTCTCCGCCGCCTCGCCAATCATCAGGCGCAACACGTTTGGCTGGCCTTCGAGATCGGCGGTGCCTGCGCCGTAGCCAATCGCCGAAACAGTCATCGGCGGCTGTGGACCGAAGGAATCGCACAACGTCGCCACAATCGCCGCGCCCGTGGGCGTGACCAGCTCCCGCTGCACGCCGTTGGAGTACGTTGGCTTGCCTTGCAGCAATTTCGCGGTTGCCGGAGCCGGCACCGGCAGGACTCCGTGCGCCGTTTTCGCCGTGCCGCCGCCGACATTCAGCGGCGAACACGCAAACTTCTCGACGCCAAGCGCGTCGAAGCCGATGCACGCGCCGACGATATCAACGATGGCGTCCACGGCGCCAACCTCGTGAAAATGAATTTTCCCCAGCGGCACGTCGTGCACGCGCGCTTCGGCTTCGCCCAGCTTCTGAAAAATGGCGGCGGCGCGTTCGCGCACGGGCGGCGCAAGCTGCGAATTCTTCAGGATTTCCAAAATAGCGCTGAGCGAACGGTGCTTCTGCTGGTCTTCCGTCTTCACACGCGCGTACGTCGCCGCCATGCCGTTCTTCCACACTTTTTCGGCCGACAGCTCCCAGCCCGGCACCTGCAAGCCACGCAGCTCCTCCCGCAGACGCTCGAGGTCGCAGCCGGCATCCAACAGCGCGCCCAGGGTCATGTCGCCGCTGATGCCTGAGAAACAATCAAAATACGCGAGTTTCATGGGAGTACGCCACGATCCAACACGGTGGCAGGCCGCCGCGCGGTGGTGCCAACGCCGTGAAAAACAAATCTTCGGAAGCATTTCGATAGTATCGGCGCAGCGCAGGAGTGTCAAACAAGAGCCAGCCGGAGAGAGCTAGTTGACGGTTCCGCGGGGACACCGCTTTGCGCGGATGTGGCAAACAAAGTCCCTTAAATCCGGTAGATTTGGAAGCCTGGCAAAGAATGGAGTTACGGGCGAATTTGCGGAAGAGCTCTCAACGCATCTTTGACGCGAAGGTGCGCGGTCTCTATACTGTTGGGCCTTATCTTGCACGGAAACCTACGTGGGAATTGGCTGAGGCTAGGTGTATCTAGAAATCATAACAAGGCTCCGCGAGGCGCTTGCAAACCATATTCGCGCCAGATACGGCGTTGAGTTGCCGATTGTGCTGGAGCGTCCGCCGAAGATCGACCTGGGCGAAGCGGCTTCGCCGGTGTGCTTTGAGCTGGCCAAGCGCCTCAAAAAACCCCCGCGGCAGATTGCGCAGGAAATTCAGAATGCGCTGCCGCCTGTCCCCGGCATCGCACGGTTAGAGGTAGCCGGGGCGGGCTATTTGAATGCGTACTTTGATCGTGGCGCATTTTGGGAAGCTGCTCAGAACGAAGCGGAAAGAGCAAGCGGGAAGGACAGCCAAAAATCGCTGTCCCACAAAATTATTGTGGAGCACACGAGCATCAATCCGAATAAGGCTGCGCACATCGGGCACGTGCGGAATGCGGTGCTGGGCGACACGATGGCGCGGACGTTGCGGCAAGCTGGGCACAACGTCCAGGTGCAGAACTACATCGATAATACCGGCGTGCAGGTAGCCGACGTGGTCATCGGCTTTTTGCACATGGAGAAGCGCACGCCGGTGACCGTGAAAACGCTGGCGATGGACCCGCGCTTCGATTATTACTGTTGGGATTTGTACGCTAAAGCCACGCAATATTTTGCGGAAGACAAGGAGCGCGCCGCGAAGCTGCGCGGCGAGACGCTAAAGGCAATCGAAGAAGGGCGCGGCGAAGAAGCGGAAGTCGGACAAGTAGTGGCGGACGCGGTTGTAAGTTGCCATTTGCGAACCATGGCGCGCCTGGGGATTTTCTATGAGTTGCTTGCGCGCGAGAGCGAGATTTTGCATTTGCATTTTTGGGATTTGGCGTTTGCGAAGCTGAAGGAATCGGGAGTGATCCAATATGTGCGCTACGGCAAGATGGCAGGGTGCTGGATCATCCCTTGGAGAGAGGAGGGAAAGGACACAGAGCTCGCAGAGAGCACGGAGGGCGCCGAGATAACAGAAGATGAGAATACGCAGGACAAGATTATTGTGCGCTCGAATGGCACGGTTACTTACGTCGGGAAAGATATTGCTTACCAGCTTTGGAAGTTTGGGCTTCTCGGGAAAGATTTTCATTACGCGAAATGGCCGAACGCGCACGAGGGCGAGGAAGTTTGGGCGACGACGAGCGGTCCGAATGATCCGAACGCTCCGCCCTTTGGGGCGCCGGCAAGGACCGTCTACAACGTGATCGACGCGCGCCAGGCGTATTTGCAGGACGTGGTCGCGCAAGGCTTGCGGGGCTTGGGGCATGCCGAAGCGGCGGAGAATTCGATTCATTTGTCGTATGAGATCGTGGCGCTGACGCCGCGATGCGCGGCGGAGATGGGATATGAGCTGTCGCCAGAGGAAGCGAAGAAACCATACGTGGAAGTGAGCGGGCGCAAAGGGTTTGGCGTGAAGGCGGATGACCTTATTGACCGGCTCGAAGCCGCGGCGCTCGCGGAAGTGCAACAGCGCCACGCGGAGATGAGCACGGAGGAGCAGAGGCGCACCGCCCATGCGATCGCCGTGGGCGCGCTGCGATTTTTCCTGTTGAAGTTCACGCGCAACGCGATCATCGCGTTTGATTTTAAGGATGCTCTCAGCTTTGAGGGCGAGACGGGACCTTATTGTCAGTACGCCGTGGTGCGCATCCGCGGAATTCGCCGCAAAGGCGCGGAAGCTGGCGCAGCACGTGTCGCGGTGACCCCTGGAACGGCGCAGAAACTGCTAGCTGGCGCGGAAGGCAACGGATTGTGGGAAGTATTGTTAGCAATTGGATCGCTGGATTACGCCGTAGACGCCGCGATCGGCGCGCAGGAACCGGCGTTTGTCGCTAAATATGCGTTTCAGTTGGCGCAGGCGTTCAACAATTTTTACCACAAGCACCATATTTTGTCGGAAGCGGATGAGCAGAAGCGGGCCTTCTTGCTGGCCTTGACGGAATTGGTGGAAGCGCAATTGGTGCGCGCGCTGTCGCTGATGGGCATTGATGCGCCGGAGAAGATGTAGCGGTATAGCGTATTAGTGAAAAGCGGCGCCAAGCAGGTCCACCATCAAGCGGATGGCGGTCTGCGCGGTTCGCCCGCTGGGATCGCGGTAGGGATTGACCTCGACGATATCAAGACCTACGAGCTTTCCTTTCTTCGGAATCCCCTGCATCAGCTCGTCGATTTCAGAAAAAGTTAGGCCGCCAGGTTCCAGTGTTCCGGTGCCAGGCGCGAGCGTGGGATCCATGGAGTCGACGTCGAAGGTAACGTAGATGTTTTCGCTCTGCGGAATCGCCTCAATCGCTGCCGAAACGCCCCGGCGATGAATTTCCTCGCCCGTTACAATCTTCGTGCCTAGCGCTTTGGCATTACCGGCCGCTTCCGGGTCATTGGCAATGCCGCGCATCCCGAGCTGAACAATTTTCTTAACCGATGGCAGTTTCGCAACGCGGAGCACCCACGAAGCGTGATCGAGGTTGCCTTTCGCGCCGTTCCAAGTATCGAGATGCGCATCGATGTGCACGACCGTGAGCGGCAGGTCATACGCGCGGATTACAGGGAACGTGATGCTATGATCGCCGCCCAAGATGATCGGAAACGCTTTTTTGGCGAGAATCCTTTTGACCGTTTCGGTGATTTTCTGACCCGTTTCAGCAGGCACGGTGGGATAGACAATTACATCGCCGACATCCACCCAGCGCTTGCCTTTGAGCACGGTGCGGTCGCCGTCGATGTAATAAAAGCCCTCGGTGAGATCGTGCGCGTATTCCTGTGAATTTTCGCGCAAATCGCGCGGGCCGTAGCGCTCCCCCGGCTGCCCCCAAGTACCTTCGTCAAATGGGACGCCGAGCACCGCGAAGTCCGCGTTGAGCTTGTCGAGATCCGGCTGGTACGGCGCGCTGAGGAACGTCCTGATGCCGACGAACGTCGGGGCGGTTTGCGCTCGCGTCGATGCCGGCAGTGCAACTGTTACCAGCCCAAGCAGCCAGATTGCATTGGTCCACTTACGCATAATCAATAGGACATGACGAGGTGGATCAGCGTGCGCAGCGCTACGCCTGTCGGGCCCTTGGCAAGCCAGGGCTTGGCGTCATCGTTCCAGGCGGTGCCCGCTATGTCGAGATGGATCCACGGCGAGTCGCCGGTGAATTCCTTGATGAACATAGCGCCGGTGATGGCGCCGCCGCCTTTGCCGCTGCCAATGTTCTGGATGTCCGCGACAGTGCCCTTGATGAATTCGCGATAGTCGTCGTCTAGCGGCATTTGCCACATTTTTTCGCCCGCGGCTTTGGCGCTGGCGAGCAGCTTGTCGGTGAAAGGCTGGTCGGAGCCGAAGACGCCGACGTTGATGTTGGAAAGCGCAACGACGATCGCGCCGGTAAGTGTAGCGGCATCAATCAAATGCGTGGCGCCAAGCTGCTTGGCGTAGTGGATGCCGTCGGCGAGGATGAGGCGGCCCTCGGCGTCGGTGTTCAGCACCTCGATGGTTTTGCCGGACATGGCGGTCTGAATATCGCCGGGCTTCTGCGCGCGGCCACCAGGCATGTTTTCCGTGCTGGGCACGACGCAAATTACTTTGACATTGGGCTTTAGCGCCGCGAGGGCGCGCATGACGCCGAGCATGGTGGCGCCGCCAGCCATGTCGTACTTCATTTTTTCCATGCCCTCGGACGGCTTGATGGAAATGCCCCCGGTGTCGAACGTCACCGCTTTTCCGATCAGGCCGATTACGGGCGCGCCGGGCTTCGGAGTAGGCGGCGTGTACGTGATGACCATCACGCGAGGCGGCTCGACGCTGCCTTGCGCAACGCTGAGGAGGGCGCCCATTTTCAGATCGGCGATGCGATTCTCGTCCAGGATCTCGACGGACAGCCCAGCCTCTTTGGCCATCGCCTCCGCTTTTTCGCCTAAAATCTTTGGCGTCAGTTTGTTGGAAGGCTCGTTGACTAGATCGCGAGCGAAATTCTGCGATTCGGCAATGACGCGGCCCCGCGCCAAACCCTTTTCGGCAGCGGCGCGATCCTGTTCGGAAAAGCCGGCCAAAATGAGGGAGTCAACGGACTTGGCGTCTTTTTTCTCGGTCTTGTACTTGTCGGATTCGAAGTTCGCGGTGAGGGCGCCTTCGGCAACGGCTTGCGCGGCGGCTTCAACCGATTCGTTTTCGCGCAGAACGAACGCCAACTGCTTCACGGAGCGAGACTTAAGGTAGCGAAGGGCGGCGCCGGCGATCTTGCGAAGCACGGCAGTGTCGAATTTTTCGCGCTTCCCTGCTCCGACCAGCAGCAGGCGGGCGGCTTTCAGGCCTCGCGGCGCGTGCACCAAGGTCATTTCCAGCGGCTTGCCGGTCAGTTCGCCACTGGTGGCCAGCTTGCGAAGCAGGCCGTCGGTGAACTGATCGATTTCCGCGACGCGGCCTTGGATCGGGTCCCCATTTTCAAACACATAGGAGACCAGAGCTTCGGTCTCGAGCATAGCAAACGGCTTTGTTTCCAACGTGATCTGCATGATTGCCTTATCGCCTCCGGTTGCGATACATAGCTTGTTCGGCTTCCTTGCGCGCTTCCTTGGTGCGCTCGTCCTGGCGGCGATCCCAAGTCTTCTTCCCTTGTGCCAGGGCGATCTCGCACTTGGCGATGCCGTCGCGGAAGTATATCCGCAGGGGAATTACGGTCAAACCTTTGGCCTCGGTGCGGCCGGCCAGCTTGTGAATTTCATTCCTGTGCAGCAGCAGCTTCCGAGATCCCAGGGGTTCGTGGTTCCAGGGGCCGCCGGGCAGGTATTGGGCGATGTGAGCATTGACGAGCCAAGGGCCGCTAGGCTTGAAATCCACGAAAGCATCGCGGATATTCGCCTTTCCTTGGCGAAGGGCTTTCACTTCCGTGCCGTGGAGAACAAGGCCGGCCTCATATCTCTCGAGCAAATGGTAGTTGTAAGAAGCTGCGCGGTTTTGCGCCACGACCTGCTCTTTGCTTTTTTCGGCCTTTTCGGTCTTTTTGGGTGGTTTGGGCACTAGATCCAGTCATATTTTGCAGCAGCATTAAATCTTAGCTGCCATGGATACTGGATGCAACACAGCCAACCCGCGGTACCTTGCCCGACCTCTAATCGGATGCTAGACTCGAAATACTTATCTTGAACAGAATCTGGAGAATGCATGCGCCGTTGTAGCAAGCTGATCTTTTGCCTAGGTGCCGGGCTGATGGCGGCGGGCTGCCCCAAAGGTAAGACAGACTACACTCAAGGGCGGAAGGCTGAGCACCTCCTGGATTATGATGCCGCGTACGATTACTACCAGAAAGCGCTGAAGAGCGATCCCGAGAACGCCGAATACCTGATTAAGTTCAACCAGGCAAGGTTTGAGGCCAGCTCGCTGCACGTGAAAAACGGTGTGAAGTTACGCGAGCGCGGGCAACTGGAAGCCGCGGCTTCGGAGTTTCAGCGCGCAGTCGCCATCGATCCCTCCAGCCCGATTGCCGAGCAGGAATTGCGCAAAACGCTGGGGATGATCGGCGAGAAGAATCGGGCGAACAACGCGGCCACGGAACCCCCCAAAGATGAGAGCGGCAGCGGACCGCAGCTGGCCTCCATGCCCCCGGAACTCAAGCCGCTCTCGACAGCGTCAATTAGTTTGCACATGACCAATGACGCAAAAATCGTATACGAAACGATCGCGAAGCTGGCGGGCTTGACGGTAATTTACGATCCGGACTTCCCTGCGCGGCGAATCACGGCGGAACTGAACAACGTGACGATCGAGCAGGCACTGGAGATCGTGTCGCTGGAGAGCAAAGCATTTTGGAAGCCGGTGACGGAAAACATTATTTTCGTGATTCCAGACCAGCCGGCGAAGCGCCGGGACTTCGAAGAAAACATTGTGCGGACCTTCTATCTGTCCAATACGGTGCAGGCGCAGGATTTGACGGAAATCGTGACCGGCTTGCGGCAATTGCTGGATCTAAAGCGCATCCAGCAGTTGAATGCGCAGAACGCCATCGTCATCCGCGATTCGCCGGACAAGCTCGCCGTTGCGGCCAAGATCATCAACGACATCGACAAAGCGAAGCCGGAAGTGGTGATCCAGGTTCAAGTGGTGGAAGCGCGCGTAGACAAGGCGCGCAGCCTGGGAATTTCTCCGGGGACTACGGCTAGCATCGCTGTCGTGCCGCCAGGAACGACGACCACCACCACCGGAACCACTCCCACCAATAATTCGATCACCCTCCAACAACTCGGGCACCTTACCGGAGCCGATTACGCAGTTACCTTGCCTAGCTTTACCGCCAACGCGCTGCTGAACGATTCGACGACCAAGATCATTCAGAATCCGGAAGTGCGTTCGGTGGACGGGCAACCGGCGAAGCTGCGCATCGGCGATCGTGTGCCGATCGCAACGGGCAGCTTCCAAGCCGGCGTTGGCGTGGGAGGAACAGCCGGCACGGGCTTCGTGAACCCGCTGGTGAACACGCAATTCCAGTATCAAGACGTGGGCGTAAACGTGGACATTACTCCGCGCGTGCATCCTAACCACGAAATCAGCATGAAGGTGAGCGTGGAAGTGTCGTCGGTAACCGGGCAGCAGACCATTGGGGGAATTCAGCAGCCGATTATCAGCCAGCGAAAACTGGATCACGAAATCAGGCTGAAAGAGGGCGAAGCCAACGTTTTGGGCGGCTTGATCACGCGGAGCGACACGAAGAGTCTGAGCGGCTGGCCGGGGCTGGCGCGTATACCGTTCCTGCGCTACTTCTTCTCCGAGAGCATACACAACACCGAGGATGACGAGATTCTGATCATTCTGACGCCGCACATCGTGCGCATGCCGGAATGGACGCGCGCGAATTTGCGGCCGTTGTACACCGGCTCGGAGTCGCAAGTACAGGTGCGGCGCGAAACGGAAGTGCGCTCGCCGAATGCCGTTCCTCCCTCGACCGGAGCGCCTCCAACAGCACCGCCTTCTTTGGGGGCTCCGACAACCGCGCCGAGCGGTACGAACGCCGCGCAAATCCGGTTTGAGCCGCGCAGCCTGACTCTGAAAGTTGGACAGCAGCAAACCATCGGAATCGTCGTAGAGAATGTGAACGATTTGTTCTCGATTCCATTTCTGCTGCAATACAACCCAGCGGTGATCAGCATTGAAGAAGTGCAGCACGGAGGATTTTTGTCCGGCGGAAATCAAGAAATCGCCATCGTGCAGCGCGTTGATAAAGAACACGGGCAGGCGATTATCTCCGCGACGCGCCAGCCGAACACGGCGGGAGTAAGCGGCACCGGGACGATCATGGGGATCGTCGTGAAAGGGATCGCTCCGGGCGTTTCGAACCTCTCCATTGTGCAAGTGAACGCCAAGGACTCCCAGCAAAGGCCCATCCCGCTGGTGACCGTCGAAGCCACGCTGCAAGTGCAGCCGTAGTCCGCAAGAGCTTGTAATATGCGCAGAATTCCTTTTTATCGCAGGCGAGGTCGTTCGCAACAAGGCATGACCTTGCTGGAATTGATTTTGGCTTGCGCAATCCTGATGGTTTTGTCTTCGGCGGCGCTGCCAATTGCGCGTTACAGCATCGTGCACAAGAAAGAGGAGTTGCTGCACTACGAGCTGAGGCAGATGCGCGATGCCATTGATCGCTACAAGGATCTCGCTGACTCAAACAAGATTCGCGTGGAAGTCGGCAGCGAGGGCTACCCGCCGGACCTGGAAACGCTGGTCAAGGGCGTTAAGCTGGGTGCCGGCGACGACAAGAGAATTCGATTTTTGCGCCGCATTCCGGTTGATCCGATGACGGGGCAGGCTGATTGGGGTTTGCGCGCGGTACAAGATGACCCGGATTCTCGCAGCTGGGCAGGAAAGAATGTTTTCGACGTGTATTCGAAATCGCAGGGCACAGCCAGCGATGGGACGCGATATGCAGACTGGTAGCGCAAAGCGACCCAGCACCGTAACAGCCCGCGGCTTCACGCTGATCGAACTGATGATTGTGGTGTCGATCATTATGATCTTGATTGGCATTGCGGCGGGTGCGTATCTAAAATCTGTGCAGCGTGCCAAGGAAGCGACGCTAAAAAGCGATCTCAGCGTGATGCGGCGGGCAATCGACAATTACACGCTGGACAAAGAAGCGGCGCCACAGTCCCTCGAGGACCTGGTAAATCCACAATCGCAGTACCTGCGCGAGATTCCTACCGACCCGATGACAAATTCCAAAGAGTGGCACGTGGATTTCGGCGATACCGTGATGAGCCCCGACCAGTCGACCACCGGCATTGTGGACGTGCATTCCAATTCGGACAAAGCCTCGCCTTTCGACGGAACCCCGTACAACACTTGGTAAGACTAAACCAGATCGCCTAGACTCCGCGGTCATGACCTTCAACACTCCCCGTCGCCCACCGAAAATATTCCCACTTGGCAAATGTGAGCATGGCGCAGCCTGCTTCAGCCCGCCGGGTTTGTTCCCGCCATGCCATTACGATAACAGTTAAGCATCCCAGACAGTTACGGGCTACGACTCCAGGAATCCGCCAAAGGGCCGTGAGAGAACACAACTCGGTGTACAATGCCGCCCTTGTCGCGGCTTAGACTCGCGCTGGTTTGTGACGACGCCCATTCGCGTGGCCGGTGTACAATGCGGCCCGGCCAGAGTCCGAATCAGAATCAAGTTTAGTTCTTGAGTATCGGAGGGAGTTTCATGATTGTTGGTGTTCCCCGCGAAACTTTTCCGGGGGAGCGGCGCGTTGCGCTGGTGCCCGCGGTGGTTCCCAATCTCGCCAAAGCGGGCCTGGAA
>Ga0209117_1000143_pt1 | contig 46112 bp, 44 predicted proteins | sample BlaSpr_A8_OM2_M2_FD_187978 | JGI IMG/M metagenome (GOLD analysis project Ga0209117, IMG submission 187978) | Forest soil microbial communities from Thunder Bay, Ontario, Canada - Black Spruce, Ontario site 2_A8_OM2_M2 (SPAdes) (version 2) | ecosystem: Environmental > Terrestrial > Soil > Boreal... | reverse complement strand
CGAAGCGCGAGAGGTTGCGTTTTACGCCGTCGGAAATCGGGGAGCAGCCAGTAGCCTGCGCGCCAAAGAATTTTACCGGCTTGGGTTCAACCCAGCCGAGCTCGATGAGTTCGCGGAAGGCTTTGGCAATTTTGGTGATCAGCGAACCACCGGCCATGGGGACAACGACGTTGTCCGGGAGTTTCCAACCGAGTTGCTCGGCAATCTCAAAGCCGTGGGTTTTTGAGCCTTCGGAGTAGTAAGGGCGAAGATTAACGTTTACCAACCCCCATTGGAAACGATCGGCGATCTGCGAGCAGAGGCGATTCACCTGGTCGTAATTGCCCTTGATGCGCACGATGCGGGCGCCATAAACGGCGGTGTTGAGAACTTTCGCGGCTTCCAGGTCAGCGGGAATAAAGACGCAGGCGTCAAAACCTTGCTGTGCGCATTGTGCGGCTACGGCATTGGCAAGATTTCCGGTGGAGGAGCAGCCCACGGTTTGGAAATTAAAGCGGCGAGCCGCGGCCAGCGCGGTGGCGACCACGCGGTCTTTGAAGGATAACGACGGAAAGCATACGGCATCATTTTTGAAGTACAAATGCTTGAGTCCCCACTGATCACCAAGCTTGCGCGAGGCGACGAGAGGAGTACCGCCAACGGCGTTTGGGGCGGTAAAACCTTCGGGCAAGGGAAGAAGTTCGGCGTAGCGCCACATGCTGAAAGCACGGGAATTGAGAGCGTCACGGCATAAGGTTTTCTTGAGTGAAGAATAGTCAAAGACCACTTCAAGCGGAGAAAAGCAATCTTCGCAGAAAGAACGAGGAACGTTGCCCCAAGTCTTTTTGCACTCACGGCATTGCAATTGATATAGATCCGGCATAGCGTTTTCCTTTTCGCAGAGCCACAACATGCTGCGCAACAGCGTTTTAGCCGCTGATGCAGCACGCGCATTGGGAACTAAACGGGTCGATGAACAGGGCAGTAGGAGGGGGAAAAAGAAAATCCCTCCGGCCAAAGAGTGCTCGGAGGGTCTCAGAAAATCTTTCTGGGAAACTCTAAATGCTCTTTAGCAGTTTTTTACGTGGAGCAAGTTGCCCTAAATCGCCACGTTTTATGTGCTACAGCTAAGATGCGCGTTCACCGCAACCCAGCACAATATAATTGCTTGAAGAGTAAGCAGTTGTCAAGAACAAATGCGGAACGGCATCGGTTGCAACACAAATTTGATTTCGTGCGTCCAATACGTAGCAGGAAAAAAAATTATAGCCACCCGGCCATACGTACAGGTATTCTCTGGCGCACATTGCGGAAGAGAAGAACCGGCGGCGAAACCCGATGTTATACTTCGGGCAGTCGAGGGCAATACCTGCATAGGAGTCCATTTTCATGGAGCAGCAAGCAGAAGGAATTATGAATTGGGTAAGACAGCGGAAACTTGTTACCGCAATATTAGTTGGATTTACGCTGATCGTGGGCATCATGATCGGTTCGGTAATTTCCGGACGCGTATCCGCGATGAGGACGGTGGCATTCGCGGGAACCAGCGCGACGCCTTTGGCGGTTCCCGACCCGGTGCCCTCCTCTAACTCGTTTTCTTCGATTGTGAATCGCGTGGAACCGGCAGTGGTGAATATCGCCACGACGCAAGTGCTGGAACGGCAACAGCAGAGAAAGAAACGCTCGCAGCCCTACGATCAGGAAGATCCGAGCGAAGATTTTTTCTTTCACTTTTTTGATGGCCAGCCCAATGCGCCACGACAAGCGGAGCGCAGCCTGGGCTCCGGCGTGATTGTAGACAAACGCGGGTACATCCTGACCAACAACCACGTGGTGGAACAGGCGACGAAAATTCAAGTGCAATTGAATGGTGAAACGACCAAATACACGGCAAAAGTGATCGGCGTGGACGAAGATACCGATTTGGCGGTCATTAAGATCGAGCCCGGCAGGGAGCTGCCAGTAGCGAAGTTGGGCAATTCCGATGGCGTACAGGTTGGAGATTGGGTTCTGGCGATTGGCAGCCCGTTCGGCCTTAATGCTACCGTCACCGCGGGAATCATCAGCGCGAAGGACCGCGGAGGAGTAGGGCATCAGTTCCAGAGATTCATTCAGACGGATGCCGCGATTAACCCAGGAAATTCCGGCGGTCCCCTGGTGGATCTTGCCGGGGAAGTAATTGGGATTAATACGGCAATTATTACCGGTAGCCGTGGATACGAAGGCGTAGGTTTCGCTCTTCCATCCACAACCGCAATTAACGTTTACAACCAGATTATCTCGCAGGGTCGCGTAACGCGCGGATCGATTGGTGTGAGCTTCCAGGAAGAGTTGGGAACCAATCCAATGACACTGAAAGCGTTGGGCGCGCCATACGGAGTGGTGATTGAAGGCGTGGAGCCGGGAAGTCCAGCGGAAAAAGCGGGATTGCGCGGCGGAGACGTGATTACAGCGATCAATGGCACGCCAGTGAAGAGCGGCAACGAACTGGTGAATCCCATTGCGACCGCTCCTATCGGCAGCAAGCTCAAACTCAATTACATTCGCGACAGACAGCAGAAAGAAGCGAGCGCTACGGTAGAAGACCGCACGCGCGTATTTCCAAATTCCGCAGGGCGGCTGAATGGAACGAAGGATGAGCCTGCTGCCGCGGAATTCGGGTTACACGTGGAAAGTCTGACACCGGAACGGGCAGTGCGCGCTGGAGTTGAAGGTCAGAAGGGCGTGATCGTGTCCGAAGTAGAACCGGCCAGCTTTGGCGATGACCTGGGATTTGGCCGCGGCGACGTTATCACGGAAATAAATCACGAACAGGTGAACTCCGTCGATGAGTACCGCAAAATCCTGGGGAAACTCAAGGCAGGAGAGAGCGTTGTGTTTAAAGTATTGCGCCGTGCGGATGGTGATCGTGTGTTGACCATCTTCCTGCCGGGCGTGGTACCAGCGGAAACGCGGTAAGGCTGAAAGGCGAGGGCTTTAACTTGCGGCTGAAAACGGTGCGAATTACAGCGTTGCTACTGGCCGGCGCGGGATTATGCGCACAGGCTGGGTGGGGACAAAAATCAACGCACGGCAAGAAAAAGCCCTCGGCTTCCACCAAGGCGGCGGGAAGCGGAAGTACTAATGGCGGAACCAAGAAAACAAAATTGAAACGAACCTCACGAAGATCGCGGCGGGAGAATGGGCAGAAGGCGCCCACTTCCGGGCGGATCATAGAGATTCAGCAATCGCTGGTGAAGAATGGCGTGTATACCGGGCAGCCGAACGGAAAGTGGGACGCTTCGACGGTGGAAGCGATAAAGAGATTCCAGGCGGGGCAGGGACTAAACCCGTCGGGAAAACTGGACGCGAAGACGTTGCAACAGCTGGGGCTGGGTTCGCCCACGGCGGGCGTGGCGCCTCCGGCGCCGCTGGTGAGTTCGGTGGATCGATTGACAAGCTCGAACACGCAAGCAGAGCGACGTAAGTAACACTTCCCGCGCTGGCGAGGAGCTTAGTTTTTTGTAGCCTTCAGCGGTAAATCCACGCAAAAACCAAAAGCAGAAGCAGAAAATCTGGCGGCAGCTTGTTGTTGCCCGAACCACCTCTTGCAGTTTTAGCTTTGAAAAAGGAATTTTTCTGTTTAGTCTAAGCAGCACGAGGTGGAGACGGTATGGGGCAGGATGTGGCCGCGAGCGGCCAGCAGCGTCTCGGTAAGACGATGAGACGCGATTCGTGGTGGCTGGAACTGGTGCCTGTGGTCGTTCTACTGGGTGGATTCGGGTTATACGCAACAGCGCGAGCATTCGAGAACGCGTTTTACGAGTGGGGACCGTATCTCTCGCCATTTTATTCTCCGCTGATCGATCCGCAACATCATTGGTGGCCCTTTTCTCCCGCGCTATTGATTCTTATCTGGCCGCTAGGATTTCGCGCTACCTGCTATTACTATCGCAAAGCATATTACCGGGCATTTTTTCTGGATCCTCCCGCCTGCGCGGTGGGTGAGAGCAATCTTCTCCCGCACATATTTGGGAATTACAAAGGGGAGACAGCGTTTCCTTTTATTTTGCAGAATTTGCACCGCTATTTTCTATATGCCGCCCTCATATTTTTAGTTTTTCTCTGGAAAGACGCCGTACACGCGTTCTTTTTTGATGGGCAATTTGGCATCGGCGTGGGGACGCTGGTGATGCTGTGCAATGTAATACTACTTACGGTTTACGCGACGTCGTGCCATTCGTTGCGACACCTGGCGGGGGGCAAGTTGGATTGCTTTTCTTGCGCCGCTTTCGGAACGCCGCGGCATACCGCGTGGCGAGGACTAAGTTTTCTCAATGAGCGCCATATGTTGTTTGCGTGGGTCAGCCTGGTTGGCGTGGGGCTGACGGATCTTTACGTGCGGCTGGTGGCTAGCGGCGCAATAAGGGATATAAGACTTCTGTGAATCCAGAATACGAAACGCACGAACACGATGTACTAATCATCGGCGCGGGCGGCGCGGGACTTCGCGCGGCGATTGAAGCGTTGGCGCAGGGCGCAAAGGTCGGCGTGGTGTGCAAGTCGCTGCTTGGCAAGGCGCACACGGTGATGGCCGAAGGCGGGATGGCGGCGGCGATGGCGAATGTGGATTCCGCGGATAATTGGCGGACCCATTTTCGCGACACGATGCGCGGCGGAAAATCACTGAATGATTGGCGAATGGCGCAGTTGCATGCGCAAGAATCTCCTGACCGGGTTCGCGAACTGGAACAGTGGGGCGCGCTGTTTGATCGCACGCCGGATGGAAGTATATTGCAACGAGCGTTTGGGGGACACACGTTCCGGCGGCTGTGTCATGTAGGCGATCGGACTGGGCTGGAAATGATCCGCACGTTGCAGGATCGCGGAGTGCAGCAAGGGATTGATGTGTATATGGAATGCACGATCAGCCGGCTGCTGAAGGATGGCGATCGAGTCGCGGGAGCGTTTGGTTATTGGCGAGAGCAAGGGCGATTCGTGGTGTTTAAGGCGAAGTCGGTGGTGATGGCGACGGGCGGGATTGGGAAGGCCTATAAGGTTACGTCGAATTCGTGGGAGTACACGGGCGACGGCATGGCGCTGGCTTACGAAGCGGGCGCGGAATTGAAGGACATGGAGTTTGTGCAATTCCATCCGACGGGGATGGTGTGGCCGCCCGGGGTGCAAGGAATTTTGGTGACGGAAGCGGTGCGCGGCGAAGGCGGAATTTTGCGCAATAAATTGGGCGAGCGCTTCATGGAGAAATACGACCCCAAGCGCATGGAGCTTTCCACGCGCGACGTGGTGGCGCGGTCCATTTATACGGAAGTGCGGGAAGGGCGCGGCACGGAGCACGGTGGCGCGTATCTGGATATTTCGCACAAGCCGGCGGAGTACGTGAAGAAAAAATTGCCGAGTATGTATCACCAGTTTAAAGATTTGGCGGACGTGGATATTACGAAAGTGCCGATGGAAGTGGGGCCCACATGCCATTACATGATGGGCGGAATTCGCGTGGAGGCAGAGACGGCGCAATCAACGGTGGCGGGATTGTTTGCAGCGGGAGAAGCGGCGGCAGGATTGCACGGCGCGAACCGGCTGGGGGGCAACTCGCTGTCCGACCTGGTGGTGTTTGGGCGGAGGGCGGGATTGGCGGCGGCAGCTCATGCGAAGAGCACTCCAGCGGGGAATATTGATGCGGGTCAGATAGAAGAAGCAGCCCGTGAGATGTTGGCGCCGTTTGAGCGCAAAAGTGGCGAGGGGCCTTACGCCATTCATCGCGAGTTGCAGGACACGATGCAGAGCTTGGTGGGAATTTTTCGTACGGAAGAAGATTTGCAGCGTGCGTTGGGAGAGCTCGAAAAATTTAAGGAACGGGCGGCGAAGGTGAGCGTGGAAGGTTCTCGCATGTTTAATCCGGGCTGGCATTTGGCGCAGGACTTGAAGGCGATGCTGATTGTTGCGGAGGCGGTGACGCGAAGCGCGCTGGAGCGGCACGAAAGCCGAGGAGCGCACAGCCGCATTGATTATCCGAAGCTGGATGCCGAGTGGGGAACGAAAAACAATATTATTAGTCGAGCGGGTGACGGGATGGCGCTGCGTCAAGCAGCTGTGCCGGAGATGCCGGCGGAGTTGAAACAGTTGGTTGCGGACGAGACATAGGGCGTAACGTTTGAGGGGGAAGCGTGGCTGAGGCGAACTTCGAGATTTTTCGCGGCAATCGTGAAGGTGGGCAATCCGCGACGTATCGCGTGCCCATTGCGCCGGGAATGGTGGTTCTGGATGCGCTGCATTACATTCAAGGACATCTGGCGCCGGACCTTGCGGTGCGATGGAATTGCAAAGCAGGGAAGTGCGGCTCGTGTTCGGCGGAGGTAAATGGCCGGCCGAGGCTGACGTGTAAAACTCGAATGGATACGCTGCCGCTGGATAAACCCATCACGGTACAGCCGATGAAAACATTTCCAGTGATCAAAGATTTGGTGACGGATGTTTCGTGGAATTACCGGGTAAACAAAAAGATTCCACCATTTGAACCGCGCCCGGGGACGGACTGGAAGGTTTTCCAGAACGACGTAGACCGGGTGCAGGAATTCCGGAAGTGCATTGAATGTTTTTTGTGCCAGGACGTGTGTCACGTTTTGCGCGACCACGAAAAAATGGAGCAGTTTGGCGGGCCGAGGTTTTTTGTCCGGGTAGCCGGTTTGGAGATGCACCCGATCGATAATCGATCTCGCACAAAACTTTTGAAGGACGAGCTGGGGATCGGATTATGCAATATAACCAAATGCTGCACGGAAGTTTGTCCTGAGGAGATTCACATCACGGATAACGCGATCATTCCTTTGAAGGAACGGGTGGTGGATGAGTATTACGATCCGTTGCTGATGCTGGTTCGCAAGATTCGCGGGGCAACACCGTCTTCGTAGGGCTTGTTAGGCTGGTTACCGGACTGTCTTGGGGAGTTTTTATGGAATTCAAGTTAAAAACTATTTCGAAAGCAGGCATTGCGGAAGCGATTGCCAAAGCGGAGCTGTACCGATATTTGAATGAGCCGGAAGAGGCGGAATCGATCTGCAGGGATATTCTTGCGATCGAGCCGGGGCAACAGATGGCGTTGCGGATCTTGGGCTTGGCAATTACCGATCAGTTTCGCGGAAACTCCGAGGATCGCTGCGCGGAGGCGGTGAAGGCATTTCAATCGCTTACCAACCGCTACGAAAATCTTTATTACATGGGGATACTTCACGAGCGAAGAGCGAAAGCGCAAATGAACGCGCAGTACGCGGCGCATTCGCTGGCGCCGCTGTTTCACGAAGCGATGAGGTGTTTTGCGGAAGCGGAGAAAATCCGTTTGGAAGGCAATGACGACACGATTTTGCGCTGGAACCGTTGCGCCAGGCTGCTGCAGACCCATCCAGAATTTGACGAAGAGCAGGAGCCCGCGGGCTTCGACGCCTGCGATACTTAGACGTGTGCGCCAAACCTGAAGTCAAAAAACTTACTGCCTACGGCTACGACGCGGCATCGAACCGGACCAGCTTCACCGATCCAGAGAATGGGGCGACGTCGTACGTTTATGACACGTTGAACCGTTTGCAAACGTTGACGCCCCCGGCCGCCATCAGTGGAGGTAGCTTTGGATTCGGTTACGACGCGCTGAGCCGCCGCACCAGCTTGACGCGGCCCAACAACGTGAACACCGCTTATGGCTATGACAATCTGTCACGACTGCTGAGCGTGACGCACGCCAATGGTGGCACCACGCTCGACGGGGCCGTATATACCATGGACAACGTTGGCAACCGCCTGACACGCACGCCGCAGCCTTCGGGAACGGCCAATACGTTTGGCTACGACAACATTTACGAATTGCTTTCGGTCACTCAGGCGAGCACCACCACGGAAAGTTACACGTATGACCCCGTAGGCAATCGGTTGAGCAATCTGACGACTTCGGGATGGAACAACAACACTTCGAACGAGCTAATTTCGCGCCCCGGCTTGACGTATACCTACGATCTGAACGGCAATACGCGGACCAAGGTCGATTCCACGGGCACAACCACGTATACATGGGATTACGAGAATCGTTTGACCAGCGTCGTGCTTCCGGGTAGCGGCGGCACGGTCAGCTTCGCCTACGATCCATTCGGTCGCCGCGTCAAGAAAGTTTCGCCAACTGCGACGACCGTCTTCGCCTACGACGGTGACAACCTGATCGAGGAAACGAACGCGACGGGTACCGTGGTTGCCCGTTACGAGCAAGGCTTAACTCTCGACGAGCCACTCGCCATGCTGCGAAGTTCGGCCACGAGCTACTATCAAGCGGATGGCTTGGGTTCAGTTACTTCGCTCAGTAATTCTAGTGGAACAAACGTTGCCACTTACACGTTTGATTCGTTTGGAAACCTAACAGCCTCAACCGGTTCGCTAGTGAATCCGTTCCGCTACACCGCCCGCGAGTCGGACACGGAAACTGGTCTCAACTTCTACCGGGCCAGGTATTACGATTCGTCTGCAGGGCGATTTGTAAGTGAAGACCCGAGTGGATTATATGGTGGCGATTCGAATCTGTACCGGTACGTGTGGAACGATGCGTTGAACCTTGTCGACCCCCTAGGGGAGTGGGGCGTGGGGGCAAGCGTGGGTGGATCAGTTGAAGGTGGGGTTGTTGGTGCGGGAGCGGGAGCAACAGGATCGGTGGGTGTGGGCGTATTCCTTGATGGGACACATCCATCGGTTGGTGCGTTTGCGAGTGGAGGAGCTTTCGCGGGAGGACCTGGTTGGGGTGTTTCGACTCCTAAGTGTCCAGACAACCACAACTGGGCTCTCGGAGGCTTCGCTGGTGGAGGGTTGAACTTCTTCGGTACCAACGCTAATAACGTATCGGACCTCTCAGGCCCTTTTAAAACCTACTCTTTGAACGCCGGATGGGGCATACGTGTTTTGAGCGTTCAATTTTCGATTGGAAAGAACGGTGCGGGACGCAGCATCGGCGTTTTGAGTTACGGCGGCCCCGTAGGACTCCCTGTCCCAACCGGTGCCGGCTTTGGCGTCAGCCTAAGCAAGTATAACACCAACACGATAACCACGGCTGGAGGCGGCCAAGGAGGTGGCCAAGGAGGTGGCCAATGCGCATGTCACTAGGAGCCCCGCGCGAATCCAGAATCGGTGTGATAGCGACCTTGGTTGTCATTTGCGCTGGTTTGGTTTGGCTGTCACTGCAAGTCCCGCAGAACCTGTGCAGATTCGCTGGAAGTTTTTTGGTGTGCGTCGGAGCATTAAACGTCTTCTTGTCTCCAACGTTGGGGAAGCAGAGCCGTGCTTGGGCTCGCTCCATGCCGCCGTTTGTGGCCAATTTCTGGGAGCGAAGTGGAGAGAAGGGTGCTCAGTTTCTGTATTTAGGAGTGGGCATTGTCCTGGCAACGGTAGGAATTTTGCTATTGCTGAAATCATTTCCGCGCCACGGCTAATGAAATTCCGTCCCGTCAGGCGCAGCAGGAATCAACAACACCACTGTTTACGGCTACGACGCAGCGTCGAACCGCATCAGCTTCACCGATCCGGAAAATGGCGCGACCGCTGACCTGCTCCCCAAAATCCGCGCACAACGAGATATGATTTTCGGGTTTTTGAGGGGACGGATCCCCTTTTTCTGCGTCATCCCGAGAAGTGAATCTCCAGCAGCTACATAAGCAGGTGCCCGCACTGTGTCAGAACTGTGTCAAAACCCCATCTATTTAAGCCGTTGGGGTTAGCTTTTGAGCGAAAAGCAGATGCCCCAAGTTATAAAGAAACGGAAGGAAACGATAGAGGTTTTGGAGTTATTTCGCGAGCTTGCAAAGCAGGTGCTCTTCGATACCTCACCGACCCGGAAAAGGGCGCGACAACGTACGCTACACCTACAACAACAACGGCAATATTTGACAAAGAGCGACGGAACAGGAACTACAACTTACTTTCTCGCTACCCCTAAGAGCGAGAAGATTTTGCCGCTAGAATTGAAGGCTTGGCGATGTCCGGGTCCTTTGCAAAAAGTTCCTTGGCCTTGGCGAAGAGGGCTTTCGCGATGTCGCCAGTCAGGTGGGCATCGCGGGATTTTTCGTCGGGAAACGTATCGAAGATACCGTATTTCGAAGGACCGATTTTCAAGGCAAACCAAGTGGTAGTGCCCGTCTCTTTCTCGGCCAACGGTTGAGCTGATTTTAAAAAGGCTTCTACCTCCTGCTCTTTTCCTGGTTTGGCTTCGAGCTGCGCCCATATCGCGAACTTGTCCATGATCGTGTCCTCCTGTTAAAGTTTATTCCTACTCAATCGGATTCCACAAATGTGTAAAAGTTTCATTTCTGTCACGTTCCGGAGGAAAAATGTCCACGGCCAGCACTACTCGTTTGTATAAGAATTTTATCAATGGCGAATGGGTGGAATCGCAGAGTGGCAAGACTTATGAAAACCGGAATCCGGCTAACGCGGATGAGGTGGTTGGCACGTTCGTCTCTGGGAACAGTGTGGACGTGGATGCGGCTGTCGATGCGGCGAAGCATGCGTACAAAACGTGGCGGCTGGTGCCTGCGCCGAAGCGAGCGGAAATTTTGTACCGCGCCGCGGAACTGCTGCTGAAGCACAAAGAACAATTTTCGCGGGACATGACACGTGAAATGGGAAAGGTATTGGCCGAGACGCGCGGCGACGTGCAGGAAGCGATTGATATGACGTATTACATGGCTGGGGAGGGGCGCAGATTGTTTGGACAGACCACGCCATCGGAATTGCCGGATAAGTTTGCGATGAGTGTGCGGCAACCGGTGGGCGTGTGCGGAATGATTACGCCATGGAATTTTCCGATGGCGATACCGTCGTGGAAACTGATGCCGGCGCTGGTGAGCGGAAACACCGCGGTGCTGAAGCCGGCTGATGATACGCCGCTATCGTCGTATCATCTGCTCGAAACGCTGACTGAGGCTGGCCTGCCGGCTGGGGTAGTTAATCTTGTCAGCGGAGATGGGCCGTCGGCGGGCGCGCCAGTAGCGCAACACAAAGATGTGCCGGTAATTAGTTTTACGGGGTCGACCGCGGTGGGAAGGATTATTGCGCAGGTGTGCGCGCCGCAGTTTAAACACTGTAGCCTGGAGATGGGCGGAAAAAACATCATCATTGTGATGGATGATGCCAACCTGGATTTAGCGGTGGATGGCGCGATCTGGGGAGGCTTTGGAACTGCGGGGCAGCGCTGCACTGCGGCAAGCCGAGTGGCGGTACACAAAACCGTTTACAGCGAATTTGTGGAGCGATTTGTAGCCCGCGCAAACACGCTGAAGGTGGGCGACGGCCTGGATCCTTCCGTGGAGATGGGTCCGTGCATCAATGAAGAGCAATTGAAGACGGTGATGAAGTACGTGGAGATCGGCAAGAAGGAAGGGGCCAAGCTTTTGACGGGCGGACACCGCCTGGAAAAGGGGGCTCATGCGAAGGGGTGGTTTCACGCGCCAACCGTGTTTGGTGACTGCGCGCCGAAAATGCGAATTGCGCAGGAAGAAATTTTTGGGCCAGTAGTTTCCGTGCTGCCGATACACAATTTTGACGAGGCGATTGAAGTGGCGAACGGGGTGCCGTACGGGCTGTCGGCGTCGATCTATACGAGGAACGTGAATCGCGCGTTCGCGGCGCTTCGAGAGCTGAATACCGGGATTGTGTACGTAAATGCGCCCACGATAGGAGCGGAAACGCACCTGCCGTTTGGAGGAACGAAGCAAACGGGAAACGGTCACAGGGAAGCGGCGATCGCGGCCATTGATTTCTTCACGGAGTGGAAGACGGTATATATCGATTATTCGGATAAGTTGCAGCGGGCGCAGATCGATAATAATTGAGGCGCACAGACATTTCTTTCATCACCTAGGCACCTAGGCCGGGAACGGGGAACCTGACCCTGTTCCCCGTTGACCACACTTGACACGCTTTCTACAATAATAGGTAGCACCGACTGGCATTGGAGTAGAGTGCTGCTATATGCGGAATCCAGCCTTACAAGAGCGACGAAACCGGCAGATTCTGGCTGATCTGGTCCGGACGTATATCGAGACGGGCGAACCGGTATCCTCGCGCGCGATTTCAAAGGGTTTGCAGGAGACACTGAGTACGGCGACCATCCGCAACGTGCTGGCAGACCTGGAGGATGCCGGGTTCCTGTACCAGCCGCATACGTCCGCCGGGCGAGTGCCGACGGCCGCGGCATACCGTTTTTTTGCTCAGGAAATCGCGTCGCAAGCTACGCTAAGCGCGGACGACCGCGAATGGATCAAGAAGAAACTGGGCGGTGCGACCAGCGCGGCAGAGATGACCGAACGCGCGGGGCAGGTGTTGGCTGAAGTGTCGCGCGGCGTGGGCATCATTGTTTCGCCGCCGATAGGGAGGACGGTGTTGGACCACGCAAAGATGTGGTTGCTGCCCGATGGCCGCGTGGTAGTGGTGCTGATGTCGCCGGGGGGCGTTACGCGGGACAAGATACTGCGGCCGAACCGGACGTTTACACAGAACGAGCTGGACGCGACGGCGGATTTTCTGAACCGGCACTTTTCCGGATGGACGCTGGAGGCCATACGAGCGGACCTGTTGCAGAAATTGGCGACGGAGCGGGAGCGGTACGAAGGAATTGTCCGGAGCGCGTTGACGCTTTGCGATCCGGCGGTGTTAAGCGATAGAAGCGCCGAAGAAGTGCATGTGGAAGGCGCGGCGCAAATCGTAGGCACAGCGCAGTTCGCGGACCAGGGGCAAATGCGGGATTTGCTGGAAGCGATTGAAGAAAAGCACCGGTTAGTGGCGGTCCTGAACGCTTGCATTGAAACCCCCGAGCCGGTTTATGTACAGATTGGCGTGAAAGAGATATCGGAGGCGGGAGAGAATCTTGCGTTGATCAGCGCACCCTACACGCGCAGTGATTTAGTGCAAGGATCACTGGGAGTGCTCGGACCGACGCGGATGCATTATGAGCGTGCGATGACCGCGGTAGCGTATGTGGCGGAACTTTTCAGCGAATCGCTGAACAAGGATTGAACTAGAAAACTTGGACGAAGACAGGGGAAGAACCGTGGACGACAAGGAAAACAAGAGGAACGTTCGCAACATTGACGAGAGTAATGACGATTCCGGGGAAGATAAGGCGTTTGCAGCGGAAGGAAAAGCTGAGGACGATGGCGTCCGCAAAGCGATGGAAGATCTGGAAGAGTTGCGTAAAACCATGCTGCGCCGGCAGGCCGATTTCGACAATTACCGGAAACGAATCGAGCGCGAGCGCGGTGAGGACGCAAAACGCGCTACTGCTCGCGTGATTGAGAACTTGATACCAGTGCTGGACGGGTTCGAACAGGCATTGGCAGCGCATCGCGAAGCGGAGTATGAAAGCTACCGCAAGGGATTCGAGCTGATATACAAACAACTGATGGAAAACATAGTGAAACTCGGGGCCGAACGAGCTGAACCAGTAGGAAAATCGTTTGATCCGCACCTGCATCAAGCCATGGACCGCACCGAGACGACGGAGCATCCTGACGGAACGATTTTGCAAGTCTTTCAACCCGGATATCTGTTCCACGGACGAGTGCTGAGACCGGCTATGGTGCGTGTGGCGGTGCATCCTGCTGCGGCATCAAAGGCAGGAGTGAATTAGGAATAGCGGAGAATTGAGTTCGAGATAGGGTCAGGCCAAAGGAAAGGGAAACCAGGGGAATGGCGAAGGCAACTCAAAGAGATTATTACGAAGTTTTGGGCGTTTCGAGAACCGCAGGGCTTGAGGAAATAAAAGGGGAGTACCGGAAAGCAGCGCTTAAATGGCATCCGGACCGGAGTCCAGAAAATAAAGCGGAAGCGGAAGTGAAGTTTCGGGAATGCACCGAAGCGTATAGCGTATTGAGCGATCCAGAGAAAAAGCAAATTTACGACACTTATGGACACGCCGGGTTGGCGGGCTCCGGGGTTGGCGGCGGAGAGACGATTTTCCAGGACTTCCACGACATTTTTGGCGACTTTTTTGGATTTGAGGATGTGTTTTCCGGGCGTCGTCGAGGGCGAGGGCGGGTACAACGCGGCGCGGACCTTCGCTATGACATGAGCATGACGTTCGAGGAAGCGGCAACGGGGGTAACAACCAAAGTAAAATTGCCGCGACAGGAGTTTTGCGAAGTTTGCAACGGTACAGGGGCAAAAGCCGGCACTGGCGTGATGTCTTGCCAGAGCTGCGGCGGACGCGGACAGCTGGTATATCAACAAGGGTTTTTCACCATCAACCGGACATGCCCGGCTTGCCAGGGAGCGGGGCAAATTGTTCGAGAACGATGCCTAGAATGCCGCGGGCAAGGGCGGATAGAGCGGGAGAAAATAATTGAATTGCGCATTCCACCAGGAGTGGACACCGGGACGCGCTTGCGAGTGCAGAATGAAGGCGAACCCGGGCCGAATGGCGGGCCGCCGGGTGATCTTTATGTGGTTTTGGATGTAAAAGAACATCCGTTTTTTGAGCGGCGAGGCGCAGACCTTTACTGCACGATTCCGCTGAGCATGACACAAGCAACGCTGGGGACGGAGTTGCAGGTTCCAGGCCTGAACGGTGAAGAAAGACTGAAAATTCCCGAAGGCACACAGAGTGGCGCGGTGTTTCGCGTGAAAGGCAAGGGTTTGGCCGACCCTCGTGGAGGCGGCAAAGGCGATTTGTATTATCACGTGCGGGTATTAATTCCGACAAAACTGACACGCGACCAGCGAAAACTGCTGGAACAACTGGGATCGACGCTGAAGGTCGAGAACAAGCCGGCGGAGCGTGGGTCGACAATATTCGATAAAGTGAAAGATATTTTCGGGTAACGCAGAAATTTAACTCCGAAGAACAATTTAATTAGCGTACATTCAGGCCGCGAGGATTCCGCAGCGTATTAAGGGTGTCCGCAGGCGGCCTCTGACGGTTTAGAATTTCGCCAGGTTATGAGACGACGATTCTTCATTGAACAGTTTGAAGCAGGTCGCGCTCAGATGGCGGGAGACGAGGCGCATCACTTGGGACGCGTGCTGCGCGCGCAGCCGGGGCAGCTCTATGAATTGAGCGATGGGGAGGACGTGTGGCTGGGGCGGGTTGAAACTGTGGGACGAGAAACTGTGAATTTTGCGTTGGTGGAGAAATTGGACGCGTATCAGCCGAAGCTAGAGGTGACGCTGCTGCTCTCCGTAGTGAAATTCGATGCGTTCGAGTGGGCTCTGGAGAAGGCAACCGAATTGGGCGTGAGCCGAATCGTGCCGATGGCCGCGGAGAGAAGCGAGAAGGGATTGCTGGCGGCGGCGCGGAAGCGCGCGCAACGTTGGGAAAAACTTTTGCTGGAGGCGTCGCAGCAGTCGAGGCGAGTGCGGCTGCCGCTGTTGAGTGAAGTGATGAAGCCGGAGCGAGCGTTTACGGAGTATGCGGAGGGCTCCTGCGTGTTGCTCTCGGAACGGCCAGACGCCGTGCCGCTGCGAGAGGTGCTGGGCGAGGCTGGAACAGGAACAAAGGCGGCACTTGCGATAGGTCCAGAAGGCGGATGGACAGAGACGGAGCTTGCCGCGGGGCGAAATGCGGGATTCCTGGAAGCGTCGCTGGGAAAATTAATTTTACGGACGGAGACGGCGGTAATCGCTTCGCTGGCGGCGATAAATTATGCGCTGGGTACGGATTAATATACAGAGCAAGCCTAATTGGATTCTAGCGCCGGGTGAGATGGGCGTGTTATAAATACAAAGAAGAACAGGACGGGAACTACGGACGAGAAGCCACTTCCGGAAAAGATTGAAGGCGTCGCAGAAGGCGCGCAACCAGTCACGCAACCGCGGGCGATGGTGCAGACTTCGCCGATGGCGGCGTCGGCAATAAATCTGCTGCGCTCTGAAGTGCGTGTGTGGGCAAGGGACCTGCTCATCGCGGTGGGCCTGGCGCTGGTTATAATTATTTTTCTCTACCAACCTGTGAAGGTCGAAGGCACGAGCATGGCGCCGCTGCTTTCCGACCAGGAACGAATTTTCATCAACAAATTTGTTTACCGGTTCGAGTCCATACATCGCGGGGATGTCGTGGTGTTCTGGTACCCGTTGGACCGCTCGAAGAGTTTTATCAAGCGAGTAATTGCGCTGCCTGGAGAAATGGTCGAAATACGGCAAGGAATTTTGTACGTGGATGGCAGAGCGATCGCGGAACCGTATGTGCCGCCGCAATATGAAGATTTGAGTGATTTCGGTCCGGTACGCGTACCCAACGATTGTTATTTTGTAATGGGCGACCATCGCATCAGCTCAAATGATTCGAGAGTGTTTGGGCCGGTTGCCAGCCGATTTATTTACGGGCGAGCGGTCTTCGCTTATTGGCCGGTAGATCATTTCGGATCGCTTTCCAACGAGGAAGTGGAAGCGAAGTAGATAAATATGGACAGAAGCAGCGGCGCTAGAAGCGAATTTATGGACTGGAACGGAGCAGATTCTGAGAGAAGTACAACACCGACCTGCAACGCTCGCGCTGGAAGACGGGCGCATATTTAATGGCCGCGCGGCGGGCGCAATCATGCGCCGCGGCGGTGAAGTAGTTTTCAACACCAGCCTAACAGGCTATCAAGAAGTATTCACCGACCCGAGTTACATGGGCCAGATCGTTTGCCTGACGTATCCGCACATAGGAAATGTGGGAGCGAACCTCGACGACGAGGAAGCGCCGCGGCCGTACATCGATTCGCTAATCGTTCGCGAATTTTCGCAGATAACTTCGAACTGGCGGTCGACGGAATCCGCGCAGTTGTATTTGAACCGGCATAAAATTCCGGTGATCTGGGATATTGATACGCGGGCGCTGGTGCGGCATATTCGAAAAGCCGGCGCAATGCGCGGAGTGGTGGCCACGGATGGAACGCCGGCGGAACAACTGGTTTATGAAGCGAAGCAACTGCCTACCATGGCGGGACAAGAGTTGGCGAGCAAGGTGAGTTGTGGAAAGTCTTACGGTTGGGAGAAGGGCTCGATCGAACTGGCGAGCGCTCCGTGGACGGAGCAAAGCGCCGGGGCGAACGCACCGGGGGAAGGCAAAAACTTTCGAGTGGCAGCATACGATTTCGGAATCAAGCAGAACATTTTGCGTTTGTTGGTGGATCATCATTGCGAGGTGATGGTCGTGCCGGCGAAAACCTCCGCTGAGGATGTGCTGGCGATGAAACCGGATGGTGTATTCCTTTCGAACGGGCCTGGTGATCCGGAGCCAATTTCTTATGCGGTGGAAAATATTCGCAAATTGATTGGCAAGGTGCCGGTGTTTGGAATCTGTCTGGGACATCAGTTGTGCGGGCTGGCGCTGGGCGGCAAGACCTTCAAACTGAAGTTTGGACATCACGGATCGAATCATCCGGTTAAGAATTTGTTGAATGAGAAAGTGGAAATTACCGCGCAAAATCACGGTTTTTGCGTGGACCCGGAGTCGTTGCCATCAAGTGAAGTGGAAATCACGCACGTGAATTTGAATGATCACACCAACGAAGGAATGCGGCACAAGTCTGAGCCCATTTTTAGCGTGCAGTATCATCCGGAAGCTTCGCCGGGACCGCATGATTCGCATTATTTGTTCACACAATTTACGCAGTTGATGAAAGAGTTTCGCGACTAGAAATTCCCAATCTCCGGAACGAGCTGACTGGTAAGAACAGGCCTCCGAAAAAAATGCCGAAGCGAACAGACATCAAGAAAATTCTGATCATAGGATCGGGGCCGATCATTATTGGCCAGGCTTGCGAATTCGACTACTCGGGCGCACAGGCGTGCAAAGCGTTGCGCGCTGAAGGGTATGAAGTGGTGCTGGTGAATTCAAATCCGGCGACCATCATGACCGACCCGGAACTTGCGCACCGAACTTATATTGAGCCGCTCACGAAGGAATATCTGGAAGCGATTATTTCACGGGAAAGGCCGGATGCGTTGTTGCCAACTGTTGGCGGGCAGACGGCGTTGAACCTGGCTGTGGAGCTGGCGGAGAGCGGAATCCTCCAAAAATATAAAGTGGAAATGATTGGCGCATCGCTTCGGGCGATCAAGGTAGCTGAGGACCGCCTGTGGTTCAAGGATGCCTGCAGGAAATTGGGACTGGAGGTGCCGGCTTCCGCGCTGGTGAATAATGCGCAAGATGCGATGCGCCTGTGCGAACAGCTGGGATTCCCGCTGGTGATACGGCCGTCATTCACGATGGGCGGGTCAGGCGGATCAATCGCCTACAACCGTGAGGAATTCGGAGAAGCGATCGCACATGCGCTGGACATGAGCCCGGTGCACGAAGCGCTGGTGGAAGAGTCGGTGCTTGGATGGAAAGAGTACGAATTGGAAGTGATGCGCGACAAGAAAGACAACTTCGTGGTGATTTGCACGATTGAAAACTTTGATCCCATGGGCGTGCACACCGGTGACTCGATTACGGTGGCTCCCGCGCAAACGCTTACCGACAAGGAATATCAACGGATGCGCGACGCGGCTGCCGCGATCATTCGCGAAGTGGGAGTGGAAACGGGCGGATCCAACGTGCAATTCGCGTTGAACCCGGAAAACGGGCGAATGACGGTAATTGAGATGAATCCGCGGGTTTCGCGCAGCTCCGCGCTTGCCAGTAAGGCGACGGGCTTTCCGATCGCCAAGATCGCGGCGCGGCTTGCGGTGGGCATGACGCTGGATGAAATTCCCAACGACATTACGAAAAAAACGCCGGCGAGTTTTGAGCCGACGATCGATTATGTGGTGGTGAAAATTCCGAAGTGGCAATTTGAGAAATTTCCCGGATCGGACAGCACACTGGGCACGCAGATGAAGTCCGTGGGCGAAGTGATGGCCATCGGGCGAACGTTCAAGGAAGCGTTGCAAAAGGGCATACGCTCGCTTGAGCCGAGCACGCCGTGGAGAGCTCCGGCCGAGACGCCGGCATCGCTATTGCGCGAAAAACTCTCGACGCCACGCCCGAACCGGATTCACTGGTTGCTGACCGCAGTGGAACGCGGACTCCCGACGGAAGAAATTTGCGAGCTGACCAAAATAGACCCATGGTTCATTCAACAGATTGAGGAAATTGTGGCGATGAATCGCCGCGCGGCCACGGTAACGGTGGAAACGGCGTCAAAGGAACTGTTGCGCGAAGTCAAACGTCACGGGACCAGCGATGAAACGCTGGCGCGCATTTGGAAAACCACGCCGGCGGCGGTACGTTTGCAGCGGGCGCGTTACGGAGTGACGCCGGTGTTCAAGCGCGTTGACACGTGCGCGGCGGAATTTGAGTCATTTACTCCTTATCTGTATTCGACGTATGAAGATGAAGACGAGTCTGACGCGCAGTCGCGTCCAAAGATTATGATTTTGGGAAGCGGGCCGAACCGTATCGGGCAGGGAATCGAGTTCGATTACTGCTGCTGCCATGCCTCATTCGCGCTGCGTGAAGACGGTTTCGAAACGATTATGGTGAATTGCAATCCGGAGACGGTGTCGACCGATTACGACACGTCGGATCGATTGTACTTCGAGCCGCTCACGTTGGAAGACGTCTTGGCGGTGGTGGAACGCGAAAGGCCGCAAGGGGTTATCGTACAGTTTGGCGGACAGACACCGCTGAATCTGGCATTGGAGCTGAAGCGAAACGGAGTGCCTATTATTGGCACAGCGCCAGAATCAATCGATTTGGCTGAGGATCGCCGGCGATTTGGGCGTCTGCTTGATGAGTTAAAAATCCCGCAACCGCGAAATGGGACGGCATTGGTTCCTGAAGAAGCCGCGCGTCTGGCTGCGGAAATTGGTTTGCCGGTGCTGGTGCGGCCGAGTTACGTGCTCGGTGGCCGGGCAATGGTGATCGCCTACGACGTAAACACGGTTCAGGATTACGTGGCGCAAGCGGCGATGATGGGCCCGGCAAAGCCGGTGTTAATCGATCAATTCTTGGAGGAGGCCACGGAAGTGGATGTGGACGCCCTGGCTGACGGTACGGATGTGGTCATTGGCGGAATCATGGAGCACATTGAAGAAGCGGGCGTGCATTCCGGGGACTCTTCGTGCGTGTTGCCGCCGGTGAGCTTGTCGCCGGCAATTTTGGACACCATTCGTGATTATACGAAGAGATTGGCGATTGCGCTGAAGGTCGTGGGCTTGATGAACGTGCAGTACGCCATCCAACGAGACACGGTGTATGTGCTGGAAGTAAATCCGCGCGCCTCGCGAACAGTACCGTTTGTAAGCAAAGCGACGGGTATTCCACTGGCCAAAGTGGCCGCGCGATTAATGGCCGGGAAAAAACTGGCGGATATCGAGCTTCCGCTTGTCGAACATAACGGGGTGAAAGAAGTGGCGGTACACGAATTTTATTCCGTGAAATCCCCGGTATTTCCGTTCAATAAATTTAAGGGTGTCGATACAATTTTGGGGCCGGAGATGCGCTCGACCGGCGAAGTTATGGGCGTCTCCAATTCGTACGGACAAGCGTTTGCGAAGGCGCAACTCGCGGCAGGCCAGCGCTTGCCACGCTCTGGAACAATATTTATCAGCGTGAACGATCGGGACAAGAAGCACGTTGGGCAACTGGGCAAAGAGCTTGCGTCCCTCGGATTTAAATTGCAGGCTACGCGTGGTACGGCGCAAGCATTGGAAAATGCAAACGTAGCTTGTGAAGAGGTTTTCAAAGTAAACGAAGGACGGCCGAATATCGTAGACCTCATCAAGACGGGCTCGGTGGATTTGGTAATTAACACACCGCTGGGCCGCGAATCGTTTTATGACGAAAAATCCATCCGGCGCGCGGCAATCCGCTACAACATACCGTGCATCACCACGCTTGCCGCGGCGCATGCGGCGTCGCTAGGGATTCGCGCTCTATTGGAACAGAACGTAGAGGTTGCCGCGTTGCAGGATCTACACCGAGGCAAAGTGGTGGCTTCCGGCCGCGCTGCCAGGAAAGAATAGAATGACCACGGTTTTGCAACCTGCCACGGTACGACGATAAGGCTTCGCCTGGCTTAAGCGGCTGTTACCAACCGCCGGAGAGAACATCTAATCAAAAATGGGCTGTCAGACTATTCCTCCCAGCAGTCTGCCGCATCAGACCAAACTCTTTCTTCATTATCTAGAGCAATTTGGAGGCGTCGCGGATTTTTATGCGCATCCGCCGACTTTTGAGGCGGCTGTACGTGTCGCCGAAGCCCTGGAATTTCCTGAGGAGCGGCGAAGCGCAATCGCCGAAATTTTAAAAGAGCAAAATGCGGGATGGGGCGCTGGCCCGGACGTAGAACGGAATTTAGACCGCTTGGGCCGCGGCGCGGCGACGGTAGTAAGCGGGCAGCAAGTGGGATTATTCAGCGGACCGGCCTATGCAGTTTATAAGGCGTTGACCGCCGTGCAGGTGGCGGAAGAGCTGACGCAGCACGGGATCCATGCCGTCCCGGTTTTTTGGATGGCCACCGAGGACCACGACTTAGAGGAAGTACGGCACGCGACGTGGTTCAGTGAAGGTCAACTCCATCGTTTTGAGTTGCCGAGCGGCAGCACAGGCGGAGCAGTTGGCGAAATGCCACTGGGCCCAGAAATCAACGAGTTGTCACGCCAAGCCGCCGAACTGCTGCATGGTCCAGGCGGCGAGAGGCTAGGCAATTTGCTGCGCAAGAGCTATGCGCCCGGGGAAACGTATGGAAGTGCATTTGCGAAATTATTCACGCAATTGTTTGCCGGACGCGGATTGATTTTGCTGGACCCGATTGACGCACGTCTCCACAAAATTGCCGCGCCTGTTTACCGGCAAGCGCTCGAGCAGCGCGATGAGTTGAACGACAAATTGCTGGAACGCGGTAAGGACCTGGAAAAGAAAGGGTACGCTGCGCAAGTTAAGGTGACCGAGCGCAGCACACTCTTGTTCCGAATGGACAAGCAGTCGCGACAGGTAATAAACGCGGACAACAACGGAACGGGTAGCCGATTCAAGAGTGGAAATACAGTCTGGACTCGAGATGAATTGACGAAACTTATTGAGAGCGAGCCCGAAAAGTTTAGTCCCAACGCTCTGCTGCGCCCAGTGGTGCAGGATTATTTACTTCCTACCGTGGCATGCATTGCTGGGCCATCGGAAATCGCTTATTACGCGCAATCCGAGGTGGTTTACCGTCACGTGCTGGGCCGTATGCCGGTGATATTGCCGCGGGCGGACTTTACGTTGGTGGATCCAAAAGCAGCGAGAGTACTGAAGCGATACGATTTATCGGTGGAACAGTTGTGGGAAGGTCCGCAAAAGTTGCAGCAGCGAATGGAAGGGGCGACCGTGCCGAAAGTCTTATTGCGCGAGTTCGAGCGCAACCAAGCGCTGATCGAGAAGTCGTTGCTGAAACTGACCGAGAAGATAGAAAAACTGGACCCGACCCTCCAGGGCGCCATTGAGTTGTCCCGCAAAAAAATGGAATTTCAACTGGAAAAAGTGAAGCGAAAAACGGGGGAGGCGATAGACCGGAAGACCGGACTCATTGCCGAGCATCGAAAATTTCTTGAAGCGGAGTTGTTTCCCAACAAAGAGCTGCAGTCTAGAGAACTGTGTTTCCTGACATTCCTGTCACGATGGGGAACGGGCCTGGACGAACTGCAGAAACTTTCAGGCAGTAAATATTTGGGAAAGCATTACGTTGTTTCCATTCCGTAGCTTTCGGCGCAACCTGAGACGGCACGCCGTTCGCAAAATCACGATAACAGAATCGATGACTTATAGAGTTAGCGAGTAGTGGGCGTGACGGACGCGCCAAGTTCCTTCAGCCTTGCGCGAGCGCGCCGTTCTTCCTCGGTGCCTGGGAAGCGTTTAACGACTTCACGCAACTCACGGACGCCGCTTGCTTTCTGGCCCACTTCAATGAGAGCCATCGCTCGTTTAAGGCGCGCGGGTGCGAGCTTAAAGCTCTTCGGATAATTGTTAAGCACCTTGTCGTATTCGCCGACGGCTTGTTCATAATTTTTCTGGGAATAGGCAATCTCGCCGAGGTAAAACTGCGCGTTCGAGGCCAAGTCAGTATCGCTATAGTAGCGAAGATAATCTTGAAATTCCGAGCGGGCGAGGTCGTATTTTCCACTGGTAATATCGCGAAGGCCGTTGGAGTAAAGTGTGTCCGCCGAAGGCGCCGGGCCCGCGGAACTTCCGGAACCCATGGTGCCGCTGGTGGTAGGCTGAGCAGAAACGGTGTTAGCCGCGGACCCTGTAGATGCAGGCGCGCCGGAGCCAGACATCTTTGCTTCGATATTCTGGACGTTATTTTGCAAATCAACGAGTTGCTGGTTGAGTTTGCCGAGCCGCGATTTAATTTCCTCGAGATTATCGGAGAGACCCTGAACCTGCGTGGACATGGTGTCCAAGCGCGCGCCGGAATTGGCTTGCACATCCTGCACGGATTTCTGCAGTGAATTCATGGTGGAATTCAGCTTGCTGACGGTGTCGTTGGATTGTTCGGCAAGGGTGCGCATGACGGTATGATCCTGCGTCATTTGCGTCGCAAGATCCTTTTGGCCCTGAATCAGCGCGCCGACGTCGCGTTGCAGTTCTATGATTTCGCGGGACACCGCGGAAACAGGGCGGGGACCCGCTACGCTGCCAAGCAAGGCTCCGGCGAAGACGGCGCCGCCGACTACGACAAGGTTTCGAAAACGCATGATTGAATCCTCCTACAGGTTCCGAGTATGGACAGTTTGCGCGGGCCAGGGTGCATCAATCACTTTAAGGGCACTCTAAAGGCAGAGCCGAGCGGGCAACATGTGCCGAGCGCGGCTCTGCCTTGACAAAAAAACTGCGTCAATTCGACTTAACGAAATGCCCCCGTCGATTTTTCTGGTAGCACTCCTCAGTCGCTTCCGTGCAAGTGGGTTTTTCTTTGCCATAGCTCACGGTACTTATGCGATCAGCGGGAATGCCCAGCGAAACGAGGTATTGCTTTACGGCGCTGGCGCGACGATCACCGAGTGCGAGGTTGTATTCCGTGGAGCCGCGCTCATCGCAATGACCTTCAATGTTGACTTTAATTTGCGGATAGCGGCGCAGGAATTCGGCGGTCTTACTCAACGCTTCGCGAGCATCGGGGCGAATGTCAGCCTTGTCGAGATCGAAGTAGGCGTCGTGAACTTCGCGCAAAAACAGCTCGTCGGCGCCAAGTTCGGGAGCTTTTTCCACCGTAGCAGCAACTGGTTGCGTCACGGTAACTCGCGCACTGCCGTCAGCGCTTCCTCCGGGGCCGGTCGCGGTGATGGTGTAAGTAACCGAATCAGCGGGAGAAACTTTGGTGGAACCTTGCGCGGTGACTGGGCCGACTTCAGGCGAAATGGAAACATTGGTGGCGTCAGTGGTGGTCCAATTTAATGTGGCGGATTCGCCTTTATTGATTGAGCTTGGATTGGCGGAGAACGTTACCGTGGGCTTGACGGCAACGGGCTGCGAAGGGGCCGCAGGCGGGGTTGGCGCGGGGCGTTTTTTCGCGCAGCCCGCGGAAAACAGCGAAGCTGTAAAAGCCAAAACCAAGATGTAGGGACGTAAAGACGACTTCATTGCGTGTCCTCCTCGACACTGAATTACCCGAGTGCTGCCACCAGATACAAAATGCTACCACCTGGGAGCTGGGTCCGGGGAATATCTCGTGATGCAGATATTATACTTCGCACACATTTCGCAAAGCCGCGAAGTTTCACTTTATCGACCAATTGGGTGACTCGTTGTGGCCCGTTGTGGTTAATTGGCGGGCTCCGGAGCCATCGGCAAGCATCGTCCAGATCTGCCGCGTGCCGCCGCGGGTCGATTCAAAGACGAGGTGCCGGCCGTCCGGCGCCCAGCTAGGGCGCTCGTTACGCCCGGAGTCGCGGGTGAGCTCGATAATTTGCCGCGTGGCAGCTTCCATGACGTACAGGTCGTAGTTTCCGCTCGGACGGCGCCAACTGAATGCCAGTAGCTGTCCATTGGGCGCCCAAGCAGGATCAATGACGTAGCCCTTGTCCTGCAAATCAAGTTTGGTCATATCCGTACCGTCGGCATTCATGGTGTAAAGCTGAGGCACTCCGCTGCGGTCGCTTACCAGCGCAATGGATTGGCCGGTCTTCGGATTCCAAGCGGGCGAGGTGCAGGAACTGCGGTCACCGAAAGTTAATCGTTTGGGATGGCCGCCGTTGACGTCGGTGACGTAAAGTTCCGGATTGCCTTGCATGGAAGAAGAGAAAACTACCTGCGCACCATCTGGGGACCACGCTGGAGAAGTATTGGTTCCGCGAAAACGCGCGAAGGACACGGTTTTGCCGGTGTCCATGGAATACATACAGATTTGGCCGCTCACCAAACCATTGACTGGCTGGAAACAGGTGAAAGCGATGCGCGAACCGTCGGGCGACCATCGCGGCGTGAGCGAAATGGTACGCAGCGAGGTGAGAGGACGCTGATTGGCGCCATCGTAATCCATTACCCAGATTTCTTTTGTGCCCGTTCGCGAACTTACAAAAGCAATTTGTGTGGAGGCGATGCCGGGAAGTCCGCCGGAAAGTTTGCTGACGATTTCATCGGCGAATTGATGGGCAAATTTCCGGACTTGCGCATCGGTTGGCGCTCCGCGATAAATTTTTCCGACAACGGATTGTGTCGAAGGGCTGCGCACGTCATACAGCCACGCGGAGATGCTGACCTCCGCTGAGGATTCGGTGAGGTTCCCGAGGCCGGTAAAATTGGCGTTGATCGGTTGTTGGCTCCAGACATCGTTGCGAAGCTCAGAAGGCTGAGAAGGCTGCTGGACGGGATAGAAGCTGGGGCTCACGAGGTCTAGGATGCCGCTGAAGGAGAGATCGTCGCGGACAACTTGCGTAAATAAAGCGGAGTGCGACTTCGCCGCGTCGCTGCGCGGCGCGAAATCGGCAATGGCCACGCGAGGTTTTTCCACGCCAAGGCCGGTGCCGGTGCGGAACCAGTCTTGCGCGGAGGCGGAGCCGCACCAAAGCAGGCAAATGAGCAGGCAAATGAGCAGGCAAATGGTGCCGAGAAAAATCAAGGTTCGTTGATACGGACGGATCACTAGCGCCTCCGGAGTACTACCCGTTTGATTGTAGAGAAAGAGAAAATGGTTCATGGAGTCATCGCAAGATCGAAATCAAAAATCACGTCGATCGACTTATGGGAATAGTCGGAGGGCAAGGGTTGAAATTTGTCGATGCTAAGCAAAGCTCGCTGCGCCGAGTTGTCCATGGATTGATTTCCGCTGGTTTGGCTGATGCGAATATTTCTTACCGAGCCGTCGCGGTTGATCGTGAAGGTAACGACGGCGTGTGCCTTGCGCGCTGAACGAACCGCGGGGTCGATGGTGTTTTGCATCCAATTCGCACTGATAAGGCGCTTCACGGAGGCCACGTACCAGCCGTAACGAGAGGAGAAATCGCCGCCGGCATCGCCGGGGATCGTGAGTCCGCCGGACGCGGCAGCGGGAGTCTGCGAAGTGCCCGTGGGAAGATCGGGATTGCCGCCTTTTCCATAGGGAACCGCGTTTTCTGGCGGGGGCGTGCGATCTTCAAAGACTTTGGATTTGTGCGTGGGGGGAAGGGGCTTGTCTTTTTCAAATTTAGGAATTTTCGTGGCGTCGTTTTTTGGCTCGGGCGGTTTGGGAGGTTCTTCCTTGTACATGCCCTTTGTGGGATCGACCACTTTACTCTGAGTGGGATTGACGGGCTTCGGCATGGGGATGCCGGCGCTGCTGACCAGCTTTACCTTTGTTCCGGACTGGCCGCCACCGACACTGCCCCAACGGTTGCCGGAATGTTGCAGGTAGGGGCCAAGGAAAAAAAGAGCGGAAAGCGCGGCATGCAATGAAACAGAGTAGACAATAAATTTCTGAAGCTTGAGGTCATCCGGGTTGGCGATGGCTTGACTCATCATTACTGGGTGCGCGCGCGTTCGCTGATCGGCTCGGTGACGATGCTCACGTTGCTGACACCGGACTGACGAAGGGAATCGATTACGGCCGCAAAGGCCCCGAAGGGCACGGATTCATCGCAGCGGAGAAAGACGGCGTCTTGCGGGCGCTTTAGTTGCGAGTGAACTTTTGCGCCGAGCTGATGAATGTTGACGGGGTCATTGCCCAGATAAATGCGTTGGGTCTTGTCGATGGTGATGACCAGGCGCTGCTCGGTAATTTCGCGGACGGTATGCGTCTTGGGGACGTCTACCTCAATGCCAGATTGCAGGATGGGCGCGGTGATCATAAAAATAATCAGTAGCACAAGAACGACGTCGATGAACGGGACCATATTGATCTCGGACAGCGACGTGCCGGTTTGTTTGAAAAGTTGCGCCATGATGAGCCGTTAAATCCCGCGGGCCTCAGGTATACGTTTTTTCGATTTGCGCGGCGACTTCCAGTGAAAAGGTATCGAGCCGTTGCGCAAGATCGCGAATATTTTGTAAAAATTGATTGTAGAAGATGACTGCTGGGATGGCGGTAAAAAGTCCGGCAGCCGTGGTGAAAAGGGCCTCGGAAATACCGGGAGCGACGGCGTGCAAGGTAGCCGAGCCGGCGTTTCCCAGACCGGAAAAGGCGTCGATGATGCCCCACACCGTTCCAAAGAGGCCGATGAATGGCGAAACGGAAGCGGTAGTAGCCAGCCAGGACATACCCTTTTCGGCGCGACGCACTTCTTCCGCGGAAGCGAGCTGCATGCCGACGGTGACAGCTTGCAAACTCTTGATTTTGGCTGGGGCGGGATTACCAGTTGCGGCGCTGATTTGGCTTTGCAGCTCACGGTAACCCGCGCCGTAAACGGAAGAATACGGTGAACCAGACGAAGCTAGGGCCTGGGGATTGGCTACACCGCGGGTAGCGCGAAAAATCTTGAGGAACTGATCGCTTTCACGACGGATACGGGCAAACAGGCCGAGCTTTTGGAAAATCATCGCCCAGGAAATAATGGAAAAAAGAACAAGGATGAAGAGGACTACGCGAGCTACCCATCCGGTTTGCGCAAGAATGTCTACCAGATTGGCGATAAAAAGCGTTGCAAGCGGAAAAATGATGTGAACCTCGCAATCCGTGGCGATTTTTTTCTACTTCAGCAACGTAGCACACGCTTCCAGAGTGGTCAAAAGGATTGAGATGCGCATGTGCCTGAATTTGCCGCATCTTGCGGAATAATAATGGCGCGGCGCCGGATGAGCAGGTATGCCGATAGGCTATGTTAGACTGGGCATGAAATCATGAGCGAACGATTCGATATCGGCTTGGAACAATTGACCGGGGTCGTAGCCCTCAGCGCAGAACGTGTTTTCCGCGGCGCTACTGATTCGCAACGGACGTTTTTTTTGGAGACGTTTGGCTGCCAGATGAACGATCACGATTCCGAAAAGGTAGCGGGCCTGCTGATTTCGCGGGGCTATCAACAGGTTAAGTCGCCGAATGCAGCCTCCCTGGTGCTCTACAATACTTGCAGCATCCGGGAAAAAGCGGCGCAGAAGGTGTTTTCGCGGCTGGGAGAATTTAGGACCCGACAGGGCGAAGGACAAATCATTGGGGTGCTTGGCTGCGTGGCGCAGCAAGAAGGCGAAGAGATTTTTGAGCGAGCTCCATGGGTGAGCCTGGTTTGCGGTTCGGCCAGCTATCGCAAACTGCCGGAACTTCTGGCCCAAGTGGAAGCGGGGAACCGGCGTGTAACCGGACTGAATAACGACACGACAGAAACTTTTGAGACGGAGATGACGCGGCGCGATGATCCGTGGCGCGCGTATTTGACGATCATCGAAGGGTGCGACAAGGCTTGCTCCTATTGCGTGGTGCCATTCACGCGCGGTCCGGAACGCAGCCGCGCCAGTGATTCGATATTGCAGGAAGTGCGGCAGCTTGCGGAGTTTGGCTACAGCGAAGTGCAACTGCTGGGGCAAACGGTAAATTCATACGCGGATCCGCTGAAGAAGGTGCGGTTTTCCGAATTGCTGGTGAATATTGCGGCGGTGCCGGGCGTTCGCCGCGTGCGTTTCATGACCTCGCATCCTCGGGACTTTACGAAGGACATTGTAGATGCCATTGACGCGACACCGGAACTTTGCGAACACGTGCACTTGCCGGTGCAATCGGGTTCGACAAAAGTGTTGCGGGCGATGCTGCGAACGTATTCGCGAGACGAATACCTGGAAAGAATCGCGTTGATACGGGCTGCGCGGAGACCGATCAGCATTACGTCGGACATTATTGTGGGCTTTCCGGGCGAGACGGACGCGGATTTTGAAGAGACGCTGGGCTTGCTGCGGGAAGTGGAATACGACGGAGTATACGCCTTCAAGTATTCGCCGCGGCCGAACACGGCTTCTTTGGCGATGGGCGATACGATCCCTGATGAGGAGAAGAGCCGGCGGTTGGCTGCGTTGCAGGAACTACAACGGGAAATTCAGACGGTGCGGAATGCGCGGCTGGTGGGACAGGAGCAGGAACTGCTGGTCAATGGGAAATCGAAGCGCGAGAACCAATGGCTGGGGCAAACATCGAGTCATAAAGTTACGAATTTCACTTCACCTGAGAAAGATCTTCTGGGACACTACGTCAAGGTTCGGATTACAAGCGCGGGTCCAAACAGTTTGGCAGGCGAGCAGGTAGGTTGAAGAGCGGAAGAAGTCTCAAAGCGGCTGGAACAGTAGCCGGGAGGATTTATGGAAATTGAGATGAAAATCCGTGGACTGATGATGGACCCGGTAACGAACATGCCGATCGTTGTTTTGAAGGATGTGCAGGGGCAAGCAATTTTGCCGATATGGGTCGGGGTTTACGAGGCAAACGCGATAGCGCTGGAAATCGAGAAAGTGCAGACGCCGCGTCCGATGACGCATGACCTGCTGCGAAATGTTTTTTTGGGTTTGGACGTTCGAGTACAGAAGATTGTGGTGACGGACCTGAGAGACGATACGTTTTTTGCGGTGATCTGGGTGGATCGTTCGGGGGAGATGATGACCATCGACGCACGCCCTAGCGACGCGCTCGCGTTGGCTCTGCGGATGGATTGCCCGATCTTCGTGGACGATCAAGTGTTGAAGAGCACCAAGGTTACCAGCGCGATCACCGAGCGAAGCAGCAACGAGCAATTGCGTTCGTGGCTGGAAGGCCTTTCCGACGAGGATTTGGGCCGTTACAAGATGTAAGTCCAATAAACTGCCTACCCCCCCTCCCCCTTTTTCATAAGTGGTTCATTCTAAAGAGACTTAAAGTCTCTTGTTTTGATACAGTTTAGACGCGTCCATCCAAACAGTTGCACTAGCGCGTACCTAAGACAATTGTTCGCTGATTTGACCCAATTTTAATGCTAGCACGAAATATTAGCTAAGTCAATAGCTACCTAAGAAGTTAGCATTCGAACGGGGTGCAATCGCCAAACTTCAAAAGCCCCACCCTCAAACACCGAGGGTAGGGCACCCTAATTCATCTCCGATCCACTTGGCCCGGGCCACCCGACCAGACTGTAAGCGATCAGTCAACTGGGCGCACTCGTCCAAAAATAAATTGTGGCCCCAGAGGCTACAATCGCCGCAGCGCCCAAGAGACGAGCGGCCATTTGCCAACGTAGAAGTGTTTCCTCCGCGATTACGTGTTCAGGAAATTGCCTGGCGCTCCAATCAGCAATTGTTTCCGGGTAAAGCAATGTGTAAATACCACCTGCAAATAGAAAAAGCGTCATTGCAGGACCCAGCCAAGGGGCATTTGTATAATTTTTTTGAGCGTTGATTTTTTGTAGCCCCGCATGCTGCAACCGGCCATGGATAACACTTAGCAATACACCCACGCTAAGTAAGGTGATGATAAATCCGGCGAACCGGAGCTCCTTTTCAGGTTTATGTGGCCTCTCGACGAGTGACTGCTCTGTTATCCCCGATAGCCGAGCGATAATGGCTCTGTATTTGATCGGCGAAAGCAGTAAAAGCAGACCATTAGCCGCGGCGAATGTCCAAACCACGATAAATAAAAGCGGAAACATGACTTAACCCCTCATCTAAAACATCTTCCCGGCGGGTGGAGCAGAGAAATTGCCAGAAGAAGTTTCTTGGTCATGCAGCACTAGCGGAGTGTATCATCCGGGTACTATCTCTTGTAGGTAGAAGAGTTGGGTGCCGCACCCTTCGGTCTTAAGGGTGGGGGTTTTTCTTCGATGCGCAACCCTCTGCGACGCTACTACGGTGTGGGCGACCTCCATTTTGTGACTTTCAGTTGTTATCGGCGCCGCCCCTTCCTAGGGACGCGGCGCGCACGCGATCGGTTTGTGAAAATACTTGACGGAGTGCGTTCTCGTCACAAGTTCCACGTCCTAGGTTATGTGGTGATGCCAGAACATGTTCATCTGCTGCTCAGTGAGCCAGAGCAGGGTAATCCTTCGAAGGTGTTGCAAGTATTGAAACAAAAGGTTTCCCGTGCGTTGCGCAGGAAGCGAACCAAATCCTCACCGGGTCAGTTGTCTCAGCGCTTTTCTGCTCAAGGGGTGGAGGCGGAGCATTTCTGGCAGAGGCGATTCTACGATTTTAATGTATGGAGCGCGAAAAAAGTTCGCGAGAAATTGAACTACATGCATAGAAACCCGGTCCACCGAAGACTGGTGCTGCATTCGAAAGACTGGCCGTGGAGCAGTTGGTCGCACTATGCGAAGGGAGAAACCGGATTACTACGCATCGATGGTCTTGAAGAGAAGAGAGACGAGGAAACTCCCACTGCAAATTTGAAGAAAGGTCAAATTCCGCACCCTTAAAACCGAAGGGTGCGGCACCCAAAATTCTCCTACCCATCAGCCTGTTGGCCACCCGCCAAATTCAAGTGGAGTACTTTGGCGAGGGTTCCGCAAAATCGTCCAGGAGTTTACGTCGAGCCAGCCTCTCCAGTACGCCATTCAGGAGAATGGTGTTCCCAGGTTCACCATAGAACCATTTACATCCGTAGAAATTGTGAGTGCGCAAGACGGCGGACCATGCGGCGCCACGCGAGCAGAAGAATGACGCCGATTAGTATGAGGGCGGCGCTTAGGCCGACCCATAGGCCGAGGACGCCCATGCCGCGGTGGAAGCAGAGCCATGCGCCGAGGGGGAGGCCGATGAGCCAGTATCCGGTGAAGTGGCACAGCATGGGGGTGCGGGTATCGCCGGAGCCGCGCAATGCTCCGGTAGCGACACATTGAATGCCATCAAAAAGTTGGAAGGCCGCGCCTGCGGCAAGCAGAAGGACGCAACTGCTGATGACACTCTCATCGTGTGTGTATATTCGTGCTATCTGGCGAGGGAAAATCAGCAGCACAATGCCGGCTAGAAACATGAAAGTGGCGCCGACGAGTATCGCGGTACCGCCGGCATCGGCGGCGGCTTGAGGCGCTTTTCGTCCAATGGCTTGTCCTACGCGAACGGATGCTGCGGAGGAAATGCCTAGAGGAACCATGTAGGTGAGCGCGACGGTGTTGAGGGCGATCTGATGGCTGGCGAGCGATACAGCGCCTAGACGCGCGATTAGAAGTGTGGCCAATGCAAAGACGCTAATCTCCAAAAGGATCTGAATTGCGGCAGGCAATCCCAGAGCGATTAAGCGGCGTATGCGCGCGAGATCGATTTCGACTGGCGTTTTCAACAGTTCGGTGTGGTGGCGATGGTCGTACCAGAGAAGATAAACAACGAGAACCGCGGCCATATAAAGACGGGCGATGGCGGTGGACCAACCTGAGCCGGCGACGCCCATGGCGGGAAATCCCCACTTGCCGTAAATGAAGAGCCAGTTGCCGAGCAAGTTGACCAGGTTGGCGGTGACCAACGCGAATGCCACCGGGCGTACCATGTTCATCGCCTGCATGGCGCGACGCACCGCGAAATAAAGGAGCAAGGGAAGTGCGCCTGCGGCGAGAGCTTTAGTGTAGGGAATGGCGAGAACCGCAACGCGCGGCTCGACTCCAATGTGACGGAGCAAAGAAGGGAAGAGCAGAAGCGGCGCCATCAGGATAGGCGTGAGAATAAGGCTGAGATAAATGCCGTTGAGCAGCGAGCGATAGCAGTCTTCGCGGCGTCCCGCACCAAAGGCCTGGGAGACCAGGGGATCCAATCCGATAAGCAATCCTTCACCGAAAAAAACCAAAACGTGAAACAGGTTGGAGCTGACGCTGACGGCGCCGATGGCGGCAGCGCTGTCTGGCAGGCGACCGACCATCATGGTGTCGATGATGGCCATGCTCATCCAGCCCAACTCGGCAAGCACCAGGGGAAGGGCGAGACGCAAGGTGGGGCGAATCTCTGTGCGGAGAGCAGAAAGTTTGAGCATGGGCGGCCTGGAGTCTTTCGAGTGTAAGTCGGAGGTGCGGCGCGGGGCAAATAGATGCAGAGCAGTAACTTTTGAAGCGTATAGGTACGCAAGATCTATTGACCGGGGCGGCCGCGCTCCGTAGGTTGGTTACGGATGAAACGATGGGTAAAGCATTCGGGGACCAGGCATTTGACTAGGTCCCACATTTACTAGGTGAGCTGAAACAGGAGATTTGTATGGAGACGGTCAACGAAGTAAACGCTGCGGCGAGGGTAAAAAAGATGCGTGGAGGTTTTCGCGTAAACTCGCGCGTAGGCATTGCAATTGAATGGATTGACGGCGAAAAGACTCTTCGCGCCGAGGGCTATACCATGGATATTGGGCCCAAAGGGTGCCTCGCGATAGTGCCGCAACGATTGGCAGTAGGGCAGAAATTGCGGATTATCAATTTGCTGGGCGGAGCTGCTTGCCCGGCGCTTTTGATTTGGCGAGGGCATGAGGGGAGTAAAGGTTGGGAATTGGGTTTGGAACTGGAGAATGCGCCCCAGGATTTTTGGGGACTGGAGTTCTAAAGGTCTTAAGTTATCTTCCGCTGATTTCAGGTTTGGCGTTTTCCACCGCGGAATTTTCGCATAACCCCACTTTTTTCTTGCACTAAGACCGCTCGCGCCCTTAGAGTGTCCCTATGCCTTGGGGGTACCTACGGGCGTCTACAACTTATAGAGTCGAAGTTGCCGGGTCGCAGCGAGTGAACAATTACGCGCGGGCGGGGGCAGAAAAGTCATGACTGCCATCATCACGGTTGCGAATCAAAAAGGCGGCGTCGGAAAAACTACTACGGCGATTAATTTGTCCGCAGCAATCGCCAATCGTGGCAAACGCACGCTGCTGATTGACCTGGATCCGCAGGCCAATTCCACTATCGCTTTTTACCATGGCAATGAAGTCACCGCGTCGATGTTCGACGTGCTGGGCGAAAATCGTACGCCGATGATCGAGGTCATCAAGCCCAGCAAGGATCCCATGCTCTTTCTCGGGCCGGGAAAGTTGGCGCTGGCGAAATTGGAGCAAGTGCTGGCCGGACAATTCGACGCGCCCTATCGGCTGAAGGATGCGCTCGCACCGGTGCTGAAAGACTACGAGTATATCGTCCTGGATACTCCGCCATCGTTAGGAATTCTTACGGTGAACGCTCTGGTGGCGTCGACGCATTTGCTGGTGCCGATCCAGGCGGCGTATTTTGCCATCGAGGGCACCGACGATTTGCTGGAAACATACGAAAGAATTCGTGCGCGGCCCAATCCGGGATTAAAAGTGTTGGGTGTGGTGATTACGTTGTTCGACAAGCGAACGAATATTTCGCGGGATACGCACGGCCAAATACGCTCGGTATTTGGAGGAGTGCTATTTAAGACGAAGATCAGCAAAAATGTACGCCTGGAAGAAAGCCCCGCTTACAAGGAAACAATTTTGACGTTTGCGCCGAAATCGCCCGGGGCGATTGAATACAAAAAACTTGCGGTGGAGGTTATCCAACGTGTCGAAGAGAGTCGGGTTACCCGTCACGCTGAAGATGCGGCATGACGCGCACTACGTCGAATCGCTGACCAGTTACAGTGGCGCATCGATCGGCCGGATGATTCCGGTGGAGCAGATTCGCCCCAACCCGGATCAGCCTCGGAAGGCGCTGGGAGATTTGCGCGAACTGACGGAATCGGTGCGCGAAAAGGGAGTGCTCGAGCCGCTGCTGGTGCGGTTTGTGGCGCGCGAGGATTGCTTTTACATTATCTCCGGCGAGCGAAGGTATCACGCGTCGCGGGCCGCCGGTTTACGCGAGCTGCCGTGTATCGAAAAAACCGTGGACGACGCCGAGACGCTTGAAATTGCGCTTATTGAAAATATCCAGCGCAAGGATCTAACACCCTTTGAAGAAGCCGACGGATTGCATGGGCTGGCGACGCAATTCGAATACACCCACGATGATATTGCCAAGAAAATTGGGCGGGCACGATCTTCGGTGACGGAGACGCTTTCGTTGCGCAATATTCCGGAAGCGCTGCGCAAGAAGTGTACCGAGAGCGGCATTGTTTCGAAGTCGTTGCTGCTTCAGGTGGCGCGGCAGCCGACCGAGAAAAAAATGCTGGAGATGATTCGCCGCATCCTGCAAGGCGGATTGACACGGGATGAAGCGCGCCGCGAACGCCGCGAAGAGCAAACCGGTCCGCAACGACCGCAGCCTTTCGTTTTTCACTACGAGCCGGAGAACGATGCGTATAAGTTCCGGGTGCAATTTAAAAAGAGCCATGTCTCGCGCGAGGAATTGATTCATACTTTGCGAGATATTCTGGCGCAACTGGAAGGCGACTCGGAGAAAGCGGACTCGACCGCGGCGTGACGTGGTAGAGTCTGCTCCCTTTTGCTTTTGACAGCTGCAGTCGATCAACGAATTAATTCAGTCAACCACAAGTTCCCGCATGCTAGAACTATCTCCGCAACAAATGAAGACGGTAGAAAAGCTATTTGAAGCAGGATTCCGGCCAATCGCTATCCCACTTTATGAAAATGCGCTTTGCATCGGACGTGGGCAGTGTGTTGCGGTGCTCTCGCCGGCGGAGCCGACAAAGTTGCGACTGGTTGCGCCGCCCTCGTTTCTGGTAGATGGAAACATAAGCGTGCGTCTAAAGCGCGGGACGGGCGAAGTGTTCGTTTGGAAGAAAAAGGAAATCCCAGCCACGGCTGAGCGTCTGGCCGAGCTGGAATTATTTCGCACGGAACTGGCGGAACTCTTAGAACGGGCTTCGATTCAATAAATCGGTCAATTTGCAATTCTCCGGCGGTCGCGGCAAACTCAAATAGTGATGGAAAAGTTTGATTTAATCTGCATTGGAGCTGGGCCGACCGGTTTGGCCACGGCCATCGAAGCGAAGCGCGCGGGATTGCGTCCACTGGTGATCGACAAAGGAAGCCTTTGCAATTCCATTTACCACTACCCGGTGAATATGTATTTCTTTACCACACCAGAGTTATTGGAAATTGGCGACCTGCCGCTGGTGTGCGCCGCGGAAAAGCCGACGCGAACCGAAGCACTAAAGTACTACCGGAAAGTTGTGGAGCATTATGGTCTGGAGTTGCGGTTGTATGAAACCGTGGTGCGGGTGGAAGGACGCGACGAAGCGTTCGTGGTGGTTACCAGAACGGAAAAGGGAATTGAGTGCCGCTATCCGGGGCGAAAAATTGCAGTGGCGACCGGGTATTATGATTTGCCGAACAAGATGAATGTTCCTGGCGAAGATTTGCCTCATGTTTCGCATTATTATACTGAGCCGCACGAGTATTGGAATCAAGATGTTGTGGTAATCGGAGGAAAAAATTCGGCGGCCGAGGCTGCGCTCGATTTATATAGAAATGGCGCGCGCGTAACATTGATTCACCGAAGGCCTGAATTGGGCTCGACGATCAAATACTGGGTGAAACCGGACATTGAAAATCGCATCAAAGCCGGCCAGATTAAGGCGCTGCTGGGTACCCGGGTCAAATCAATTACCGCGGGTGCAGTGATTGTTGAGAATGGGTCTGGAGAAAAACGGGTTCCCGCGCGAGAAGTGTTTGCCTTGACCGGGTACCACCCTGATTTCGAATTCATAGAGAGTTTGGGAATCAAGCTGGATGAAAAAACGCGAAAACCGGTCATGGATCCGGTAACTCACGAGAGCAACGTTCCGGGAATTTACCTTGCTGGAGTGGTGATCGGCGGCTTGCACACCAGCGAAATCTTTATCGAAAACGGGCGCTTTCACGGCAAACAGATTGCGGAAGCGCTTGCGAAAAAAGCGTGAATTGTAGGGCCTGATTTGCCGGGGATAACCGCGTTCTGTTAAGCTTTCTCCATCATGGCGTCCATCATTCAGGAAGTCGGCGAGACATTCAGCACCTTGGTGAAGGGTTTCAGCGTCACGTTTGCCAACATGTTTCGCAAGACGGTGACGGAAAATTATCCTTACGAAAAGGTCCACTTTCAGCCGCGGTATCGCGGGATTCACGTTTTGCACCGCGACGAAAGCGGCCTGGAAAAATGCGTAGGCTGTTTCCTGTGCTCGGCTGCCTGCCCGGCGAATTGTATTTATATTGAAGCCGCGGAAAATGTCGATGCCAATCGCATTTCCGCCGGCGAGCGTTATGCCAGCGTGTACAACATCGATTATTCCCGTTGTATTTTCTGCGGCTATTGCGTGGAAGCCTGCCCAACCGACGCCATTACTCATGGGCACGGGTTCGAGTTGGCGACTTACGATATCAACGCGCTGGTCTATCGTAAAGAACAGCTGCTTGAGAAAATGTCCGCTCCGGCGACTGACAAGACTGCTGTAGCACCCGCGCGCTAATCCATTTAGTAGTATCCCCACTAAGCTCAAACTCATTCCTGCGTCTAACTAACAAGTAAATAATATATTTGTGTCCCATAAGTTATATTATGTTAACTAGAAAATAAGGCTGAATTTATGCCTCTTCCCAAGGCCTCGGGACCGGCGTCCGGCTCTCCCCTAGCCCCTTCCCGTCATTTTCTTGGTTGTGCTTTTTGCGATTGGGTTTTCGCGATTTCGTACTCGATGTATTCCTGTAATCGATGCGGATCGGCACCCACCAAGCGGCGTCCATTCACAAAGATCGTCGGCGTGCTGGTTACTTCCAGAACTTTTCCGTTAGCCACATCGGCGTCAACCTCGGCGCTGGCTCGTGGACTCGCCAGGCATTCCTTGAAGGTTTCCGGATTCAACCCAATCTGTGCGGCGTAGTCGTTCATCTTTGTCCAGGCGTTCTCCGGCGAGATGATGTCCTGGTTGTCGTACAGCAGGTCGTATAGCTTCCAGAATGCCTTGGGGTCCGCCTGATACGCGCAGCGACTCGCCAGTGCGGCGGTTCTTGCCCAAGGATGAACAGCCTCGAGCGGGAATTGTTTGAAAACAACCCTTACTTGCGGATACCTTGGGAGCATATCGCGAAGCGCGTCATGGAGGGCTTTGCAGACCGGGCATTGAAAGTCTGAAAACTCAACCAGCGTTATGGGGGCGTTGGCGGCTCCCATCACGGGTGCGTCTTTGGTTTGCAGCTTTTGGAGCGCTTCCGCGAGCGGATCCTTGGACAGGTCTGAGAGTTCTCCACGCAACAAATACTTGCCATCTTTGGTTACGTACATCGGAGCATCTTCGTGATTGCCGCTCACTGTCAGGCTAATGATGGTTTCCAGGATGCCCGACGTTCCAACTTCGTGTAGCGGGCCGACGACCAGCTCTACTTCAGGACCAAATGCATAGACGTGTCGAAGATAAGCGGCGATGTCCTTCTGGATCTTCGACGGTTCGGTTATTGCCGGTGTTGCAGAGGAAGCCGGGGTTTTGGGTTGTTGCGCGTTCGTCACTGTGGACACCAGTAACAGCGAGGCGAGCGCAATACGGCGTAAATGTATTTTCATGATTGTTCTTCCTCTTCTGATCTAGGGAATAAATTTTTGTGCAATCGGAAATGGCCGCCCAAAACCAAACGCTCGCGAAGTAATCTTCAATCCTGGAGCAGATTGTTTGCGTTTATATTCATTGCGATCGACCAGCAAAGCTACTTGCCGCACAAGTTGCAGGTCAAATCCGCTGTGCGAAGCTATTTCAGCGGGGCTTTTCAATTCTTCTATATAAGCCTTCAGGATACGATCCAGAACCTCGTAAGGTGGCAGGGAATCCTCATCTTTCTGATCGGGCCGTAACTCCGCCGACGGCGGCTTCTCGAGGGAAGATCGCGGGATCAGTTCCCTTTCCCGGTTAATCCATTCCGCCAAAGCATAGACCATGAGTTTTGGCACATCCGAAATAACCGCGAGTCCGCCGGCCATATCGCCATAGAGCGTGCAATAGCCAACCGCAAGTTCAGATTTGTTGCCAGTACTTAATACCATGGAGCCAAATTTGTTGGAAAGCGCCATCAAGTAATTACCGCGGATTCGCGCCTGAATGTTCTCCTCGGTTACGTCCTCGTTCCGATTGACGAAAACCGGCGCAAGCGCTTCGCGATATGAGCTAAAAACGTTCGTGATGGGAATGCTGCGGAATTCAATGCCCAAATTCGTAGCCAGGGCTTGAGCATCGGAGTGGCTTCCCCCGGAAGAATATGGGCCAGGCATGGAAACACCCAGCACATTTTCCTTGCCGAGGGCTCCCACGGCGATGGCGGCGACTACCGCGGAATCGATACCGCCGCTCAGACCGATTAAAACTTTTTTGAATCCACATTTGTGGACGTAATCCCGCGTCCCGGTGACCAGCGCGCGAAATGCGTACTCAATTTCCTGCGTCGGTTGCTCGCGAATTTCTCCTTGGCCGGTGGCGGTATCAAACATCACCAGATCCTCGGCAAAGGCCTTAGCCTGCGCACCCAGCGTGCCGTCCGCGGTTACGGCAACGCTGGCGCCATCAAAAATTAAGGTGTCGTTGCCACCCACCTGATTAACGTAAATCACGGGCCGCCGATAACGCCGCGCCAGCGAACGTAAAATATCCAGCCGTAGTGAACGCTTATCGATGGTGTATGGCGAAGCGGAGACGTTGATCAAAATCGAAGTTCCCTGCCCGATCAGCTCGGCTACAGGATCACGGGGATAAAGTTGTTTCTCCCAGAAATTCTTGTCGTTCCACATGTCTTCGCAAACGGTGATGCCCAGCACATCCGATCCAAGGCCATAAACATATTGCTTGTCGGCGGGCTGGAAGTATCGCGACTCGTCAAAAACATCGTAGGTGGGCAGCAGCATTTTACTTTGTTCAAAGACGATGCGGCCTTCGCAAATCAACGCCGCTTTATTAGCGATGGATTTTCCTGTCGAGTTCTCCACGCGTCCCGCGTATCCCACTATGGCGGGTAGCGGAAGTTTCGCGGCCAGACTCTTTAATTCGCTGTGATTCCGGTCGATGAATGCAGGACGCTCTAGAAGATCTTGAGGAAGGTATCCGCACAGGCACAATTCCGAAAAGACGGCCAAGTCCGCGCCACGGTCCCTGGCACAGGAAGCAAGGCTCAAAATACGGGCGGAATTTCCCGCAAAATCTCCGACGGTGGGGTTAAATTGGGCGAGGGCTATCTTCACTGAATATTAGAATACGGACGCTACAGAAAGATTGCAAACGAGCGATTCCAGTTTTGTCTTCACCTGTTCTTCACCAATGTATTTTTTGTCGTAATGCCCTGCTAGTTTCAGCCAAAAAAAACGGCTCCCGAAACGCTGCTCGAGAGCCTAAAAAGCCAAATTGATACTCGGATTAGACGCTGAAAGAGCTACCGCAGCCGCAGGTGCTCTTAACGTTCGGATTATTAAACTTGAATCCCGCGCCTTCTACGCTTTCGATGTAATCGATCTCCACTCCTTCGAGATACATCGAGCTCATCTGATCGACGGCAACCTTCAGGCCGTTGAAGTCCAGTACTTCGTCGGTATCGTTGGTCTGATGCTCGAATGCCATATGATATTGAAAACCGGAGCAACCACCGCCTACTACCGCAACACGGAGAGCCGTGGGCACGGGGCTCTGCATGTTCATTATTTCCTTCACTTTTGTACTCGCAACTGGTGTCAAACTCACCATAAATTTCCAGCCTCCGTTCGCGGATGCGACCGCGAAATTACTTACATTAACAAGTATAGCAAATCTTCAAGTGACCTGCATAACCGCTTTGTCCTGCAAGGAAACCCTGACGCAGCCTTGTTTCGACAAGGGCAACCGCTTCCCTTACAATAAGATGCATCTATGAGACATAAAGTCACTTTACTTCCTGGCGAAGGAATAGGCCCTGAAGTTTCTGCCGCAGTGCAGCGAATTCTGCAAGCCACGGGCGTGCAAATCGAATGGGAACGGATCGCGGCCCGCGCGGAAAACACCGATAAAGCAACCGAAAAAGGGGCTTTTGTCAACGTCGCTGCCGTGGAGTCTGTGCGGCGTAATCGCGTCGCGCTTAAAGGGCCGATGGCTACCGCGATTGCCGGCGGTGCGCCAAGCGTAAACGTTGCGTTGCGCAAGACTTTGGACCTTTTTGCCAATCTTCGGCCGGTCAAAAATCTGCCGGGCGTGAAGTCGGTCGTTGCCAACGTCGAGTTAGTCCTGATTCGCGAGAATACCGAGGACTTATATTCCGGCTTGGAGCACGAAGTTGTGCCGGGAGTCGTGGAAAGCCTGAAGATTATCACCGAGCGTGCCTCCTCGCGCATTGCGCGGTTTGCTTTTGAATACGCGAAGAAAAACGGTCGCAAGAAGATTCATGCTATCCACAAAGCGAATATCATGAAATTGTCAGACGGACTTTTTCTGAAGTCCATTCGCGCCGTTGCGGAGCAGCATCCCGAGATCGAATACAAGGAGATGATCGTCGACAACGCGTGCATGCAAATCGTGATGAATCCCGAGCAGTTTGACATGTTGCTGCTCCCAAACCTTTATGGCGATGTGATGAGCGACTTGGCCGCGGGTTTGGTAGGTGGATTAGGCGTGGTTCCCAGCGGAAACATTGGCGACGAGTGCGCGATGTTTGAGGCCGTCCACGGAACCGCGCCGGACATTGCCGGCAAAGGTCTCGCAAATCCTACTGCCCTGCTGATGAGCAGCATACTGATGCTCAAACATCTTGGCGAATATTCCGCCGCGGTGCGCATCGAAGCGGCGCTAGATAAAGTTTATCGTGGGGGCAAACATTTCACGCGAGATTTGGGTGGCTCGGCTACGACAAATGAATTTACTGACGCGCTGATCGCTGCGATTCGTCCGGAATAGTTTGCTGTGAATAATTCAGGTCGGTCTGACCGGTAGGTATCCGGTAGATCTGATAAACCATCAGGTACACAATCACGCCCGTGACGCTTACATACAGCCACAGAGGCAGGGTCCACCGCGCGATGATTCTGTGTTTGTCAAATCTTTCTAACCACGCTCGGCGCAGCGTGATTAGAATCAGCGGCACAATGACGATGGCCAGCACGGTGTGCGTCCCCAACAATACAAAATAGAACGGGCGAATCCAGCCATGCCCGTGAAATGCGACGTGACCGACTCGGATGTGATAAACGATATACGAAACTAGAAAAATTGAAGAAACCACGAACGCCGACACCATGTAAGTCTTATGCACGGCAATCTTGCCCTTGCGAATTGCCATGTAACCAAACGTCAGAAGGACTGCGCTTATTCCGTTGAGGGAAGCGTTAAAGGCCGCTTGCGAAAACGTGAATGGAAGATTCATTCAGCGGGGTAGCTTGTCGTAAACCATCAATCCAAGAAGGATTGGAAGGTGCAATACAGTGGCATGCATCAGCCACTTGGCTCGCGCGTTCGAGCGCGTACTGTTGGCCCATAAACACACTTGCACCAGCGCGGTGCAAATAGTCAGCGCGCCGAAGAAGTAGCGCACGCCAGCCATGCCAAGAATTGCGGGGAGCAAACTTACAGCTACAAGCGCCGCAGCGTATAAAATAATCTGCCGGAAGGTGCGAGTGCCAGGGCGATCCACAACCGGAAGCATGAGTATTCCGGCGCGCGCATAGTCTTCTCGATACATCCACGCTATGGCGTGAAAGTGCGGAAACTGCCAAATAAAAAGAATGGCAAACAACAGCCACGCGCCACGATCGAGACTTCCGGTAGCTGCAACCCAACCGATCATCGGCGGTATCGCACCGGGAAACGCGCCAACAAAAGTGGCCCACACGGTACGCTTTTTTAGTGGCGTGTAAGCCAGCAAATAACTCAAACACGTGATCACGCCCAATGCGGAAGCCAAAAATCCCGCGGCAACGTACAAGTCGACGGCGCCAGCTATGCATAGCGCTACGCCGAAATAAAGCACCGCTTGAGGTGTAAGTTGCCCGCTGGGCAGCGGCCGAGCAGATGTTCTGCGCATGTACCGGTCGGAATCGCGCTCAATGTAATGGTTCAAAGCCGCAGTTCCCGCCGCAATGATCATCGTGCCTACGACGACGTGAATCATGTGCAGCCAATTGACAGTGCCGCGAACGCCCATGTAATACCCCGCGGCGGTGGTCATCAAGACAAGGAAGGATACGTCGGGTTTGGTCAACGCTAGGTAAGCGCTAAATTTGCTCGAGGTCAGCAATGCACTGGTTTGAGCTGTCGTGCTCATCAGGCGGTCACCTGTCGCTCCGCGCTGACCGTGACCTGCCCACGCCGCGGTACGAGACGGTAGCAAATCAGAACGACCAGAACAGAAGTGGCAAACAAAATCGCCCCGACCACCGTGTGCAGCACGGTCAAAGCGACCATCACCGGCATTGGCTGCGGGGCATCGGCGGTAGTGATCCGTGACCAGAGCGCAGCGAATCCAAGCAAGAATTGAAGTCCGAATATTCCGTGCAACATCTTTCGCGCTTTGACAAATTCCGTGGAAGCGCCAAATCTCCTGCGTAGCGTTGCCGCCGTCCAACTGATCATTCCTAAAACCACAAATGCGCCGATGACGTGCGGCTTCACTGAAATCTCTTTGTGCCGGAAACCTGCGCCAAGAATCACCTGGAAATAAATCACCGCAGAATTTAGGAGCGCAATCGTGTGAATACCCGGCGAACCGGCATCCTGCAACATTGGTTTTTCTTCCAGCCACCACCGGCTGGTAAAAACCGCGATGCTGATCAAGGCTGCAAACACGAGCTGCGCGAAGCACGCGTGCATTACCGGCAACCAATAGTGCAATAGCCGTATGACGACCTGTCCTCCCAGAACTGCCTGTATGGCGATGCCCAGCACTGCAATAACGCTGAACCATTTCAGCCACAGGCGTTTCTCCGTGACCCACAGCGCTCCGGAGAGGATCAAAGTCAAAATTCCCAAACCAGCCGCGACGACGCGATGCGTATGTTCAAAGAACGCTCCGCCGTTGAGGACCGCCCAAGAAGGAAACCATGTGCCGAACGACTTAGGCCAGTCCGCCACCGATAACGCGGCGTCCTTCGAAGTGACCAGCGCGCCCGCTACCAGGAGCAACAGGGTCCAGCAAACCACAAAAATAGAAAAGCGGTGGAGTCCTGAATTGTATGCAAACTTCATGCGATCGACGCCCACTCCTTCCCCGCCGGGATTATACCTCAGAGAACGCTTCTCTGGCTTTTGCCGAGTCGTCCGGCGTATCGCCACCAATTCCGACCGCGCGTAATACTAAATCCTTCAAAGCGGCAATAAATAGCGGCGAATCGCCCACGGCCGGCATCATCAGAAATTTTTCGACTCCCGCTTTTTTGGCATCTTCCCGGGCTTCGATATTGATCTCGTGCAGCGTTTCAATGTGCTCGGTTACGAAGGATATGGGCACGATCAGCATCTCTTTCACGCCTTCGCTGCCGAGTCGCGCGATTGTCGATGTCAAAGGAGGCTGCAACCACTTCGCCGGCCCCACGCGACTCTGATAGCAAAGCAGATGCGTTCGTGGCCAATTAGGAAATTGCTTGGCTCCGAGCTCGCAAGTTAGCCGCACCGTCTCCTCGATGTGCTTGGGGTACGGGTCGCCCTTTTCCACCAGGCTCATTGGCAATCCGTGCGCGCTAAAAACGAGATGAATCGCGGAGCTATCCGCGAATTGGCGCAGCATCTTTCCGATATTGCTGACCAACGCCTGGATATAGAGCGGATGGTTGTAATACTGACCGACGGTGTGCTCCGGCAGTTCTTTACGGGGTGGGCCGTAAACGCGCCGCCACTCTTTCAGGCTGCTCAACGTGGTGGCGTAAGAAAAATGAGGATAGAGCGGAAGCAGCACAATCTCGTCCAGCGGACCAGCCTGGCGTAATGTTTCCACAGCGTCCGAAGTTAGCGGACGCCAATAACGCATAGCGACTGTCGCGACGGGATCGATGTACGGAGAAACCGCAGCAACCAGTCGCACCCGTTGGCGTTCTGTGAGCAATGCGATCGGCGAACGACGGCCGATTTCGGCGTATTTTCTCGCTACTGGCACTGATCGCCGAGACGAGATGAGCTTTGCGATAGGCTTTCGCAATAATCCGAGCGGGCCGAGCGGGATAATGTCAGGGTCCAAAAATAAATTCATCAGAAAAGGCTCGACATTCTCGAGCGAGTCCGGTCCGCCAAGTTGGAAGATGACGATTCCAACGCGCTTCTTTCGAGATTGTTCAGCGGGCATACGCGGAAGCCGTCACTTTCTCTCTGTAAGCGCCCGTTTCATCCGCGCGAGGTCTTTGCGCAATGCCAAGGTACGGCTCGCCACCGTCAAGTAATAAACAAAAAACACCGCCCAGCCGATGGCGTACGCAGCAAAAACGCTGTTGAGGTTTTTCATTGGGTCTCCGCTTCGCGCCGTATGGTTTCAAGCTCCCCGCGCATAGCTTCCAGTTGATAACGCTGGCTCATGAGCAACGCCATTAACGCGAGGCACGAAAACCAGAAAAAGAATGTCACCTTCCACATCGTCGGGTCCAACCCCGAGCCTGCGCCGCCCATGAAGACGGGCTGAGGATGCTGGGTCCGCCACCAGCGAATGGAACCAAATACCAGCGGCGCATCCAAAAAACAAAAAATTCCAAACAGCGCGCTCAAAAGTCCTCGCCTTTCCGGTTCTTCAACCAGGGTGCGCAACACAAGGTAGGATGCGTACAACAGCCACAGAACAAATGTTGACGTCAGTCGCGCGTCCCACGTCCACCATATACCCCATACGGGATGAGCCCAAATTGGCCCGGTAATTAACACCACGGTTGTAAACGCGAGCCCGACTTCCGCCGCCGCCACGCCCAGCCAATCCCACCGGGGCTGCCTCCGGAACACGTAGAGCAGGTTGCCGACGAAACAGATGAAGAAGGCCGTCAGGCCTGTC
>Ga0209117_1000141_pt1 | contig 46245 bp, 40 predicted proteins | sample BlaSpr_A8_OM2_M2_FD_187978 | JGI IMG/M metagenome (GOLD analysis project Ga0209117, IMG submission 187978) | Forest soil microbial communities from Thunder Bay, Ontario, Canada - Black Spruce, Ontario site 2_A8_OM2_M2 (SPAdes) (version 2) | ecosystem: Environmental > Terrestrial > Soil > Boreal... | reverse complement strand
CTGGATGTCCGCGAGCCGCACGAATACCAAATTTGTAATTTGCATGGACACTTGATCCCGTTGGGCGATTTGCCGCGCCGGGTTCACGAACTGGATTCCTCGCGAGAGATTGTGGCCCACTGCCGAAGCGGAAAACGCTCCGCGGAAGCCGTTGATTTTTTGCGTAAAGCAGGTTTTCGCAAAATTCACAATTTGACCGGCGGAATTCTGGCATGGTCCACTGAAGTGGATCCGTCGGTCCCGAAGTATTGAAACCTCAAAAATCATGGATTGCTAGCAACTCGCCGCTCCGCCGTGTATTCTTCCGGCAGATACAAAGTGTCGCTCTCAGGAGACAAAATGCCCACGAAGGTAACCGTCAACAATAATGGTTCGATCCGCATTGAAGGGGAATTTGAGATTTTAGACCCGCAGGGCAATGCTTTTGACCTGGCGGGGCGAACGGTGATCAGCCTGTGCCGGTGCGGCCAATCGAAGAACAAGCCATTTTGCGACGGTTCGCACAATGCCACCGGCTTCAACGACACGGTTGTGGCGCGCGCACTGCCGCCGCAAAAGCCCAAAATTTGAACGTGCAGGCTCGAAATAGGCCCTGAGACTGTATCAACTTGAGACAGCCTGTTTCATTTGGTGTAAGGTGTCTTATACGATGGTAACTACATAAGAACAAAAGCCATAAAGTCCCGAAGCGGGACAGTGCAAGTGTCTCATTCCCCTAATTTCGTCTCGATCTGTATCTTAGCTTCGTAGCCCCGATTCCTCTCTACTATCTCAACTTATTGATAGCAAGCAACTTAAGTTGAGACAAAAATTGTTCCGAGAAGGGCACTGACATGCTTCTCCCCAGAGTTGTCGGTGTTTCGCAGGCATTTGGGGGAAAACGTGGGCGGTTGGGGCAAAATCGTCGGGTATCTTCGGTCTTGGCAGGCTGCTGTCCTGTCCTCAGAGAACCGATCGAATCTCGTGTTGGCCCTGAGCGTCTTGATTTCCGGCCTTCTGCTAGGCGCCCTTGTGTATCTGCGCCAAGCCGATATGGCCGGTTCCCCGCAGACCTATCTGTACATGGAAGTAGGCGGAACGCTGCTGAGCTTCTGCTTTGCGGCAAATTGTCTAGTGCGTTTTCGCGGGACCCACGATCGAACGGCGCTGATTCTTTCGTTTGGTTTCGTGCTTTCAGGAATCATCGAAACAGTCGGCTACTTCAATCTGTCCGATGTTTTGCATTCCGGAGCCGCGGGGCTTTCGCACGTACCGATGGGCTGGATGGTGAGCCGCACTCTGCTGGCGGTTTTGATGCTGGCCGCCTTGGCGGTGGAACGGTTTTTGCCGACGGCTCGGCAGCCCAGTAAAGAAATCGCGGGTGCGCTGCTGGTGGTGGTAGTCGCGGCGTATCTCACGAGTGCGGCGTTTTTCGCGGCTCCGGCCGCGCCCGTAGCCAGCCGCTCCGCATTCATTTCCCGTCCCTGGGATTTGCTTCCTGGATTACTGTATTTCGCCGTCGCGTATTTTTTTCTGCAGCGTTTAAAGCAAGGGCACAAGAGCAAAACCGACGTTTCTCTGTCTGACTACTCCTTATTTCTTGTCGCCTCACTCAACGTGGTGTGCCACTTCTCCGCTCTATTTTCGCGGCACCTGTTTGACGGACCTTTTTTTCTTGCCGAGCTCAGCAAAGTCACCAGTTATGTAGTGATGCTGGCCGGCGCGCTGCTGGATCAAGCACGGTTGTTTGACCAGGTACGCACCATGGCGGTAAGCGATTCACTGACCGGACTGGCAAATTACCGGCGCCTTATCGCGGTACTGGAAGCGGAGTTGGATCGTTCGCGGCGCACGCAACGGCCCTTTAGCGTGGTGTTGCTGGATATGGACGGGTTGAAGGCCATCAATGACCAGCATGGTCATCTTGCCGGCAGCCGGGCACTGGTGCGCCTGGGAAAAATCCTGCGCACGCACAGCCGCGCGATTGACACGGCGGCGCGTTTTGGCGGCGATGAATTTGTGCTGGTCTTACCCGAAGCCGGGCCAGACATCGCCAATCGGGTTGCAGCTCGAGTTCGCGAACGGCTCGCTGCCGAGAATGAAACTCCACGGCTTTCCGTAAGCGTAGGAGTAGCGGCGTATCCGGAAGATGGCGATACGCCGGAGAAAATTCTTGGCGCAGCGGATCGCGCGCTCTATGGAATGAAAAATCGCGATCGTGGAATTCCCACGCTTGCGCGAATTGCGGCATGCCTGTGATGCTTAGACCATTCAAGCCGCAGCGCAGCAGCGCCTTTCCCTACAATCGCGGCGAACACCGCATCCCAATGGAAATTCCCGTAGTGATTGACGGGCACCGCGCCAGTCCTGGCGTGGAATCGACTTTTACTGAGAACGTGAGCGCAAAAGGCGCCCGCGTCGTCAGTGTGCGTTCCTGGAAAAAGGGCGAGCAGCTTAACTTCGTCCTGCGCACCGGTGAGTTTCGTTCCTCGGCTCGAGTGGCTTACTGCCAACCTTTGCGTGGCGAAGGCTACGCGATTGGCGTGGAGTTTCTGGAGCCGAAAGGACGATGGGTAGTTCAATCTCCCAAATCAGCTTGACGCAAGCGTCGGGCGGACAGGAGGGAATCGCTGGAAAAAGGAAAGTCAGATTACTTGCGCGAATGGTTGGCTGAAAAACAGCCGCCATTCAAAAATCTAAAAAGATAAAGCGCCGTAGCGGATCAATAAAGCCGCCCGGCGCTTTTCTTTTTGTGCGGGTAGAAAAGTGAAACGACCAAAGCCTTCACTGAAGAGGCCTCTAAGGATGTGGAGCAGAAAAGTTCTCTGCCCGGATCCGCGCTGACAATGCCGCGCATTCCTGTTACTTTGCCAATGGACAGCATTTTGCGAAAGAGGGGACTTCAGCCTTGAATATTCTAGTCACTGGAGGCGCCGGATACATTGGCAGTGTTTGCGCGGAGGTATTGCTGGCGCGGGGATTCAACGTCATTGCATTCGATAATCTGGTAGCGGGTCACCGCGAGGCGGTCCCGCCGCGGGCTACGTTTTTCGAAGCGGATCTTTCCGTGCGCTCGCAGGTTGAAGAAGTTTTTTCCAGACAGAAAATTGACGCGGTAATGCATTTTGCCGGCGAGTCGTTGGTAGGAAAATCCATGCGCGAGCCGAGCACATTTTATGCCGCAAACGTGGGCGCCGGAATCAATCTACTTGACGCCATGACGCGCCACGGCGTGACCAAATTTATTTTTTCCTCCACAGCCGCCACCTATGGAGAGCCGCAAGTCATTCCCATCCCGGAGGAGCATCCCAAGATTCCAATCAATCCCTACGGCAAATCGAAGCTGACCTTCGAGCAGGTCCTGGCCGACTACCGCGCCTATACGGGCCTGAATTATGTCGCACTGCGATATTTCAACGCCGCTGGAGCGTCCGCGGACCGCGGGGAGGCGCACCGCAAGGAAACGCATTTAATCCCCCGGCTGCTTGACGTGGCGATTGGCGCAACACCGCACGCGGAGGTTTTTGGCGATGATTACCCGACACCGGATGGAAGCTGCGTCAGGGATTACATTCATGTGCTGGACATCGCGGATTCGCATGTCCGCGCCCTTGAAGAAATTCAGCGCGTGAGCGGCGAAGCTTTTAATGTGGGAAATAGTCGCGGCTATTCCATTCTTGAAGTGATCGAAGGTGTGGAACGAGCTACCGGGCAGAAACTGAATCGCAAGATATCCCCACGGCGTCCGGGCGATCCCGCGGTACTCATCGCAAGCAAAGAAAAACTTAAGAAGGCGCTGGGATGGGAAGCAGGGCATTCGTCGCTGGAAGAAATTATCAGATCAGCGTGGGCTTGGAAACAAAAACATCCGCGCGGCTACACTGCGGATTGATACGGCGTAAATTACTACTATGCTGATTTGCGCGCGGTGACCATCAGGCATTCGCCAAAGAGCAGCGAGCGCGAATAAAGCGCGGAGTGAACTTGACGATTGCGCTCGCGCTGAACCGGATCTTTCTCCTTGTGAAATGCAATTTTCGTGTAAACCCACATCCATGGAACGAATACCCCGTAGAAATAACTCACTGGTTTTATATGGGTGTGACTGATTGCGGTTAATTGAAAACCGGAAGTGTGCAGGGCGTAGCGCAATTCCGGGAAAGTAAGCAACCCGATGTGATGGAGCGGATGCCTCGCGGATTCGTTCATGGGTCTGCTATCGCGGCCAAAAAAACCACTGGCGAAGAAGCGCATACGCGAACGCAGCGCGGTTATATTTGGGGTGGTCAGCAGCAGGGTTCCGCCGGGCTTGAGTACGCGGTGGATTTCCCGTAAGAACGCGAATTGATTTTCCAGATGCTCGATACCCTCAGTGGAAAAAACCGCGTCAAACGTGTCGTCGCGCCACGGAAGTGGAGCATCCAGGTTTCCTTGGACAAATGATGAGCCCAGGCGGACGGCCGCATCCAGGTCGACATCCGCGCCGACGGCTGAAAGGCCGGATTTTTGCAGCGCGACCGTTAAAGCTGCGGTTCCACCGCACGGTGCATCAAGGACGTGCGCATCCGGAGGAAGATTAAGCGCGGGGACGCAGTCAAGGACGCGCTGCTGAATTACCGTGAGATCACTGGGGATCATGCCGGCCGCATCCCTCTCAACACACTTTCGTAAACGCGAATCGTATTCTCGACCATCCGATCCGCTGAAAAGTTCCGCTCCACTTCCTGGCGCGCAGCGTTTCCAATTTGTTTGCGCAAGTTCGCGTCTCCCATCAGACGCAGCATCGCCTCGGCAAATTCTTTTCCGTCAGGCTCCGCAACCAAAGCCGTTTTCTCCGCTTCAACGACCTCGGCGAGAGCGCCGCGAGAAGTTGATATGCATGGCAATTCATAAGCCATCGCGGTTTGCAGCGCGGTTCCCAGGCCTTCGAATTCAGATGGAAAGACAAATGCGTCCAGCGCTTGATAAATCTGGTCGACATTTTTTACAAAACCCGGGAACAGCACGGCGTCAGACAACTGCAAACGTGTTGCCAGCGATTTCAGATCGGCGCGGCACGCGCCGTCACCCGCGAGTATCAGACGAACCTGCGGATGCACGACGCGAACCTGCGCCAGCGCCTCGATCAAATGTCGTTGGCCCTTCTCGGGTACAAATACACTGACGCAGCCGAACAAAAAGTCGTCGTCCTTAATTTTCCAAAAACTACGCGCCGCCTTTCGCATTTCAGTTGTGGTTCGCGGCGGCAGATCAACGCCTTCATTGACGATCGAAATTTTCCCCTCGGCTATTCCGGAAGCTACGAGGCTCTGCGCTACATCTTTGCTGTTCGCAATAAACTTCGTTATAGCGCGATAAGTTGCCCGAGACGCCCAATTTTTGCGTAGCGGGAACCCGATTCTACGAGATAACAAAAGAGGTGAATGATTATGCGCCCCGGCGAGCCACGCCGCGCTCATGGCATGAGGTTCGTTCAAATGGACCAAATCAAACTTGTGTTGCCTCATCAATTCGCGAAAGGCTGAAACTGCGCGCACGCGCATGGCGAATTGTGGAACGTAGCGAACCATAATTCCGATTTCCGCAGCGCGAAGGGCCAGCGGTGAATTTATTGGCGCCATCAGCATCACTTGGTGCTTTCTCTGCGAAAGCCCATGCAGTGTCAGCAGAGCTTGGCTCTGTCCCCCGCGCCATCCGCGATCCAGATCGGCAAAAAGCACATTCATTTTTCTGACGACTTCCTGGAATTGATCAGCTGCCCAAGTTTTGCGAACTTCAACCTTGTCGAACGCGCCGCCATTCTGGCAATCAAAATCCCGCGATAGCCGTCTAGAAATCCAGCATACAAAACATAATTCTGAAACCAACTCCACGGCGTGGCAAACCACATTGCGGCTCGCCAGTTACGACGGCCCTGCGAGTAGAGTTCACCGGCCATAACCGTGGTATAGCGTTCGACCTTCGCTTCGTGCTCGGCAAAGTCGCGCATGGTGTAGTGCAGCAAATTTCCATCCAGTCTGCCAACCGAGCCTTCAAAGCGCAGCGCGGAATGAATCATGCCTGAAAAACTGGCTTTCTCGCGGCGGTATAGGCGACGCTGAAAATCCGGATACCAGCGGGAGTGTCGGATCCATGCGCCCAGATACTGAGTGAGCCGTGTCATTTCGTAGACAAAAAATTGCGGCGCAGTTTGCTTCCACGCGTGCATCGACTTGCGCAATACCTCATCCGGCTCTTCGTCGGCATCCAGCAAAAAAATCCAGTCGTTTTTCGCCAGGGAAGCGGCATAGTTTTTTTGGTCCGCGTGATTGGTGAATGGGCGCGTAAAAAAAGAAACGCCATACTCACGCGCAATATCCGCAGTGCGATCGGTGCTGCCCGAATCCACCAGTACGATTTCGTCGGCGATGCCTTCCAGCGATTTCAATGCGCGAGCCAGGTTGTGTTCCTCGTTGAAGGTGACGATACACGCGGAGATCAAGGTGGTCGGCAAGAACGGTTTTCCCGCGCCAGTATCGCACAACTTCGCAAGCCGCAACTCCCAGAATCGGCTTTGCGATCATCGTGGCAGTCCGCCGCTGGCCGGGCATCCACGAAGATGCCACAGCAGCAGCGCGCCATGGGAAGCGCATTTGCGGCGCCAATGTGGTGATTGGCCAAGAGTGACTACAGTGAGCAACGCGCTGAAAAAAGAATCCACGAGCAGGCGTACAGGCAGGCCGATGCGAAGCGCAAGCCGCGTAGCGTAGCCATAATGCTTATCTAAAAAGTGATAACGAGAACGCCAGAATTCGATGCGCGCGCCTGCATAATATTTCTGCGAGGTACGGCCCTGACCGTGGAACACGATCACTTGCGGCAAGTACATGGCGGAGCATCCGACTTGCCTCGCGCGCAGACAGAAATCGGCTTCTTCGAAGTAGAAAAAGAAATCTTCATCCAGGCCGTTGAGCTGGTTCCACACCTCGCGACGAATTAGGAAAAAGGCGCCGATCACCCAGTCCACTTCTACGGGGGCGGAAACATGGGGCTGCCGGCCCGGATAACGCCCCGGCCAAACCAGATGAAGAAAATTTTGGTTGATGAGTTCAGTGGCTATGGTGGGAAATCTTCCGATGGAAGTTTGTTGGCGCCCGTCAGGGTGCAGGAGCTGTGCTCCGGCAATGCCGCAACGCGGATTCTCATGCATCCAGTCGACCGCCCGCGTGAGCGCGTACGGAGCAAGTCGCGCGTCTGAATTGAGCAGCAAAAGAAAATCACCGGAGCAGCGGTGCGCTGCGAAATTTACTCCTCTGGCAAAACCAAGATTGCGATCCATGCGGTGGAAATGAATCTGTGGGAAGAACAATGGTATTAGCGCGGGCGTTTCGTCCGTGGAAGCGTTGTCGATGACAAAAATTTCTTTTTGAAATTTGTCCGAAGAGCTGAGAACGGATTGTATGGCGTCACGTGTTTGGTCGCAGGTATTGCGAGTCAGAATGATGACGGAAATGTCCAACAGAGCTCCTGATTCACATTCGGCGGCCGGCTACTTTGCTTTGGGAACCAGGTTCAAACGAAGCAAAGTGTTGCCGATCCGGAATTCTGAATCATTCTGCAAAAAAGCAGCGCGCACTTTTTCTTCATCAAAAAATGTTCCGTTGGTGGATTCCAGGTCTTTGAGGTTAACGGCGGTGTCGCGCACTTCCAGCAAACAGTGGTGGCGTGATATTTCCGGATCGTTCAGCACGATGTCCGCGTCGGCTCTGCCGATAACCACGCGAGGCTGGTTCAGCGTTTGCGCCGATCCTTTTGCCGGGCCACCCATCACCGTGAGGACAACGTTGAACTTTTCCGGCAGCCGCAAACCCGGGTCGGGAGGCGGCAGATTCAGACTAGAGCTGGTGGCTTCGGCGCGAGCAAACGAAGGCATGGGCGAAATGATCATGGTCGCGTCTGGTGATTTTTTCAGCTCGATCACGGAAATGAGCGAGCATTTTGAACAACGGAATTGCACGCGGGAATGACCGGTAAGAGCGGCATCATCCAGCAAATGTTGCTGTCCACAGTGAACGCAGGCTGTCTGCATAGGCCAACAGCAGTGTGCTACGATACAGGATTCCAAATCAAGCAAGGTGGAGAAAAAGGTGCCTGAGCACATTTCACGCAAGGAACTGAAACACGATAAGGTTCGGGAAACGCTGGAGCACGGCGCGGAAGCGGTTCTTTCTCACACGCGAATCGCAGCGATCGTGGCTTTGCTTTCCATTGTGGCGGCAACCAGCTACATTGCCTGGTATTTTTATTCCGATCGGCAAAATGCGGAATCTTCGGCAGCCTTGGAAGATGCCATGAAAATTTATAGCGCCAGAATTCGTGGAGCGGGCGATCCACTCGAGCCAGGAGAAATTTCTTACACGGATCCTATGCAAAGAGCGCAGGACGCTTCAATCAAATTCATGTCTACAGCCCAAAAGTTCCCCGGAACGACTGCCGGGAAAGTGGCACGCTACTATTCTGCGCTGTGCATGGAAGACCTGGAAAAACACAATCAGGCCCTCGAAGAACTGAAAAAATTGAGTTCCGGAAGTGACAAGGAACTAGCGGCGCTGGCGCAATATCAGATAGCAGAGATCAATGCGCGTACGGGACATACTGAAGAAGCGATAAAACAATTTCGAACATTGGCGGACAAATCTTCCGTGTTTGTGCCGCGGCCATTGGTTTTGCTCGAGCTTGCCGCGCTTCTGAAGCAAACTCGCCCGAAAGAAGCTGAGTCGCTATATCAGCAGATCAAAAAAGAATTTCCGAGCACCGCGGCTGCAGAAGAAGCTGACCGCGGCCTGGGAATGCTGAACAGTAAGTCTTAATTTTCCGGGCAAGCCTGACAGCCTGCGAGGTTCACCCATCGAACGTATTCCTTCACCCGCGACGTGGGCGATGTTCGCGGAACAATCGCGTGGCCGGCGCTACGCCGAAGCCGCGCATCCTTACCGGGGAGAATACGCCCGCGACCGCGACCGCATCATACATTCGCGTGCGTTCCGGCGGCTGGAATCGAAGACCCAGGTTTTTACCGCGCGGTTCTCGGATCACTTTCGCAACAGGCTCACACACACCTTGGAAGTTGCACAGATTGCGCGCACGGTGGCAACGGCGCTCGGTTTGAATACGGATTTGGCCGAGGCGCTCGCTCTGGTGCACGACATAGGTCACCCGCCGTTTGGACACGCGGGAGAACGGAAGCTGGACGAACTTATGCGGCTGCACGGGGCGCGGTTCGACCACAATTTACACGCGCTGCGAATTGTGGAACGTTTCGAACAACGTTACCTGGAATTTCCCGGCATGAATCTCACCTTCGAAGTTCGCGAAGGCATCGTAAAACACTCGCGCGATTATTCACCCGCGGAATTTCCCGAACTCATCGAATATTTGCTGGAACAGCGGCCACCGCTGGAGTCGCAAATCATTGATCACGTGGATGAGATTGCGTATAACAGCGCTGATCTAGACGATGCGCTGGAAGCCGGTCTGCTAAATCTTACGGACTTGAGCGAGCAAGTGCCCCTGTTTGCTTCCGCTCACAATCAGGTGCAGATCGCCCATCCGAACGCCCGGCCCAAGTTGATATTTAATGAAGCTATAAAACACATCGTAGACTTGCTCGCCACCGACTTGATTGAAGCGACGCAACGGCGTGTGCAGGAATCTGGAGTAGTGACCATCGAGGATATCCGCAGGGCGCCAGTGCGCCTGGCGGGATTTAGTCGTGATGTCGCGGCGCAAAACGCCGCCCTAAAGCGCTTTTTGATTACCCACATTTACAATCTTCCGGCTATCACCGAGGATCGCGACCGCTCCGTGAATTGCCTGGAAGTCCTTTTCCGTTTTTATCTCGACAAGCCCGGTTCCATGCCCGAGGCTTACGAAGAACGCGTGCCAGACGAACCGCGCCACGTAATTGTTTGCGACTATATCGCGGGAATGACCGATCAATTTCTGTTGCGGCAATATCAAGAGCACTTCGGCAAGCGCTTCAACCCTATCGCGGCGAGCTAATTTGTCGCGCTGACAGGCAAGCAAGACGCACGTACGGTGCGGGTACAATAGTCAGATTCGAAGAACCGATGAAAAGGACTGTTATGCGGCGCGCGTTTTATATTTTTTCCAAATTTTTAGTGTTGGCTTTGCTCTGCGTCTCAGCCACACCTGCAGGATTCAATTGGTTAAACGCGAGCGCCGCTGCATCTCCGCAAAGCGCCGCCCCGTCTTCCACTCCTGTCGACCCGCTGGGCCGCGACACGCCGAGGGGAACAATTCTCGGCTTTATTCACGCGGCGCAAAACGAAAATTACAATACCGCAATTCAATACTTTCAACCGGAGCATTCGCGCTCGCACGCCGCCCAGGAAGATGATCAGGAAATCGCCAGCCAATTGCTGGCAATTTTTAATCATCGATTCGCCGGCTCTCTCGATTCCATCAGTCACGATCCGCAAGGCCGCTTGGACGACGGTCTGCCGCCAGATGAAGAAAAAATTGGCGGAGTGCCGGGGCTGAGTGAAGAGTTCCCAATTTATCTGGTTCGATTAGAAGAAGATCGTGGCCACAAGATTTGGCTTATCTCCCGGAAATCGCTAAACCAAGTTCCCACGGTCTACGACTCTTTACGTTTTCCGCGACTGGAGAAAGAACTTCCCGTCTCACTTGTGACAAATCGTTTTCTGTCCATGCCCCTCTGGCAATGGCTGGCAATTTTGTTATTCCTTCCCTTGGCTCTGACGGTTGCACGCTTAATAACGTTTGTCGCGCAAGGATTATGGCGCCGGACGCACCGCGCCGACGAATCTGAAGCCTCGGAAAAGCAGCGTTTTTGGCGCTTTGGGCCGGTTACACTTTTACTTGCCGCGATTCTTCATTACGAGTTTGTGTATCTGATCGGTACTTCGATTCTTTATCGTCAATATTATCGCGGCGTTATTTTAATTTTTCTTGCGATTGCTTCGTACTGGGTGATTACCAAAGTAACGCGCGTGATCGCGCAGCGAATCGCCGCTACCTTCGCGACCCGCGGCATGTTGGCCGAACGTTCCATCGTTTCCCTGGTGCGGCGCGTTTTCGAAGTCATTATTTTTCTTTTCATCAGCATCGCCGTGCTGCACGATCTTGGGCTGGATGTAACTACCGCCCTGGCGGGCGTTGGAATCGGCGGCCTGGCGCTGGGCTTGGGCGCGCAAAAAACTTTCGAAAACCTTTTTGGAGGGGTGTCAATTTTATTCGACAAAGCCCTCCAGGTCGGTGACACCTGCAAAATTGGGTCACAGATCGGCACGGTGGAAGATATAGGATTGCGCTCCACAAAAATCCGCACTCCAGAACGTACTCTGCTTTCCATTCCAAACGGCACGGTAGCGACCGCCAATATCGAGAATTTCCGGTTCCGCGAGAAAATTTTATGCCAGCAAATCCTTCGCGTGCGGTACGACATGTCTCCCGGACACATCCGCTATGTCTTGGAACAGATACGTTTGCTGTTGCGGCGGCATCCCCAGGTCGAAACGGAGGGATCGCGGGTGCGAATAGTGCGGTTTGCGGAAAATGCTTTGGAGATTGAGCTTTTCGTTTACATTCTGGAACGCGACTACAACCGTTTTCTGGAAATACAAGAGGGATTGCTATTGCAGGTGATGGATATTTTGGAGAATACCGGAGCGGTAGTGGCGGTGCCATCGCAAAGTACGGTAGTCACGAAACAGGAATGGATCGATCCGGAAAAATCCCGAGCCGCACAAGCTGCCGTTCAAAAATCGCCCGAAGGCGATACGAAGTAGCTCGCATCCTCCCGCGCTCCCGCTCGCTTACTGACCAAAAGTGTTGCACGAGCTGATCGAACCACCATCAAGCCCTCTGCGAAACCATGACATGCGTTGTTCGGAAGAACCATGAGTGAACGAGTCCGGGCTCACGTGCCCGTTGGACATCCTCTGCAACCGGTCGTCACCTACTGCCGCGGCCGCGCCCAACGCTGATTCCACGTCACCGCTTTCCAGCAATCCGCGCTGTTGTGTGGAATGCGCCCAAACTCCTGCAAAGCAATCAGCCTGCAGCTCCAATTTCACTGACAACCCGTTACCTGCGCGCGGATTTTGCTCACGCAGTTGTTGCACTCTACCCTCGATCCCCAGAATCTTTTGCACGTGATGCCCGATCTCATGAGCTAGCACATAAGCTTGCGCGAATTCGCCCGGCGCCCCGAAACGGCGTTTGAGTTCATCATAGAAGCCCAAATCGATGTATGGAGTCGCGAAAAAGCACTGATTTCGCGTGGTGATAGGATTTGCCGGATTGTTGTGGCAAAATTTCTGCCCAGGTCTTTTGCGTGTCATCCAGAACAAAGGAGACAAATTGCACCAACGGTTTTTCCGCTTCGTCTCGCGCTGTATCTGGCTGGCTCGTAGTCGTAGGCCCCGAGATCGAGCCTCCTCCAAGCAATGCGAAGAAATTCTGCCTAAAAACGACGCTTAAAATCAGCAGGATTATAGCGCCTCCATTGCCGATATGTGCCCCGCCAAACTGGAAGCCTCCGCCACCGCCGGTTTCATCGCCGTGGTCTTCAATATCCGAACTTTCACCACCTGGCGTCCACCGCATCGCGCCCTCCCGGCAAAGGATTATTCTCGCGGACCTTTCCACGGGCAAAGTATCAGCGGATAATAGGGTAACCAGGGTGTTCGGGACGTACAAAAACGTACAAAGAGCCACGCCAAAACAAGCGATGATATCCAGTAACTGAGGGCAACCGAACCAACCGCGGGCGGCGTAGAATAGATCGAGCCGGATGGTTTTCATGGTGCGCGCCGTGAGTGCGTTACCAGGTGGATCATGAACCAGGACCTCAGAAAAACTCCACGAAAAAAGCCAGAGCGATTGGTGTACATCGAGTTTGGCAGCGAAAACGGCGGCATGATCCGCGACCTGTCCGAGAACGGCATGGGTTTCCGTTCGGTGGGACCCTTGCGGCCCACTGAGAAGGTCCCGTTTTCCTTTTCTTTCGAAGGCGGGGAAGTGCTGCGCGGAGAAGCGCAGTTGGTTTGGACCGACGGCGATGGAAGATCCGGAGGATTGCTCTTCGTCAACGTTTCCGAAGAAGTGCGCAGCAAACTTCAGGCTTGGTACACACGCGAAATGTATCAGCCAGGCGCGCGCCCCGCGACGATGGAAACAATTTCCACGGCAAGTACTTTCGAGGAACTTCGCAACGAGCTGCGAAGTCAAATTTCCCCAGCATTCGCGGGTACATCGACTGCCGTTACGGAAATCCCCGCTATCCAAGAAAAAACCGGGCCGGCTCCGGGGGTCGCAGAGGCGGCTCAAGTACGCGAGAATGTAGCCAGTCGCGCGGATGCTGTGCTTCGCGAGGTAGCCTCCTCCGAGCGTGCAACATCCACGGATATTCCAAGTAGCGTCGGAACAGAAACTGGCCAAACAACTCCAAGCGAACCGCCACAGCCAGTCGAGTCTAAGACAAGTAAAATAGGGCCCGTCGCTGCCAGCGATCCAAGTCCCTCCGTGTCACAGTCTAGTCCGCCTCGCCGACCTTCCCCTGTGATCGCCCCCCTGTCTTTCGATCGAGAATTGAATCTTGGTTTGGAGTCGCGACCCCCGTTGCAGGGATCGCTGCCAGAACCGACATGGGTCGAAAATCTTACCGTTGGCTGGGTGTTAGTAGCCATGCTTGTTTTAACATTGGCGGCAGCTGCCTTTGTTTTCCGCGATGAAGTCGGTCAATCTTTTATTTGGCTGGGAGCGAAAATCTCCGGGTCCGACCAAGCCGCGCCCGTGGTGCAGCAGCCCGGTGTGCAGCAACCTGCGCCACCATCCACATCTGGCTCCTCAAGCGCTGGCCAGGCCGAAAATTCCGTCATTGATCGCCCGGCTCCGGACAACACCGCGCCTCGCACGAATGTTCCCCTGACCAATGTCCCGCCGACCAATGCCACCGGAAAAACAGGAAACACCCCTGAAAAACAAAAGAATCAAGCCACTCCCTCTGCCCCTAACAGTAATGGTCCGGCAGCCGCCAAAGAAGGAACCGTTCGCACCGACGATCAAGCTGCCGGTGCTGGCCTTGGCGCTGACAATCCGCTCAACGCCTCGCCAAGCAGCGCCTCCGCAGGCGACGACCAAAACGGGCAAAACGCGCTGCATCAAGCAATGGAAATACTTCGCGCGGATAGTCGCTCCACCGACATTGCCGAAGCGGTACGCCTTTTATGGATCGCGGTGGAACACGGAAGCTCACAAGCCGAGGTTGTATTGGCGGATCTTTATCGCACCGGCGATGGCGTGGCACAAAGTTGTGACCAAACGCATATCTTGTTGACTGCCGCGGCCAGAAAAGGGAACAACGAAGCGAAAAGTCGCCTTGTTGAGATTGCGCACACGGGTTGCCCGTGAGCTATTCTCGGCCCCAAGGCCGTAATAAGATTTGATTAGACATTTTGTTGACAGATTACCTGGGAACGGACATGAGTCGAGTTCAATTGAAGGCAGCGGCACCGTATTTAATCGAACAAGATTATGCGGCCTATACGCCGGAAAAGGTTAGCGTGTGGTCCGAGCTGGTCGCGCGTCGGCTTCCCGACCTGACCGCCCACGCCTGCCGGGAATATCTGGAAGGCTATGAAATTATCGGAATGCGAGCCGACCGCTTGCCCAATCTAAAAGACATCAGCGCTCGTCTTGAACCGATCACCGGATGGAACGCCACGGCCGTCAGCGGGTTCCTTCCGGCTGAAGCATTTTTTGAAATGCTCGCTGCCAGAAAATTTCCCACGACTACCTGGCTGCGCGAACGCGAGTCGCTGGAATACACTCCGGAGCCCGACATTTTTCACGATGTATTTGGCCACGTGCCGATGCACTCTCACCCGGTCTTCGCGAATTTTCTGCAGCATTACGGAGAAGTTTGCGCGCGCTCGGAAGACAAGGAAGTGCTTGAAAAACTGGGGAGACTTTTCTGGTATACCGTGGAATTTGGCTTGATTCATCAGGACGGCGAATTGAAAGTATACGGAAGCGGTCTGATCAGCTCCCACGGAGAGTGCCGTAACGTGATGCAAGGCGGATGCGTTATTCGTAACTTTTCGCTCGATGAAGTGCTGCACACCTCCGTAAAAGTGGACGAAATGCACAAATTGCTCTTTGCCATAGATAGCTTCGACCAGATCTATGAGGCCATGCATAGCGCGGAGAAGCTCGCAAAAGCGGGCGCGCTCAGCTCAAAATAGGCTTTCCAGGGTTAGTTTTGGCCAGTGGCGCCGCTTTCCTTGACTTGATAGGCGCGCCACTCAATAATGTTAAAGTATGAGCGTACGCGCCGGAGGCGCTGAAGACATGTTCCTTGACGTTAAGGACCTTGCCATCCGCAAGTTGCCTATACGGAAGAACTATGCTCCGGGGGCCATCGATTACCATTCCTCGGAGATCAAGCAAATTGCTCCAATGGAAGTAAACGCGACGGCGGAATTGCTGGAAGGGAACATCCGCATCGAGGGAAGCCTCCGCACCAAGGTCGAATTGGTCTGTGCGCGCTGCCTGGAACCGGTCACCGAAGAGGTGCAGCGCGACTTCGATTTGATGTACGCGCCGGTGCCCAAGGATGAGAAGCCCAAAGAAGACCGTTTGCGCGACGACGATACCGAGATTGGGTTTTTCCTGGGGGATGGCCTCTTTTTGGCGGACGTGCTTAAGGAACAGGTGCTTTTGGAGTTGCCCGTAAAGGTCATCTGCCAGAGCGAATGCCGCGGCTTGTGCGCGAACTGCGGAGCTAACCTGAACCACGAAGAGTGCCGCTGTGAGACTCACGCGCTGGATCAGCGCCTGGCCCCGCTCGCGCGTCTCAAGCAGGATTGGCTGAAAAAACAATAGTTTTCCCGGGCGAAGCCCGATACCATCCGACCTTGGTGTGCCGCTAGAAATAGCGCAACCCGAGGCGGCAAAGAGGAGTATTACTGTGCCTAACCCGAAACGAAGGCATTCAAAAAAACGTACCAGTACTCGGCGTGCGCACGATTTCCTCGTGAAGCCACCCATGGCGAAGTGTCCAAACTGTCATGAAGTGAAGCAGCCGCACCGCATTTGCCCGAACTGTGGATACTATAAAGGCAAAGCTGCACAAGAATCGGCTTAGTACTGCTTAACGGTCGCGTTATAAAGGGATCGTATTTCGTCCTTCCTGCGGACAAATCCAATGATCACAATCGCCGTTGACGCCATGGGCGGAGATAACGCCCCCCGTCCCGAGGTGGAAGGCAGCGTTCTAGCCGCGCGAGAACACGACGTCCGGGTATTGCTGGTGGGGCAGCCGAATCTATTACGTACCGAGCTTGCTAAACACGACATTGAAAATCTGCGGATAGAAATGGTTCCGGCCAGCGAAGTCATCGGAATGCAGGATCATCCGGCGCAGGCCTTCCGCAGAAAAAAAGACAGCTCCATGCATGTGGCGGCCCGCCTGGTTCGCGAGGTAAAAGCGGATGGAATGGTTACCGCGGGGAACACCGGAGCAGCCATGACGGTGGCGAAATTTTTGCTGGGTACGCTCGAGAGCGTGGATCGAATGGCGCTGGCCGCGCCATTCCCGAACGCCAAGGGCGGTGTATCCGTATTACTCGATGTAGGCGCGAACGTTGATTCGAAGCCCGAACATCTGGTGCAGTTTGCGGTAATGGGTGAAATTTATTACCGGGCAACGTTTGGAAGCAAAAAGCCGCGCATAGGATTGCTATCGGTGGGAGAAGAAGAGATCAAAGGTAATGAATTGACCCGCGCGGTTTATGAAAAGCTGAAAAAGCTCCCCGTCCATTTCGTGGGAAACGTGGAAGGTGGCGACTTGTTTAGCGGAAAAGTCGATGTGATCGTCTGCGACGGTTTTGTGGGAAACATCGCTTTGAAAATTTGCGAAGGGCTGGCCCTTGAAATTTTTGGATTGTTGAAGAAATCGATTAAGAGTTCGCTTTCTTCCCAGGTGGGTTATTTGTTTTCGCGTAACGCATATAAAGGTTTGAAACAGACCATTGACTACACTGAGTACGGCGGCGCGCCGCTGCTGGGGTTGCGTGGCGTCAGCGTAATCGCACACGGCCGTTCGAACGCCAACGCTATCAAAAACGCGATCCGCGTTGCCGCGGGACTGGCGCGCGCGCGCATGAATGAAAAAATCGAAGAGGAGCTCTTGCTGGCCGGCGGAAACGCTTAAGACCAGAAGAGAAGAGAATTATGGGTAAAGTAGCATTTGTATTTCCGGGACAGGCATCGCAATACCCGGGCATGGGAAAAGAATTAGCGGAAAAGTATCCGGTCGCTCGCGCTGTATTTGATGAAGCCGACGACGCGCTGGGATTTTCTATCTCTGAAATGTGTTTTTCCGGTACGGAAGAAGAGTTAAAGCTTACAGCTAACACCCAGCCGGCGATTCTTTCCGTTTCCGTGGCGATTTATCGCTTACTCGCAGAAAAAGGGCTCAAACCTGAATACGTCGCAGGCCACAGCCTGGGCGAATATTCCGCGCTGGTGGCCGCCGCCTCGCTGAAGTTTGCCGACGCGGTCAAGCTGGTGCGCAATCGCGGCAAATATATGCAGGAAGCCGTTCCCGCTGGCGTCGGAGCGATGGCCGCGATTATGGGCTTATCGCCTGCCGTGGTTATCGATATTTGTAAACGGGCTGCGGAAAAAGAAATTTGCTCGCCGGCCAATTTGAATTCACCGGAGCAGACCGTGATTTCCGGACATGCCGGAGCAATAAAACGCGCCGTGGAGATTGCTTCACAGCAGGGCGCCAAGCGCGCCGTGATTCTCCCTGTTTCCGCACCGTTTCATTGTGCGTTGATGATGCCCGCGCAGGAAAGGCTTGAACGCGATCTGAAAAAGGTTGAATTCTCCGCTCTGCGCGTCCCGTTGGTCACCAACGTGGACGCCGACACCATCGAGAGCGGCGAAGCGGCCCGCGAAGCGCTGGTTCGACAAGTAACCATGCCCGTACGTTGGGAAGAATCGGTGCGCATGTTGATCGATGAAGGCGTAAACACTTTTGTGGAAATGGGGCCGGGCAAAGTTCTTTCCGGACTGTTGCGGCAGATTGAACGCTCGGTGACCACGCTGAATGTGGAAGACGAAAAGAGCCTTGCGGCTACCATTGAAAAAATAGCCGCAGCGCGTACCGACGCAGCGTAAGGGAGCAATCGTTGGCCATATTCAGTTTGCAGGGCAAAGTGGCGATCGTTACCGGCGCATCCCAGGGCATTGGCCGCGATACCGCTTTGGCACTCGCAGCGGCGGGAGCGAAAGTTGCACTCGCCGCGCGCAATGAAGAGAAACTCGCGTCGCTCCTTGCGGAGATTACCGAAGCGGGAGGCGAAGGCCTTGCCGTGAAAATGGATGTCGCCGATGCCGAGCAAGTGAAGCACGGTTTCAAGCAAGTGCTCGACAAATTTGGGCGGCTGGATATTTTGGTGAACAACGCCGGCATTACGCGCGACGGTCTGGCGGTGCGCATGAAGCTGGAGGATTGGGACGCAGTACTGCGCACCAACTTAACCGGCGCGCATCTTTGCATTCAGCAAGCGCTTTCCACCATGATGCGCGCGCGCTCCGGACGGATCATCAACATTACTTCCGTCGTAGCGCAGATGGGCAATGCCGGCCAGGCCAACTATGTCGCCGCGAAAGCGGGCCTGATCGGATTGACAAAAGCCATCGCCATGGAAATCGCTTCACGAAATGTTACCGTCAACGCCGTGGCGCCTGGATTTATCGACACGCCTATGACCGAAGCGCTTCCCGATAAGGTGAAAGAAGACATGAAAACGCGAATTCCTCTCGCGCGTATGGGAACACCGCGCGAGGTTGCGGCCGCAATTGTCTTTCTCGCAAGCGATGAAGCAGGGTATATTACCGGTCACGTTTTAGACGTAAACGGCGGATTGTACCTGGCATGAGGAAATTGGCATCTTATTCAGCCGTGCTTCCGGCAAAGTTGACCTTGCCTGAGCGCGTGACTAGAATGAACAGGCTGCCTGAAAAGCATTCTCAATGAACAGGGTGGGTGAGCCTGCACCCGGTGGTTCCGATTAAAAGTTTATCTAGCACAATGCGATAGCAAATCGCGGAGGAAATGAATGGCCAGCGTGGAAGAACGCGTTAAGCAAATTATCGTCGAGCAGTTGGGCGTGGATGAAGCTGAAGTTACGCCAACCGCTTCCTTTGTGGATGACCTTGGAGCGGATTCGCTCGACCAGGTGGAATTAGTGATGGCATTCGAAGAAGCGTTCGGCATCGAAGTGCCGGACGAAGACGCCGAAAAAATGGCCACGGTGAAGGATGCCGTCGATTACATCGAAAAGCACGCCAAGGGAAGCAAATAGCCCACGGCACACCGCGTCAGGGGAGCAATAGGGAATTGACTCGCCGGGTTGTTGTTACAGGCGTTGGACTGGTTTGCGCGCTGGGTATCGGCACCGAGGAAAGCTGGAAAAACCTCGTGGCCGGTCAAAGCGGCGTGGGCATGATCACGCATTTTGATACCACGGGATTTGACTGCAAAATCGCCGGCGAAGTGAAAAATTTCGATCCCTTCCGATGGATTGAAAAAAAAGAACTCAAAAAAATGGGGCGATTTATCCAGATCGCTCTCGCTGGCGCGGACTTCGCGGTGAAAATGGCGGAGTGGAAACCCGAACACTCCGACCTTGACGAAGTTGGCGTTTACGTTTCCTCCGGCATCGGCGGGTTCGACATCATCGAACGCGAACACATCAAGCTGATGCAAGGCGGCCCCGGCAGAATTTCTCCTTTCTTTATTCCTTCCGCAATCGTGAATCTGGCGTCCGGTCACATTTCCATTCGCTATGGCGCGCGCGGACCAAATTCCGCTACCGCCACGGCGTGTTCCGCGTCGGCGCATGCCATTGGCGATTCCTTTAAAATTATCGATCGCGGCGCCGCCGAGGTCATGATCTGCGGCGGAACCGAAGCTACGATTACTCCGATGGGCGTCGGCGGATTTGCCTCCATGAAAGCGCTTTCCACGAGAAACAACGACCCCGCTCATGCCAGCCGCCCCTTCGACTCTGGTAGAGACGGTTTCGTAGTTGGCGAAGGCGCCGGCATTCTAATTTTAGAGTCCTTGGAACACGCCCAGAAACGCAACGCTCCGATACTCGCGGAAATTGTCGGATATGGAATGTCGGGCGATGCGTATCACATTACGCAGCCGGCGGAGAATGGCGATGGCGCGTTTCGCGTTATGCGCGCGGCCATGAAGGACGCCAAGCTGACGCCCGCTGACATCAGCTATGTAAATGCTCACGGAACCTCGACGCCCCTGGGCGATGTGATTGAAACCCGCGCGTTGAAGCGGGCTTTCGGCGATCGCGCCATGCACATTCCCATAAGCTCGACGAAATCGATGACTGGCCATTTGCTCGGCGGCGCCGGCGGATTGGAAGCCGGCATCAGCGTGCTGGCGCTGCGCGATCAGATTCTTCCGCCGACAATCAATCTGGAGACACCGGACCCGGAGTGCGATTTGGATTACGTGCCAAACGTCGCCCGTAAAGCATCCGTGGAGTACGCTCTTTCCAATTCGTTTGGATTTGGTGGAACCAATGCGGCGCTGATCTTCAAGCGCTGGACAGGATAACGCCGGAAAAATTAGCCTCGAAATCTAAATGCAGAGTGGGAATTCATAAATAGAAGGGCCAATCCCTTGAAAATAATTGTTTGCGTTAAACAGGTTCCCGCAAAAGACGCTCCCCTTACCATCAGCGGCAATTGGATCAAGGAAACCGACATTGGCTTTGAAATGAACGAGCCGGACAGCTACGCCCTGGAAGAAGCGTTGCGCCTCAAGGAAAAACACGGTGGCGAAGTGGTCGCTCTTTCCATGGGGCCGGAGCGCGTAAAGCAAACCATCAAGGAAGCATTAGCAAAAGGTGCGGATCGCGGTATCCACATCGCCGATGATAATTTTGCGCAACTCGACCCACTAGGCGCTGCGAAGTCCATCGCGGCGGCGCTGGAAAAAGAAAAAGCCGATTTGGTTCTCACCGGGCTGCAGAGCGACGACCACGGATTCGGCCAGACCGGCGTGCTCCTCGCGGGCCTGCTGGATTTGCCGCACGCCACCCTCATCATGCAGATTGATGTTTCCGATGGAAAAATGAAATTGAAACGCGAATTGGAAGCAGGCTGGTTTCAGTGGATCGAGTGTCCGCTCCCGGCGGTTCTTTCCATTCAATCGGGAATCAATAAAGTGCGATACGCCACCTTGAAAGGCATCATGGGCGCAAAGAAAAAGGAAATTTCCACCATCGCTCGTGAATCGCTTGGAGTGACAACCGCCCCGACGCAGAAAATTGAAAAAATTTATGTGCCCGTAAAAACCAAGAAAACCGAGTATTTCACCGGAACACCCCAGGAAATCGCGGCCAAGCTGGTTGAGAAGTTGAAGTTCGAAGCACGGGTGATCTAGCTCCGGCTTAGAGGCAAAATGAAAATCCTGGTTATCACCGAACAGCGCCAAGGAAAGTGGAATAACGCGAGCTTTGAGACGTTGGCAGCCGCGGAAAAAATAGCCAAGGAAACGGGCAGCGCCGTCACCGCAGTGGTAATTGGCAAAAACATTTCCAATCTTGCCGAAGAAATTGCCGCAAAAAATCTGAGCGAGGTCCTGGTCGTCGAACACAATCTGCTCGAAGCCTACACTCCCGATGGATATTGCGTGGCGTTAAAGCAGGTCGTCGCTTCCGCGAAGCCTGACTTGGTTCTATTTCCTCACACCTATCAGGTGCGTGACTTTGCGCCAAAACTGGCCGCGCAGCTTGGTAAAGGCACGATTGGTGACTGCATCGACTACCGCCACGAAGGCGGCAAATTGATATTTGTTCGCCAGATGTTCCAAGGAAAGACCGTTGCAGACGTCACCTTTTCCGGCGAGGCGCCGTGGTTCGCTTCGTTTCAGTCCGGCGCATTTCGCGCGGATTTGCTCACCGCAAACCCGTCTGGCAAAGCATCGATCAAGGCGTTCGCAGTGGATCTGAAAGCCGAGCAAATTCGCACCAAGCCGCTCGAATTATTCAAGGAAGCCAAATCGTCTGTTGACCTCACCCAGGCTCCCATCATTGTTTCGGTCGGACGCGGCATCAAAGCGCCGGAAAATATCGCCCAAGCCGAAGCTGTGGCCAAGGCCATCGGCGGCGAACTTGCCGCATCGCGCCCCATCTGCGACGAAGGATGGCTCCCCATGGAACGCCAGATCGGTAGTTCTGGCCAAACCGTTTCGCCCAAACTCTATTTGGCCCTAGGAATCAGCGGAGCCATCCAGCACGTTGTGGGAATGAAAGGCGCTCGCACCATTGTGGCAATCAATAAAGACGCCAACGCTCCCATATTCGAAATTGCCGACTACGGCGTGGTTGGCGATATCTTCGAAATTATGCCCGCCCTCACCGCCGCGCTGGAAAAAGCGAAGAGCGCGTAGGTTTTTGAGTAAGTAACCTTACACCGCGCTCCTGCTGTTTTCACCTGCGTTTGCTAGAATAACTTGGCCGTGACACAACGCGAACAACTCGACGCGGACGTATTGATAGTTGGCGCTGGGCCAGCCGGCCTTTCCTGCGCACTGCACTTGGCAAACCTCATCAAAAAACACAATGATTCCGCCGCGAAACCCGAATTATCCGCGGAAAATATTTACGTCCTGGAAAAAGGTCGCGAAGTAGGCGCGCACCAGCTTTCCGGTGCGATCATGAATCCCAAAGCGCTCGCCGAACTCGTCCCCGACTTTGAAAAAACCGCGCCGTTGGACACGCGTGTGACCGATTCCGCGGCGCTGCTATTCACTGAAGGCTCCTCGTTTCGCGCTCCGATAACTCCTCCCCCCTTTCAAAACGCTGGCAATTACGTGGTCTCGCTCAACAAAATTGTGAAGTGGATGGGCGAGCGCGTTGAAGCCGCGGGCGTCAATCTCTTTAAGGAATTTGGCGGCGCTTCATTGATTTACGAACGCGATGGAATAGCCGGCGTAATCACCGAAGACAAAGGCGTCGACAAGCACGGCAAACCGAAAGCAAATTTCACTCCGGGATACGAGTTGCGCGCTAAAGTGACTGTTTTGGCTGAAGGCTCGCGCGGCTCGTTGACCAAGCAACTTGTCCAACGGAATAAACTCGACAACATCAATCCGCAAAGCTATGGCATCGGCATCAAAGAGTTATGGGAAGTGCAGCCAGGACGAATTGCACCAGGCTTTGTCGCGCACACGTTGGGCTGGCCCGTGCCCATGGATATGTACGGCGGCGGCTGGATTTACGGCCTCTCCAATAATCGCGTTTCCATCGGAATGGTGCTTGCGCTGGATTTCGCGGACCCGCAATTCGATCCTCACGCCGCATTTCAAATCTGGAAGACACATCCTTACGTCAAACAAATTCTCGATGGCGGAAAGTTGGTCCGCTACGGCGCAAAATCTCTACCCTATGGCGGCTGGTACTCCATGCCGCGAAACTATGTGGACGGCGGATTGATCATCGGCGATTCCGGCAGTTTCTTGGATTCACAGCGCCTCAAGGGCATTCACCTGGCGATGAAAAGCGGTATGCTCGCGGCTGAAACTATTTTCGAAGCGCTTAAGGCTGGTGACACCTCCGCAAAAATGTTGAGCGCGTTCCCGCAAAAAATCGACCAAAGCTATATAAAAAAAGAGTTGTGGCAAGTGCGCAATTTTCATCAGTCCTTCCAGCACGGAATGTTGCGAGGCTTTGTCCATGCCGGCTTGCAGTTCGTCACCGGCGGCCGCGGCCTGATCGATCCGATGCGCTCGCACGCCGACTTCGAAGCCTACAAGAAAATCGATGGGAGGCCCGCCCCGGAGCGTTTCAAGGGTGATGGCAAGCTGACCTTCGACCGCCTCACCGACGTCTATCACTCCGGCACTCGCCACGAAGAGGATCAGCCGTGCCATCTGGTCGTGAGCGATCTGAATGTTTGCGCCACCAAGTGTGTCGAGGAATACGGCAATCCCTGCCAATACTTCTGTCCAGCGGCGGTGTATGAAATTGTGAAAGAAACAAACGGCGGGGTCCGGCTAAAAATTAACGCTGCGAATTGCGTTCATTGCAAAACTTGCGATATCAACGATCCCTACCAAATCATCAACTGGGTCGTTCCCGAAGGCGGCGGCGGTCCAAATTACGAGGGTATGTAGCCGTTTTTTCCCTATTCCTAACCAGTTCGTTTCGCCGACCTGGCCGACACTAGTTTGGCAGCAATCCGTATACGTCCAATTCACCGACTCCGCTGTTTACCGTATCGGCGCCGCGCGTTCCCACGTACACCTTGCCATTAGCCACGGTGGGTACCGTAAATTTCACCGCGTTTCCGGCTTTGTCTCGGTTTGCCGGGGCTTGCGCGCTGTTCCACAGTTCGATCATCAAATTGGTCGCGTCATAAGCGTGGAGCACCGCCGGGCCGCATCCGGCGGTAGATGGTTGGGTGCAGTATTGGCTGTTATCGAGAGCCCACACAATTCCGTTGCTGGCTCCCGCCGCGGAGACGGAAGGCGTCGCGCCGGGAAAGCCAAACGAATTGACGGACTGGGAAGTGGCCGATGGGCCAACGAGCGGTATAAACCGTCCCAGTGTTGGATCCAACGTAAATAGTTTCAATGTGTCGGTCGCGGCGGCGAAATAAATCTTATTTTGCCAGAACGCTGGCGTGGCAAATATCCCATTGCTCGCAGGAAAACTTTGCAACACTCCACTGTCGCCGCTGGTTAGATGTCCCATGCTGCCGCGATTCAGCAGATAAATCCGTCCTTCTTTCCCGCCACCAATAACGACTTGCGATGTTGGAGCCGCAGGCAGATCCGCTAGGACCGCACCGCCCGAGCCCAGGTCCGTGTCATACAAATCGAGTGTCGCCTGATTGCTCGGAGTAAACCAGTCCGTTACACTCAGGCCCCCTGAGGTTCTCAGCCGCACAAAGCTATCGCTGAAGTTAGTGATGCCGTCCCACGTGCCGTTGCCGGTCGTGAAGTAAATGTTGTTGCTGACGTCAGCGGCCAGCGCGCCGCCTCCCATCCAAATTCCCCCGCGTGAATAAGTGATTGTCCCGATGGCTTTTGGCGTTGTATTTAATGCTGTAACTTGCGTCAGGTCGGAGGCCCGATAGCCGATAACCCACCCGTGATACGGATTCGTATCCTCATGGGAAGCCCACGCAACGTAGACGATTCCGTTCACGAGTGCCAAGCCAGCACGCTGATGTTCCGTTTGCGCATTGAACGGCACGTTTCCACCCGACGAGCCATCGCCGTCCCCAGGCACAGTGGCCGTAATTAGCACCGGCTTGTTGCCATTCAATTTTTCGGCGCCAGTAGTAAGGTCCAGCGCGTGAAGGCGTTGAAAGAACGTCGGAGTACCAGACGGAATCACGGATTTGCTAACCACGTAGATAGTGTTCGTAACCGCGTCGATGGCAGGGGTGCCGGTAATCCCCACCTCCGCTTCAATATCACCGTAACCGCTTCCAATTAACATGGAGGTGTGTGGCGACGGAACTGGAACTTCTCCCGTAGTACCGCCATGCGCACCATCGAGCATACTGAAACGCCACAACGTCACGCATGGACTTGCGTCAGCGTCGAACGCATACACACTGTCGTGTTGCGTCGCAACAATGATGACGTTGTGCTTCACGCTTCCGATGGTGACGTTGGCGACCCACAACGGCTGCGCGTAAATTGCGCCGTCAACCGCGCAAGAAAACATCTTGCCGAACATTGCGGTGTTTACATTCGCCGTGGTTAACGCGTATTCCTTGGTGTTTGCGCCGTCGCGATAGAGATCGTTGTGATACGTAAAAACTCCCGTCAAATCCGTTACTCCCACGCTCACCGTAGCGCTTTTGCTCGTATCCGCCACGCTGGTCGCCGTGATTGTGTACACTCCGGCGGCTGCCGCTGAAAAAGATGTCGTGGTATTCGTTTGCCCGGTAAGCGAGCCGCCACTAGAAGTGGACCAGGTTACCTGCGTGTCGTTGGTCAAGGTAGCGGTTAACGTCAACGGTTGTCCGACCGTCAATCCACCGCGCTTCGGACTTAGTGATACCGCAACAGTAAGAGCCGGAGTAGTGGCCGTCGCCACCGTGGACGAAGCGCTGACGTTGCCGGCTGCATCAGCCGCCCGTACCCGGTAGGAATACGAAGTAGACGCGGTCAGCCCCGTGTCGTTGAAGGTGGTGCCAGTCGGCGCGGCAATTTGCGCAAAGCTTGTGCAACTCGCGCCTTGGCAGCGCTCCACTTTGTATCCGGTCACCGCGACATCATCTGTCGACGCCGTCCACGTAAGATTAATCTGCGTGCTGGAAGCTGCCGTCGCAGCTAAATTGCTCGGAACCGTTGGCGGAATCGTATCCGGGGCCGGTCCACTGCCACCTCCGCAGCCGGCCAGCGCCAATACATAATAGCTAAGGAAAGTAACGACACCGGACCTGCGAAAACGAAGACAGGCTGGAACAGGCTTCATTTGAAGTCTCCGATATGGTAGCTCGCGCGCACTCCGACCGCGAGCCCGGTGTTGGTTTAAAGCTATCACGACTGCAAAAAAGAGAGCACATAAACCACTAGCCAATTCGAAAGGGTAAAGTGATATTTTGAAATCTTATTTACCAAATAAGTATTCGTTGGAAGATTAAGACGGAGAACTCCACAAGCCGTGGAAGAATTTGCGGACCCGGCTCGCCAGCGAGTCGGGGGGATTTTTGGCTGGCGTGGCGGCCGCAACGGGCTTGGATTGTTGTGCAACGCCAGGCGCAGGCACTGACTGGGCCGCATGTACCGCAACTGCTTCGCCTTCGACGTGGCCCTGAAAGATCAGCGTCGGCCGCACGCGGATCCGGCGCACCAGCAAGATCATTCGCGGATCGGGTTCCGGCTGTATTTTTGCCGAAGCATCAAAACGCAGCGGCGGCATGAATACTTGATAGACAGGTTCTTGTTTTTCCTCCGGTGGCTTAACCGGTTCACTCTTTTTTGTTTCTGCTTCGGTGGTGCGCACTTCCTCTTCTGTCGCCAGTCTACTGAACTCCGGCCGCTGTGCATCAGGGTGCATGAATTCGCAAATGCATCGGCCAACTGTGTTTCGCAGTCCTTCCAATTGCCCGTTATTCAGCAATATCTCTCCGCCTTGCGGCACGATAATGCTCTGGCCGGTCAGCTGTTGTTCGAGTCGCACGGCTCCCCGGCTGGCTCGCAGACACATGCTTCCCGTTGAATCGAGCCCAACAAAAATATCCTCCATGCCTTCGCCCACGGGAATGGGTTTCGCTTGAATCTGCGGCGTGTAAATTGTCAACGCCGGCTCGCTGTTGATGTGCGCACGGATTGTGCCGCTATCCAGAGCAACCGTGATTGCACCGCCGGATTTCAAAATCGAGAAGTGGGCGGGGCCACAAATAACAATATTGCCTCCCTCAATTAAGTTGATCCGCGCTGAACCAGATTTAACATGCACTTCGCTTCCACTGCGCAATATAGTTTTCGTCTGGCCGGCAATTACGTCGATGGTCATCGGCCCAGACACTTGAATCGCCGTCCCCTCAATGGCTCCGATAGTATCTTTCGGAGAATCATCGGCAATCGCGTTACCGGCCAGAAACAGGCTGCAGCAAAGCACCACTGCAACGGCGCTAAACTCTGGGAGTAAATTGCCCGATGTGTGGCGAAGCGGCATCATCTGTGGACCATATTGGCTGAGAGATTCTCCTATACTATACGACGATGACCGAAGCAGTTCATCACGAGCAACAAGACGATCGTCAGCAGGTGGGTGCGCATTATGATGTTCGCCTGCCGAAGCTGCCGTGGTCGCGTCGAATACAAATTCCTGTCATCGCCGCTGCCGTTTATACGGTTATACGTGTTCTAGGGCCGACGCTGCGATTTGAAATCCTTGGGAGCGAACGCGCCGAACGGACATACAGTTTCGGAAATCGCATAATCTGGGCGTTTTGGCATCGCGTCATCATCCCTATAGCCTGGTGGGCGCGAAACCGCGGAATCGTGGTTATGAATACCACTGCGTTCGATGGTCAATGGACGCGCAAGGTGATCGAGCGCCTGGGTTTTGGCACCGCGCAGGGAAGCTCTTCACGTGGTGGCTTGCGTGGCTTGGCGGTAATGGCTCAGCGCCTCGCGCAAGGCCTCGATTGCGCTTTTACCATCGATGGCCCCCGCGGCCCGCGATATGTGGCCAAGCCCGGCCCGGTGATGCTCGCACGAAAAACCGGTTGCCCAATTATGGTTTTTCACATTGGCGTCGAGCGCGGCAAGACTTTCGAAAAAACCTGGGACCATTTTCTCTTGCCAAAGCTTTTTTCGCGCGCCGTAATTATTTTCTCGTCGCCGATTTTTGTGCCGCTCGACGCCAGCGCCGACGCCATGGAAGCTAAACACGCCGAAATGCAGCGCGAACTGGAAAGGCTCCGTGACATCGCCGAAGGTTGGTTTACGCTGCCCGAAGCCCAGCGCGAAAAATATCGTCAGGAGTTTGGAAAGTAAATCCGCCCACGCAGCGGTTTAAATGCCGCTGCGTTCTCCCAACTTCACCGGGACATCCAGTTTTTTGCCGCCGCGATAAACCGTTACGGTCGAGGACTCTCCCGGCTTTTTGTGGTTTAGAAAAATGTTCACATCAAATTGATTGGCCACTGGTTTGCCGTCAATGGCCACAATCACGTCTCCGCCGATCATAATGCGACGCATTCCCGCTTGAGCCGCGCGATCGCCGCCGCGAATGCCTGCTATCGCGGCCGGTCCGCCCTTGGTTACCGCCTCCACAAGCAGCCCCTCTTGCACCGGCAGATCCAGCGCTTCACCAAGCCACCCAGAAATAGGAATTGTTTCCACTCCCAGATACGCGCGGTGTACTCGGCCTTCGGTTCGCAAATCGTGAGCAATGGATTTTGCGGTATTAATGGGGATCGCAAATCCAATCCCGGCAGTTGTTCCACTCGGCGTATAAATTGCCGAATTGATTCCGATCACTTCACCGTGCGAATTGATCAGCGGGCCGCCTGAATTACCGCGATTGATGGCTGCGTCCGTTTGAATGGCTTCATCGATATAAGTAGTCTGGCTGGTCTGCACCGTGCGCCCCAGCGCGCTTACCACGCCGGTCGTCAGCGTCGACGCAAAACCGAAAGGGTTGCCAATTGCGATTACTTTCTGTCCAACTTGCAACGCCTCCGAGTCACCGAGCGGTAGCGCGATTAACTTCTTTCCCTTGGTATCAACCTTAATCATGGCTACATCATTTCGCGGGTCTGCGCCGATCAATTTCGCCGCGTAGCGCGATTTATCTCCCAGAACCACTTCAATGGACTGCGCGTCCTGCACCACGTGATTATTGGTCAGAATGTAGCCGTCTGGATCGATCACAAAACCAGAGCCCGCGCCTTCCACCGGTACGGGGTCCATGAAAAAGTCGTATTCCGTATTTTTTGTAAGAACATTCGCTACCGCGGGCGCAGCTTGCCGGTAAATGCGAACATTGATGGTCTCTTCGTCAGTAAGGCCTACATCGCGACGCGACGCCGCCGAAGACCCAGTTTCCAAGGGCAACGCCTGCACGTGCACGGGCTGGCGCTGTCCATAGCGCGCCCCCACCCAATACGCCCCGAGGATCAACACCGCCGCTGCGAGGATCAACCGTCCGCCATGAAACGATTGCTGTGCGCTCATCGTAATATCCCTCCTGCTTCATTCGCTCTAATCTGAATAGTATAGGAAAAATTGTCTTCAAGTCGCTGCGGGACCCACTGTCGCGCGCCGAAGGCGCGACGCCAGCGCGGCAACCTGTTGCCTGGTTACCTCCATCGCTTGCGAACAGTCAATGGAGTACGTAGCATGTCGAAGTTTTTCTTTCAACGTAAGTTGCGAATCGATACGTCGCCGCGCGTCCCCTTCGCTCATACCCCGCGCAATTAATCTTCGCAGTTGCTGCTCCGGCGTGCACCAACAGACCACCAGCCCATCCAGCTTTTTGTGAATGCCCGCTTCCACGATCAGCGCCGCTTCCACAAATGAAGCATCACGCACCCCGTTGCGCTCCCACTCGTCTAATTGATGAAACAGCGCTTCTACAACGCTCGGGTGCACAATGGCGTTCAGGCGATCCAGCTTGGCACGTTCGGCGAAAACAATCGCCGCAAGTTGCGCGCGATCGATGCGGCCAGCCTTATCGGCGAGGGACGCGCCGAATTCCGCCAAAATTTCATCATGCGCGGGATTGCCCGGCTCCATCAGCTTGTGCGCCAGAGAATCGGCATCAAGCACGCGGAAACCAAGCTCGCGCAGCATCGCCGCAACGGCGCTCTTGCCGCTGGCAATTCCTCCGGTCAGGCCGATGCGCAGCATGCTCCTCCTACCTCGCTGTTGCCGCTGGTTCCTTTGACGTTTTACCGCGCCGGAGGCGAGCCGCCTTCACCGTGTTGCTCATCAACATGGTGATGGTCATCGGCCCCACGCCGCCAGGAACCGGTGTCAGCGCGCCAGCCGTATTTATCGCGTCCGGATGCACGTCGCCAACCAGCGCATTGCCTTTTGCGCGGAATTTTTCCATGCGCTCCGGAAAATTTTTGAATAATTTCGCCGCTTCTCCCGCATCCGTCACGCGATTCGTCCCCACGTCGATGACCGCGGCGCCCGGCTTGATCCATTCGGCTTGTACATATCCCGCGCGGCCCATCGCTGCCACAATAATGTCCGCGCGCCGCAGAACATCAGCAATCTCGCGCGTCTTCGAGTGGCATATCGTGACCGTGGCGTTGCCATGCATCAGCAGCAGCGCCATGGGCTTGCCCACAATGTCGCTGCGGCCCAACACCGCGGCATTCGCCCCTTCGATCTGCACGCTATTTCGCCGCAAAATTTCCATGCAACCCGCTGGAGTGCACGCCACCAGTCCCGGACGCCCGCTGACCAGCGCGCCCAGGTTTACCGGGTGAAACCCATCCACATCTTTCGCCGGGTCCACGGCTTCCAGCACGCGTTTGGTGTCCACCTGTTTGGGAAGCGGCAACTGGATCAGAATTCCGTCCACATTGTTGTCCCGGTTCAATTCGTTCACCAGACTTAAAAGTTCATTCGTGGTGACAGAATCCACCGGAGTGTGCATCCAACTTCTCAGGCCCAGCTGTTCGCACGCGGTAATTTTGCTTTTCACATAAAGTTGCGAGGCAGGATCGGAGCCAACCAGAATGGCAGACAGTCCCGGGCGGATGCCTTCGCCGGTAAGTAGCGCAATTTCATCTTTTAATTCGGCAAAAATCTGATCGCGAATTTTGCTTCCGTCGAGAATGCGCGCAGTCATGGCGAAATCATAACACAAGGGAAATGTGCGACTGGTGACCCGGGAAAACAAGCGGCCAGGGATTTATCTAGTGGCTGCTTGAATGTTCTGTTACTATCCCGTCGATTTAGCCGAGGAGGCTTCATGGCAACTGTCAAACGGATCGGCCCTGGGTCGGCGTTCAAAGTGGGGTTGGCTTTGTACGGGTTCATGGGCCTAATCTTTGGAGTGATTTTTGGGCTGGTCTCCATGCTGGGAGGAGCTATTGCGCCCCCCGGCCAAGCAGGCGTGTTCCGAATGTTCTTCGGGATGGGGGCCATCATTGCTTTACCGCTGGTCTACGGCATTTTTGGCGGCATCATCGCTGCGATCACGGCAGCCATCTACAATTTTGTGGTTGGCATAGTCGGCGGCCTCGAGGTCGATATCGACTAATCCGCAATACTCTAATGTTCTTTGACCATTGCAAGGTAGGCGGGCAAAGAGCGCAGGGACTTCGGGCGAGAGAACAGATTTTTAGTCTTGTATATGAAGAAAGGCCCGAGCGCATTTTGCGCTCGGGCCTTTCTTGCGAATCAGAGGGAGCTAATAGATGTCGTACTGCTCCCAATGCAGCGTAGCGTCCGACTGAATAATAATGTGCTTGTGCGCGGTCTGCTCCAGTTCATCGATCAACATCGACTCCCGCGTCTTCAGCGCTTTCGCAATTTCCGGGTGTACGCGAAGCGTCAGATTCGGTCCTTCGTGACCGGCAACCGCCATCTTGCGCGCTTCCGCCTGAATTTCGTAGCACAGCGTTGGAATCGATTTCACCATGCCCGATCCCGAGCACGATGGGCACGACTGGCAAAGCACGCGTTCCAGCGCCTGCTTGGTGCGTTTGCGCGTGATGCACACCAGCCCAAACTCGTTGAACGATAGCGCCTTTGACGGAGCTTTATCTTCGTCCAGCGCTTGTTGCAATGCGAAAAGCACCTTGTCGCGGTTGCGGCGTTCTTCCATGTCGATGAAGTCCACCACAATAATTCCGCCCAAATCGCGCAGCCGAATCTGCCGCACAATTTCCTTCACCGCTTCAATGTTGGTTTTGACGATGGTGTCTTCCAGCCGGATAGAACCCTTGCCCACGAATTTTCCGGTGTTCACATCAATCGCCACCAGCGCTTCGGTGTGATTGATCACGATGTATCCGCCGGACTTCAGCCACACCTTTGCCCGTAAAGCCTTGTCCAGTTCGTGCTGTATGCCGAACTCTTCAAAAATCGGCTGTTCCTTGGTATACAACTTCACGCGATTCACTAGCTTCGGTTGGAACCGGCTCACAAATTCCACCACCTTGCCGTATTCCTCCTCGTTGTCAATCCAGATGGCGGTGAAGTCGTCGCTCACATAATCGCGAAGCATGCGCTCCACCAGGTCCAGGTCGCGGTGCAGCAGCGCGGGTGACTTCCGTTCTTCGCTGCGTTCTTTAATTTCGTTCCAGGTTTTGCCCAGGAAGTCGATGTCCGCGCGTATCTCGTCGTCGGTAGCATCCCCGGCGGCGGTCCGCACGATAAACCCTCCCGGATAATTATTTCCAGCTTCACTTACCAGGCGGCGCAGCCGCGAACGATTTTCCGCGGATACGATTTTGCGTGACACCCCGGTGTGATGCACCGTCGGCATATAAACCAAAAAGCGGCCGGGCAATGCAACGTGGCTGGTGATCCGTGCGCCCTTCTTGCCCAAAGGCTCCTTCGCGATTTGCACCACCACGTCCTGACCCGCCTTCAACATTTCAGAAATAAGTTGTGGACGTCGCGCCGGTCCGGAGTGACCGCGATAGCCGCGATCCTGTCTTTGTGGCGCAGAACCTCCCCCAGGCCCTGAAGGGCGGCGTTCGAAACGTTGTCCCGGCCTGCCGCCGCGATCGCGGCCGCCACGATCTGGTCGTCCACCTCTGCTGTCGGGCCGCCCGCCGCGTCCGCCACGGTCTCGGCTGAAGCCTCCTCGTTGCGGCCGTTGAAAGCGTGAACGCGGATTGCTGCCCACGCGTGCTGATTCGCGCGGAAACTCTTCTCGCGGTGCGCCAGGCGTGCTGGAGCGAGGCGAACGAGTTTCGCCAGGCAGCAATATGGTGTCTTCTTCCACTACCGCGCCGGAAACATTTGCCTCGTTCGAAAAGGATTGCAGCAGCTCGGACTCAACCGTTTCGCCGTGCTCTCCATGCTCCGGTTCTTCGTGATGCTCTTCATGCTCTTCCGGGGAATCGCCGTCTTCCTCTTCTTCCTTGTGAAGTTCTAGCGTGCCCGCGGCAGAAGCATGTTCGGCATCGTCATGCGCCGCATCCGCTTGCGCTTCCGCAAATCGCACTGAAGCGCGTTCCTGTACATCCGCGGCGTCTTCCGCGGAAAGCTCGCTCTGCGCGGTAGCTTCGCCGTTGCTCTGCTGCGTCAATTCAACGGCTTCCTCACCTTCCTCTTCTTCTTCCTCCTCGAAAACCGCGCCGCCTATTACCGCGTCAGCTTCCGCCTTCGCTTGAGTCTCCTCGTGTTTGGCTTCCACTAGCCGGGCGGACAGCGCCACCGCTTCGAAATCGCTCAATTCCCCAGCAGAATTGCTTGCCGCTTCAGGAGCTTGCTCCTCCGTTGTCGCCTCTACCTCGCCCGAGGCTTCTGTTCCGGCATCGGCCCCGGGATCAGCTAAGACCCAGTGCGGCAAACTTCCGGAGAATCGGCGCGGCGTCCCCACGCTTGGCGCGATGCGTGGAGCCACAGTCTCGCGGATTTGTGGTTGAGCTTCATGTTCATCCTGCTCAATTTCTGGCGCGATTACGCGCTCAACCGGAGCCGGTGCAGGTGCCGCTGGCTTGCCGCGATATTTCGCCAGGGATTCGCCCGGAAGCAGAATCGGCTCGTCAACAACCTCGCTGGCCGCTGCCGCCACCGCCGGCCTGTGATTCTCAGGACGCCGCGGTTCAAAGCTCCGCGGACTGCTCGGACCTCTTGAATCGCGCTCGCCGCCTTGGGGTGACGCATATTTCGAAGATGGCAGGTTCCGTCCTCCCGGACCAGGACGTCCACCGCGACGTCGCCCGCCGCGCCGGTTGAACTGCCCGCTGTTCCCGCGATCACCGCGGTCGTTTCCACGGTCTCCACCCCTGCCAAAATTTCCTCCACGATCATTTCCTGCGCGTGGCGGGTAATTCTTGGTGGGATTGTAATGCGGAGAAAAATTTTGGGGCGCGGACGCGTTTGATTCCGGCTGGCGTTCTTCAGGCTCAGCTTGCATTTCATGCGCTGAGGATTCTCCAACCTCGCCAGATACTTCTGTTTGTAGTCCGTGATCATCCGCCAGCGCGTGCTCCTGCTGACTCTCTACAGGGGTGTGCTCATCATGTTGAGCCTGGCCCTCAGCTTCCTGGTGCGATCCGCCGGAAATTGTCTCGCCGGGCAGCAATTCCACCGCGGCAGCAGGCCGCTGCGCCGCTACCGGCTGAACTTGCGGCTCCACATGCGCGTGGCCGTGATCGTAATCTTCCAGATTTTCGAATACATCGCTAACATATAGAAACGCATCGCCATCCAGGCCGATATCAACGAATGCCGATTGCATTCCAGGCAAAACACGGGTGACTCGGCCTTTGTAAATGCTGCCGACCAGTGCGAACTCTTTTTCCCGTTCGATGTAAATTTCGACTAACTGGCCTTCTTCGAGAATCGCGACACGCCGTTCGTGGCTGGACGCGGATATAACCAATTCTTTTGACATGAAAACTCCTTAGGGGGACGCATCGCCGCAAGCTTCAGCCTGACGGAGGTCCGATAGCACGGAGCCAGCCCCGGCAAGGCCGGGACGCTTGGAGGGCACATCTTTGCGGATGTGGCTTGGCGTTCGAAGCGGGAGGGTCCAACCGGTTGACGGTCGATCATTGCGCGGGCCGCAGTGCGGCGGGCGTTAACGATTTCTTTCCTCAAGCTGTCGATACTAGTCCGTTGCCGGAGTACTCCCGGGGGAACGGCGGACGATGCAGTCGTCACTCTCTTAAGATCCTTATTCTTGCCAGTTTCAACTTTGTTGAAACTGGCCCTCACCTTTGTCTCCAGACTCGCTGGAGACAACAAGTTCTATTTAATTCTCGGCCCGGCTTGCCATAATCACCGGCGCCACAAATCTGGCGAACGCTAGTTCACGAACCGACGAAGCCTGACATTCATCACCAGGCCAATCGCCAGAAATACGAACAACGTAGCTGAACCCCCGTAGCTCATCAGCGGCAAAGGGATGCCGGTCACAGGCATGGCACCGATGACCATCGCTACATTTACCAATACATGGAACCCTAGCGCGGCTGCAACACCCATGACCAGAAACATCCCAGCGCGATCCTTCGCACGCTGAGCATTCTGCACCAAACGAAGCAGAAGCGCCATATACAGGCCCAAAGCTACCAGAACTCCCTTGAATCCCTGCTCTTCCGCCCATGCAGACATTATGAAATCGGAATACCGCACGGGAATATACCCAAGCTGGTTCTGGCTGCCATTGCCAAACCCTTTTCCCCAGAAGCCTCCGGAGCCCACGGCAATCTTCGATTGTAGCAACTGATAGCCGGCGCCCTTGGCGTCTTCTTCCGGGTGAAGGAAGGAAGTAATCCGTTCCCGCTGATACGGCTTGAGGATGTGCCGGCTCACCGGCGGGTAGAACACACTTCCGATTACCACCAAACCTATTAAAGCGAATACTGCCGCATGCTTCCACTGCAAACCGCCCAGAAATGCTCCCACCACCAGCATGGGCATCAGTACCAGCGCGGTTCCCAAATCAGGCTGCTTTAATATCAATGCCAGCGGAATGCCGACAATCAACCCTGCCTTGATTAAATCCTGCAGGGAAAGCCTCTCCGCCTGTACCTCCGCGAAGAAGCGCGCCAATACCACGATTATAATCAATTTTACCAATTCTGACACCTGAAGAAATTCTCCAAGTACCGGAAGCCAACGTTTGGCCCCGAATCGGGTATGCCCAAACAACAACACCGCTGTAAGCGCCAGAAGGCCTACCAGATACAGTATCCACGCTTGATCCAGAATCAGGTGGTAATCCAGGCGCGAAAGCGCAAACATCAGTACCAATCCCACACCCAGCCAACGCAGTTGCTTGAGGTGCATTCCGGTAAGGGAGCTGCCGTGCGTGGCGGAATAAATCTCCACCACTCCTACGGCGCATATCGCCGCCAGTATCGCGATCAGCCACCAGTCGTAATCTCGTGTTCCCGGCGCGTCTCTCATGAATTTCCTTCGAACTTACCTCAATGCCCACTACTGGGCCCGCTACTGGGCTTGACACTAACTTTCTCAACCGCCTCGACAGTCGCAGGAGCCATGGCAGCCGTTCCAGCCTGCTTCACCGCGGACGTTTTTCCCTGCGCGGATTCTTTCTCGCCATCTTTATCCAGCTCAATGCGTTGATAATCGACCGTGTACTGACCCTGGGTCGCCCTGGCCTTCTTGTCGTAATACGCCTTGATAACATCGCGTACTACTGGGCCTGATGCCGTTCCACCGTGCTCTCCGCTCTCCTGTACCAGCACCGCCACAACAATTTCGGGATTGCGGCGCGGCGCATACCCAACAAACCACGCGTTGTCCTCGAATTTTTTCTGCTTTCCAACATGATCGCGTGTGCCGTAGCCAATCACCTGCGCCGTACCTGATTTTCCGCAGAATTCGATGCCCGCTAGCTTGAGCGTCCCGCCCGAGCCGCCCGGCTCATTGACCACGCCGTACATCCCTTGTGTTACCTTTTCCACGGTCGGCTCCGAAATCGGGAAACGCTCCTCGCTCACCTCTGTTTGGCCCTTCAGCATGTGCGGCTGCTTGAAAACGCCGCCCATGGCAATTCCGCCAATCAATCGCGCCAACTGCAAGGGCGTGGCGGTAACTGCTCCCTGTCCGATAGCCACGGAAATAGTTTCTCCCGCGTACCATTTGCGGTGGAACACGCGCTCAGCCCATTCTTCGCTGGGAACCAGTCCGGCTTCTTCAGAAGGAAGGTCGATTCCAGTCTTGTGGCCGAGACTTAATTTTTTCGCATAGTAAGAAATGCGGTCGATGCCCAGGCGCTGGCCGATGTTATAGAAAAAGATGTCACACGATTGCAGGATAGCCTTGTGCAGGTCTACCACTCCGTGAGGTTTCTTGCCAAATTGCCAACACTTGAATTGCCGTCCATAAAACGTCGCGTATCCGGGGCAAAACGTTGTGTAGTTTTCCTGCGGAACCTTGTCTTCCAACATCGCTGTCGCCATTACGATTTTGAAGATCGAGCCCGGCGCCAGTTGCGCCTGAATCGCACGATTCAGTAAAGGATGTTGCGGGTCTTCGTTTAAGTTTTTCCAAAGCTCTTTCGAAATTCGCACCGCGAAATCGTTCGGGTCTGGCGCCGGGTGGCTCACCATCGCCAGCACCTCGCCCGTCCGCGGATCCAGCGCAACCGCTGCCCCCGGACGCGCTCCCAACGCCTGCTCCGCCACTTGCTGCAAATCGTAGTCAATGGTCAGTTGAATCTGTTTGCCGGGAATAGCTTCCTGGCTCGGCAAATGATCTACTTCCTTGCCCACGCTGTTGACGATCACGCGGCGCATTCCATCCGTGCCCATCAAAAGTTCGTTGTATTGCCGCTCCATGCCGCTTTTTCCCGCCAAATCACCCGGAAGGAATTTGCTGTTGCTGGATTCGATCTGTTGTTCGCTCACTTCCCCCACGTAGCCGGTAGCGTGCGACAGAAATCCGCCCGGCAGATATCGCCTGCGCGAAACCGAAAGCATTTCAAGCACTGGAATGTCCGCGCGGTGCGATTCAATAAACGCAATATCCGCCGGCGTAGCTTCCGGTTTGATAACGATAGGCTGGAATTTTGGCAAGCTGCGCGTATTCTGCAGTTGCTCTCGCAAATCGGACACGGGAATGTCCAATCCATCTGAAATCGCGGGAAGGTTCGCTTCTGCCAGCGCGGAATCGTCGCGCAATAGCAGCACGCTGAAGGACGGCCGGTTATCCACCAGCACTCGTCCATCGCGATCCAGCATCCGTCCGCGTGGCGCAATGATCGGAATCGATCGTACGCGATTGCGTTCCGCCCACTGCAAATATTTATCCGAGTCGATAACCTGCAGCTTCCAGAATCCCAGCAGCAGCACGCAAATCATGCCCACGATTACGTAGGAAACCGCCGCCAGCCGCTGCTGCGGCAATCGATCGTCATTTCGTAATGAGTACGGCAAGCCAACCCCATTCGCGGAACTACAGCAGCGCCGACCGCAGCCTGCTTCAAACCTTTTGCGGTTTTCCCGCAAACGACCAAGAACTCTCGAAACTTCCAGTAATCTCGAAGGGTGGGCTTCGAAAAATCTCTGGCGCTCCCAAAATTTCCGCGCAGCATCAATCGCGGAACTCCATTAAAAAGTAGCATCGGCCATAGCGCCATGCAAGTTGCCCCGGAGTACAGGATGCGGGTTAGTTACCGCACGTGCATCGCCCGCCCAAACGATTCATCCGGCTGAACGTAACGATTTAAATTTTGCGGCAAGGTGGCGAAGCGTTCTTGGTAGAATAGAATCTTAAAACTATGAATACAAAGGTGGTCTCGACGTGAGTCTCCGGAAAACTCTTCGCTTGTTGTCCTACCTGGCCGTTGCCTTGGGAGGCGTGGCCGTCGGCTCATTGGGCCTATGGCGCCAACGTCCTGAAGCTCCGCCCTCGGTCGAGCGTCACGCCGTCAAACTTCAAAGGGTAGAGCGCGGCCCCATGATCCGCAAAATTCAAGGTGCCGGTCTGCTCGTCCCTGAAAATACCCGCTGGCTGGCCGCTGCCACCGACGGCCACGTGGACCGCGTTCTGGTGCGTGCCGGAGAGCGCGTCCGTCCTGATACCCTCATCCTCCAGCTCAGCAACCCTGATCTCGACCGCCAGCTCGTTGATTCCGAATTAGCCACGAAGAAGACCGAGGCTGAACTCGCCAACCTCCGCGTGCAATTGCAATCCCAGCTTTTGAACGAACGCGCCATCGCCGCGCAACTCGAATCTGACGCTGCTGAAGCACGTTTGCAGGCCGACCGCGACGAAGCACTTCTCAAATTACAGGTGGGTGCCGCTCTCAACGCGAAAATTTCACGCTCTCGCGCCAATTCCTTGCGCACGCGCCTGGAAATTGAAAATGAAAAATTGGCTCTTTCCGAGGAAGCACGCCAGGCTCAGCTCGCCGCAAAACAAGCCGAAGTCGCTCAGATTCAGGCGCTATACGCTTTGAAAATCCAGCAGAAAGCATCCCTTCTCGTGCGCGCCGGTATCTCCGGCGTCCTCGAAGAAGTATCCGTGGATGCCGGTCAGCAAGTTGCTCCCGGCACAAATCTTGCTCGCGTGACCGATTCCGCGCGCCTGATTGCCCGGATCCATATTCCCGAAGCTCAGGCGCAGGACGTCCAGCTCAATCAAAAAGCTCTAGTCGCTATCAGCGACCGTGTAATTTCCGGGCACGTGGCCAGAATCGATCCCGCTGTTCAGAACGGCACCGTAAATGTCGATGTCAGCATGGACGGCCGCCAGCCGCGTGGCGCGCGTTCAGACACCGCGATTGACGGCGCTATCGAAGTGGAAAAAGTGCAGAATGTCCTGCACCTCAGCGCTCCCCTGCCAGGGCACGCTGAATCCCAAGCTCTGTTGTTCCGCGTTTCCCCTGACGGTGCCAATGCTGAGCGCGTGATGGTGCGGTATGGCCGCGTCTCCAGCGACGGCGTCGAAGTTCAAGAGGGCCTCGAGGCCGGAGACACCGTGATCGTTTCCGATATGTCCGCCTGGGGAAAATACGACCGCGTACAATTAAAATAAGCGCCACTGCTTTATTGGGTGCGCGATTCCGTGCTTAGCAACCACAGTTCCTGTTTTGTTATTCCTTTTCGGTTATAGCCTCTTGCTGTCTCAGCCGCAGGCGAGATACCGTTAGAGATTCTTTTCAAATAAGGAAATCCATTTGCAACCTCCACTTCGCCTTGCGCTTATCGGAATGTCCGGCGCCGGCAAAACATTTTGGACCCGCCAAATTGCCGTTGCCGGTCATCAGGCGATATGTTGCGACGAACGAATCGAGGCCCGCCTCGCTTCCAAACTTGCCGAAGGTGGCTTCACCGGCATCAACGGCGTGGCCGCTTGGATGGGTTGGCCTGACAGTCCCACATATGCCGAACGCGAATCACTCTACCTAGCCGAAGAGATTGCCGCTCTCGATGAAGCCTTAGCGGGCCTGGAAAAAAATCCCGGCCAGGAACTGATTCTCGATACCACCGGCAGCGTCATCTATACCGGCAATAATCTGCTTATGCGTTTGCGGCGGCACACTACCGTGGTTTACTTGGCGGCATCCCCGCAGGAACGTCAACTCCTTATTGAGCGATATTTGAGCGATCCCAAGCCGGTGCTTTGGCGCGGAGCTTTTCAACCGCGTTCCGGCGAAAGCCCGCGCGAAACCGTCGCGCGCTGCTATCCTGCGTTGATCGCCGCGCGCCGCCAGAGCTACGAAGCTCTGGCGCACTGCACCATACCTATCGCCGAATTGCGCGAAATGCCACAAACCGCCGAAGCCTTCTTAGAACGCGTTCACCAAGGATTGAAATTGCGCCCCGGACCTAATCCCCAATGAGATACCGCAGCACTGGTGGGAAAGCGCCCCTGACCTCGCTTCGCGGAGCGGTGCTTCGTGGACTTGCGCCTGATGGCGGTCTTTATTTGCCCGTTGAGATTGCTCGCCGTACGCCGCAAGAGCTCGAAGAATTTCGCAGGCTTCCATTCACCGAAGTCTGTTTCCGTGTAGCGCGCCCGTTCGTCGGTCCGGAATTGCCCGAGGAAGTTTTGTGGCAAATCGTCAGCGAAGCCATTAATTTCCCCGTTCAGCTTGTTTCTCTAAGTCCCGGCTTGCATATCCTGGAACTGTTTCACGGCCCCACATTAGCCTTCAAGGATTTCGGCGCGCGCTTCATGGCCCGTTTGATGGGCTATTTTGTACGTGACGAAACCCGCCAGCTTACCGTTCTGGTTGCCACGTCCGGTGACACTGGCAGCGCCGTCGCTCACGGCTTTCTCCGCGTACCCGGCATCCGCGTGGTTATTCTTTATCCTTCAAAGCGCATCAGTGAAGCCCAGGAGAAGCAGTTCACTACCCTTGGAGAAAATATCACCGCGTTGGAGGTCGACGGCACTTTTGACGATTGCCAGCGCCTCGTCAAGCAGGCATTTTCCGATGAAGCTCTAAATCAAAAAGCCTTTCTCACTTCCGCGAATTCCATCAACATCGGCCGCCTGCTTCCGCAAATGTTTTATCACGTCGCCGCCTATCGCCAATTGCCGGTCGCCTCTGTTCCCTTGATCGTTAGCGTTCCTAGCGGCAATTTTGGCAATTTGACTGCCGGCTTGTTTGCCAAGCGCATTGGCTTACCGGTAGCTAAGTTCATCGCTTCCACCAACGCCAACGATGTCGTGCCCCGCTACCTGGCTGACGGACAATTCCAGCCGCACCCCGCAATCGCTACTCTTTCCAACGCCATGGATGTCGGCAATCCAAATAATTTTCCCCGGCTCTTGGATTTATGCCGCGGCAAACTCGAGTACGTACAAAAGGAAATTTGGGGCCACGGCGCCACCGACGACGAAACTTTGGCGGCGATGAAGATGCTCCACAGCCGCTACGGATATTTGGCCGACCCGCACACCGCGGTCGGCGTTCTTGGATGGGAAGCATATAAGCGCGCGCACCCGGAACCCTCTCAGGGCTTGGTTCTCTCCACCGCGCATCCCGCCAAATTTGGCGACATCGTAACCAAAGCGATCGGCTTCGCGCCACCGCTTCCCGCGCGACTCGCGGAATATCTGAAGCGCCCTAAACTCTCGCTGCCTCTTTCAAGTAAATACGAGCACTTCAAGCAATTTCTTCTGTCGCACTGATCTGGTTAAGGGTCCCACCTGATTCAAACTATTGCGTGAGCTAAGTGCGGCTGTAAGAGGAATCGAGAGAATTCGGCTAGGAATGTTATTGCCGCTTGCGCAAGCGATCCAGAAACGCGAACAGAAAAACAGCAACTATCGCGTTGAAGGTCGCTGCTACCGCTAATTGAAAAGTGAACCAAGTCTCTGGTTGCGCCAAAAGCAGTCGCCGCGTCAACACCAGTATTCCCTGATGTACGCCAAAAAAAATCACGGTGAGCGCGAACCGTGCCGCCGGATGTTCCGTATCCAGCCGCGCTCCAATCGATGACGCCATATATCCAATCACCGTTTTGGCAATTCCAAAAAGTCCCAATGGAACTGTCGGTCCACTCAAACTATCCTGCAGCAAACCAATCACCATGCCCAGCATCAATCCCGACGATGGATTCCTTCGGCTGAGCCCAAAATAAATGGTAATAATCAGCGGCAAATCCAATATCGCCAGCCGCGGAAAATAAACCGGTACAAAAGCCTGCACGAAAAGCGCAAGAATCGTTACCCCGGCCACCGCAAATGGCAGGAACTTGTGTACTTCAATGTGCGTTTCGCCGGATTGAAAATCGAAAGCCTCGTTCATCGATTTTCCTTCCTGGTCTCGCTTGTACCGGCCTTCACTGCGCCCGCTCCCGCTGAATTTTGCTGACCTGCTGGCGCCTCATTCTTCATTTCCAACGGCTCCTGTGAAAGCAGCACGATCACTTCTTCCAGTCGCTCAAGATTTGCGGACGGTTTAACCCGAATTTGCTTGAACGGGTTACCCGCTTTAACCTCCGTCACCGTCCCCAACGGCAAATCCCGCGGGAAAATCCGGTCCATGCCGCTGGTCACCACGGACTCCCCGGACTTTACATTGTCGTCGTTCGCAACATATTTCATCACCAGCAGCGGCTCGCCATTTCCTCCCACGGGGCTCTGGATTCGCGATTCCGCCAGCATCGCGCCGATGCCGCTCTCTTTATCCGTCAGCAGCAGAATTTGTGACGTCGTCGCAAAAACTTCAATCACTTTTCCCACTACACCATCAGGAGTAATTACCGCCATATTCCTGCGAATGCCATCCCGCGAGCCGCGATCGATATCCACCGTGCGGCTTGCCGTGCCGACACTCACCCCGATCACGCGCGCGTTGATCATGGGATTGCTGCGGTGCGCTTCCCGAAAGTGCAGCAGCGCCGCCAATCGGTCGGATTCCGCGGCTTTGCCCTGCAGTTGCGTCAGTTGCAGTTTTAGTTCGTCATTTTCACGACGCAGCCGTTCGTTTTCCCGCGACGTATTTTGCAACGCGAAATAGTGCCGCCACGTATCGCGCACTCGCCCGACGCCCCACGAGCCTCCGCGCTCAAACGGCGAAACCGCCCCCACTGCCCAAACCCGAATCATCCGCCCTTGCGAATCTCTCTTGATTTGCACCGCGAGCAGCACGACTTGCGCCAGAATCACGCCGGCAAGCAGCACTAGAGACCGGTGGCGTGAAGGGAATGTGGCCATGAGAGGAATACGAATCTCCAAAAAAGGTTCAGTGACGCAAACTCACACGCAATAAACCGCGCGAAAAATAAAATATAGAATCGATTCTGCCCGCCAAGTACTAATCGATGCAAACTTGCCGCAACAACCGGAAATCGCTCAGCATTTTCCCGGTCCCCAGCACTACCGAGGCCAGCGGATCGTCCGCGATCGAGACTGGCAGCCCAGTCTCTTCGCGGATGCGCTTGTCGAGATTTTTCAATAACGCTCCGCCGCCGGTCAGAACAATTCCGCGGTCGCTGATATCAGCCGACAATTCCGGTGGTGTGCGTTCCAGCGCAACGCGCACCGCATTCAATATCGTCGCCACGCATTCGCTCAACGCTTCGCGAATTTCGCTGTCATCAATCGTTACCGTCCGCGGCACCCCTTCGATCAGGTTGCGCCCCTTCACTTCCATCGTCAGCGGCTTTTCCAGCGGGTACGCCGAGCCGATTTCCATCTTGATCTGCTCCGCTGTGCGTTCGCCAACCAGCAAGTTGTACTTACGCTTTAAATATTGCATCACCGCTTCGTCCATTTCGTTGCCGGCCACGCGCACCGAACGCGAATACACGATCCCGCTCATCGAAATGACCGCGATGTCCGTCGTTCCTCCGCCGATGTCCACAACCATATTTCCCGACGGTTCTTCAATCGGCAGGCCCGCGCCGATTGCCGCGGCCATCGCCTGCTCCACCAGGTAAACCTCGCTCGCCCTCGCACGGTACGCGGAATCCTGCACGGCTCTTTTTTCTACCGGAGTAATCTCACTGGGCACACCGATCACAATCCGCGGATGCACCAGCACGCGGCGGTTGTGCGCTTTCTGAATAAAATACGTCAACATTTTTTCCGTGACTTTGAAGTCCGCGATCACCCCGTCCTTCATTGGCTTGATCGCCACAACATTGCCCGGGGTGCGGCCCAGCATTTCTTTCGCTTCACGACCCACCGCCACAACTTCGCCGGTGGCCTTGTTTATCGCCACAATCGACGGCTCGTTTACCACAATCCCTTTGCCCGCGGAAAACACCAGCGTGTTCGCCGTCCCCAGATCGATCGCCAGGTCGGAAGAAAAAAGACTGAACACCGATCTCAGGTTGTATCCGTTCTTGTTCATTCCCACTTTCCCCCTGGCCGAAAAATCTGGTCGCGCGGCAAACACGCCTAAACTATTGTCTACCCGCGGAGCGTTATGCGCAAAATCCTGCCTGCTGCAGGCAGGCGCGGCCGCGCCACTATTTTGGTATCACAATCGATACTTGCTGCTTGGCCGTCCCGCCCCGCCGGTTTGATCCTATTACCGTGATCATGTGTTGACCGGGTTCCAACGGCTCAGTGAAATGGCGGAATGCGCCGTCCGCTGCGATATTCGCCACGGACTGCCCATTAATAATTAACGCCGCGCCGGGTTCCGTGCGCCCAATCAGTTCACATACCCGGCCATGAATTTGCGTGGTCTCAATATCCAGCACCATCTCCTGCGATTTACCCTGGGCCACTAGCGTGAACTTGAAAGTTTCGCTGGTCTCGCTGGTTTCTTTTTTGGAATTTGTCGCGGTGACATTCCAAAAATACTCCCCGGCCTCCAGTCCGCTCACGTCCGTGCTGCCCCCTCCGGCCTTCACTTCCTTCACCATTTTCGTGAACATCGATGTCGTGCTGATTCGCAACGTATAAGAAATTGCGTCCGCGCTGGTTTTCCATTCGAAATGCACTGGAGTAGTTTTTGGATTCTCGCCGATGACCGGCGCAAGATTCAGCGGCCCAACCAATTCTGGTGGCGCTAGAACGTTGGCCTTCTGCGTCGGACCGCCGTTCGCGAAACTTACTTTCTCATACTTGGTCAACTCGATCTTTTCCTGGCCGCGCTGGACTTCCGCCGAACCTGTGTTCACTATGATTTCGTGTTCATTCTTCTGCGGATCATTTTTGATCGTCGCGCGGCTGTTCTGTTGCACGTGTGCGGTCGCGTCCTCAACGCTCACGCTCGCTTGCGAGTCCGGCGAAGTACCCGTCGCCAGGTCCACCGTGCCGGTATTGATGCGTACCGCCGTCGTGGAATGATCCCGGGTCACATCGTTTTCTTCCACCGTCACCAACGTGTCCGATTTCACTGTGTATTCCGTGCCATCGGCAAACGTAATTCGCGCCGCTCCATCCGACGCGGTTTGAATTAAATCACCCTTATCCAGCGCGGTGTGATAATCCGCCTCCACCCACTGCACCGAGTTCACCTTCTTCACTTGCACCTTGCCATCTAGGTTCACGAACTTGGCTTGCGTCTGCTGTAGTGGCGCATTTTCGCTGTCTGCCGGCGTGATTGCGTTGGTTACTTTCCGCAATTCACT
>Ga0209117_1000140_pt1 | contig 46375 bp, 40 predicted proteins | sample BlaSpr_A8_OM2_M2_FD_187978 | JGI IMG/M metagenome (GOLD analysis project Ga0209117, IMG submission 187978) | Forest soil microbial communities from Thunder Bay, Ontario, Canada - Black Spruce, Ontario site 2_A8_OM2_M2 (SPAdes) (version 2) | ecosystem: Environmental > Terrestrial > Soil > Boreal... | reverse complement strand
GCGGCGCCCGCCTCATCACCGGCAGCGACGAACTGCCGGGCTGGACCCAGCACCAACCGACGCCCCAACCCCAACCCGAAACCGACGGAGCCAGTGAGCCAACTGTTCCCGTAGGCCAGTCGCACGCGTGATGCGCCAGCTCTCTGCCGATATAATCAACTTGTCGTGAAACGCGCCGCCGTTTTCGTCTTTCTGGTTTCGCTGCTTCTCTGCTCGTCGCTTTGCGCCCAGGAGACTCCCGCCTCCGGTCCAACTATCGTCGGCCAAACTGTGGTCGGCCAGACTGAGGTCGGCCAGACTGTGGTCGTGATTCCCTTCGAGAATGCTTCTCCGACCCCAGGCCTGGAATGGCTCGGCGAATCCTTTCCCGAAACCTTCCACGAGCAACTCAATTCTCCGGTTCTGTACCTAGCCAGCCGTGACGAGCGACTCCGGGCCTACGATCGCCAAGGCGTTCCGGCCGGCGTTCATCCTTCGCGCGCCACCCTCTACCGCCTCGCGGAGCAGATGGATGTCGATTACGCCGTGCTCGGCTCCTATCGCTACGACGGCACGCGGCTCACTGCAAGCGCGCAGTTGCTCGACATGCGCGCTGAAAAACTTTCGCCCGCCGTGACCGAGTCCGCGCCCCTGGCCGATCTTGGCACGCTGCAATCCGCACTCGCGTGGGATTTGCTTCGCCTGATCCGCGCCGACTTTTCCGTGCCTAAGGACAAGTACATCGCCAGCGTCGCTCCCGTGCGACTCGACGCGCGGGAAAATTACATTCGCGGCATGCTGGCCACTACTGCCGAAGAAAAAGTGCAGCGCTATCGCGAAGCGACCCGCCTCAATCCGGCTTTTGCTCAAGCCTGGCTGGAACTGGGTAAGACCTACTACGCCCAGCGCGCCTACGAACCGGCGATCGCTGCCTTGAATCAAATCCAGCATTCTGCTTTATCGTCAGGCGAAGTCGCCCGCGAAGCAAATTTCTATATCGGTCTCGCCGCCTACGCTCACGGAGACTTCGCGAAATCCGAAAGCGCCTTTGAGTTCGTCGCCGCGCGCCTGCCGCTGGCCGAGGTCTATAACAACCTCGGGGTGGTCGCCGCCCGCCGCGGCCAGAAGAAGGCTGTCGATTATTTCGAGAGAGCGATTCAGAACGATCCCAGCGACCCTGACTATCACTTCAACCTGGGGGTGACTCTTACCCTGGCTGGCGATCGTGCCAGTGCGGCACGCGAACTGCACACCGCGCTCGATCGTCGCCCGAACGACGCCGAGGCTAAAATGTTGCTCGACTCCCTGACGCCCCCTGCTGGCGGTGCCGGTATTGGGCCGAGCAGCGCGACGTCGAAGGCCCCGCTGGAGCGCATCAAGCGCAACTACGAGGAAAACGCCTTTCGCCAGATGACCACACAAATGAAGGGCTGGGTCGAGCAGCAATTTGCCCGATCCGATCCCCGCGCGCACGCGCGCTTTCACGTCGAACTCGGCAAGGAACTCCTGGCCCACGGATTCACTGCCGAAGCGGAGGCCGAATTCCATCACGCCGCCGTGGTTGATCCCTCAAGCACAGCTCCCCTCACTGCCCTTGCCGCAGCTCTTGCGCAAGACAAAGACAAAGACGACGACGCTGGCGGGGACGCCGTCGAAGCCCGCGTCCAGGCCGAGGCATCCCTCCGCGTTCGCGAGTCTGCCGAGGCCTACCTGGTTCTGGCGCGGCTCGACTTGAGAGAAAATAGAATGGAAGCGGCCGCCCAGAACATCAATCGGGCGCTGCAACTGGAACCCGGCAATCCCGCGGGCCAGGACCTGAAGCGCACCCTAGCAGCCAAGCTCGCGGAGAAAGCGCAGCCGCTGCCACAACCATGAAGCCGTTCAGAGCAGTTCTCAGTTCTCGGTTCTCAGTTCTCAGAGCTCGTGTGGGGACGGGCGCCCACGCCCGTCCAAGCCGAGCGAAGCTCGGCAGCTGCCGGTGGCCACATCAACTCTGGGTTCGCCATGCAGCCTGCTGCTTCGCCGTGCTCTTTCTTTTCACCACCTTCTGCTCCGCCGACGTCTTGAGGATCGCAGTCAACGACGCCATCCAACCTGTCACCGCCGAATATATTGGCCGCGCACTCGAATTGGCAGCCGCCAACCACGACCAAGCCGTCCTGATCGAGATCAACACTCCCGGCGGACTGATCGATTCGACGCGCGAAATCATCGAAAAAATCGTGGCTTCGCCGGTGCCGGTCATCATCTACGTGACGCCCAGCGGCAGCCGTGCCGCATCGGCCGGCTTCTTCATCCTCGAATCAGCGGACGTTGCGGCGATGGCGCCGGGAACCAATACCGGCGCAGCGCATCCCGTCGTCCTGGGCGGCAAGATAGACGACGTGATGAAACAGAAAATGGAGAACGACGCCGCAGCCCTAATGCGCTCTGTAGTTGCCAAGCGCGGCCGCAACGTTGAGCTGGCGGAGAGTGCTGTGCGCGAGTCGAAGTCCTTTACCGACCAGGAAGCACTCGACAAGAAACTGATCGAGTACATCGCTCCGAGCGCGCAGGACCTGTTCCACCAGTTGAACGGCAAGAGTTTCAAGCGATTCAATGGCACGACCGTCACGCTCAGCCTGCAGGATAAAGACCAGCCGGTGCGCGACTACCGGATGACGCTCAAGCAGCGCATTCTCTCCTACATCATGGACCCGAACGTCGCATTCATCCTGCTGGCCATCGGTGCGCTCGCGCTGTACGCCGAATTCAACCACCCCGGCGCGGTCATTCCCGGAACCGTGGGCGTGGTCTTCATCCTGGTGGCGGCGTTCGCGTTGAACCTGCTGCCCGTGCGCTTCGCGGCGATTGCCATGATCATCGGCGCCTTTGCGCTGTTCGCCGCGGAAGCCAAGTTCGCCAGCCACGGCGTGCTCACCACCGGCGGGATTGTCCTGTTGACGCTGGGCGGCCTGTTCCTGGTCGACGCGCCGATCCCGGAAATGCGCGTCCACCTCGTGACCGCGCTCGCCGTCAGCATCCCGCTCGGCCTTATCACGGCCTTCCTGATGAGCATCGCCGTGCGCGCCCGCCGCAACAAGATTGTCACTGGCAAACAAGGATTGATCGGCGAAATCGGAATTGCCCAAACCACGCTAGCGCCTGCCGGAAAAGTGTTCGTGCACGGCGAGCTTTGGGACGCCGTCTCCACGGTCACCATTCCCGCTGGAGAACAAATCGTAGTCCGCCAGCTCGATGGACTCACGCTGCAAGTCGATCCCGTAGCCGCGACAAGACCAGTGATGGCTTGAGAATTTGCCGGTGGAGAGCTGGGCGGCCGCTCATTTGCGTGTCGGTTCGCTGCCTATCGTGTTGCCTTGTTCACAGAAGGTGTTAACCCGTGTTTACCCATACCCCCCACCCCCCTTTTTTCACAAAGTCCTAGCGCTTGCAATTGTCAATTGAAAGGCGATCAACAACGGAGTCTTCGGAGCACCGGGTGCCTCGCTCAATCTCAGCTTGGTTGCCGGTTAGTCCTTAAACAAATTGTCAAACGCCGCGCGCGCGTCATTCGGACGCTGGCTGCCTTTGCTGGATGTTTCTTTTTCGACCATCACGCGGATGGAATACAGCGAGCAGTCGTTGCGCTTGTCTTTGGGAGAGATTCTGGCGGGAATGGGCTGAGTGCATTCAAAGCGGCTGGACGGGTCAAAGTGTTCGCACTGTTTGCAGGCGTGCAGGGCGAACCCGCATTTCGGGCACTGCCCGACCGGATCGGTGAGATTCTGCAGCAGCGTACCGCATTCCGCACAGCGGGAGACGGTCCGTGTTCCCGGCATGTTGATCGGCCGCGGACCGTACGTATTCTCTTTTTTGGGGGCCGCCGGCTTCTCGAACTCTTTTTTCGGTCCACCACCGGAATCCTGGTATCCGCGCTGCCGGTACTTGCGGTCGGACAAAAAGTGCCTCCTGAAAACGCCTCATTCTCCGCCTTTGGCGCGCCCGGCACAAGAGTTTCTTTGGCTACCGGAAGAGCTTGTCGGTGGAAAGCCGGGCGTCCCCGCCCGGCTGGAGCCCTTCGACTTCGCTCAGGGCAGGCTCGCGAGGCGCCCCGTCGCTCCACCGCCGGGCGCCGCGAATTGTTTTTCACATATCAGGGTGCTACCATCCGGTATACGGAGAAATCGAGGAGGTAGTTATGGCAGAGGGTGACGGCAACAGCTTCTTGTGGTTTCTGGCGGGTCTCGGTGTCGGAGCTGTAGTCGGTGTGTTGTACGCGCCGCGCTCCGGCGATGAAACGCGCGAAGTGATTCGCTCTAAGGCGCAAGAAGGAGGCGAGCGCGCGCGTCAGACCGCTCGTCGCGCACGCGAACAAGCGGGTGACTGGGTGGATCGCGGACGCGACGTGCTCAACCAGCAGAAAGAGCAGTTCCGCTCCGCTTACGAGGCCGGCCGCCAGGCATATAACGAGACGACCGCGCCCGGAGCCGAACCGCCCAAGAATATCTAGCGGCAACCTCAGCAGGAGCAGCCATGAATGACAATCTCCTAATTGCTTTTATTGCGGTGACTGCGTTTGCGGTAATGTTGCAGGCGCTAATTATGGTTGCCCTTTACCTGGCGGTCCGCAAGAGCGCGGCGAAGATGGAAGCTCTCACCAGCGAAGTGAGCAGTGCTATGCCCACGGTGGGAACGGTGCAGAGTATGCTGGCGGAACTGCGCCCGAAGCTCGAGGTCATTAGCACCAACTTTTCGGAGTCAAGCACTCTGGTGCGCAATCAACTGGGCCGCATCGACGCCACGCTCACCGATGCCCTCGACCGCACCAGGCTGCAAGTCATCCGCGCCGATGAACTGCTGAATCGCACCATGGACAAGGTCGAAGAGACCAGCGAAGTCGTCCACAAAACCGTGATCTCTCCGCTGCGCCAGGTCAATGGACTGATGAGCGCGATCAGCACCGGAGTCGAAGTCTTCCTCGGCCACAAAAGGCGCCATCCGAAAAACGGCGCAGGCGTCCCGCAAGACGAGATGTTTATCTAATGGAGCGCCGGGCGTCCCCGCCCGGCGGGACGGGCGAGACGCCCGGCGCTCCAGCGCATAACTACTCAAGCGGTCGCAGTGAAATTAATGACAGTCTATTCTTCGCCGCCGCCCTGCACCCGCTCGCTTCTCACATCGGGCACGTAGATGGAGTGGATGTTTTGTTCGGCGGCCAGTTTCTGAAAGCTCGCGATATCCCCATTCCGAACCTGCTCCCAGCGCTCCAGTAATTCATCGGTCTGCTTTTTCAGCTTGTCGAATTCCTGGTACTCAGATTCGGTCGGAGCAGAGTCGACGAAACCAGCCACTGCCATGGAAAGAAACGCCAGCTTCGCGTCGATCCCCGGCGCGTAGGCAAGGGAATCCTCGCTAGCGCTGATTTTGAAATTAATCAACGGATCGCGAACTGCAACCAGCTTTGCGTCAAGCGCACTCGCGCCATCGAACAAGGCTTTCGAGGAATCGCCCGCCACCAGGCGCTTCTTAAGCCCGTCCAACTGCTCACGGACGTCCTGTATCTGGTTCACCGCGCCGTAGACGCGATTCAACTGCTCGCGCACGTCCATCTGCAGCTTGAACTGCTTCTCCAGATCGCTCTGCGAAGTGGTGACTCGCGGATCGATCTTCACTTCGAACGGAGCGGTCAAACTTTTTCCATTGGACGTCAAGCGCACCTGATAGTTGCCCGGCAACGCCAGTGGCCCGCGCGCGCCGTCATGGTATTCCCACAAATAATAGCCGGGGACGCGGTTTGCCGGATCATAACGCAGATCCCACACGAAACGATTCAGACCGTTTTCCGGCTTGATCTGCTTCTCCGGCTTCTTGTCGTCAGGGTCGAGCGGTTCGTCGAGCGGCTCAGCTTTACCGCTGGAGTACTTGCGGATTACACTGCCCGCCGCGTCCAGGATTTCAATTTTCACTTCCTGCTTCAATTCCGGTTTCGGCGCCTGCTTCACGTAGTAATAAATCACCGCGCCGTTTGGCGGATTCTTTCCCGCAAACACCAATCGCGCCGGAGCCTCTCCAGCATCTTCGGTATGGGTATGCAGGCGATAGGCGGTCGCGGGCTGGTAGAGATGCACGTCTTCTCCAGCAACTGAATCGGCGAACTGGCGTAGCGGCGAGACATCGTCAAGGATCCAAAACGAGCGCCCGTGCGTCGCCAGCACCACATCGTCGTTCTTAATGACCAGGTCGTGAACCGGTGTGATCGGCAGGTTGATTTGCAGCGAGCGCCAGTGCGCCCCGTCGTCGAAAGAGACGTAGACGCCGCGTTCTGTGCCGGCATAGAGCAAACCTTTTTTCTTCGGGTCTTCGCGAACAGCGCGCACAAAAGCTCCATCCGGAATGCCGGTTGTGATCCGGCTCCAGGTCGCTCCGTAGTCGCTCGTCTTGTAGATGTAGGGCGCGAGATCGTCACTCTGATGGCGGTCAATCGCCACATACGCAGTGCCGGCATCATGCGGAGACGCTTCAATCAAACTGATGCGGCTCCATTCCGCAAGATCTTTGGGCGTTACGTTGGTCCAACTCTTCCCTTCATCGCGTGTGATCTGGATCAAGCCGTCGTCCGTGCCCACCCAGATCAGGCCTTTCGCCAGGGGCGAAGGAGCAATCGTAAAAACGGTGTCGTAATATTCGGTGCCGGTATCGTCAACCGTGATCGGGCCGCCCGAAGGTTGCTGTTTCGACTTGTCATTGCGCGTCAGGTCGCCACTAATCGCTTCCCAGTGCGTTCCACCGTCGGTGGTTTTGAAAACGCGCTCGCCTCCGTAGTAAATCGTGTTCGGGTCGTGCGGAGATGTCACGATTGGCGCCGTCCATTGAAAACGGTGATCAAGTGCAGCCGCACCCCTCGCATCCGAGAGTTCAGGCGACACGGCAATGCTCTTGACCTGGTTCGTGCGCCGGTCGAAGCGCGTGATATTGCCCTGATAGTCGCCGGCATACACAATGTTCGGGTCGGGTGGATAGGGCGCAATATATCCCGCTTCCCCGCCCCCGACCGCGTACCAATTGTCGCGGCCAATCGAGTCGTCATCGCTGCGGCTGGCAATCGCCACGCTGGAATTATCCTGCTGCGCGCCGTACACGTAGTAAGGCGTCCGCGTGTCGGTGATCACGTGGTAGAACTGCGCGGTCGGCTGGTTGTCCTCGCGTGTCCACGACTTACCACCGTCCAGGCTGACCGTAGCGCCACCATCGTTCGAGGCGATCATGCGCTTCGTATTTTTCGGATCGATCCAGAGACCGTGATTGTCGCCGTGCGGAACTTTAATTTTATTGAAGTTGCGCCCGCCGTCGGTGGACTTGAAGAACTCCACATCCGCCACGTAGACCGTATTCGGATCCTGCGGATCGGCGATCACGTGCATGTAGTACCACGGCCGCTGAAACAGCGTGTGGCTGCCGTTGACGAGATCCCAAGTGTTCCCGCCGTCGTCGGAGCGATAAAGTCCACCTTCCTTAGCCTCGATAATCGCGTACACGCGCTCGGAGTTCGCTGCCACTGCCAGCCCGATGCGCCCGTAGGGCCCCTTCGGAAGCCCGTGCTCGTTCTCCTGCAGCCGTTTCCAGGTTGTGCCGCCATCGGTCGAGCGATACACTCCGCTGCCCGGCCCCCCGCTGGAGAGCGACCATGGAGTCCGTCGAGCCTCCCAGAGCGAGGCAAATAAAATGTTGGGATTCTGCGGATCGAAAACCACGTCGATCGCTCCCGTGTTCTCATCTTTGTAGAGAACCTTGTCCCAGGTCTTGCCGCCATCGGTGGTGCGGAAAACACCCCGTTCCGCGTTCGGACCAAACGGATGACCGAGCGCGGCGACAAAAACGACATCGGGATTGCGCGGATTCACGATCACTTTGCCAATCGCGCGCGAATCCTTCAGGCCAACGCTCTTCCAGGATTTTCCAGCGTCCACCGACTTCCAGACGCCGTCACCGTGCGAGATATTTCCGCGAATGCAAGCTTCGCCAGTCCCCACATAAACGACGTTAGGTTCGGACACGGAAACCGCGATACTGCCGATCGAAGGAGCTCCATCTTTGTCAAAAACCGGGGACCATGTATTAGCGCCGTCGGTAGATTTCCACACGCCGCCGCCGGTCGCACCGAAGTAGTAGGTGGTCGGGTCGCCGGGAATTCCAGCGGCCGTAAGCGAGCGGCCGCCACGAAAAGGGCCGATCGAACGGTACTTCATTCCCTTGAAGAGCGGGTCGCCTTCGTTCTTGTCGTGTTTGTCGTTTTGCGCCGACGGCGCGGGCACTACGGGCGCGCCTTTTTGCGCGGCCTCCAACTTGCGATTCCGCTCCCTTTGCTGGGAGAAAGTTAGCGTGACGGATAACAGGACGAAGGACGCAAGCACTGCAACGCGCACATCCACTCTTTGGATCATGAACTGGATCATGAATTCAATGGCCCCGGAAAAGGAATTTGTCTGTCGCCAATGGTAATGCCAGAAGTGCGAAACGTACAAACCGACGGCCTTCCGGTTGGGGCCCCGAAGAATTCATCAACCGCCAAGGACACGAAGGAGCACGAAGGAAACGCGTGATCATTCATACGGTAGAGTAACGGGCGTCTCGCCCGTTCCGCCGGGCGGGGGACACCCGGCGCTCCACCGGCAAGCTCGCAGAGGGGATGCACACGTACCCGCGTAGTCAACACTACGAAGGATGAAACTTTGCCTGTTTTCTGCCTCCGCCGCCTAGAATGTTCCAAACATTTCTCCACTTTATTGTTTGAAACGGAACGTGCTCAAGATGCAACGACAGTTCACATCCAACGACGTGATCGCCCTGACCGGAATCAGCGCCCGGCAGCTGCAATGGTGGGACGAACGGGGCATCGTGACGCCCGGCCGGCAAGGGCACCGCCGCATCTACAACTGGGACGAACTCGTCACCGTGGCGGTCATCTGCCAGCTCCGCTGGCGGGGCTTCTCCCTCCAGCGCATGCGCAAAGTGATTGGGTTCCTGCAGCAGGAATTCGGCACCAGCATTGCCGCTACCGTCAGCGCGTCTTCCGAGTATCACCTTCTAACCGACGGCACTCATCTTTATCTGCGAACCTCGGCGCGGCAGGTGGTGGATCTGTTGAAAAACGCCCGGCAGCCGATGTTCGATATATGCCTGAGCGACGAAGTCCGCCGGGTTCGAGGAGAGATTCAGTCGCGCAAGAAGACTGTTAGTTCGGAATGGGTTCGGCCTTTGCGCCGGGGTCAGAAGGCGTAACTCGGTGGGCGTAAGACGAGCATAAGACGGAAAGCGGGGGAGGCATGATGATCGGTGAATTGAGCATTATCAACGAGTGGATTCCCGAGCAGATGGAACCCGGTACCGTGTTCGTGCTGGAGAATGCGGGGGAAGTGGGAGAGCGAGAGGATCCCTATTGGGCGGTGCTCTCCTGCCCTTCGTGCGGCACGCTGGGCCTGATTACCCGCAAGCAGATGGCCGGACTGCTGCCGACCATCTGCGGCTCCGCCCAATGCTCGGCGCAGTTTTTTCTCAAGGATGAGGAGATTACGCCGCGGAAGCCGTTCTAGCGCGACCGTCGTGAATTATTGGCTTGTAGACAGCTGAATGACTTCCCGCACTCGTTTCATAAGAGTATCCAGATTTTTCGCTTGGGTGTGGCAACCTCGCAGGGCGGGCACGGTAGCGACGTAGTTGTCCTCTTCATCGCGTTCGATAACGACCGTAAATTTTCGCTGAGCTTTCACGTGCTGATTTTAGCACGGTGAAGAACGATCTACGTCGTAGGGACGTGGCTTGCCGCGTCTCTGGCTGCCGAGCTGCGCTCGGCTTGGGCAGCCGGGGGCGGCTGTCGCTACGCGACATTGGACGGGCGAGGACGCCCGTCCCCACACAAGCACCTACGTTTTCCGAAGCGAAAACTTTACTGGAACCTGTTCGACTATCTCGATATCAAAGCCTTCCAGCGCAGCTACCCTTCGCGGGTGATTGGTCAGGAGTCGAATGCGCTTCAGATTCAGATCAAAAAGGATCTGAGCTCCCAGGCCGATCTCGCGATGAATCTTCCGTTCGCTTTCGGGTAGGGATGGCAGACGGCGTTCCCTATGAAACGTTAGGAACGACTGGTCCCCGATTTTTTCCGCCGTGAAACCTTTGGATGTCTGGTGCAGGTAGATCAATGCGCCGCGGTCCTCCGCGGCGATCGTCTGCAGCGAAGCCTCGAGCGTCTGATGGCAGTCGCACCCGGTGGCGCCAAACACGTCGCCCAGCAGGCAGTGCGCGTGCATGCGAACCAGGACCGGCTCGGACGAAGCGCTGATGTCGCCGCGGCCGATGTTTCCGCGAATCAGGGCCATATGGGATTCTCCACCGTGCACTTCGCTCTCGTAGGCGATCAGGCGGAATTCCCCGTGCTTGGTCTCGACCATCGCCTCGCCCACACGATGCACGTAGCGCTCATGCTGCATCCGGTAGCGGATCAACTCCGCAACCGTGAGCATTTTCATTTCATGCGTGCGGCAGAACTCAATCAGGTCCGGCACGCGGGCCATCGTGCCGTCATCTTTCATGATTTCGCAGATGATCCCCGCCGGGACCATGCCGGCCAGCCGAGCCAGATCCACGGAAGCTTCGGTCTGCCCGGCGCGCACCAGCACTCCACCCTTGCGCGCGCGCAGCGGAAACACGTGCCCCGGCCGGGCCAGATCCGATGGCCGCGTAGCCGGATCGATTGCCGTCTTGATGGTATGCGAGCGATCGTAAGCCGAGATTCCCGTGGTCACGCCATCGCGAGCGTCAATCGCCTCGCAAAAAGCAGTCCCGTACTGCGATGTGTTCTCGCTGGTCATGGGACCGATGCGCAAGTGCTCGAGCCGTTCTTCGGTCATGGCCAGGCAGACCAGCCCGCGTCCGTGTTTGGCCATGAAGTTAATCGCTTCGGGTGTAACCTTTTCCGCGGCGAGCGTGAGATCGCCTTCGTTCTCGCGATCCTCGTCGTCGATGACGACGATCATTCGCCCCGCGCGGATTTCTTCGACCGCGGTGGGGACGTCGGTAAAGGGTGAGTTAGGAGTCATGGAAAAGTATTCCCCGCGCGGCAATCCAACCTCAGCGGCTGAAGCCGACGTCGAAAACAAGTCGGTTGCCGCAGCGCTGAAGCGCTGCGCCACCCAAAATCAGGGGCTAAAGCCCCTTATTCCTAAGCTCGAAACGGCGCGGCTGAAGTCGCGCCCCTTCAAAACAAAGGCAAAAGCAAAGCCAAAACAAAGTCAAAACCCTAATTCTACGCAGCGTTCAAAAGTTCTACGCAGCGCTCAAATCGCGCCGCTTCGTCGGCGCGAGTTCGTTCTCCTCACCCACAAACAGGTTCTTCAGAACCCGCGTCATAGCCCGAACTATCCATCGCATCGCGACCACGATCGCGGCCAGAAAAGCGGCAACGATCAGGGCAGCCGCAATCGGGTGCCGGGTAGCAAGCCACGTCAGGAATACTGCGAGCGTGTCTTCTCCCGCGCTGAGCGCGAAATTCGAAACCGGCTCGGGAGACGGTGTCACGGCTACCCGCGCAGCCGTCTTGCCTCCGTGCGCCGCCAAGGCGATCGCCCCGCCCGCCAGCGCCGCCAGCAACTGCTTTTCTGGCGAAAGCTGAGACGTCGCGCCATAGGCGATCAAGGCCGCCACCGGAATTCGAACAAATGTGTGCAGGGCATTCCAGAACAAATCGAAAGCCGGGATTTTGTCAGCGAACAGCTCAATCGCAAAAAGCACGCCGGAGGCCGCAATTACCCACCAACTGGAAAGCAGATGCAGCCCGGAAGGCAAGTCGAGCAGGCCGGCGTGGGTCAGAAGTCCGAGTGTGGCCACCGTGGCATACACGTTGAGACCGGCCGCGAAGCTTACCGCCACGATCAGACCGACGAGTTCGGAGCCGCCAAACTTCATGCCTGCCAGCATATACGGACTCGGCCTCCTCTATGAAGCGCAAAAACAGGAAAGGGTCGCCTGCGGCGACCCTCCCAGTAAACCTCTCTCAGTAAAATCTGGTTCCCTGCGGTTACAGGGTGGATTCGATTTCAAAGCCCCAAGCTTCCAGCAATGGCTCGGGGATGTACTTGGAATTCTTGTTCCGGCGCGCCCATTCCCGCAACCGTGTGGAACGCAAATACTGGTCGGGGGAGAGCTTATACTCGTGCACAACCTGCTCGAATTCGGTGATTGTGGGAGTAACCGGTCCGATAGGCTCAGGCTTGCCCCAGTTGGGGTTTCCGCGTCGCTTAGCCATGAAAAATATGCCCTCTTTGTGCGTGGAATAAAGACTTCTTCTTTTAAGCCTCTACCTTTTTTGATTCCAAGAAGTGCCTAGGGGATTCACCCGCAAAAAGGAAACGCAGAACCACAAATTCTAGCCCCTCGGCCACTATGGAAGCTATTGATAATAATAGGTTTTTCTATCTTAGTCAATAGAAAAGTTGAGTCCATTACGCCCTGTGGCATATCCCCTTTGTGCACAGCCATTTACAGTTGGCACAGTGGGACAGATCCCAGGTCTGCAGGCTATGAATAAACGGATGAGCCGTACCACTGAATCGCTAATCTCCCAGCCGATAAAGGCTCGCAGGGGCATCGTCCGGGAAGGGTCGCCCGGAGCAAGAGTGACCAGCGTAACCGGAAGACCAGGCGTGGCGTTGACCATAGAATCTCATACACTTAGAGTGCAAACGGGGGCTATTTCGGTCCCCCCAATTTAGAGAGTGGGGGATCCCCCACATTCACCATCATCCGCCTCGGCAAAGCCGGGACGGCGCACAAAAACTGGTCTGAATCGGTGATTCAAAGCATGAAGTTGAAGTCTCTACTACTGAGTTCCGACGAAAAGACAGTGCGCATCCTGCGGCGGGTCCTCAGTGACCTGGAAATTGACGTCGAGCATTGCCGCGCCGCGGACGATGCCATCCGCCAGATTACCCGTCAGCGTTTCGAAGCCATCATCGTAGATGGGACGAATGCGGAGGAAGCCAGCAACGTGTTCCGGGGAGCTAAAGCGGCTCCCGTCAACAAGCGAGCCCTTGGGATCGTGCTGGTGGAATCTCCCGTTGGGCTCAAGGGCGGTTTCGAAATGGGGGCCCATTTCGTCCTCCATAAACCCCTAGCGGTCGAGCGCGCCAAAGCCAGCTTTCGTGCGGTTCGGGCCCTAATGAAGCGGGAACGGCGGCTGCAGATGCGGGTCGCAGTGCAAATTCCAGTCGAGTGTTATGGGTCGGGCCGGTACAAAGCCAAGACCCTCGACCTCTGCGAAGGCGGCATGGCGATCCAGTTTACCGGCCGCGTCGCGAAAGAAAGCCCGCTCCGCTTCTCACTCGATTTGCCGGGCATGGACGGGAAGCTCGAACTCCATGGAGAACTGGCGTGGGAAGGCAACGGCGATCATGCCGGTGTCCGCTTCAAGGACGCCACCGACGAGGACCGCAGCATTCTTCGCCAGTGGCTCAACAGCCAGCTTCCCGAGCCCGAGCAGGACGACCCACCCGTAAATTGCCGTCTCACCGACCTCAGCCTCGGCGGCGGCTATCTCACGACAAACTCACCCTTCCCGAGGGGCACGCGCGTCATCCTTTCGATCAAGACCTCCGACCTCGAAGTCCGCGCCGGAGGCGTCGTACTGGTCGCGCATCCGGAATTCGGGATGGGAGTGGAGTTTCTCCAGACCACGACCGATCAACGTGACCAGGTTCTCCGCATGATCACGACTCTGCGCGCCCAACGAGATAAATCTCCCGAGCTTCAGGTCGAACCCGACGGACTGGAAACGTCATTGCCTGACGATGGCGTGGAAATGTTCCAGTCTTCCGTAACCGAAGTCCCCGGAAATGAAGACGCACTCGTCGATCTGTTCCGGCACAAATTTCAGGTGCCGGTCGAAACCTTCCTGCAGGAGATGCGCGAACAGCGCCAGGCTGTCGAGTCGCACTCCGCTAAGGCGTCGTCTTAGATTTCGTCCTGCTCCTTCCGCTTCGCGATCACCCCGAAATCCTTCTACGCGCAGGCTTGCTGACCTCTTCTGCATTCCTTTAACACTTCTCTCCTACACTTCGGGAATAAACTCGCTCACCGTTCCGCGCTGCAGCAAATACGCTCCCGGACCCTGCTGTCCTCGAATCGAGCGGCAGAACTCGGCCACCATGAATCCCGCTTTCACAGCCTCGCGGAAAGCCCAGCGCGTCGCGTCGCGCCACTCTCGCGCCAATCCCATGTCGGTGCGCTCTACCTCCAGAATGTCGCCCGGGATTTCAATGCTCACGCGCTGCCGCGCCAGTGATTCCGCCAGATCGGCCCGTCCCGGTTTCCCGCTGGGATCGAAGCGTACCAGCGGAGCCAGCAGCCTCATGGCATCGAGCGTTTCCACTCGCGCGTCTTTACCAGCCAGCTGACCAGCCAGCCGACCCGCCAGCCGATCCTGCACCCGCCGCGAATTCAGCATCCACCGCACCCACAGCCGGTCCGTTCCGTTCCGATGCAACATACTGGAAGTTTCCGGCCCGTAAAAGTCCACCTTATAAGTATCGGAAACCACGCCCAGCTTGGAAAAGTTGAAGTGCGCGTTTCGACTTTGCAGCGGATCGTAGGTCCACGTCATCTCATGAACGCCCATGGCCATGGCCCGCTCACGCTGCGCCTGCTTCAGTCGCGAGCCAATATCCAGATGCCGATATGCCTCGAGCACCGCCAGCATGTGCGAGTGAATCGTCGTCAGCCCGTTCTCGCGGCCGAGAAATCCGAACGCGAACCCGACTAACTTCTGCTTGTCGAAGGCCCCGACGAAAATATTGCCCACCGCCTTGCAGGCTATGGCCAGCGTCAGGGGCAAGGTATCCTCGTCCGCCATCCCCCAGACTTCCTTCTCCACCGCTTTCAACTGGCTGAGATCGTCGATGCTTTTGAGGTCGCGAATTACAATGTGCTGCGCGGCGGCGCGGGACATCATGGCTGGCCCTTCGTGCGCTTCACGTTCTGTCCCCCGGGGCATGGTAATCTCCGCAGAAATCTGGCGCTCAAGAACACAACCGTGTACAGCACCGGTTGCATCCTTGTCAACATGAATCAAAGTTCGGTAGTGGCCGAAAACATTTCGGCCACTACCCAAAGTTCGGGTAGTGTCCCAAATTCATCAACCACCAAGGACACGAAGGAACACGAAGATTTGAACCCCTAAGATTTCCTTCGTGTCCTTGGTGGTTATCGCTTTGCTTTGCCTGCCATAGCATCCCGTGCCGCCCATTCCACGCATCTTACCCAACATGCTACCCTCGAACCGGAGACGAGCGCTGCCGTGAGACCGATTACCAAGCTTCTGTATTTGACCGCGCTGATCGTGCTGGGAAACTCCCTGTTGCTCGCCGCCGATCGCGGCGCCCTGGTCCGCGACGCCGTCATCTACTTGTCTCCCGACACAACTTCCAACAAGCTCGGCCAGGCCGAACGCGGACGGGAACTGATTCTGCTCGACAAGAGCCGCAACTGGCTGCACGTCGAAGCCCTGCTCGGCTCTGCGAAGACTCCCGACCCCGCCTTCGTTTTGGAGGAAGAGGACGAAGGCAAGACCATCAGCGGATGGGTCCTCGATACCGGCGTCGTGTGGGCGTCCACTCCCAACGGCGACCGCATCCTGTTCGGCGCCGCCGTCGATTCTGAAGAGGAGGCCAGCCGCCGCCACGGACGCCGCGGAGCCGCCCAAGACGCCTTGCGCCTCTATCACCGCGTCTACGATATCTTCCCGACCGCTCCGCTTGCCGGCGAAGCCCTCTACCGCGCCGCCGACATTAAATGGCAGATGGACAAATCGGACACGCAGTCCCGCCCCTCCGCGCGCGAAAAAGAATCCTACCTTCGCGAAGGCATCGACGAGCAGTTGATGAGGCAGGTGATGAAAAAGTTCCCGGACTCAAAGTGGGCCCAACTCGCCGCCTTCCACCTGCTCGACAACAAGCTCTGCGGAGACTGGCAGGGCTCTTCCAAGTGCCCCGACAAGGAAGCCGACCTCTACGAAAAATACGTAAAGGAACATCCGCAATCTCCCGCCGCTCCCGAAGCGCTGTACAACGCCGCTTCTCGCCGAGCCGCCCTGATCGAGATTTATAAGACGCAAGAACAACCAAAGAAGTCCGACCAATCGAAGAACCTGGCAATCTCGCTTGCCCAGCAGTTAATCTCCCAGTATCCGCAAAGCGACTGGTCGTCCCGCGGACAAACACTGCTCTTCCTCTTGCAACAAGGAGTCCCCACCTACGGAAACGCGCTGCAGTAGGGCCGAAGCCCCTTGGCGCGGCGTCTCATTTTGCGACGCTTTCTACAACTAAAGTTGCAGAAAAAATTTGCATCTTTTGGGGGATTGACCACGCGGCAACTCGGAGTTATATTACGTCCGATTCTCAGGCAGGTTCTGCTGAAATGCTCGCGTTATGGGGGCAAAGCGGTCATGCCTGATTCCCCGAACTGGACCCCGAAAGCGGTACGACACGCGTTGTAGCAGACGTGCAATTGAAAGCTTTCTTCCCCCGGATACCTGCGCGAGAGCTTTTTTCGCGAGCCAAAATTTTTCGCAAGAACCGCGAACCAAGATTTTTCGCAAGAACGAAGTGTTGCAAGTGAACACCAAGTGAACACCAAGTAAACACAAAAGACGCGGGGACTGGGTTCGCCCTGTTCCCGTGGCAAGAATCAGCCCTGGCCCCGGACTACCGAGTAACGACTGCCGAGTAACGACGGTAGTCCTGGATGGCTGAGTAAGAAGTAAGGAGCACCACTCGTGGAACGCACGACCCCGTTCGCGCGCATCTTTGTCTTTGTGTTTCCGGCCGTGTCTGCGATGCGTCTGCCCATAACGCCTTGGACAGACGCATCGTCGCCGGGATCATCCCCAGCCGACGTCGTGGGACTTAAGATCAGCCCTTCCCATTTGAGCCCCCGCCATAGCCAATCCAGCCTTTTAGCGCACGCTCGCACTTTTCTGGATCGTGCAACGCCCAATCACAAGTTTGCCGGCAGAGTGGCTTCAAAAGCTGAAAGTCACTCACAGGCAACAACCAGCCCAAACCCAGTTCCTTCTGAGGAGGAGAAAATTTATGAGTTGTCGAACATGTTGTAGAAACGTTTCTTTAGTTCTCGCGCTGCTCGCGCTGGCCGTTCTGGCCACGCCGGCATTCGCAGGCAATTGCATAGGCGATGTAAGCAGGGCCAACAGCTGCTCGGCCGGTGACGTGCGCATCGCGGCTGTGGATTCCACAACCGTCAACGTATTCCAGGGCGGTATCCCGCATACGAACCAATGCATCGAACATGGCACGTTCAGTTTTACCGCCGACTTCGAGGTCAAGACGACCTCGAATAGCGCGCGGTCAAACATCGGGATCTTCTTTGGCACAGGGCAGGCAAGCGCTTTCAGTGGTACCTGCACGGATCGCATCCTTTCCCCGCGGTACCCGTGCGCCTACATCCCCGATCCCAACCACCCCGGCCAGTTCATTTCTACCTCTACGTGCGGGGACGACAATTACTATGAAGCGGATGGATCAATTAACGGCGAGACAGCGGGGGGTTGCACCACAAGCGGCGGCGTAACCACTTGCACAGCAGCTGGCTGCGGCGATACCAGCAGCACCGACAACTTCACCAACGCATTCGGGCCTGGGACCCAAAGGGCAACGCTTGAGGTCGACAACGTCACCTGTCCTGCGGCCGGCTCGACGTGCCCGGCGGCCTCCGGGTTGACCGGCTCGTGCTTGGTGTTGCCGGTTTGCTCAAGCTGGTATCAACCAGCCAATGGTATGCCTTCCTGCGAATCGCCGGGGGGGACGACCTCGAACTCGGCCCCGGCGAGCCTTTACCCGTGGGTAGCAGCGGCGATACCTGGCACCCCGTCCAAGTGCACTTGCGGAGTCCTCTACGTCCCCGTCATACCTGTGACGGTAACGCCCACGGTGGCAAAGAGCTGCACTACCACCCTCAGCACCGGACTAAACACCTCCTGCGATGCGGGTCCAGAGGGCAGCACGGTAACCTACACTGTTGCCATAACCAGTACTGCAACCCTCGCCAACAACAACACCGTTGTTGACCAGATCTGTGACACTGCGTATGGCACAATCTACGATGACAATTTGCTAAAAGCCGACGGCGTGACCCGCGTGTTCGCGGTGTGCGCTGCGGGAACTGTCGGCAGCAGTACCGGCACAAACTGCCCGCCGGACGGGACCACCGGGATCGCACCTGGTGCCACCGCCTCTTGCACTTTCACAGCAACCCAAGGCGAGATTGCGATTGTCAAAGATATAGTGAGTGCATCGGGCCACTCATCTCTCGACACCAGCTCAACCTTCACCAACACCCAGTCTCACCAAGTCACGGTTACGTCTTCCGACGCGCCTACCACAGCCAAAACAGGCTTGGCTTATGCCGGCCCGCAGGCTGCTTGCGTTACCGAAAGATACACCGTAACCGTTCAAAACACGGGCGCAGCGGATGAGAGTGTAACGTTGAACTCGACCACAACAGGTGGCATTATCACGCTCGCCCTCAACGACGGCCGCTACGCAGACCTGTCGTCGACCCATGGCTCTGCCAGTGCGGATGCGTCCGTCGTGGGAACGACCTGCGGCGTGGCGTCAGGCAGCCCGGGTCTCGGTACGATGGGGAGCCTCCAACCTGGAGCCGTTACCGCCTCTTACATCCCTGCGGATTGTGTCGGCGGCGGCGCCAACTTCACATTGGCGAATTGCAATGGCGGCGCCTACCCGGCGACTTTAGTCGCGGGTACAGCTCCGACCCCACCCCCAACCACCAATGGCGGGATCTACCAGTGCCAGTTCGACGGAGTAATCTGCGGTGCGGCTACCGCGGTCGGTACGTGCTCAGCCGGCCTGCAGAAGACCGATACGACCGGGGTGAACGCGAACCTCACGCTAGACAATGGCGAAACTGTCGGCGTGGGGAACACGTTCACTGAGACGAGCAGCCCATTCACCACCACTATCTGCCTGGTGCAGCAGTAGACCATTGCGTGAGCCGGAGTCGCCCGCTTAGCGGGCGGCTCCCAAGCTCCATAACCGAGGTTGCTCGATCTCAAGGGCCGGCCGAACCTGGCCGGCCCGTTTTCTTTTCCGAATTGTATTTCGCGCACAGCTTGCGCCACGCCGCGAATTCTGGTAGCTACCCATCACTATGTCATCTCGAACTCGCACGCTGAAAGCGGGCAAGAGAGAGACCTTACGATCCGCGTGGATCACCGTCGGCGTAATCAGGATGGCAACATGCTGCATGCGCTTGGACGCGGCGTAGCCACGCTTCATCGTCAGCTCAAGCCGACGTGAGGGATTCGTGTCAGGATATGGCTTCAGCCGTATCGAAAGAGTTCAAACAACAATCGGCTCTACATGCTGCGGAAAAACTCTATGTTGCATTTGATTTTGGGTGGCGCAGCGCTTCAGCGCTGCGGTAACTGCTTTGTTTTGAGTCCGGCTTTAGCCGCTGAGGTAACACTATCTGGCCAGGAATGAGTTTTTCCGCAGCCTCTTCAGCCGTATCGAAAAGTTTCAAAATTCGACGATGACCGGCTTCAGCCGCCGGCGCAGGGCCAGAGGCCCTGCGCCACCCTGGCTGCTATTGCACAGTAAAGCTAGTGCTCGCGCCCACCGTGGAGCTTGCCCCCGTTACAGTTGTGGCCAACTGTACCTGATAAGTTCCGGCGGTCGCGTGCTTTGACAGGTTGTAGTTCAGCAAAGCCAACCCGTTGCTGCCGGTTGTCCCCTTCAGAGTAGTTGTTCTTCCGTTCGGGGCGGTCACCGTCACAGTCACGCTCGCGCCCGCGTCAGGCGATGTGCCATATAGCATTGTGACTATCACACCCACCGTCTGGCCCGGCATGTAGCTGGACTGATTTGTAGTCAAGCTGATACTCAGTGGCGCAGTGTTGATCACGTAGGTCGCTGCTGCCGATCCGCTATAGGAGCTTGCTGAAGCGTTGGTCGCGCTCACACCTAGGTTGTAAGAGCCATCGGGAGTTCCCACAGGCGAAGTCGCGGTCAGCGTCGCAGAGCCGCTTTTGCCCGGAGAGAGCGACAGCGTCGTAGCGCTCCACACGCCAGCCCAGCCGGACGGCAACGCACCACCTAAATTGAAAGTCGCAAGCGCACACGACGCGCTGTCCTTGTCGGTTACGGTGGCGGTGAAATTCACCGCGGTCCCGGAGGTCACAGACTGGCTCTGAGAGGGCGAAACGCTGACAGTGGGGTTCGCCGCAGTGCAAACCGGTCCGTTATTCATCGTGATTTGCACCGTTGCGCCGGTGCTGCTCACTGCCGTCGGCGCAATGGTCAGGCCGGCTGTCGAATCCTGGAAGGTCTGGCCTACGACGAGTGAAGGGTCGTAATAGCCGCTCGAAGGAGTCGCAGGTGTCATGTCGATCAGCTCGCTGCTATTGCCATCGCCATCGGTGCCGATGTGGAAGAGTACACCGGTGGTTTCGTTCTGGGTGTAGCATTGCGAGCACGTACCGTTAGTGAGGAAGGCGTCGAAGCCAATCGCCTGACGAGACTCCAGGTAATACCACGTCTTGGCGCCAGTGGTGGGATCGGTGGACTTTAAGATCTTCAGTGCGTTCGGTCCGGAGCTGCCGAGTTCGTAGGGATTGATCGTATAAGTGCCACTGGCGGTCACGGTCTGAATTGGCGGTGAGGCCCCGTAGCCGAGCCAGCCCAGGCGTTCCTTTTGGAACGAATTGTAGTCGGGGGATTCGGATTGCGGGGTACCCATCGTGTCCAGGAGGTCACCGTACTCGACGATAGTACCGCTAGAACAAATAGTGGCAGTCGCGCCGCAATCAAGCGAATGGGAATGCCAAAGGCCGAAGGCGTGGCCCAGTTCATGGTGGATAACATAGGGATTTAGGGTGCCGTTGATCCAGCTCTGTGAAGGATTCCCGCCGACCTGCGACGCGCCCGAAAACCCACAGGCATTGTCCACCGGGTAAAAAAACACGTAACGCGTATAATTGGATAAGTTCACGCCTGCAGCAACGGCGGCGTTTTGCGCGTCTGTAGCAATCTGACCGATGTTACAGGTGGTGACGCTATCCGGGATCGTGTACCAGCCAACCACGTTTCCCGTAAGCGAAGTCTGCCCATAAGAGTTTTCCGTGATGAAGTTGTTGGCCGTGGTGAAGAACGCGTTCTGCACATCGGTCGCGGCATAGGGTTGCACCGCGTCATCTTGAAAATTGACGAGAATGACTAGGGTGGATTGAGATCCGAAGGTATAGGGCACGGGAATTGACGGCGGAGGCGGCGTGTTGCCGTTCGCAGCCGTCGTTTTCGTAAGATTCGTGCTGCCCGAATACAGGGTCAAGCTGCCGCCCGATAGCAGGCCATTGGCGCGGACGTGGTCTCCGGTCAGAAGATGTGTCGGCGGGTGCTTGACGAAACGGAGCGGCACCCGAGTGCCGTCGGCCTGCTTCAACGTGTACACAAATTGGCCGTGGCCATCCGGGAAATCCTGATGGACGATTTCGAGTTCGCCTTCGAGTTGGACCCGTTGGCCCCCAGCCTGCCACTGGGCTGCGGCGGCGGAGTCAATGGTGTTTGTATCGGGGGTGTGCGCGAGAACGAATGTGCTGCTGAGGAGCACCACAACCGCAAGAAACGTGCTGCAAAATACACTGGAATAGATCCGGGGGAAGATCCGTTTTTCCATGAGACCACCTTTCGTCGCAATGATGTCAGCTTGGGCGAGGGGCGGCGAGATGACGGAAGTGCATTGGGCAAATAGGAAGTACCTCTCGGAAGTTCATGGCCTTACGGTGCCGCTTCCAAGCGAACGAGGGTGTGAGAGGTTCGAGAAAATGTGTGAGAGGTTCGAGAAAACCAGATTTGAAAAGACTAGAAATACGAAGAGGGAGGTCGCACGTCAGAGTGCCCGTTAAACGAGACGCGACGGACAGCCGGCGTTCAATCGTTCAATCAGCGGGCCATTTTGGGAAAGTTGCGTGTAGGAGCCCGTGGTGAAAGTCGGGTCCGGAGCGGTGCACGAGCGACACCTTTCATGAATTGTCATCCCGAGCGAAGCGAGGGATCTGCAGTTCGCCGCAAAATGCAGATCCCTCGCTTCGCTCGGGATGACAGAGTCTGGCGAATTTTGATGAAGAGTAGGGGTCTCGCTTTCGCCACGGGCTGGTAGGGGCGGGCTCCCCTTCGGCTTGGCTCAGGGCGGGCTCCCGCCCGCCCCCTTCATCTTCCTGAGGAATTACGCCGTTCTACTTCTAACGTTCAACGCGGGAGATGCTTACGCTCGCGGTCGGGTGGCTACCTTTCCTGGCCAGCTCGTCATCAATAACACGCGTAAACGCGTCCGGGGGCTGGGCGCCGGAGACCGCAATTCCGTTGATGAAGAATCCCGGTGTTCCGTTAACCCCGGCCTTCCTGCCCTCCTGCTCGTCCTTTTCGATGTCCGCCTTGTACTTCTCACTGCTCAGGCAGGAGCCGAACTGCTTGTCATCGAGCTTCAAATCGCGCGCGTATCCGATCAGGTCATCCTTCTCCAGCTTCGATGCCTTGAACAGCTGATCGTGGTACTCCCAGAACTTTCCCTGCTCCAGGGCGCAGCGCGAGGCCTCAGCCGAAATCATGGCCTGGGAATGAATCGCCGTGAGCGGGAAGTCGCGGTAGGAGAGGCTCACCTTGTCTCCGTATTTCGCCAGCACTTGTGTGACCGTGGGTTCCACCTGATGGCAGTAGGGACACTGGTAGTCCGAGAACTCAACGATCATCACCGGCGCTTTGGCATTGCCCCGCATGCGGGCGGGATCGTAAGCCACTTCTACTCTAGGAGCCGACAGCAGGACCACTACCTTCGAGTCGGCCCGCAGGCTCTTCAAATAATCCTGGCGCACCTGCTGGCTTTTCGTCTGCTTCAAGGATTCTTTCAGCTGAGTTATCACGTCGGCGAGCGGGCTTTTGACCTTCAGCCCATAGTAGTACCCCTCGATCTCGGCGTCGCTCGGATCCGGAATTTTGGAGTTCACTTCCTGATCGAGCAGCTTTTCCGTGGTGAGCCCTTTCTTTTTGGCGGCAGCCTCAAGCAGCTTCTGTTCAATCAGGCTATCCAAGGCTTTCCTCTTGATTTCGTATTCCTGATTGCGCAGCGGCTGGAGTTGCCCCTGAACAGACGGAGCCAGATCCTCGTCATAGATGGCTTGGCCCTCTACTGTGGCAACGGGTTGTTTGGGTTTGGGCGTCTCCGCATTCTGGGCCACAGATGTCGTGGCAAAGAAGGCGGACATAGACAATAGGAGTGCAAACCTGAAGTGGCTCATAGGTAAGGAGAAGTATACCTGAATAAGTGAAAGGTGTCCCACAGGAAAAAGTGCGCAGCAGACGACGGCGATTCTGGGCGAGTTGTCGGCTCCTCGGAAATTATCGAACCCCATTTGCAGGAAGGTGAGTTTGGCAAGCTGTTCTGGCGTCCACCAATCGCCACCAACTCCCGCCTCGCCACGGTAGGAGATAACCTCCCTCCGCGCGGCTTCCTGCTATCCTAGAAACCTTCGTGCTCCGGGGGATCTCATGAAAATCAAGTCATCGACTTTACTGCTCACGCTGCTATTCGCGATTTCCGCCGCGGCCCAGACCACTCCTCATTTCGACGGCCAGACTTGGTGGAATCACATCAAAGTTCTCGCCGACGACAAACTTGAAGGCCGCGATACCGGCAGCCGTGGCGAGCGCGCCGCGCAAGCCTACGCCGTCGAGCAACTCAAGAGCGCGGCCGCAGAACCCGCGGGCGTAAACGGCTTCTACCAGCCCGTCAAGTTCGTCTCCCGCCAGATCGTCGAAAAGGATTGCAGCCTCACCCTCATCCGCAAGGACAAGGAGAAAGACAAACGCGAACCGCTCACGCTCGGTGAGGATGCCATCATCGGCACACGCGTCATGCCCGCGCCCGAGGTCGAAGCGCCGCTGGTTTTCGTCGGCTATGGCCTCAAGGTCCCCGAGAAAAATTATGACGACTTCGCGGGCATCGACATCCGGGGCAAGATCATCGTGATCTTTTCCGGATCACCCTCCGAGATTCCGGGTGCACTCGCTTCGCATTACCAGACTGCGGCCGAGCGCTGGAAAGTGCTGCGCGCCGCAGGCGCCGTCGGCATCGTTTCGTTGATCAACCCCGCCTCCATGGACATCCCATGGTCCCGCATCGCTCTCAACCGCGCTCATCCCTCTATGGATCTCGGCTATCCCGAGTTCAACGAAACCGAAGGCGCAAAGCTCGCCGTCACCGGCAATCCAGCCAGCGCGGAGAAATTCTTTGCCGGCTCCGGCCACACTTTCCAGGAAATCGCCGCTCTCGGTAAAGATCGCAAGCCGCTGCCGCATTTTCCGCTCGCCGTTTCGCTCGAAGCGAAAACGAAAGTGGAAGTCACCAACATAGAGTCGGCCAACCTGGTTGCCAAACTCCCCGGCAGCGACCCCGCTCTGAAAGATGAATACGTTGTGCTCTCCGCCCACCTTGATCACATCGGGATCGGAGAACCCATCAACGGCGACCGCATTTACAACGGAGCCATGGACAACGGCTCCGGCAGCGCCCTGCTCCTCGACATGGCCGCCAGCTTCAAGAAAAATCCGGAGAAGTTACGGCGTTCGATCCTCCTGGTCTTAGTCACCGGAGAAGAAAAGGGTCTGCTCGGATCCAAATATTTCGCAGCGCATCCCACGGTCGCGGCAACATCGATTGTCGCCGACGTCAACGTCGACATGTTTCTGCCCATCGTGCCCCTGAAGCTGCTTACCGTGCTCGGACTCGCCGACTCCGATCTGGGTGATCGCGCGAGAGATATCGCGCAATCGCAGGGCGTAAGAGTGCAGCCCGACCCTGAACCGCTGCGCAATCTCTTCGTTCGCAGCGATCAGTACAACTTTATCCGCCACGGCGTGCCCTCGGTGATCATGAGCGTCGCTCCCGAGCCCGGCTCGCCCGAAGTGAAGATTTTCAAAGACTGGCTGACCCAGCGCTATCACGCGCCCTCCGACGACGTGGACCAGCCGGTGGACCTCGCCGCCGCCGCGAAATACGAAGAGATCGTCAGAGCCTTGCTGATCAACGTCGCCAATGACGGCCCGCGCCCGCAGTGGAAGCCAGACAGCTTCTTTCGGCGGTACGCGGAATCGGTGAGGACTGGACAATAAAATTCCCGTAGAGACGGGGCTTGCCCCGTCTCCGTGTGAGAAGCGGCAAGCCGCGTCTCTACATTATTATTTCGGAGAGAAAACTTGAACGACTATCTCTTATCCATATTGCTCGGAATTGTCGAAGGCCTCACTGAGTTCCTGCCGGTCAGCTCGACCGCGCATCTCCGCATTTCCGAAGCCCTGCTGCACGTGCCGCTGGCGAGCGGCTACTGGAAGATGTATTCCATCGTCATCCAGTTGGGTGCAATCCTGACGCTCCCCGTCTATTTCCGCCAACACATCGCCAAACTAGTCTCAACATTTCCCGAAGGCGAGAAGCGAGACTGCGACTACCTGACGCATCCGCTGAGCCTGGTCATGATCGCGTTCGTCGTGACCGCGATCCCGTCTTTTCTGCTGACCAAAGTGATCGGCAAGAATCTCGAGAGTCTCTACGTAATAGGGGCGTCGCTGCTGATCGGCGGCATCGTGATGTGGATCATCGACGCCATGAAAGCGCCCTGGGAAAAGGCCGGACCGGGAGCGCCTGGTTCCCCTATTCACACCTGGAAAATGGACGACATCCACCTCGGCCAAGCCCTCTGGATCGGGGCCTGCCAGATCCTCTCCGCAGTTTTCCCCGGAACCTCGCGCTCCATGTCCACGATTGCCGCCGGACAGCTGATGGGAATGTCCCGCGGCGCCGCGCTCGAGTTCTCCTTTTTCCTCTCCATACCAACCATGGCGGTGGCCACGCTTTACACGCTCTTCAAGTCGCTTTCCGGCAAGGATGAAAATCCCATCGGAGTCGCCGAAATCACATCTCACCAATGGGTCGTCCTCGCCATCGGCTTCGTCGTCTCCTTCATCGTCGCCTACGGAGCCGTCGCCTGGTTCATGGCCTGGGTCCGCAAGCGCGGTTTCGCACCCTTCGCCCTTTATCGGATCGTGATCGGAATTGCGGTGCTGGCCTGGGCCGCGGGAGCGCTGGGACGCTAATCTCCGGTACTGTCCTAAATAAAATAACCGCGAAGGACACAAAGGAGCACGAAGGGAACCCTCACGGGATTCACACCTTTGTGTGACTGTCCTTTGTGGTTGATGAATTTAGGACACTACCGAATCTCCACCGACAATGACAACCACGAAACGGCGGGTTACAATTTCGCTCAAAGCGGCAATTTGCGTGGCTCGTAAGCGCGGGCGCGCTGTTCCTCATCGACAACGGTGCAAGATGGCGGACCGTTCGCGATTGGCGTAGGGCGGTAAAGGATGTAGCCTGGCCCACCCATCTTTTGTCTTGGGCGGGATTGATCTTTTTCCTAATCGGGATGGTTTCATTGTTCTGGCCCAGAAAAAAGGCGACGGAGAAGAAAGGAGCGGCTCAGCCTAAGCCGGATGGCTCGCTGAGGGCGTTGGCGGAAGAGGATGCCGACCACATTCTGGAAAGATTGCATCGAACTGGCCAGCGTGTAGAGTTTCATTTTGATGTTGGATCAAACCCGTACATAGATATCTTTATCGATATAGTTAACGCCTCTGTCTTTGAGGCAGTCACTTCCAGCAAAAAAATAGAGGGACGCGCTATGTACGGAGGAAAGCCGCTGGCCACGGCTCCGCTTCTGCCTGATTCTGTTTTTAGGGTGAAGCATGGAGAGGCGGGAACCATGGTGATTCGTCAATTCGTTTCTGAAGGCATTGCTGACTTAATGTGGGCCGAACGTTCCCGCAGGGTGCCGTTGGATTTTGGGACGGTATCTATTTCATTCACGATGTTGGCTACAGGGTTTGCGCCGAAGAGATTTAGTTGGTGTGGACCTGAGATCATCATGGACGAGGCTAAGCGGCTTTAGTGAGTCCCTTCGAAGCCCAAGGAGAATTTTATGGAGCGGATTCAAGCGCAATTCGTCGGCGTCGAACTCTACTTCGAAAATTTGGAGAGGGCAAGGAAGTTCTACATCGAAACCATGGGTCTTGAGGTTTCCGATGAGCAAGTCGGGCACCATGCTAAGTTCGATAGTGGTACAGGTTTTGTTTGCCTTGAGCGAAAGGGGGCTGAGGCGTACCCCTCGAAAGATAAGGCGGTTCTTTTCTTTCAGGTGCCTGATCTAAAGTCAGCTATAGCGGCCATCGGGCAGGATCGCCTAGTTCAGTCCGAACCCACATGGGGTGTCCTGCACGATCCCGAAGGTCACAACATACTACTTCTTCAGCGCCCGCACTGAGTGTGCCGGCTGTAATTCGTGGTTAATCACTTTGCATCGAGAATGATTCAGGATAGTGTTTGGCCATGGCAATGGGAACACGCAGACAGCGGCAGCGACAGGAGGAGCTTTGGTATCGCCGCGATCTGGCGGACGCTCCGGGGCATCCTTTTTATCGACGATTGAACGAAGTACTGGAGCAGGCAGGATTCGACGAGTTCTGCTAGCTAGGATCTTGAGGATGGTTTCTTCACAGCTTCAAAGCGCGCGAAGTGGGGCACCCTCGAAATTGCCCACTCCGGCGGGAGACGTGGGGCCGCCCGCCCTAATCGCGGAATGTATAATGCCGAGTGTCCAGATCCCGATTGAGCCGGAACAGGAGGTCTTGTGCGCTCAACAGCAGTATTCGTCGCCCTAATCATGTTGGCAGCGATTTCAGCAAGCGCCCAGTTGGACCAGAGCCGGGCGGTCAGTGCCCATTTCCAGTCCGCAGTCGAGCTGGAAAAGGAGGGCCGGGTTGATGGTGCCATTGCAGAGTATCGCGAAGCAATCAAGGAGACACCCTATCACGCCGATTCACATTACAACCTGGGCCGTTTGTTGGCTGCCAAGGGAGACCACCAGGGCGCACGCGCAGAATTTCTACAGGCGATTCAACTACGGCCTAACGATCCCGATTACCACAACAACCTGGGTCTTGAGCTGAAAAACGCAGGCGACCTTGAAGGTGCAGCGCGGCAGTACGGGGATGCTCTTAAGCTGGATCCCTCTCGACCTGAGGCCCACTTAAATCTCGGAAATCTTTTTTATCTGCAAAGGAAGCTGGATGCAGCCGAGAAGGAATACCGCGCGGCGTTGAAATTAAAGCCGGAAAATGCCGCGGCACACATGAGCCTGGGAAATGTTCTCGACGATGGTGGCCAGCTGGACGGGGCAATAGCCGAATATAAGGAAGCCATCGGACTGGAACCAGGCAATGCAAACGCTCACTATAACCTGGCCATCACCTTGGCCAAGAAGCACGACCCTGCAACGATTCCTGAGTTGCGCAGGGCGATGGAACTGGCACCGGCGTGGCCAGTGCCGCGCGTTCAACTGGTGAAGCTGCTCAAAAAGACTGATCCGAAAGAAGCAATAGATGCGTGTCATGCCCCAGAGCCTGCGGCGAGCGACCCAGATCTGCGGCAGCTTTGCGCGGAGATGGTTGGACGCCAAAATCCTGCGCAGCCGGCGAGCGCTACCGAATATCCTTCCAAGATCACGCTCGGCGGATTCTCAGGGCCAGCGAACGCCAGCTCTTCGCAGCGTCCTCTTTCGTCTTCGAGCGAGGAAGGAAACGGCGAGTCAGGGCCGACCAGCGCGTCTCTGTTCGCGAAGGGTAGCCGCTCTTTCCTGCAGAGGGATTATCGGGACGCGGCGACCTACTATCAGCGGGCCCTCGATTTGGAGAAGAAGAAGCCGATGCTATCGAACGAGCACTGGCACGTGCTGGTGGACAATCTAGCGATGGCTTACGGTATTCCGGGCGATCTCACACGTTCAAAGAAAATCTTGGAGTATGGGCTCGCCAAAGATCCAACCTATCCGAACTTTTATTACACTCTGGCTTGTGTGTACGCCGAAATGGGTGACCTCGATCACACGCTTTCCAGTCTGAAGGCTGCATTCGATTATAGGCAGAATCTCATCGCTGGCGAACAGATGCCCGATCCTCGAACGGATGATTCTTTTCAGCGATTCAAGAACAATGAACGCTTTCAGAAGCTCATTGCGTCGCTTCCCACCAACTAGTACTTCGACCAGCTAGATAGTAAACACCGCGTTTCTTCGGCGCGAAAAACTGTCGGCTTCGTCGTCTCCTTCATCGTCGCCTACGGAGCCGTCGCCTGGTTCATGGCCTGGGTCTGCAAACGCGGCTGCGCACCGTTTGCCCTATATCGGATCGTGATTGGAATTGCCGTGCTGGCCTGGGCAGCGGGAGCGCTGGGAAGGTAGCAACCACCAAGCACACTGAGGATCACGAAGGAGGATATGCCTGGCCATGATTTCCTTCGTGTACCTTGGAAGCTATCAAGCTGTCTCATAAGCGGCCACTCGGGGTAGTTGGCGCCGGTTTACATCAGTTAAGAGTGCCACCTCACAGATTCGTTCGCGTTTGAAGTACGAACAGGCTTATGATGCTGTCCGTGGCAAAGCGAATTCCGGTGTTGTTGGCAAATCACATGAAAGCAAAGCTTAAGAACTGGGTCCAGCGGGTCTCAGGGCGAACCGGAGTGCTGCGTTTGGCGAGCCAATTTACGCCAGCGGGAGCTGCCATCCTAATGTATCATTCCGTTCGGGATGAACCGGAGCGCTATGCCAACTCGATTGGCACGGGCATTGTTCATGCCACATCGGTGTTTGAGCGGCAGATGGAATTGGTCTCCAGGCGATTTAACCCTGTAACCATTGATGAGATTCGGCTGTTTCTGGATGAAGCGAAGCCGTTACCCCGGAGGGCGGTTGCCGTAACCTTTGACGACGGGTATGCGGACAATTCCGAGATCGCCGCGCCCATCCTGAGCCGCTTCGGCATTCCCGCATCCTTCTACTTGATGGTTAGTGTCATCGGCACCGAGAATCCTCCCTGGGTCTGCCGCCTACGCTACGCGTTCGGTACGACCCAGAAAAAAGAATGGCTCTCTCCAGCGAACGGACAGCCCTGGAACTTGACGACTGCCCAAGACCGAAATGCCGCCCTCCTTGCGGCCTTCAATTTTTGCGCGTCCTTGGCCGGAGACGCTCTCGAACAGACCGTCCAGACCATCGAGCGTGGTCTTCACATCGAAGCGTTGATCGGGGGAAGCGGGTTCATGATGGACTGGAACCAGGCTAGGGCCCTACAGCGGGCGGGCCACGTTGTCGGCTGTCACACGCTGACGCACCCAAATGTGGCGCATGTAGCTCAGGACGTCGCCCGCAAAGAGCTGCTGGTATCAAAGCGCAAGTTGGAAGAGGAGCTGAGTGCTCCCGTGCTGCACTTCAGCTATCCTCACCCAGCCTTGAATCCGCACTGGACTCCCGGAACGGTGGCCCTCACTAAGGAAGCAGGATACCAAACCGCTGTCACCACGACCGCCGGCCCGGTGCGCAGGGGGGATCATCCGCTTATGCTCACCCGCGTCCGGACGCCCCGCCCCGAACATGAGTTCGTGTGGAATCTGGAGCGCACCTTCCTCCGCCGTTGTGCGTGACCGCCGACAGGAAGCGGGATATAGCGGTGCAGAAGGCGACGTGCCACCCCATCTTTGCCCTCCGCCTTAACTATTTGATCGCACGAACGCACACCAGTTGACTGGAGGCAAGCCAGTTTAACAGGGAATTCCGAGCGAAGCGGTCACTGATGCGACAGAATGCCCCTTGGTTAAAGAACCGTTCAAGGCTGTACCACCCCCAACTGTGACAAGCCCAATCCTCTGTCTCCAGTTGCATGGAACGGAGCAGATTCAGCCACCGGGGACGATAGTATCGGCGATGGATTACGACCGGCAGCCTGTCACGGGGAGGCAACGGTTTCCCGCGTAGGCGGTATCGGAGGAAACGCACAAGTGGCCGCGCCAGAACTCTCATCTTCTGGTAGGTGGCGTCCATGTGAAAGAAGGGACAGATGATGCTGGGTGTGGTGATCACCGCTCGACCGCCCGGTTTGAGCACTCGCCACATCTCCCGCAAGGCTGGTTCATCCTTCTCCAGATACTCCATGACCCCAAGGCACATCACCGCATCGAAGGTATTGTCCGGAAAGGGAATCTGCTCGATGTCGCCCACCCGAAACCGATCCGGGCCGTAGTGCTCGCGTGCATACTCCACCATCGCGCCGGAGAGGTCCACACCCCAGGCCGCGTACCCACGCTGCATCAGCTCTCCCGCCAGTTGGCCAGCCCCACAGCCGATATCCAAGATATTCGACCCCGGTGAAACCCTTGCTTCGAGCATCTCCAGAGCAAACCGCCTGCGCGAGACAAGATTCTGGGCAGTCAGGGTTGCCGGCTTGGGATCGCTATAGAAGCCGGCCCAATCCTCGACAGTTTTCGTGAACAACTCATCCACCTGTCCCTTGGAACTCATCTCCCCCCACATTTGATCCAGCGCAGGCGACTGCGCCCAGTTTCGTCAACTAGCTGCGTAGCTAGCATGCTCAAACACCTCCAATAATCCCACGAATTCCTCCAAACTCCTAGTGTGATGCTGCGGTTGGTAACTGTCGTAACATCGCCCTCACCAGCAACCCTCAGTGGCTCGTTGATGAGATTGCTGATCAGTTCTGCTGTTCCTTGCGGTTTCGCTTTTAGTTGGTCCGCGCTCGCGAGGCATTGCATCCGCATCCTTTCCCGCCCGTACCCAACTCGCCACTCCGCCTCTTTTCCCGCATTGTAGGAACCGTCGCTTCTTGGCATAATTATCTGGCTCTGGCCTTGTTACGGCGCTGTGGGTGAGCTTCTGCCTCAGCGGTGCCGTCGCTGCCACATGACATTTTTCACGAAGATTTTTGCGCCAACCAGGAACCGGCGTCTGAACGAACTCGTCGGATTCCTGTCGTGCGTCTCCGCACTCCTTCTTTTCCTCGCGCTGGCGTCTTATTCGCCGCTCGATCCCTCGCTCAACAGCGCCTCCATCCTCACCAAATCGCACGCCGCCCGCAACTGGATCGGCATCTTCGGAGCCTATCTTTCCGACCTCGTCCTGCAATTCTGGGGAGTGGGATCATTTCTGCTGCCCATCTTCATGGTCATGGTCGGCATGCGCTGGTTCCGCTCGCGAGCGGTGCAGAGTCCGATTGCGAAAACTCTGGGCGGAATCTGGCTGCTCATGTTCGTGCCGGCGCTGCTCGCCATCCTGCCCGGGCACTTTCGCTGGATGGGCGCCATCCCGATTGAAGGTCTGGCTGGCCGCATCCTCGGCGACGCCTTAATCCATTACCTTAACGTTGCCGGCGCATACATTGTCTGCACTACGGTTCTGGCCGTCGCGCTCTACCTCACAACCGCCTTCTCGTTCGCGGCAATTGAACTCTGGGCCCCCACCCGCTTCGCCTTCATCCTGGCGCTCCGAGATCGCTTTAAAGACTGGCAGGACGAGCGCGAGCGCAAGCGTCAACAAAAAGAACTCGAAAAGCGCCGCGCCGAGAAACCAAGCGTCACCGCACAGCTCGTGCCCGCGCGTCCCCCAGCGCAGCGTCCGGATGCCCCCAGCTATCCACCAGCCCAAGCCGGGCGCACCGGCATCGAACGCATGGCTGCGGAAGAGAACGTCTCCCCCTTCACTCCGCCGCCACAAGATGCGCACGCTGCCTCTGCCGAAATCGAAGTCAAAGTCAGTGATCGCGCCGACACCGAGCACAAGGCGAAAACGACCCTCCCCAAAATCGCGGGCAGTTACAAGCTGCCGCCGTCGAGCCTGCTGCACCGTCCCGACGAGCAGCAATCCGTCCACGAAGAAGAGCTCAAACTCATCGCCCAGGTTCTGACCGCGAAGTACGCGGAATTCGAAGTCCTCGGCCAAGTCACTCAGATCAACCCCGGTCCGGTCGTCACCACCTTCGAATTCAAACCCGAAGCCGGCATCAAGTACAGCCGCATTATCAGCCTCACCGACGATCTCTGCCTCGCCCTGCGCGCCGAAAGCATCCTCGTCGAACGTATGCCCGGCAAGAGCACGGTCGGCATCCAGGTACCGAACCGCGAGCGCGAAATCATCTGGCTGCGCGAGAACATCGAGTCGCCGGAATTCCTCGGCTCCAAGTCCAAGCTCACGCTCGCCATGGGCAAGGACATCAATGGACGCATCGCCGCCGCCGATCTCGCCGGCATGCCCCACCTGCTCATCGCCGGCTCCACCGGCACGGGCAAGAGCGTGGCCATTAACGCCATGATCATGTCGATTCTCTACAAAGCGACGCCCGATCAAGTGCGCCTCGTGCTCGTGGACCCGAAGCGCCTCGAACTCGGCAATTACGAAGGCGTCCCTCATCTCTACACGCCCATCATCACCGAGCCCAAACTCGCTGCCAACGCTCTGCGCAACGCCGTCCGCGAAATGGAGCGCCGCCTCAAACTGCTCGCCGCCAAAGGCGTCCGCAACATCGACAGCTACAACCGCCTGTTCGACGACACGCCCAGCTTGTTCAGCGAGCAGGCCGTCGGCGATGAAGGCCCCATCCCCAAAATCGTCATCATCATCGACGAGTTGGCTGATTTAATGATGCTCGACGGCAGCAACGTAGAAGAATCCATCACCCGGCTGGCACAGATGGCCCGCGCCGTCGGCATTCACCTCGTGCTCGCGACGCAGCGGCCATCCGTGGATGTCATCACCGGCCTCATCAAGGCAAACTTCCCGGCGCGCGTCTCGTTCCGTGTTGCGACCAAAGTCGACTCGCGCACCATTCTTGACGCCAACGGCGCCGAATCGCTCCTCGGACGCGGCGACATGCTCTACCTGCCTGCCGGCTCCGCGCGCGTGCACCGCCTCCACGCTCCGTATGTAACCGAAAAAGAGATCGCGGGCGTGGTGGAATTCTGGAAGGCCCAAGGCCAGGCGCAATATCAAGAAAAATTCCTTGAGACGCCCAAAGAAGATCGCGAAGCAGCTGCCGGCGACAATTCCGAAGAAGGTTCCGGCGACGGCAATGATAATGATAATGATAACGACCCGCTCTACAACGATGCCGTACGCCTCGTGATCGAGTTCGGCAAAGCCTCCACTTCCCTGCTGCAGCGCCGCCTGCGCATCGGCTATGGCCGCGCCGCCCACCTCATCGACCTCATGGAACGCGATGGCATCGTAGGCGCCGCCGACGGCCCCAAGCCCCGCGAAGTGCTGAAGCGGCCCGACTGGATCTCCGAGATTGAAGAATCGATGCGGTAGGGTGGGGACCCTAGCGTGGGGACCCTAGTGTGGGGACCCTGGTGTGGGGACGGGCGCCGTCGCCCGTCCAAGCCGAGCAAAGCTCGGCAGCCGCCAGTGGCCGGAGCAACTAACGCGGGCGCCCGAGGCCTTTGATCTCGCTTGCACAACCAGCGCCGGGGGTGCCCCATCCTTGCGCGTCCTTTGCGCAAGAGCCTGCCTGTTTTGCCGAAGCCCCGAGCGAAGCCGAGGGGGGAGTCGAAGGGGTTGCAACCACACTGATCGCACAATGGGCCTTGCCTTTCACGCCGCGTGTGCCCCAAATGAGCGTACCTATAGCGCATTTAGAGTCGCCGTACCCAGATCGCGTAGGGACGGCCGCCCCCGGCCGTCCAAGCCGAGCGCAGCTCGGCCGTTACCGGTGGGCACAGCAACTTTGGATTCGCTCGAATATGAAGATCTGACCTCCGACCGCGTAAAACGGAGTCTCACAATCCAGTAGTTCGGCAGGCCACTTCTCAAAAAGCGCGAGAAGTGGCGCAACCCCAGTTATCGAGTGTCGACGCTCAAAGACAAACCCGCGTTATACTTCCCCGTCAAAGTGGCCCACCCCCGACTTGACAAGTGACAATGTACACTTTACGGTGTACCCTAATGATTGGGAGCATCAAGCATCGCGGCCTCAAACGACTTTACGAGCGCGGGGACCGTGGCGGGATACGCCCCGACTTACTCGATACGGTTGAAGACATTCTCGCCCGGCTCGACGAAGCCGAGACGCCGCAGGCTATGAACCTTCCCGGTTATCGCCTGCACCCGTTGAAAGGCGGACTGAAAGGCTTTTGGTCGGTTACGGTGCGGGCGAACTGGCGCATTATCTTCCGCTTTGAAGGCGCGGATGCGTTTGACGTTGCACTGACCGACTACCACTAGGGAAACTCTGATTAGGTGTCGGCAAAAAGCATAAACCACAGGGTACACGGGGGTGCACGGAGGGCCCCAGGGACTTCATCAGAACTTCCCTAGGCAAGTAGCAAGCAAGGAGCAAAACACCATGCCGATGAAAAATCCGCCGCACCCCGGACGCAGTATCCGAACCGCGTGTCTTGAACCTTTGGGCCTGTCCGTCACCGAGGGAGCGGAGGCGCTTGGCGTCACCCGGCAAACGCTCAACAACGTCATCCACGGCAAGTCGGGGATCAGCCCCCAGATGGCGATCCGGCTGTCGAAGGCATTTGGCAGCACGCCGGAAACGTGGTTACGGATGCAGCTTGCCTATGATCTCGCACAGGCCCGAAAAGACGAGAGCAAAATCAAGGTCCGCCGTCAGCATGGGTTGCAGGAACTTCACGCGCAGTGACCAAGCCCGCACTCGCGTTGGGCTTGGCTTGTAACTACAAAAAGCGTTACAGTGGATAAAGCGGGAATGGAATACGAATGGGACGATGCGAAGAACCGGAAGAACCTAGCCAAGCATGGCCTCAGCTTCGAGGATGTCGAACAGGTGTTTTCCGGGCCTTGCGTCACGTTTGAAGACGACCGCTTCGCTTACGGGGAGGAACGGCTCATCACTTTGGGCTTGCTTGCCGGGCGTCTGGTTGTCGTAGCCCATGCGCCGCGCGATGAGGGAACGCGCATCATCTCCAGGAGGAAGGGGAATCGACGTGAACAAAAAATCTATGAAGAGCGACTTGGCACGGATTGATCGCATGAAGGATGCCGATATCGACTACTCGGACATTCCGCGCCTCGACAAGACGTTTTTTAAGAAGGCAACAATGGCTTGGCCCCCGGAGAAAAAGCAACTGACGATTCGTCTGGATGCGGACGTTCTCGATTGGCTCAAGGGCCACGGCAAGGGCTACCAGACGCGCATCAACCGCATTCTGCGCGTGGTGATGGAGAGTCAGCCGCCGCGGTCAGTGCATTCGTAGAGTCGGCGGTGCGGAATGCCACTTCTCGAAGCGCACGAGCAGTGGCGCACCCCTGGTTATTTCGGCAACGTTAAAAGACAAACCCGCGTTATACTTTCCCCTTAAAGTGACCCGGTCGCCTTCCGAAGGAGAACAATGAGGAAGCTACTAGGACCAACAATCGCGGCTACCCTGCTTGCGGCAGGGATGTCGCCGGCAAAAGATAAACCAGCAATTGAGAAAGAAAACCTGGCTAAGCTCCAAGCAGTCAAGGCTATCTTTGTCGATGGCAATAATGAATCGGCAGACAAGGTTCGTCAACATCTTGAATCCTGGACCTGCCTGGCATTAACAAACAACAAGTCCGCCGCTGATGCCGTCATGGATGTAAAAGAACAACAAAAACCCAACACCGACATCAATAAAGTCGCAACCTCGCTGACTATAACACTGCCTAATGGAGACCTAATTTGGTCAAGAACAAAGACTGGCGAAGGTTTTGTTCATTCCGGTGCTGGTGAGGCGGTAGAAAAGGTTCTGCATGACCTTTCCAAGGATGCTTGCCCCGGAAAGCACTACCGCAGGCACATGGGGTAGGGAACACCGAAAGGCGCGAGAGGTGGCGCAACCAGCTACGATAGGCTGGGCTTCCCGGCCACTGGCCGGATTGCCGCATGGTGGCGAGATGGAAAACTTTAAATTTTTTGCACTCCAATATCTAAACGAATGGTATTTGGACGACAAACGCTTTGTGGTCGCCTTCAAGAGCAAAAACAGAGCTGTTCGACTTCGCTATATCCTAAAGGCGGCAAAATACTATGGGGTTATCCGGACCTTCAAAAACATTCAGGAGCGTAGGCTGGATACAGCCCTCCAAGCGCTCGATGCTGTAAGCGCTCCGGTTACCGATGCGAACGTGGACTCGACTGTGTGTAATCTTGAGAAGACGCTCCAAGAAATTTACGGAGGAAGTAAGATTTCTGCAGCCTCGAAGTTTCTTTGGATTCGGTTCCAAGCCCCTGTAGTGATCTACGACGACAATGCATATCAGTTTCTAAGGAAGAGATTCGTTGGCCAGTTCAAGAAACGCGACTACCCTAACTATCGGCGGAAATGGCTGACGCAATTCGACGGGCAAGAGAATTGTATACATTCAGCCTGCGACGGTCTCGTCGAGGTTAAGGCCTTTTCGCTCGCCCATGGCGATACCGACGAGAATATCAAGTGCATCGTCGGGAACAGATGGTTCCGTGAGAGGGTCTTTGACAAGTACCTTTTGTGGAACGCAGGAAGGTGACGATCTGAGCCATACTGCCGGGTGCGCCCCTTCTCGCGCTTTTCGAGAAGGGGCCCTCGGAACAGCCGACATCGCCGTTGCTGCGGACACCAATACTCCATCCCACTGGAGCCACTGCTCTTACTTTTTCACTAATAACACTTGACAACCCGTCTTATAATAGAAATAAGAGCTCAACACAGTAGAGACGCGCGGCCTATCCACTTATGTCCGCGCCAGCCGTGACCTATCCGGCAGAGAAGGATGCGATTCCACCAACCCATGTCGAATCAAGACTTTACCTCTAACTATCTTCCTTTCAAGACTTTGCCGCAAGCGCGACGCTAAGTCGATGATTCTAATATACCGGGAAACAGGGGGGTACCCCACCAACACCAACACCGATCACCGGATGGATTCCATCCGATAACGTCCCAACTTCCCAGGAGTAAGTAAAGGAGCATTTATGTCATCCGTCGCAGCAGCTCGTTGCCGGCACATCAAGGTCAGCGGAACCCAATGCGGTTCGCCCGCTCTCCGCAACAAGAATTTCTGTTTCTACCATCAACAGGATCGTCCCATGACCGTCGAATGTTACTCCGAAGGGCCTTACCCATCCGGCGAAATCGACCTGCCCGTTTTCGAAGATGCGCACTCCATTCAGACCGTCATTCGCCAGGTCGTGCAGATGGTCCTGCAAAAGAGAATCGAACGGAAAACCGCCAGTCTCCTGCTCTACGCGCTCCAGATCGCGTCTTCGAACCTCAAGCGCATGGAACTCGAGAGGCCGCAACCAGAGCAGGTTGTCACCGATCTCGAAACTATGGATCTTGACACCGTACCGCAAACGCCCATGGCCGACCCCGGCGAGACTGCGCGCGAATCTTCCGCCAGCGCGCCACCAACAAATCGCGATCAAAAAGCTGGCGAGGTCAGCGGCGAAGACCTTCCGCCCGGCACAATCCAGGCCTGTTATCGCCCCGGACCAAAAACGCAGAATCGCCCTCGCCAGAGTCCGCCGCGACGGAAGCAATATGTAATCTGAAAAAGTGGGGGCGCTAAAATTTGCCGCTGTGGCGACCTTCTCGTGGTAGATGTGGAAGCATGAAATTCCACACCGAATACCTGACCCTGCACACGAAAACGAAGCGCGCTTACATCCACCTGACGCCGCAGGTCGAGAGCGCCCTCAAAAAGTCTGGAATCAAAGACGGCATGATCCTGGTCTCCGCTATGCACATCACCGCCGGGGTCTACGTCAACGACAACGAGAGCGGCCTCATCAAAGACATCGACCAGTGGCTGGAAACGCTCGCGCCCTTCCGGCAGAACTACCAGCATCACCAAACTGGCGAAGACAACGGCGACGCGCACCTGAAATCGCTGATCATTCACCACGAAGTCATCGTCCCGGTCACCAACGGAAAACTCGACTTCGGCCCATGGCAACAGATTTTTTACGCCGAATTCGACGGCCAGCGCGACAAACGAGTCATCATTAAAGTCATGGGAGAATAGGCAACTTGGTTTATCCTCAGAGTTCGTTGCTAGCGTGACGAGTTATGAAGTGGAGCGACGGGGGTCTCGCGAGCCTGCCCTGAGCGAAGTCGAAGGGTCCAGCAGCATCGCGGCCGGGCGAGGACGCCCAGCTCTCCACCAACAAAGTTTGGGAGCCGACAACATGACCGAAGAACTCACCGAATTGCACGAGCACGCCGAACACGCCCGGGAACATCCCGACCTCGCCCCCATCACGCTCACCATGGCGGTGCTGGCCGTCCTGGTAGCAACCGTGTCGCTGCTCGGCCATCGCACCCATACCGAAGAAATCATTTTGCAGAACAAGGTCACCGACCAGTGGGCCTACTACCAGGCCAAGAACATCCGCCGCCACACCGACGAATTGTTCGCCGACCTGACCACCGTGCTTGCCAGCAAAGACGCGGAAGGCGCTGCCAAACTGCATGACAAATACCGAGCCGAAGCGGACCGCTATAAAGACGAGCAGAAGGAACTCGATACCAAGGCCCGCGAACTGGAAAAGGAAGCCGAACTTACCCGCCGCAAAGCCGACCGCTTCGATCTGAGCGAAGTCTTCATGGAGATCGCCCTGGTGATCACCTCGATCACCCTGCTCTCAGGCCGCCGCATATTCTGGCACCTCGGACTGTTTATGGCGACTGCAGGAGTTCTCGTCGCCGCCTCCGCTTGGATCGTGCGCTAAAAGCTGGCAGGCGATCGAATCAATGGAGCACGCGAAATAGGGGTACAATCAAGGCCGGGTTCGAGTCCAAGAAGGAAATTCCGGACTGACATGTTACGGCGCCTGAGCATCGTGCTGCTTGCAGCAACCGTATCCGTGCCGCTCTCAACCGCACAAATGCGCGGGGCGATGGGCAGGCCGGTCTCCGGAGCGCATGCCGGGTTTGCACGCAGCCGCTGGGGTGGCATGGGCCTGCATCATCAAGCCCGTCCCTTCCCCCGAGGAGCTTAATCTAGGCTTCCCCTTTCTCTATTCGGACGACTCCAGCGAGCCGTATATAGTCGAGAACTCTGTCGAGGGTGTTCCGCCCCAGGTTGTGGTAGTACAGCCCGACGCAGCTGACTATTCTTCGCGAAAAACCAAGCCGCAACCCTTGCTCATCGAGTGGCAGGGCGATCGTTATGTTCGATTCGGTGGTGCCGAAGCAACCGAGGAACATGGAACCTCCGCGCGTCCCGATTATGCGCAGCCCATGATCGCGAAACCGCTCGTGAAGCCGCCGAGGTCCACCCCGCAAAAGGAGCGCGCCGAATCGCCAGCCGGAGAACTCCCGCCCGCGGTGCTGGTCTATCGCGACGGCCATCGCGAGGAGATTCCTGACTATGCCATCGCGGACGGCGTGATCTACGTCCACGGCGACTTCTGGCAAGACGGCTATTGGACAAAGCGTATCCCGCTCTCCGCCCTCGACCCGACGGCCACCGTGCAAGCCAACCAGCAGCGCGGCGTGAAATTCCTCCTGCCATCGGCGCCCAATGTGGTGGTCGCCAGTTTCTAGCTGGTCAGCATCAGTGAACAAGGCCCAGGCTGTCTGAGAGCGGAGGACGGAGCAACGCCGCATTTCACTCCGGAACCTTCCATGACCAATTGTCCGGTGATCCCCATCACAAGCAAAATGTTCGACACCAATGGACGATCATCCGGCGGCCGTGACTGATCTCCGTCATCACACTTCGGTGCGGCGTGATGGTAGACGGCTTTTCCCCAGCTAACTCCCTCTAACTACGGGTCAATAACTTTTACTGTGGCCGCCAACTCTTCGGCCTCTCGCGTGCAATGTCCTGGCATCTCTCTGGCCGAAACTCCACCGAGAGAAGACTGGACCCAGCCCATGCTCCATAAGTGCGCCAACCCCGCCTGCACGGTTCCCTTCCTTTCCCTTCGCGAAGGCAAGCTGTTCCTCGCGGAAACCTTTCCTTCTGACCTCAACGGTGCTAACGACGGCAACCGGCGGAAGGTCCGCCGGCGTGAGCATTTCTGGCTCTGCAACGCCTGCTCGTCTCACTTCACGCTCCGCTTCGACACCACCCTCGGGATGCTGACCGTGCCCCTCGGCGAGGGCGCGGGTCCTCGCTTCCTCACGCGCGCTGCGGTCAGCGGCTGCTGATTTTCAAAAGGGACGCGATGGATTACGCAATCACAAAACGCTCGCCTTGCACCGTTTGCGGCCGCGACAGCTTTCGCCGCACAGGATGGTTCCTCGTGGTCGAGAACCGCTGGCTCGACCGCCTCAAGATCCTCTCCTGGCATTCCTCGCTCGCCACGCAGAAAGACATGAAGAGTGTCTGCTGCCGGCAGCATCTCAAAACGCTCGTCGCCCATTGGCTAACCCAGGCCAGCCTCCGCCTTCCCCCAACACACAACCCTCCGCTGCCCATTGGCAGCGACCCGACTGTGGGCGATTTCGATCTCGGCCCCCACTCGATGGGTCGGCTGCTCGGCGAATTGTCGGTTCATCGCGAGTCCTTTTCCCGCGGCTGGTCAGGTTCCCCCGCAGCCCTGGAATGCATCCTCGACGCCCTCATCACCGTCGGAGATGAAGACAAACCCCGCGGAATGGAGTTCCAACTCTTCGACCTTCCAACTGAGTCCTCGCACGAGCTTTCCCTCCAATAAGGCGCTGGCAGAGTCTAGCTCTGCCAGCGCTCCTTCCACACTCGCCAATCTTTCTCCATCGCGTCCGCCATCGCCTGCGCCGCTCCCGCCAGCCAGTTCGCTTTTCGTCCGCGCAAGTCCTTGAGGATCGCCCTCCGCTTTTCTTCGGTTCCCACATGTATATTCGCCGTCTCTCTCCCCATCGCCTCCAGCAGCCGGCACTCCCCCTTGGTGGTTCCGAGCGCTTCCAGTTCGATGCGCGAGCAATGCGGCGACAGCCGCCGCACGATCCAGTGCCCCCGCATCTGCACCCACGGATCGGGACAGCGCATCGCCCGCCTCAGGATCGCACCGTACAGAATCTCCGCCGGCGCTCGCTTCGGATCCAGCCAGCACAACGCCGACGGCAACAGCGCCTTCGCTTCCCGAGCCACTCGCCCGCCTCTCCACTCCGCGATCGCTACCAGCCGCACCCGTCCCAGGCTTCCGAGGCCCGCCCTTCGCCGCGCCAGCCGGTACTGCATGCCCGGCTCGGGCAGCAGATGCTCAATCGCTTCGCGCGCGCTCTCCGGCACTTCTCCCTTCGCCGTCGGAAGGCGATCCATCTTTCCCCAGAACACTACAGGATCTCGCAGCTTGCTCTCCGCGATCGCCCGCAGCCACACGTGGCGCTCCCCCAACACGAACGGACGCCCGCCCTCCTCCATTCCCTGCTCGTATCCCGCCAAAATCGCCGCCGCCGATTCTTTCGGCTTCATCGTCAGATGCTCTTCCCGGGCGGCCAGCAGCGCGCTCGTCGCCAGCCGCACCAGATCCATGGTGTAGGGATACACACAGGCTTCATCAAAATCGTTGACTCCCCACACCAGCCGTCCGTCGGTGTCTCGCCAAGTGCCGAAGTTCTCGACGTGCAGATCGCCTACCGACAAAAGATGCGGCACTCGGTCCATCTCCGCACACTGTTCCGGCCACAACTGCAGCCAGCGATAGAAAGTCGCGCGGAAAAACGGGAACACAGCCGCCGCCATCTGCTCATGCTTGAACCGCAGATCGGGCTCAACAATTCGGATGTGCAGCCCCAGCCAATCCTCAAACTTCTTCGTAGCCTTAACAATGTTCATAGTCGGCTAACAATAAGAAGCTAGCCGTACCCTGTCAAGGCAGATGGAACCGGCAACCTTCCCTTCATGCCGAAACCACCGCCTGCACCCTCGCCCTATCTCCTGTTATGATTTGCGGCGCCCATGTTTCTACTTTCTTATCTGCTCGTGTGGGGACGGGCGCCCTCGCCCGTCCACGTAGGGACAGCTGCCTGTGGTCACCGCAACTCTGGATTCGCGATCGCCCTAGCCATCCTAGCCCCGCTCGCAATTTCCTCCAGCCTCCGCGCGCTCCCTATCCCGAAAACGACACCGCCCGCTCTGCGAACCGTCCGAATGGTCCAGGAGTGGATTCCCATGTCCGACGGTGTCCGCCTCTCCGCGACTCTCTACATGCCCAGCGATGCCAAGCCCGACGAAAAATTTCCCGCCCTCCTCGAGTATCTCCCGTATCGCAAAGATGATGCCACCGCCGCCCGTGACTATCCCATCCACGCCTGGTTCGCCGCCCGCGGATATGTCAGCGTCCGCGTCGATATCCGCGGCTTCGGGTCGAGCGAAGGCGCGCCCACCGACCGCGAATATTCCGAGCAGGAACAACTCGACGGCGAACAAGTCATCGCCTGGCTGGCCGCTCAACCCTGGTCCACCGGCAAAGTGGGAATGTTCGGTATCTCCTGGGGAGGCTTCAACTCGATCCAGCTCGCCATGCGTCATCCGCCCGCACTCAAAGCCATCCTCGCCGTCGATGCCACCGAACAACTCTTCCACGACGACATCCACTACATCGACGGCATGATGCACTTCGACGAGTTCGAGCTCAACATGGACCTCGCCCCTTCCATGACCGGCGCCCCTGACTACTCGCTCGACGAAGCAATCCTCGGCCCACGCTTCGACTCCGCGCCCTGGTCGCTGCTCTATCTCAAGCATCAACGCGACGGCCAGTTCTGGCGCGCCCCCGTCCGCCCGCTCAGCGAAATCAAAATTCCCTGCTTCCTGATCGGAGGTCTGCTTGACGGCTACCGCGATTCCATCCCTCGCATGTTCGAGCAAGTCAAAGCGCCGGTGAAAGCGATCATCGGTCCCTGGAATCACACCTTCCCCCACGACGCCGAACCCGGCCCCCAAATCGAATGGCGGGATCAAGCCCTCCGCTGGTGGGATTACTGGCTCAAGAACCGCAACAACGGAATCATGGAGGAGCCGCCGTTATCCATTTATATGCAAGACTGGCACGCCCCCGACGCGCACCTCAAAACCGTGCCTGGAAAATGGCGCGGCGAGACTGGCTGGCCGCCCCGCAACGTCTACAACACAACGCTCTATCTCTACGACGCCCACGTCCTCTCCACCGACCCCGCCAAACGCGCTTTCCACCAGCTCCGCTACATTCCATCCGTCGGCGTAGAAGCCGGATTCTGGTGGGGAGAGCTGCTCACCGACCAGCGCCCCGTCGACGCCTTCAGCCTCACCTACGATTCCGCCGAGCTCAAACAAGACCTCACCATCCTCGGACGTCCCCACGCCCTGCTTCAGGCAAGTTCCTCCGCCCCGCAAGCCGACTGGTTCGCGCGCCTCTCCGACGTAGCTCCCGACGGCACCGTCACCCAAGTCAGCGGAGCGGGACTCAACGGCGCGCAGCGCGACTCCGCTTCCGAACCCAAAGATCTAGTGCCCAACCAGACCTACCCGCTGGATATCGAAATGCACCTGGCCACCTGGACCTTCCCCAAAGGCCATCGCATTCGCCTGGCAGTCTCGAACGCGCTCTGGCCCATGGTCTGGCCAACTCCCTATTCGATGACTACCACCCTTCAACTGGGCGGCGATACCGGATCACGCCTGACCCTGCCGCTCGTTCCACCGTCCATGTACGCCATCCCCCAATTCGCGCCCCCCGAGCCCTCCGAACAACGCAACGACATTCAGTCCGCAGGCTTTCCCTGGCCCGGCGATTGGAAAACCGAGCGCGATGAACTCCATGGAAAAACAAAAGTGACCTGGACCGGAAAGTCAGAAGAAACTTACCCTTGGGGAAAAGAAACCGACTTTGAAGGCCTAACCTACCTGGCCGACGACAACCACCCCGAAACCAGCTCCGTCCAAGCCGAAGCCGAAATCGTCATGGCCCTCAAGCAGCAAACCCTAATCTGGCAAGGCCACCTGACCCTAACCAGCGACGCCCAAAACTTCCACTACAAATACACCCGGCAACTATTCAAAGACGGCCAGCCCCTGAAACAAAAAACCTGGGAAGAAACTATCCCCAGGGACCATCAGTAGGTTCCCGCTGCGTTAGACTATCTGCTCTGAAGCGGTGTCCATCCCATGACCAAAGCAGAGAAGCAACGCCTATCCACAGTCATTCGTGCAACTGAGTACCTGTTCCTGGAAAACATCGCGCTCAAACTTGTGCTTGAACATCGCGCCGTCGCCAACTGGCAAAAGTTGCTGGAGAGGCTTTTGGAGGATAAAGAAATGTTGGCCGGAGTGCGCCTGAAATTTCGAGACCTTTACGATCAACTTGAGGAATCCGCCGACCCATCAGCCGCGCTCGAAGCCCTCTTGAGAGAACTTCCAACCCCGAAGAAGGCACAATAGAGGCCGTCCTCTATAATCCTCTGTGTTCCCCAGTGGTTAAAGCTTTCTCCGCGCACTCCGCGAGTCCCCTTGCAAGAAGCTACTGCGCGCACGCCGCCGCCCCACCCGACTTATAAACCTTCCCCTCTTTCATCACAAACTCGACCCGCTCCAGCAGGCTGATGTCCCCCCAGCCCACTCTTCAAATCCGCCGCCAGCAGTTGATGAAACAACTGTTCGCCCGCCTCCCGCCGCACCGAAAGCCGCCCCGCTCCATAAGCCCGCGACTTCAGCCCCCTCTGCACCGCCTCGCAAATCCCCAAGTCCTCATCCTGCACCCGATTCCCCACCGCCACACTCCGCTCGTTGTAAGCGCGCCCAGCCTCGCTCACGTCGCTAAAGTAGAAATCAAACATTACCCGGCAATGGTCCACATCAATTGGAATCACCAGATTCGTATCCAGATACCCTTCGTAGCAGTTGAACATGAAATTCGGATGCAGCCAGAAATACCAGGCCCGGTCGCCGCGCCGCGTCGTACCCGTGGCCGCATCCTCGGCCGAGCTCACCATCGGACTGGACTGTAAACAATACCGGTCCTCGTTCTCGATCGTATACTGCTTGTAATCCAAGACCGAACTTAAGCCCTTATGCAGATGCGGCACGTGATAGCCACCGTCCAGATAGTTATCGATAAACACCTTCCAGTTACAATGGATGTCATAACTCTTACTCGTAAAGTAATGCAGCTTACTCAATCCCAGCGGAGCCACGCGCTTCACCAATCCACCAAGAAACTCAGCCAGCGGAGGCGCTTCCGCATCCAGATTCACAAACACAAACTTCTCCCACGTCTCCACCTTCACCGGAACCAGCCCATGGTCCTTACGGTCGAAGTTCTTCACCCCGTCGAACTCCGGAGTTCCTTTGAGGGCCCCATCCAGCCCGTAATTCCATCCGTGATACGGACAATGCAAAATCGAGGCCTGCCCACACGGTTCGGTCACCACCGCCGCCGCATGATGCCGGCATACGTTATAAAACGCCCGCAGCACGCCATCGTTTCCGCGCACCGCCACCAGT
>Ga0209117_1000139_pt1 | contig 46552 bp, 49 predicted proteins | sample BlaSpr_A8_OM2_M2_FD_187978 | JGI IMG/M metagenome (GOLD analysis project Ga0209117, IMG submission 187978) | Forest soil microbial communities from Thunder Bay, Ontario, Canada - Black Spruce, Ontario site 2_A8_OM2_M2 (SPAdes) (version 2) | ecosystem: Environmental > Terrestrial > Soil > Boreal... | reverse complement strand
CCGCAAATCGTGCTTCGGCCTTCTCTTCCTTCTTCCGATTCATGTCAGCACCTCGCGCGCCAATCCTGAATCTTCTCAAATAGTTGATTCTCAAAGTCGGAGCGTGCGACCTTCTGACTCAGTACGATTTGCTCACCCTACGCGTTCGAACCCAAAGATCTACCACCCCTCCAGCACGATCTTGCCGCGCGACTTGCCGGATTCCAGCAGGGCATGGGCCCGCTTGAGGTTGGCGGCGTTGATGGTGCCAAAGGTCTGATCGAGCGTGGTGCGCAAAACGCCCTTGTCGATCAGGTCGGCGACATCGTTCAGCAGATGATGCTGCCCGATCATATCCGGTGTCTGGAACGAGCTGCGGGTGAACATCGATTCCCAGTGAATCGAGACGGCCTTGCCCTTGAATGCGCCGATGTTGAATTCGATGGGATCGTCGATCAATCCAAATTTCCCCTGCGGCGCAACGATATCCGCCAACGCCTTATAGTGCTGCTCCGTGCCGGTGAGGCTTGCGACCAGGCCGACCGGCGGGAATTTCAGCTTTTCGATCTGCTCCTTCATCGGCTTTGCGTGATCGACGACCGCATGGGCGCCGAGATCGAGGCACCATTTGGCGGTATCCGGCCGGGATGCCGTGGCGACGATGGTGAGGCCGGTAAGGCGTCGCGCGAGTTGAATCAGGATCGAGCCGACGCCGCCGGCGCCGCCGACGATCAGCAGGGTGCGCGGATCGACGCTCTTGCCGGGCACCGCGCCGAGACGGTCGAACAGCAATTCCCACGCGGTAATCGAGGTCAGCGGCAGCGCCGCTGCTTGCGTGAAAGAAAGCGTCTTCGGCTTGCGGCCGACGATACGTTCATCGACCAGATGAAATTCCGAGTTGGTGCCTTGCCGCAGGATCGAGCCGGCATAGAAAACCTCGTCGCCGGCCTTGAAGAGCGTCACGTCCGGCCCGACCGCGTCGACGATTCCGGCGGCGTCGTAGCCCAGGATCTTGGTTTGACCGTCCGGTGGCGCGGCGCGTTTGCGGACCTTGTAATCGACCGGGTTCGCGGAAATCGCCTTCACGGCGACACGGATGTCGCGACCCCGCGGCTCCGGTTTTGCGGCCTCGAAATCGATCAAGGCGTCTGCGGCGTCGATGGGAAGCGACTTCTTGTATCCGACGGCCTTCATTCTCTTGCTCCAGCTGCGCGCTACAACGGTTACTTGTCCCCGGCAGCCCAATAATTGCAAGTGTTCGTCAGGCGACAGGAGCAGCCGCAGCTGCTCCTGTCGGAGTAGGTGGGGTCGCCTAGAATGCCACCTGCGTCCGCATCGCGAACGCGTCGAACTTCGAACCGGCATTGCCGAAGTTGGTGGGGCTCACCTGCTTGGCAACGTCGCCGTGAAGGTAGTCGAACATGAAGCGGACGTTGCCATTGACGTACCAGTTCAGCGCCAGCGTATAGACTGTCTGTCGCCCGCCAGCCACGCCGTTTGCGGCGGCGAGTTGATCGTTGAGATCGAGGGTGCTGAATCGACCGGCAATCTCCCACGCGCCCCAGCCGCCGCCGCTCAATGAGAACGGATTTGCCGGAACGATGCTCCCGTATGCGGCGGAGCCAGAATTATAGGGGCGCGTTTCGCCGGTCAGGACGTAGGCTGCCTCCGCATAGCCGCCCTTGAATTTCACGCTCGGCAGCGGAGCGAAAGCGTTGCGATCGACATTGTACCAGAAATATTCTCCTTGAACGAACAGAGGCCCGTACGTTCCCGCCGCTTCGACGCTGTAGACTTGAGCACCGGATACGCCCGCGAGCGCGCCCGTAGAGACCAGCGTGGTTGGGTCGATGCGCAATTCCGGACGGTCGCTCAGCGTCAGCGTTTGCGTCCCAGCTATGAGATTGTGCGGCGGCTGGATCAGGAACTGGGCATCGCCGCCGAGGTGCAGGGAGTAATCCTTGCCGCTCAAGACTTGACCCGCAGCGCGGGCGACAACGCCATATTGCTCCGTCGTGCCCGGCGGGTTTAAGGTTGAGGCAGAGTGGATAGCCCCTGTGGTGGGCCCCGTCACGTAAGCTCCGGCCCAGAACGTGTCGTTGTACCAGCGCGCGCCGAAGGCGGAGCGGAAGTCGCCGGCCGCAATGTTAGTGGCGACGACCCCAGGAGAGGCGCGTTCCATGAACAGGATGTCATTCGAGCTTGTTGCCTCGTCCAGGGTGTAGGGAAGGTCCATGATGCCCCCTTCGATCGCAAGTTTGCCACCGAAAGGATTGAAGCCGGTGTAACTGAGATAGGCGTTCTCAACGCCGGACAAGGCGCCGCCCGGAAGAAATCCGACGGTAGCTCCGTTGACGCTGGCGGTGCTGGCGAAGCCGTCCGAAGAACCGCCGAAGTCGTAGATGAGGGCGTAGTTCCAGTCGCCCATGAATTTGCCAATCACCCCGATACGCGCGCGACGGACGTTGACGCCGCTATCGAGGCGTTGCGGGGTGGTTGCCGCGGTATTGGGCCGGTAATCGTAACCGCCAGCATCGAAGTGCAGCCGGCTGGTAATTGACACGCAATTTTGATTGTCCGCGGTGCAGATTGTGGGCCGGTTGTTCGGCATTTTCACCACCGCATCAGACGGCGCAACCGGACCCTTGACCGGATAGGCCGCGTTGGCTTTGGCAACGCTGATCCCGGTATCCGCTTTGGCATTGGCATTTGCGGCAGCGGTAGTATTGGCCGTGGTCTGCCTTTGAAGTTTGTCGAGCTTCTGCTCCATCAGGCGCAGCTGCTGCTTTAACGCGACAATCTCGGCATCATTATTGCCAGTGGACTGCGCATGGGCTTGCGCGGCGACCATCGCCGCAATTAGGCTAACCGCCGTCGCGGCCCCAAACTTTACTTTTGACATGAGTGCATCCTTTTATGCTGTATGCAGTTGGCCCCTTTGCACCGAGCAGCATCCTTCCGTCTGCGGCGAATGCTGTTTGCGCAATTCGGGCTTTCGACAGCGGCGCCAACATTGGCCGCCAGTCGAGACTCTCGACGACGTTACAAGCAATCTATGACGCTCGCGCGCCATGGCCAGAGCGTGATCGCGCTCCGCGCGAAGAGAAGCTGCGGATGTTGTAGCGGGGCCACAGGTTTTAGCGATAGCCGTCCATGGCGCAGCGGCGTGACGCAATTGCCAGGGATATTCGCGATCGCAGGACGCCGTTGTCCGGCTGATACTGAACGATCGCTTGCAAAAGTGGCCAGGCGCCCTTCTATTGCCGCAGCGAAAAGTCTATATTCCCCCGGTCTTTACCAGAGGCTTTGCATGTTCCGGTTTTCATCGAACGTCGCCACGATCATTGCGTGTCTGCTCGCGCTTTTCGGAGGCTCCGCAGAGGGCCAGGACCGCCGTGTGCCGGCCTCGTCGGCGGAGCTGAGACTGTCCTACGCGCCGATCGTGCAGCGTGTGCAACCCGCGGTGGTCAACGTCTACGCCGCCAAGGTCATACAGGACCGCAATCCGCTGCTCGATGATCCGATCTTCCGCCGCTTCTTCGGCGTGCCCGGCCAGCAGCCGGAACAGATGCAGCGTTCGCTGGGGTCGGGCGTGATGGTGGATCCGTCCGGGCTTGTCGTCACCAACAACCACGTCATCGAAGGCGCCGATCAGGTCAAGGTTTCACTCTCGGACAAGCGCGAGTTCGAGGCCGAGATCGTACTCAAGGACAGCCGTACCGATCTTGCGGTGCTGCGCTTGAAAGATGCGCACGAAAAATTCCCGACGCTCGATTTTGCCAATTCCGATGAACTGCTGGTCGGCGATGTCGTGCTGGCGATCGGTAACCCTTTCGGCGTCGGGCAGACCGTCACCCACGGAATCATTTCGGCGCTGGCGCGCACGCAAGTCGGCATCACCGACTACCAGTTCTTCATTCAGACCGATGCCGCGATCAACCCGGGCAATTCGGGCGGCGCGCTGGTCGACATGACCGGCAAGCTCGCGGGCGTCAATACCGCGATATTCTCGCGCTCCGGTGGATCGCAGGGCATCGGCTTCGCGATCCCTGCCAACATGGTGCGCGTCGTCGTCGCTTCCGCCAAGAGCGGTGGCAAGGCCGTCAAGCGGCCGTGGCTTGGCGCGCGATTGCAGGCGGTAACGCCGGAGATTGCGGAGACGCTGGGGCTCAAGCTCCCGACCGGAGCGCTGGTCGCCAATGTCGTCGCGAATAGCCCGGCGGCGCGGGCCGGGCTGAAGTCGTCCGATCTGATCGTCGCGATCGACGGACAGACGGTCGACGATACCAATGCGTTCGATTACCGCTTTGCGACGCGCCCGCTCGGCGCTACGTCGCAGATCGATGTGCAGCGCGCCGGCAAGACGGTGAAGCTGACCGTGCCGCTTGAAACCGCGCCCGACACCGGCCGCAACGAAATCGTCTTGACGACGCGCTCGCCGTTCCAGGGCGCGAAGGTCGCGAACATCTCGCCTGCGGTGGCTGATGAGCTGCATCTGGATGCCGACACCGAAGGTGTCGTGGTGACCGATCTGGCCGATGGCGGAACGGCTGCCAGCGTCGGCTTCCAGAAGGGCGATATCATCCTGGCGGTGAACAACCAGAAAATCGCCAAGACCAGCGATCTCGAGAAGGCGACGCGCGACTCCGCCCGGCTGTGGCGCATCACCGTGGTGCGCGGCGGCCAGCAGATCAACGTTACCCTCGGCGGATGAGTCCGAAGCGACCACACGAAGCTGCAACCCTGTTCGCAGCGGCAGGGATGGAGCAGGATGCGCCGCATCCGCTTCCGGACAAATTGCGCCCGCGCACGCTGTCGGATGTCGTCGGACAGGACCATATCCTCGGGCCGGACGGCGCGCTGACTCGCATGCTGGCGACGCGCACGCTGGGTTCGCTGATCTTCTGGGGACCGCCGGGCACCGGCAAGACCACGGTGGCGCGGCTCCTGGCGGATGCGACCGAACTGCATTTCGAGCAGCTTTCGGCGGTGTTTTCCGGCGTCGCCGATTTGAAGAAGGCGTTCGACGCCGCCCGTGCCCGGCGCGAGATGGGCAAGGGAACGCTGTTATTCGTCGATGAGGTGCATCGCTTCAACCGCGCGCAGCAGGATTCATTCCTGCCTGTGATGGAAGACGGCACCGTGGTGCTGGTCGGTGCGACCACCGAAAATCCCTCGTTCGAACTGAACGCCGCGCTATTGTCGCGGGCGCGCGTACTGGTGTTTCACTCGCTTGACCCTGCCGCCATCGAAAAGCTGTTTGTCCATGCCGAAAAGATCGAGGGCAAAAACCTGCCGCTCGACGACGAAGCCCGCGCCGTTCTGGTGCGCATGGCCGACGGCGATGGCCGCGCCGCGCTGACGCTCGCCGAAGAGGTCTGGCGCGCCGCGCGCGAGGGCGAGACCTTCAATGCCGGGCAATTGCAGGACATCCTGCAGCGCCGCGCGCCGATCTACGACAAGTCGGCCGACGGCCATTACAATCTGATCTCGGCGCTGCATAAATCGGTGCGTGGCTCCGATCCCGACGCCGCGTTGTATTATCTGGCGCGCATGATGGACGCCGGCGAAGACCCGCTGTTCCTGGCGCGGCGGGTGGTCCGCATGGCGGTCGAGGACATCGGTCTTGCCGATCCGCAGGCGCTGGTGATCTGCAACGCCGCCAAGGACGCCTATGACTTCCTCGGCCACCCCGAGGGCGAGCTCGCGATCGCGCAAGCGGTGATCTATCTCGCCACCGCGCCGAAATCGAATGCCGCCTACAAGGCATTTGGCGCGGCGATGCGCGCGGCGAAGGAGGGCGGCTCGCTGCTGCCGCCGAAGCATATTTTGAATTCACCGACCAAATTGATGAAGTCGGAAGGCTATGGCGGCGGCTACGAATACGATCACGACGCGCCGGAAGCCTTCTCCGGACAGGAGTATTTCCCGGACGCGCTTGGCCACCAGACTTTTTACGATCCGCCCGATCGCGGTTTCGAGCGAGAGATTCGCAGACGGCTGGACTACTGGGCCAAGCTGCGCAGAGAACGGGGCTAACCAGTCGAGCAGCCGCTATTTACCCGTCTTGACGAAATCAAGAATTTCGTCGGTCAACAACGGCCAAAACCCATTTCGGCGACGCCATCTGGGTGCTCCCTGCGCTTCGTCTTTTTGCCTGGCAGGCGCCTGTTTCGCCGGTGATGGCCTATCTCGCGCAGAATATGTACCGATTTCGCCGTGACGATGCGCTGCTTTTGCGCTACCCAACGGATCAGTTTGGAGCCGCAACAACCATGAGCCGTCGCGTCAAGAGACCCCTGGCGAAGTCCCGCGCCTCAGGCGATCGCCCCAAGGGTGCGCATCCCTATCGCAATTCCTCGCAAAGCGATCGGCCATCAGGGCATCGTCCCCTGGGCAAGCCGGCTGCGCGATTTTCTGCACCGCGCGCCGCAAAGCCGCCGCCTCTCATTGCCGAGCCTGAGAAGATCGCCGTCGAGCCGCCGCCGCTTCCCACAAAGGTTCAGACCGTCGTCGTGACCGCGGACGAGAACAACATGCGCGTCGACCGCTTTCTGGAGTCGCGCTTTCCCGGCCTGTCGTTCTCCCACATCCAGCGCATCGTCCGCAAAGGCGAGCTGCGCGTGAACGGCAAGCGCGCCGACAGCAAGGACCGGCTGGAAGAGGGACAAAGCGTTCGCATTCCGCCGCTAAAACTCGATGCGCCCAAGGTCGCAGGTCACCTCTCGGAAGCGGCGACGAAAACACTCGAAGCCCTCAAGGACATGATCCTCTATGAGGATGCCGATGTCATGGTGCTGAACAAGCCTGCGGGGCTGGCGGTGCAGGGCGGCTCCGGAACCACGCGGCACATCGATCAGATGCTGGAAGTGATGCGCGATGCCAAGGGCCAAAAACCCCGGCTGGTGCACCGGCTCGACAAGGAGACCGCGGGCTGCCTGCTGATTGCTAAAACGCGTTTTGCCGCGACCGCGCTGACCGGATCGTTCCGCCATCGCTCGGCGCGCAAGATTTACTGGGCGCTGGTCGCGGGCGTACCGAAACCGAAGCAGGGCCGCATTTCCACCTATCTCGCCAAGGAAGAGAGTGAGGACGATACCATCATGCGGATCGCGGCGCATGGCGACGAGGGCGCCAGCCATGCCGTGACCTATTATGCCGTGGTGGAGACGTCGGCGCAGAAGCTTGCCTGGGTATCGCTGAAGCCGGTCACCGGGCGGACCCATCAGTTGCGTGCGCACATGGCGCATATCGATCACGCGATTGTGGGCGACCCGAAATATTTCAATAAGGAAAACTGGCAGCTGCCGGGTGGCCTGCAGAAACGGCTGCATCTGCTGGCGCGCCGGATCGTGATTCCGCATCCGCGCGGCGGCTTTATCGACGCGACCGCGCCGCTGCCCCCGCATATGCTGCAATCGTGGAACCTGCTGGGCCTTGAGGCTGACAGGTTCGATCCGATCGAGAACGCGCCTGAAGAATAATTTAACTTGCGGTTTCCGCGGGGAGCACAACATATCCCCCATGAAACGATCATCGATCTTTGTCGGCACAGTGATAGCGGCGCTTGTCGCCGCGAATGCCGCGTTCGCGCAGCTCATTCCCCCGGGTGGGTCACAATTCAATCCGCCTATGCCTGCACCACCGCCACCGCCCAGGATCGAGGTGCCGGTGATTCCGCAAATGGACGCGCCGGTGCAGCAGAGCTATCAGCCAGCGCCGCGCCCGTCTTTCAGCGACCGGATCACCACTTGTCTCGATGAAGCAGCAGCGAGCGGGCTTGGCCCGAGCGCGCGGGCGGCGTATTCGCGTTCTTGCGCCAATCAATGATTGTCAGTTTCTATACTGGGCGAGAAACATCCGCAGTGAATCATGAGGGCTCTCGACGTCCGTAATCACCCAGCCGTAGGGCCCGTTGACGAGAATGAAATTCAGCGTGACGGCGGCATGGCCATTATTATCGAAGGCGGCCGCGACATAGGTCTTGTCGAATTGCCTGCGAAGGATTGATATCGAGACGGCGCCGATCTTCCACGCTGCGCTCTGGACCAGGAAATCGTAAGGCTGATGCTTTAGGGAAAGCCATGCACCCCGCAAACTCGGATCGAAGAGCTGGCGCGCGGTATCGGGATCGCGCTGCAGCCCGCTGGAGAGATCGGACGACCTGTCGCCATAATAAGCGTAGACATTCCTGACCACCGATTCCGGCGAACGGAATCCGGCTTCCGCGGTCGAGAGACCGAGCCCGGCAAGCAAAACCAGAAGAACCCCAAAGACTTTCGTCACCGCCGCTTCCGCTTTATTTGCGCCCATCCTTATCATACTCTCCTGCGAAGTTGCCGCCGACAACAGAAGCCGAAAACGTATATGCGTGAATTGTTCGATGAAGCATCCGGAAAATCGCCGCTCGATCCGGAGGAAGCGGTACGGCGCACCACGCGCGGCCCACGCCGGAAGCGCTTTTACGCCAAGGCTGGCGTCGTCGACGCGGCGGACGGCTTTGCGGTTACGCTTGATGACAAGCCGATCCGCACGCCTTCCGGCCGTCAGGTGGTGGCGCCGACCCGGGACATCGCCGACGCCGTCGCGGCGGAATGGGATGCGCAGAAGGAGATCATCGATCCCCTGACGATGCCGTTGACGCGCTTTGCCAACAGCGTCGTCGATGCCGTGGTCGACCGGGTCGACCCGGTCGCCGAGGACGTCGCGAAATTTTTTGGGTCCGATCTGTTGTTCTATCGTGCCGGACATCCGGAGGCGCTGGTCGCACGGGAAGCCAGGCATTGGGATCCCGTGTTGTTTTGGGCGGCGGAAGCGCTCAGCGCACATTTTATTCTTGCCGAAGGAATCGTGCATGTCCGCCAGCCCGATTCTGCTGTGGCCGCCGCGCGCGCGGCGCTGCCTGATGACCCCTGGTCGATCGCGGCCCTGCACGTGGTCACGACATTGACGGGCTCGGCGCTGCTCGCCCTGGCGCTGCTGCGCGGAGTGCTCGATCAGGATCAGGTCTGGGCCGCCGCCCACGTCGATGAGGACTGGAACATCGAGCAATGGGGCGTGGATGAAGAGGTCGCGGCGCGGCGCGCGGCCCGACTGGTCGATTTCAGGGCCACCGCTAGCATTATCAAGGCACTGAATCCTGCTGGCGCATGATCCGCCAGGCGGGTTGAGACGCTGCCGGTTTGGTCAAAGAACGCGGCGTTTGAAAGCGCGCGCCCTTTTCTACTCCGGCACGACCTCCCCTGAGCCACCCAACTCCTTCGGAAAATCCCTCAACTTGGGAACGCCGTCGCGCATCGGCAAAACTGTCTCAGCGTAATTCACGTGAACACCGGGCGAAAATTTCAACGTCGGCAATGTCGCTGCGAAGACGTCAACCAATCCCAAGGGCGGATGATTGGTCATCAGGTGCCCGCCGCATTTCGCGCAATACTGCCGCTGGCTAACCTCTGTCTTCTGGAATATGGCGACATGTTCGGCCCCCGAAGTTATCCGCACAGCCTCCGGCTTCCAAAGACTAAAGGCGTTCACAGGGCCGCCGGACCACGAACGACAAGAACTGCAATGACAGTAGCCCATGGCTTCCGGCTCACCGGAAACTTCCACATGAACTGCCCCGCAAAAACACTCGCCTTGGTGTGTCGTCGCCATTGTTGCCTCCTCCGGTTTGGCAATTTCCCCCATGTTGCCGCGCCTCGGGGTTTCTGACAACGCCGGAAGCCAGTGGCGGAACCAATTAATTTCAATGACTTGAGTCCCGGTTCCATGGGGTCGGGGGTTGGGCTTGTCATCGAAGTGCTGCTTCGACGATGCGATTGTGCGGCCTGATGGCCGCAAGCTTTGGCGCTCGACAGGCGGTTAGCTTAACGAGAGGTTTACGACGCTGGGCTAGCTTTCGCAGTCCTGCGAGGCCGTAAAATGTCGATCTCCGTCAATCCGACCGTTCCTGTCATTGCCGCCCAGGCCGTCGCGCCCGACCTGGTGCTGCAGCCGGGAACCCTTGTTGACGCACAGGTGCTCAAGCTCCTCTCCGACAATCTGGTGCGGATCGCGATCGCCGGGTTTTCGATCGATGTTCTCTCGGAAGTTCCGCTTTCTGCCGGCCAGGCCTTGCAGCTTGCGGTGTCGCAGACGCAAGACGGCATCAGGCTCGCGGTTGTCGGGCAGGGCCCCGGCGCGGCAGCCGGTACATCCTCTGATACTGTAACGCTGACGCCTAGTGCACCCTTGGATGTCGCAGCAAATTCTTCGCTTAATGTGGCGCCGCCCAGAAATGAATTGACGCCGCTTGAGCGCCTGGCGGTCTCCGCGGCGGCCGGGAGTGCGGCGACCCAGCAGGGCAGTCAGGCGCCGCTGTTTGCAAATCTCGGCGCCGTCGTGGCGTCGAGCCTGCCGCCAAAACTGCAGCAAGCCGTGATGCAAGTGCTGGCGCAGCAGACCAGCCTCGATCCAGGCCTGACCGGCAGCGACGTCAAGAATGCCTTTCAAAAATCCGGGCTCTTTCTCGAGGCTTCGCTTGCGTCGGGATCTGTTTTGCCCACAGCCGGCGCCCCCGATCTCAAGGCGGCACTAATTGTGCTTCGTCAAACACTTCTGTCGTCGCTTGGCGCAGCCGGAGCAGGGGATAACCCGGCTGCGTCAGCGACAGTTGCGCAGCAGCCCGTCATGCCCGGGGTTTCCGGTACTTCGGCATCGGATGCCGCGTCAGCGCTGCATACCGCGACGGCTTCGACGCTTGCCCCATCGTTGTCTCCCGAGGTCGGCGCGCATGAAATTCTTCTGCCCCAGGCGCGCATGCCGGGCGCCGGTAATTCTTTTGAACCGGGCGGCCCCGTCCGGATCGTGCTCGCAGAAACGCTGGTGAATACCGGGCCACGTACCGCGACGGCCGGCGCCACGTTGTACCTGCTGCAGGAAGCATTGCAGGAGATTCCGCGGGTCGTCGGCAACACGTCGCTGGCGACGGCAACGCTGAAGGATGGACGCAACGACGACGTAACGTTCCATACCACCACGCCGCCTCCGCCATTTCGCGGGGCGTTACCCTCGGCGCAACCGGTTGCATCGCCATCGATCGCGCTCAATGCGCCGCTCGCGACAAGCGCGCATCATCTGCTCGGCGATACCGACGCCGCGATCGCGCGCCAGACGTTGTTGCAGGTGGCGTCGTTGCCGGATCGCGTCGATACCGCAGGCGCACGTGTAGATCAGCCTGCGCCGCGGTGGAATTTCGAAATCCCGTTCGCGATGCCTCAGGGCACCGCGATGGCGCAGTTCGAAATTTCGCGCGACGGCGGCGGCAGTGAAGTCGAAGGCGCAAAACGGGTTTGGCGGGCGCGGTTCTCGCTCGACGTCGAGCCTGCCGGTCCGGTTCACGCGCTGGTATCGCTCAGCGGCGAGCGCACCTCGGTGCGGATGTGGGCGGAGCGGCCCGCGACCGCGGCGCAACTGCGCGCAGGTGCTGCGCAATTGAGCCAGGCGCTCAGCAACGCCGCGCTGCAGCCCGGCGACATTGTGGTCCGCGATGGCACGCCGCCGCAACCGGCGCCGGCGCGCGCCGGACATTTTCTGGATCGCGCGTTATGAGCGTGGATACAAGAAACCAGCTTGCGGTCGCGCTGCACTACGACAAGACCGGTGCGCCGCGGGTCGTCGCCAAGGGCAGGGGAAGCATCGGCGAGAAGATCATCGAGGTCGCCAAGGCCCACGACATCCCGATCGAAGAGAACGAAGTGCTGGCCGGGGCGCTTTCCAACGTCGAACTCGGCGATGAAATTCCGGCGGAGCTCTACAAAGCGGTCGCGGAAGTGCTGGTGTTCGTGCTGCGGCTGTCGGGACGAATTCGCTAGGCTGAATTCCAATTGTCATCGTTTCACCACGATGTCATCAGCATCGTCGCCGCCGTCATTTAGCTACATCGGAGCTGCCTTGATCAATCGCCGCCATGCGCTCGGTCTTCTTGCTGCCGCGAGCGTTGCGCCGACGCGCGGCTTTGCCCATGTCGCGCCTCAGCGTAGCGAGATTCGCGAGGACCTCGCCAAGCGTTTTGCCGACGACGGAACAGTCGGTACTTTCGTCGGCTACAAGGTCGACGATTATCTTGTGATCGCCAGCGACACGGAACGTTCCGGCCAGGCGGTGCTGCCGGCCTCGACCTTCAAGATTCCGAATTCGGTGATCGCGCTGGAGACCGGCGTCGTAGCTGATCCCGACAAGGACGTTTTCAAGTGGGACGGCGTTGTCAGGAGCATCGAGGACTGGAATCGCGACCACACCATGCGCTCGGCGATCGCCGTGTCCGCGGTGCCGGTTTATCAGGAGATCGCCCGGCGCATCGGCGCGGAGCGGATGCAGAAATACGTCGATCTGTTCGAGTACGGCAACCGCGACATCGGCGGCGGCATCGACCAGTTCTGGCTGACCGGCAAGCTGCGCATCGATCCGATCCAGCAGATCGATTTCATCGACCGGTTGCGGCGTGGCACGCTGCCGGTCTCGAAACGCAGCCAGGAACTGGTGCGCGATATCCTCCCGGTCACAAAAGCCGGCGATTCCATCATCCGCGCCAAGACCGGCCTCGTCGATGCCGAGGCCGGCAAGCCGTCGCTCGGCTGGCTGGTGGGCTGGGCCGAGAAGGACAGCGCGCAGACGGTGTTTGCGCTCAATCTCGATGTGCGCGAGCCGCGCCATAGCGCCGACCGCATGAAACTGGCGCAGCAATGCCTCGGCGATATCGGCGCGATTTAGGTTGCAGCATCCAGCCGCGTTGGATCAAGTTGCTAACGCCGGTCCAGTGCGAGCGAGACCCCCGTTATGCTGGTTCCCTGTGGGCGGATAGACACGGTCTGTCTGTTTCCGTGTGTCGTCAGCGATAGATTGGCCGAGAAGCTATCACCGCGGGCGAAAGCCTCGATGCGACTGCCGGCGGCACGCCCCGAAATGGTCCCGGAGGCGTTGCGGCTGGCTTCACTCCAAGTGCCGGAAATGGCACCGCCACGGTATTGAACGTCGCTTGCCAAATCAAAATTATAACTATCGCTGGCACATCTCAGACTAAGGCGAAGCTGGGCGCCGCTCCCGGCGACGTCGTAGGACGCCCGGCAACGCAGCCGCTCCTGCGTTCCGTCCGATGTGCTCAGGATGCCGCCGCCCGACCAGGAGCCTGCCATGGCGGCGAAGGGAGAAGAAACGGCGGCTTGAATGGCGCTGCCGGGCAGGCACAGCGATGCCAGCAGCAACCCCGCGCGCGCGATATTGGATCCAGACATTTTTGCGGTCTCCATTTGGCTCCAAGCTCATCCGATCCGACGCGGGGAGCGCCGAACGGTTCGTTGGGCTCCGGAACATCTGGTTTGCGCGGCTCGGCTGGACTAGGTTTCGTTGCATCACAATCATGAGAACATGGAGGAATACATGCCCGCGACCGGCAAGGAGCCGCGCTTTCCGCAACTGACCATGGACCAACTCGACGAGAAGCAGAAGCCGCTCGGCGAGCAAGTCATGAAGGTCTCGAGCGTCGGCATTGGCGGGCCTTACAATCCGCTGATGCGCAGTCCGGTGCTGGGTCAGCGGCTGTTCGATCTGTTTCACTACCTGCGCTGGGAAACCTCGGTCCCGACCAGGCTCAATGAATTTGCGATCCTTATCATCGGGCGGCAATGGCGCTCGCAGGTCGAATGGTACGCGCATGCACCGCTGGCGGCAAAGGCGGGATTTTCGCCCGACATCATCGCCGAGTTGAAAGCCGGCAAGCGGCCGTCCCGCATGGCCGAGGATGAGGCGCTGGTTTACGATTTCGTCACCGAGCTCACGGCCACGCAAAAAGTTTCCGACCAAACCTATGCGCGGGCGAAGAAAGTTTTCAACGATCAGCAGATCGTGGACTTGACCGCGGTGGCGGGTAACTACGTCATGGTGGCCATGTTGCTGGCGATGGCGCAGCAAACCGTGCCTCCCGGCAAGGAGCCGCCGTTCAAGGTCGGCGAGAAGTAGCCCATCGCAACTTCATGCCGACTTGGTCGCGTCTTTACCGATTCGGCCGAGATGGGTGAAGCCAAATCCGACACTGTATTTCAGGCCGTAGCCGAGCGCGCGGTCGATGCCGATATGCGCCATCCAGATCATCGCAATCGAAAGTACCAGCGGGTAGGCAAGTGCAAAGCCGGTAACCATCAGTGTCACCGGCGCCATGTAGCTGTGCGCGGCGTTATAGACGATGGCACCCGGCCGCGGGCCGGCGAGATAGGCCGCGAAGCTCAGATCGGGCGCCAGAAACAGGATAGCGTAAACCCACCACGATCCGTCCCAAACCCCGTAAAGCAGCGTCATACCTGCAAACAGGGTCAACCCCTCCAGCCGGAGCAGCGTTCGCACTCCGCCGGTGACGGCGCCCGCCGTTTCTGTGCACACGATATCAGCCATGGGCTTCGCCTCCGTTGAGGGTGCGGATATAACGTGCGCCGGGCAGGGGTGCCAGATGCCGGGAAGGGCGTTTCCCGCGGGCAAAATGCCGTGTTAGAACCCAGACAAATCAAGCGGGAATGCCAACATGAAAGAGATCCTGGACATCCTTGAGGACCGGCGCGCCGGCGCCAAGCTCGGCGGCGGCGAGAAGCGCATCGAGGCGCAGCACGCCCGCGGCAAGCTGACCGCGCGGGAGCGCATCGAGCTTCTGCTCGACAAGGGCTCGTTCGAGGAATTCGACATGTTCGTCGAGCATCGCTCGGTGGAATTCGGCATGGAAAAGACAAAAGTGCCGGGCGACGGCGTCGTCACCGGCTGGGGCACCGTGAACGGCCGCAAGACGTTTGTCTTTGCCAAGGATTTTACGGTGTTCGGGGGCTCGCTATCGGAGACCCACGCGCAAAAAATCGTCAAAATCCAGGACATGGCGATGAAGGCGAGGGCGCCGATCATCGGGCTCTACGACGCCGGCGGCGCGCGCATTCAGGAAGGCGTCGCCGCACTGGCGGGCTATTCCTATGTGTTCCGCCGCAACGTCATCGCATCGGGCGTGATTCCGCAGATATCGGTCATCATGGGTCCCTGCGCCGGCGGCGACGTCTATTCGCCTGCGATGACCGACTTCATCTTCATGGTGAAGAACACGAGCTACATGTTCGTCACCGGGCCCGACGTGGTGAGGACCGTCACCAACGAGGTCGTGACCGCCGAAGAGCTCGGCGGCGCCTCGGTGCACGCGACGCGCTCCTCGATTGCCGATGGCGCATTCGAGAATGACGTTGAGACGCTGCTGCAGATGCGCCGGCTGATCGATTTCCTGCCCTCAAACAACACCGACGGCGTGCCGGAATGGCCGAGTTTTGACGATATCGGGCGGGTCGACATGTCGCTGGACACGCTGATCCCCGATAATCCGAACAAGCCCTACGACATGAAGGAGCTGATCCTTAAAGTCGTGGACGAAGGCGACTTTTTTGAGATCTCCGAAGCGTTTGCGAAAAACATCGTCACCGGTTTCGGCCGCATCGCCGGGCGCACGGTCGGCTTCGTCGCCAACCAGCCGATGGTGCTGGCAGGCGTGCTCGACTCTGACGCCTCACGCAAGGCTGCGCGCTTCGTGCGCTTCTGCGACGCCTTCAACATTCCGATCGTCACTTTTGTCGACGTGCCGGGCTTCCTGCCGGGCACCGCGCAGGAATATGGCGGGCTGATCAAACACGGCGCGAAACTGTTGTTCGCCTATTCGCAATGCACGGTGCCGCTGGTCACCATCATCACGCGCAAAGCCTATGGCGGCGCGTTCGACGTGATGGCGTCGAAGGAAATCGGCGCCGACATGAACTACGCCTGGCCGACCGCGCAGATCGCCGTGATGGGCGCCAAGGGCGCGGTCGAGATCATCTTCCGCAGCGACATCGGCGACACCGAAGCGATCGCCGCGCGCACCAAGGAGTACGAAGACCGCTTCCTGTCACCGTTCATCGCCGCCGAGCGCGGCTATATCGACGACGTCATTATGCCGCATTCGACGCGGCGAAGAATCGCGCGGGCGCTGGCGATGCTAAGGGACAAGAAGGTGGAAATGCCGGCGAAGAAGCACGATAATTTGCCGTTGTAGCTATCGTCATTCCGGGATGCGCCTCTTGGCGCAGACCCGGAATCCATACTCCCTGCGGTGGTCATGGATTCCGGGTTCATCGCCTTGCGATGCCCCGGAATGACGAGTGGGGGTGCGTTGTCTGCAGTCTTGCATCCGCTCTCCTGCCGCGTAACATTTCGCGGCAAAGGGAGCCCGCGCCATGTCCACATTCTTCGCCTTCCTTCACCACGTCTGCGCCTTCACGCTGGTGTCGGCGGTCGCCATCGAGTTCGCGCTGATCCGCGGGGAGTTGACGCTGGCGTCGGCACGCAGGCTTCAGGTTACCGACATGGCGTACGGCATCGCCGCCGGTGCGCTGCTCATCATTGGGCTATTGCGGGTGTTCTTTTTTGAGAAGGGTGCGGACTATTATTTCCACAGCCACGCCTTCGTGGCCAAGCTCTCGGTCTTTATCGCGATCGCGCTGTTGTCGATCATCCCGACGAAAGAATTCCTGTCGTGGCGCGGGGCGGTGAAGGCTGGGCAGGCGCCCACGATCAGCGCAAAGAAACTGAAATTGATCACCGCGGTCATTCAAGGCGAACTTTTCGCCGTCGTCATCATTTTGCTCTGTGCCGCGATCATGGCGCGCGGCAGATGGGTTTAGCTTCCCGCTGAGCTACGTTTGGCGATAGTGTCAGAACAAACCTTTCCTGCGGAGGAAGCCGATGCCAGCAGCTTATTTCGTTGTCCGCGCCACCGTCGCCGATCCGTCTAAACGTCAGGCGTTTGACGAGTGGTATCACCGGGAGCATTTGCCCGATGCCGCGAAGCGTTCGGCGTCAAGAAGGCGTGGCGGTTCTGGAGCGTGAGCGATCCCTCATTGCATCAGGCGAGTTACGAGTTCGCCGATCAGGCCGCACTCGATCGCGCCACGAGCGGCGAAGCGCTGAAGGCCCTTGTCGCCGAATTCGACCGATGCTGGCCGGATGTCACGCGCGCCCGCGAGATTTTCGTGCTCGCGGAGGAGTACGGCGCGGGGTGATTCCGGCGTATCGTCGTCCCGGCGGAACGCCGGGACCCAGCCACCGGAGTTAATGTTGCGCGAGGTGTTCGACGCCGATCTTTTTTCCCGTCGTCCTTCAAGGCGTATGGGAACCCGCGTCCGCGGGGACGACGAGAGAGCGATCTCAAATAGCGCGCCCCGGTTCAGCGACCGTTCATCTCGACGCGATCAAAATCTTCCTCGCATCACTCGCCTTGCACCAAGAGGAAGATGTCATGGAACGCCGTCACTTTCTGAAACTCGCCTTTGGAGTTGCCGCCGGCGCCGCAGCGCTCGCTGCAAGTGCGCAGGCCGCGCCGCTTGCGCCGCATCCGCTTGCAGAAGACGGCCGGCTGCGACCTTCGAATGAGGATGCCAGTCCGGCTGTTACTACCGATGACGAAGTGGGCCGCCTCAAGCCCGAACCGGTGCGCTGGGGTCGTCACCACTGGCACAGGCGATGGCACCGCCGCCATTGGGGCTGGCATCGCCGCCGCTGGCACCGCCGGCATTGGCGCCGCCGCTACTGGTAAGGCGGCCTTGCGCTACAGCTGAGCGCGAATCATTTCGCGAGGAAGCCGAGCATCAGCTCGTTGAACCTCAAGGGCTCGTCTAGAAACACCAGATGCCCGGCATTCGGGATCACCTCGGCGCTCGCATCAGGCATTTTGGCCGCGAGCGCTTTGGCGAGCTCGGCGTTCTGGCCCATCTTCGGCCGCAGCGCCTCCGGCGCATTCGGCTTGCCCGGCGCGTTGTGATCGTCGGCGCCCATGATGAACAGCGTCGGTTGCGAAACAAGCGGAATTTCGTGCACCACCGGCTCGCGATAGATCATTTGCGCCGAATTGACGAAGGCGCGCAGCCAGCGCGGATATTCCGAACCGCCCTTGATGTTGAAGCGCGCATCGATGAACGGCGTTACCTGTTCGGGCGGCAGTTTGAGTGAATAATTGGTCTCCAGTTGCTTGCGGTAGCCGTCGGCGGTTAGCTTGTCCTCGTTCTCCAGGATTTTCTCGGTCGGCGTCGGCGGCACGTAGAGCCGGTAATCCTCGAGGCCAATCGGAGCTGCGAGCAACAGATGCCCGACCCGGTCCGGGTAGGCACGCGCGATGCGCACGCCAAGCATGCCGCCCAGCGAATGCGCGACGATATCGGCCTTGGCGACCTGCAGATGATCGAGCAGCGCGATGGTGTTGCGCGCCAGCGTGTCGAAGTGCAGGTCGGACGCGGGCTTGGAGGATTTACCAAAGCCGATCTGGTCCGGCACCACCACCCGGTAGCCGGCGGTATTTAGTGTCCTGATCACCGGCGCCCAGTAGCTCGACGGGAAATTGCGTCCGTGCAGCAGCACCACGGTGCGGCCGTTCGGCTGCGCCGGTGAAACGTCCATATAGGCCATCCGCACCTGCTCGCCGTCATTGTTAAGCGGCAATAGGCCGACGGGGTAGGGATAGGCAAAACCCTCGAGGCCGATACCGTAGGGTCCGCGCGGCGCAGGATCCGCGGCATGGGCAGATATGCACGGCAGGAAAAGGAGGGTAGCGGCAGACAATGCTGAAACAAGAACAGGGTTCATCGAAGACTCCGGACGAAGAGAAGCATTCGAGATTGTCTTGGTACCGCGTTGTTACGGTGTAAAGCGGGGCAGGGTTCACGTTTTGCGGAGAGACTGCTGCACGCAGTTAATGTCATCATGGCCGGGCACGACGAACGACCAGCAGCGCGTGATGACTAATCTACAGCCTCGCCGAACAGCGCCGCGAACCGTTTCTCGCCGTTGCGGCTGAAATTGACGACGCGGCTGCCGGGGGCGGTATCGCGCGCGGCCCATTTCAGTTCAGTGAACCGCGTCATGACGGCAGCCCCCAGCGTGCCGGCGAGATGATGGCGCCGCTCGCTCCAGTCGAGACAGGCCTTGCACACCGGGCGGCGCGGATGGACGAGCGTGTCTGCCGATATCTGCAGCGCCTTGGCCATGAAGCGCTTGCCTTCGGCGGTCAGTTCGATCGCCAGCTTGCTTTGGCGGACCAGCCGCTGCCTTTTCATGCTGTCGAGCATCTGCACGCCGAGATCGCCGGCCAGATGATCGTAGCAAATCCGCGCGCGGCGCAGCGCCGGATCCTTCGGTCCGGTGCGCACGCGCATATGGCCGGCGCGGGCCGCAAGACCCGCGAGGCCCTCGAGCACGCCGGCGACATCGGGGCCTGTGAGGCGATAGTAGCGGTGGCGCCCCTGTTTCTCGGGCTCGATCAGGCCGCCGGCTTCCAGCTTCGCCAAGTGCGAACTCGCGGTCTGCGGCGTGACGCCGGCCTGGTGCGCGAGTTCGCTCGCGGTCAGCGCGCGACCGGTCATCAGCGCTGTCAGCATGTTGGAGCGCGCGGGATCGCCGACCAGCGCGGCGATCATGGCGATATCGGGGCCTGCTTTCATAGTTCGATGATAGCCGAAGCATTGACGTCGATCAAGCGGTTAGGATGCGATGGTCAGAAGCACCGGAGGCTCCTTTGGCCATCACCGTTTTCATCCGCTACCGGCTCGATCCGTTCAAGCGTGCGATGTTCGAGCAATACGCCAGGCGCTGGCTTGCCATCATTCCCCGATGCGGCGGCGATCTCGTCGGCTACTGGATGCCGCATGAAGGCACCAACGACATCGCGTTCGCGCTGATTTCATTCGAAAATCTGGCGGCCTACGAAAACTATCGCGCGCGGCTTCGCGCCGACGACGAGGGTATGGCCAATTTTGGCTTCGCCGAGGAGAACAAATTCATCCTCGGGGAGCGACGAACATTCTTGCGTCCGGTAGCGTTGTAGGCCATGTCAGGCGCAAAAGGAGAAGCAAATGATAGCGGTGATCTTTGAAGTCTGGCCGAGGCCGGAGCATAAAAAGGAATATCTCGATATTGCGGCCGAGCTGAAACCAATTCTGGAAGCCATCGATGGTTTTATCTCGGTCGAACGGTTCGAGAGCCTGACGGAGAAAGGCAAGATCCTGTCGCTGTCGTTCTTCCGCGATGAAGCCGCCGTTGCGGCGTGGCGCAATGTGGCGGAGCATCGCAAGTCCCAGGGCAAGGGCCGTGCGACGATCTTCGAAAACTACCGGCTGCGCATCGCCGGTGTGATCCGCGATTACGGCATGAACGATCGGGCGCAAGCACCAAAGGACAGCCGCGCCACTCACGATGCCCACTAGAGTCCGATTCAACCGGGTTGAAACCAGGGAGGTAGCATGCCGGTCACGACAGCCGAAAAGCGCGCCACGTTCCGCAAAATGCATGAAACCGGCTGCTTCGTGCTGCCCAACCCCTGGGACGTCGGCAGCGCACGGGCGCTGCAACACATGGGCTTCAAGGCGATCGCCTCGACCAGTGCGGGCTTCGCGTGGTCGATCGGAAAGGCCGACAATCGCGTCACGCTGGATGATGTCTGCGAACATCTCACCGCGCTGTGCGGCGCGGTTGATCTGCCCGTCAACGCCGATTTCGAGGGCGGTTTTGCGCACAAGCCGGAGAAAGTTGCTGCCAACGTTGCGCGCGCAGTCAAAACAGGCGTGGCCGGGTTGTCGATCGAGGATTCCACCGGCGATGCCGCAAAACCGCTCTACGAGCGCGCGTTCGCGATCCAGCGGATCAAGGCGGCGCGCGCGGCTATCGATGCCGACAACAGCGGCGTGCTGCTGGTCGGACGGTGCGAAGGCTTTCTGGTCGGGCAGGCCGATCTAACCATGGTGATCGACAGGCTCAACGCCTATGCGGAAGCGGGCGCGGATTGCCTGTACGCGCCAGGCATAAAAACCAGGGAGCAGATCGCTGCTGTGGTGAAGGCCGTGCACCCCAAACCGGTCAATCTTCTGATCGGGGCGTCCGGTCTCAATGTGGCGGAAGCCGCCGAGCTCGGCGTCCGCCGCATCAGCGTCGGCGGTTCGCTGGCGCGCACCGCGTGGGGCGGCTTCATGCGCGCGGCGCGCGAGATGGCGGAGAACGGAACGTTCACCGAGTTGGATAATGGATATTCCGGCGGCGAGTTGAACAAGATGTTCAGCTGATACGCGCAACGAAATGCGCAGCGGGCAAAATGCTTGCCCGCTGCGCTTCGCTCTTATTCGCGACGCTTACACCGTTACTTGCTTGGGGCCGTAGCCGGCGGCGTTTGTGGGCGCGCCGGAGCCGCACCGGTCGTCATTCCCGGGTCGGTGTTGCCGCGTGGGGTCACGTCGCGCATGCCCGGCGGTGCTGCGGGAGGCGATGACTGCGTGGTGTTCTGGGCGGTCGAAGAAGTGCCGGCCTGGTTGATCGACGAGTTGTTCAGACCGTAAAAGACCGCGCCAAGCACCAAGGCGATGGCGATGGCGAACATCGCAATCTTGCCGCCGCTGGCGGGGCCCTCGGCGAGTTCGGGATCGGGCTGCAACTCATTGTCGAGGCGAGCGGCCCGGCGGGATTCATCATTGGCGAGATTGGAACGATAGGGATCGTCCGGATTGCGTTCGTAGGCCATGAATGGGTTCCTCCGTTAATGGGAAGACAACCCTTGGGCGACATGGGGGTTCCTGATTCGAACGATCTTTCTGGACTCGAAAACGGAACTGGATCGTCATAGATGACGGAACCTGCCGTGTAGCGCGCCGCCTCTGAGTCCGTCATTCCGGGGCGCGTCGAAGATGCGAACCCGGAATCTCGATCACATCCGCCGTGCCTTCTTAACCTGCGCCGGCGTCACCAATGGCGCGGCGTTGCCCCACGAATTCCTGATGTAATTCGTAACATCGGCAATCTGCTGATCCGACAATTGCTTGGCGTAGGCCGGCATCGATCCGGCATTGGGCGCGCGCGGCGTCGTCACCGTCTGCGCGCCGTCGAGGATGATGCGAAGCGTACTGGTGGGATCGGCCGACTGCAGATTGGCGTTGCCGGGCAGTGGCGGATAGATCCGCGGGGCTCCGCTGCCATCCGCTTCATGGCAGGCGATGCAGGCATGGGCGTAGAGCGCCGCGCCCGCGGTCATGTCCGCCCGCGGCGGCGGGGTCACCGCGGGCTCCGGCGCGCCTGCCGGAACATCCTTCAGATAGACCGCAATCGCCCGGACATCGGCGTCATCCATCTTCGAGGTCGAATTGACCACGACTTCGGCCATCGGCCCGTCGGCATGGCTGCGGCCGTTGCGGCCGCTCTGTAGATATTCGACGATGTCATCGGCGCTCCACGATTTCAGCCCGCTGCGCTCGGCGCTGTCGAGGCGTGGCGCAAACCAGCCCTGCACGGGGCCGCCGCTGTAGGCGCGACCGCGTTTGTTGGCGCCGAACAGGTTTTTGGGCGTGTGGCATGCGCCGCAATGCGCGGCGCCTTCGACCAGATAGCCGCCGCGATTCCATGCCGAGCTTTTTCCCTGGTCGGGCTCGAATATACCCGGGCGGAAGAACAGAAAATTCCAGACGCGCATCACCACCCGGTAATTCAGGGGCCAGCGTAATTCCGGCTCTCGCGGCGTGTTGCGGAACGGCGTCAGCGTCGAGAGGTAGGCGCGGATCGCCAGGATGTCGTCACGGATCAGTTTCGTGAAATTGGGATACGGAAATGCCGGGTAATAGCGCGACCCGTCGGGGTCCTCGCCGTAACGCAGCGCCCGGTAGAACTCGTCGTCGCTCCAGGTGCCGATGCCGGTATCGCGGTCCGGCGTGAGGTTCGGCGAATAAATCCCGCCGAACGGGGTGTCTATACGCTTGCCGCCGGCGAACGGTTTTGCAGGATCGGCGGTATGGCAACTCGCGCAATCGGCAGCGACCGTAAGTGCCTTGCCGCGCGCGACGGTCTCAGCCGAGGGCTCGGCCAGCGCTTTGGCAAAGTTGAATGCGGTGCACAAAAGCACGATCGCGAGAATCGCCCGCGTTGCGCGACATCGTCCCTGCACCAACGTGTCTCCTTTGCCGACATTATAGCGCGAAATCATCTCAGTGAGAGCGCCATGTCGTTTCGTCGCAGCGCTTTTCGACGACACAAGGCGAACATAACTGTCGGCGTTTCCGGCATGAAATTGCGATTCGAGGACGCGGGGCTCCATTGCCGAGATTTGTGGTGCGCCGGGCGCAAAAACCGACATAGACTGGTTCTGGCGATCGGCGTGATTAGCTAAAAAGAGACGTCGGAGCCAAGACTTAAGAGGGTGGAATGGGAATCAACCAAGGTCCGATCAGTCTCGATCAGAAATACACCCAGGGGTCCGGGCACGTCTTCCTGACCGGGATTCAGGCGCTGGTTCGCCTGCCGATGGCCCAAATCCGCCGCGACCGCGCCGCCGGTCTCAATACCGCGGGTTTTGTCACGGGATACCGGGGTTCGCCGCTCGGCGGTTACGACCAGCAATTGACGGCGGCGCGAAAGCACCTTGAGCAATACAACATCAAATTCCAGCCCGGCGTAAACGAAGACCTCGCGGCCACCGCCATCTGGGGCTCGCAGCAACTCAACCTTTCGCCGGGCGCCAGGCATGACGGCGTGGTCGGCATCTGGTACGGCAAGGGCCCCGGCGTCGACCGCTGCGGCGACGTGTTCCGCCACGGCAATGCCGCGGGTTCAGCGAAAAACGGCGGGGTGCTCTGTCTGGCCGGCGACGACCATGGGGCGAAGTCCTCGACCGTCCCGCATCAGTCGGACCATGCCTTCATCTCGGCGCTGATGCCCTATCTCTATCCCTCCAGCATTCACGAAATGATCGAAATGGGCCTGCTCGGGATCGCGATGTCGCGCTATTCCGGTTGCTGGGTCGGCATGAAGGTGATCACCGAGACGGTGGAGACCACAGCCGAGATCGACCTTTCCGACGAGATGAAGCCCTTCATCATACCAACTGATTTCGAGATGCCGCCGGGCGGTCTCAATCTGCGCTGGCCCGATGACCGCTTCGATCAGGACCGGCGCCTGCAGGATTACAAGGGATTTGCGGCGATAGCCTTTGCGCGGGCCAACAAGGTCAACCGCATCACCATGGATTCGCCGAACGCGCGGTTCGGTATCATGGCCTCGGGCAAGAGCTATGAGGATATCAGGCAGGCGCTGCGCGAGCTTGGGGTAACGCCTGAAGTCGCCGCCAAGATCGGCTTACGACTTTACAAGATCGGCATGCCGTGGCCGCTGGAGCCGGAAGGCATGCGCGAATTCGCGGTTGGACTCGAGGAAATCTTCATCATCGAGGAGCGCCGCGAGATCGTCGAAAATCAAGTGAAGCAGGAGTTGTTCAACTGGCGCGACGACGTGCGCCCGCGCATCGTCGGCAAGATGGACGAGCACGACAAGCGCTTCCTGCCCTTCGCCGAGGAACTCAGCGTCGCCTCGCTGGCAAGCTCGCTCACCGAGCGATTGCTGCGGCTGAACCTCAATCCCGAAATCGCGGCCATGCTGCGCGCCAAGGCCGACTGGTTCAACGGCCGTCAGGCCACCCAGATGCAGGCGGTGGCGCCTATCACCCGCACGCCGTATTTCTGCTCGGGCTGTCCGCACAATACCTCGACCAAGGTGCCGGACGGCAGCCGCGCGTTCGCCGGCATCGGCTGTCACTTCATGGCGCTGTGGATGGATCGCAACACTGAAACCTTCACCCATATGGGTGGCGAGGGCGTGCCATGGGTGGGCGTTGCACCCTTTACCGATGAAAAACACGTCTTCGCTAACTTGGGCGACGGCACTTATTTTCACTCCGGCAGTCTTGCGATCCGTCAGGCCATCGCGTCCAAGGCCAATATCACCTACAAGATCCTCTACAACGACGCGACCGCCATGACCGGCGGCCAGCACGTCGACGGCGAGCTGTCGCCCCAGCAGATCACCTTCCAGCTGCACTCGGAAGGCATCCGCGACATCTACCTGGTGTCGGAAAATCCCGACGCCTATCCGGCTTCCGACATCGCCCCCGGCACCAAGACCGCGCATCGCGATCAACTCGATGCGGTCATGAAGACGCTGCGGGAAGTGAAGGGCGCCTCCGCCATCGTGTTCGTGCAGACCTGCGCTGCCGAAAAGCGCCGCCGCCGCAAACGGGGAACGCTGGAGGATCCGCCGCGCCGCGTGATGATCAATTCGGCGGTCTGCGAAGGCTGCGGCGATTGTTCGGTGCAATCGAACTGCATTTCGGTGGAACCGCTGGAGACCGAGCTGGGGCGCAAGCGCACCATCAATCAATCGACCTGCAATAAGGACTATTCCTGCCTCAAGGGCTTTTGTCCGTCCTTTGTCACCGTGGACGGCGGCAAGCTGCGCCGCCGCGCGCCGGCCGATCTCGGCAATATCGGCGCGCTGCCCGAACCGGCATCGCGGCCCTCGCTTGAGCGGCCCTACAATGTCGCCGTCGGCGGCGTCGGCGGCACCGGCGTGCTGACCATCGGCGCGCTGCTCGGCATGGCCGCGCATATCGAGGGCAAGGCCAGCATGATCCTGGATATGTCCGGCCTCGCGCAAAAAGGCGGCGCGGTGCTGAGCCACGTCCGGCTGTCGGAGCATACCGCCGACGTCACCTGTTCGCGCATCGTTACCGGCACCGCCGATCTGGTGATTGCCGCCGACGAAGTGGTGGCGGTTGCGAAAGACACGATGTCGCTGTGCGAATCCGGCCGCACTTTTGGGGTCATCAACACCCATCTCATTCCAATCGCGGATTTCATCATGAACCGCGATTTCAATTTCCAGAGCCGCAAGGTCAGCCATGTGCTGGAAACGGCGCTGCGCAAGGATTCGTCGTTTTTCGATTTCACCAAGCCTGCCGAGATCCTGCTTGGCGATTCCATCGCCACCAACATGATGATGATGGGCTATGCCTATCAGAAGGGATTATTGCCGCTGTCGGCGGCTTCGATCGAGCAGGCGATCGAGATCAACGGGGTTGCGATCAAGATGAATACCCAGGCGTTCCAGCTTGGACGTCTGGCGGCGGCCGACCCGGCGCGGTTAGCTGCGATGATGAAGGGCCAGGATGCGAGCGTGGCGCCGAAGACCCTTGATGCGATGTCGCTCGACGAAATTATCGCGCACCGCAGCGCGCTGTTGAAGGATTATCAGAACGAAAAGCTCGCCGAGCGCTACCGCAATCTGGTGACGCAGGTGCGCAACGCCGTGATCAATGGCGGCTTTGGCGAGGAGTTGCCGCGCGCGGTTGCGATCAACTATGCCAAGCTGCTGGCCTACAAGGACGAGTATGAGGTGGCGCGGCTTTACACCGACGGCCGGTTCGAAAAGCAGATTCGCGATCAGTTCGACGGCGACTTCAAGATCAGTTTTAATCTTGCACCGCCGCTGCTGGGCGGCGGCAAAGACGCCCTGGGACGACCGCGCAAGCGCGCGTTCGGCGCGTGGATGATGCCGGTGTTTCGGCTGCTGGCGAAGATGCGAGGCTTGCGCGGCACCGCATTCGACATCTTCGGCCACAGCGCCGACCGCAAGCTCGAGCGCAACCTGATCGACGGTTACGAGAAGGACGTTGCCCATGTTCTCGGCGTGCTTTCGCCGCTGACGCTGGATACCGCAATTGAAATTCTCTCGCTACCCGATCGCATCCGCGGCTACGGGCCGGTGAAGGAGAAATCGGTGCTGGATGCAAGAGCGCGATATGCGCAGTTGGCGAAAGACCTCGTCAACCCGCCGCCGGCGCCACGGCAAATCGCGGCGGAGTAATTCCCGCGCGTATCGGCTTGGGGTGGGCAAAGGCGCGCGCGCGCCGTGCCCACCACATGAGAATTCCGATGTTGTATTGAGGTGGTGGGCACGCTTCGCTTTGCCCACCCTACGGTCCTCGTTAACCGGTCATTCCGTGTCGCGGGATTGCACTGCGCTACTTAAACGCGGTGGGCGCTTGCCAAGGCAGCCCCGAAAGGCGAGAAAACCGCTTGCGAAGAAGAAACGCCAGCGGAGAGCTATAATTGAGTATCAAGGGCAAGGCCTATCTCGCCGGGATTTACGAGCATCCAACCCGGCATGCACCCGATAAATCCACCGCACAGCTTCATGCCGAAGTCGCCAAGGGCGCATTGGGAGACGCAGGCCTGACCAAGGCCGATATCGACGGCTATTTCTGCGCCGGCGACGCCCCGGGCGGGGTGATGGCGATGGCCGATTATCTGGGCCTCAAGGTCCGTCATTTCGATTCGACCGACACCGGCGGCTGCTCCTATCTGGTCCATCTCGGCCACGCCGCGGAGGCGATCGCCGCCGGCAAATGCAGGGTCGCGCTGATCACGCTGGCGGGCAAGCCGCGCACCGGCGCCATGCCGCCGCGCGCGACCGGCGCCGAGGTCGATTTCGAAGCCGCCTACAACGCCACCACGCACAACATTTACGGCATGTGCGCCATGCGCCACATGCATGAGTTCGGCACCACCAGCGAGCAGCTGGCCTGGATCAAGGTCGCCGCATCCCATCACGCGCAATACAACGAGCATGCGATGCTGCGCGACGTCGTCACCGTCGAGGACGTTCTGAACTCGCCGATGATTTCCGATCCGCTGCACCGGATGGATTGCTGCGTCGTCACCGATGGCGGTGGCGCGCTGATCGTCACCACTGAAGCGATCGCGCGCAGCCTGAAGAAGCCGCTGGTGCGCATGATCGGGCACGGCGAGGCGCTGAAGGGGCCGCGTGGCGGCAAGGATCTCAACCTGACCTATTCCGCCGGGGTGTGGTCGGGTCCCCGGGCGTTCGAAGAGGCCGATGTGACGCCCAGGGATATTAAATACGCCTCGATTTACGACAGCTTCACCATCACGGTGCTGATGCAACTCGAGGACCTCGGCTTCTGCAAGAAGGGCGAGGGCGGCAAGTTCGTCGCCGACGGCAATTTGATTTCCGGCGTCGGCAAGCTGCCGTTCAATACCGACGGCGGCGGGCTGTGCAACAATCACCCCGTCAACCGCGGCGGCATGACCAAGATCATCGAAGCGGTGCGGCAGCTGCGCGGGCAAGCCCATCCAAAGGTGCAGGTGCCGAACTGCGATCTCGCCATCGCTCACGGCACCGGCGGCCTGCTCGGCGTTCGCCACGCCGCATCGACCTGCATTCTGGAGCGCGTGTGATGGACAGCAAAGTGAAATACCCGACACCGCAGGGCAATCCGGAAACCAAACCGTTCTGGGATGCGGCGGTCGAGGGCAAGTTTCTGATCAAGCGCTGCACCGCCTGCGGCGAAGCGCATTACTTTCCGCGCACGCTGTGCCCGTTCTGCTTCTCCGACCAGACGGTGTGGGAAGAAAGCTCGGGCGAGGGCGAGATCTACACTTTCAGCCTGATGCGCAAATCGGCGACCGGGCCTTACGCGATCGGTTACGTCACGCTGAAGGAGGGTCCCTCGCTGTTGACCAATTTCGTCGACTGCGACATGGACAGGCTGAAGATCGGCCAGAAGGTCAAGGTGGTGTTCAAGACCACCGACGGCGCGCCACTGCCGTTCTTTACGCCGGTGCCGGGTTGAAGTTGCACCTGCGCTTGGCAACGCAAATGATAGTCATCCCCGCGAAGGCGGGGATCCAGTAAACGCTGACGTCTGTGATTGCTGGATGCCCGCCTTCGCGGGCATGACGAAGGAAAACCAAAGGGGAAACGTCGCAAATGGCTATCAAGTACGACGAGTTGATGGCGCTAAAAAATCTCGGCCAGAAATACGCCTATACCGATCGCGAGGTGATGTTGTACGCCTACGGCATCGGGATGGGCGCGGACCCCATGGACGAGAAGGAACTGGCTTTCGTCAACGAGGCCGTCGCCACGCCGCGCGGCTTAAAAGTTGTCCCGACCTTTGCCTCCGTCGCGGCATGGGGGGCTGGGCCCGGCGAAATGAACCTCAATCGCGTGATGGTGGTGGATGGCGAACGTGACATCACCTTCCACAGGCCGCTTGCCGTGGCCGCTCATATCACCGCCGATTCCAGCGTTCTCGACGTTTTCGACAAGGGCAAGGACAAGGGCGCCGTGATCCGGCACAAGACGGTGCTCAAAAACGAAAAGGGCGAGGAATTGGCGACACTGGTCGCTTCGCGTTTTGCGCGCGGCGATGGCGGTTTCGGCGGGCCCTCCGAAGGCCAGCCCGAACCGCACAAGGTGCCGGCCCGCGCGCCGGATAAATCAATCGATATCCCGACGCGCCCGGATCAGGCGCTGGTCTATCGGCTCTGCGGCGACCGCAATCCGCTGCACAGCGACCCGGAATTCGCCAAGCGTGCCGGCTTTCCGCGGCCGATCCTGCATGGCATGTGCACCTACGGCATCACCTGCCGCGGCATTCTTCAGACCTATGCCGATTACGATCCTTCCGCCTTCAGGCAACACGTCGCGCGGTTCTCCTCGCCGGTCTATCCCGGCGAGACCGTGACGATGGATTTGTGGAAGGACGGCAACGTGATTTCATTCGAGGCGAAAGTGAAGGCGCGCAACGTCGCCGTGATCAAGAGCGGTAAGACGGTGTTGGCTTAAGCCGTCATTCCGGGGCGCGCGCAAGCGCGAACCCGGAATCTCGCGCCGACCATCTCCGGATTCCGGGTTCAGCCCTGCGGGCTGCCCCGGAATGACGCCAAAGCAGTAAGGGAGAAAAACACCATGGGATTACTCGACGGCAAGGTGGCGCTGATCACCGGCGCGGGCGGTGGGCTTGGTGAGGCCTACGCAAAGCTGTTCGCGCGCGAGGGCGCGGCGGTCGTGGTCAACGATCTTGGCGGACCGCGTGACGGCAGCGGCGCCGATGTCTCGATGGCCCAGCAGGTGGTCAATGCGATTCTGGCCGAGGGCGGTCGCGCGGTCGCCAACGGCGCCGACATCTCGACCCTGGCCGGCGGCCAGTCGGTGTTCGACGATGCCATCAAGAATTTCGGCCGCGCCGACATCCTCGTCAATAACGCAGGCATCCTGCTCGACCAGACCTTTGCCAAGGCGACCGAGGCCGCCTGGGACAAGGTTTTGAAGGTGCATCTGAAGGGCACGTTCTGCGTCACCCAGTCGGTGTTCCGCTGGATGCGCGAGAACGGCGGCGGCGTCATCGTCAATACGTCATCGACTTCGGGCCTGATCGGCAATTTCGGCCAGTCCAATTATGGTGCGGCCAAGGGCGGCATTTTCGGCCTGACCAATGTGCTCGCGATCGAAGGCCGCAAATACAATATCCGACTGTGGTGCCTCGCGCCGGGCGCGCTGACCCGCATGACCGCCGATTTGCCGCGCTATATCGAAAACCCCGGTGCAGCACTTGGACCTGACGGCATCGCGCCCGCCGTGCTATACATGGTCAGCAATTTGTCGGGGGATCAGACCGGCAAGATCCTCGGCGTCTCCGGCCCGCGCGGTGTGAGAGAGATGCGGATGATGGAAAAGCCCGGCTGGAAGCCGCCACATACGGGCTGGAAAGCCCATGATATTGTCGACCACGCCAAGGAGATTTTCTTTTCCGAAGAAGAGATCAAGATGGGCGCGCGGCGGTTTTGACGTAGGTCATTTCGGGGCGCGCCCGCCACAAAACGTCATTCCGGGGCGATGCGTAGCATCGAACCCGGAATCTCGAGATTCCGGGTCTGGTCCTTACGGACCATCCCGGAATGACGGAGCAACAAGATAGAGGTACAAATGACAAAACTCACCCACAAGGCCGCAGGCACCTTCGCGATCGCGCCGACGCCGTTCCACGACGATGGCCGCATCGACCACAAATCCATCGACCGGCTGACGGACTTTTATGCCGATGTCGGGTGCGACGGCGTGACGGTGCTCGGCATTCTCGGCGAGGCGCCGAAGCTCGAGGGCTCGGAGGCCGAGGAAGTCGCAAAACGCTTTGTGAAGCGCGCCAGGAACATGCAGATCATCGTCGGCGTTTCCGCGCCGGGATTTGCCGCGATGCGCTCGCTGGCGCGGAGCTCCATGGATGCCGGCGCCGCCGGGGTGATGATCGCGCCGCCGCCGCATCTGCGCACCGACGAGCAGATCACCGGATATTTCAAGCAGGCGGTGGAGGCGATCGGCCCGGACATTCCCTGGGTGCTGCAGGATTATCCGCTGACGCTGACGGTGGTCATGACGCCCGCGGTGATCCGCAAGATCGTGATGGACAGTCCGTCCTGCGTGATGCTCAAGCACGAAGACTGGCCGGGGCTGGAAAAGATTTCCGCGCTCCGGGCATTCCAGAAGGACGGCTCGCTGCGGCCATTGTCGATCCTGACCGGCAATGGCGGGCTGTTTCTCGACTTCGAGATGGAGCGCGGCGCAGACGGTGCGATGACCGGCTACGCCTTCCCGGAATTGCTGATCGATGTCGTGAGATTGTCGAAAGAGGGCCGTCGCGATGCCGCGCACGATCTGTTCGACGCGCATCTGCCGCTGATCCGCTACGAGCAGCAGCCAGGTGCCGGATTGGCGGTGCGCAAATACGTGCTGCAAAAGCGCGGCGTAATCGCCTCAAGCGCGCAACGCAAGCCGGGTTCGAGCATTACCGCAACGGCGAAGGCCGAAGTGGATTACCTGCTGTCGCGGGTCGCGCGGGTCGACAGCCGCGCCAACCTGCAGCCGCAATCCAGCGCGGCGGGTTGATCGCATGGCCGAAGCCGTTGTCCCGCGTCCTGCGTCCACCATCCTGCTGCTTCGCGACAGCGCCAGCACAAAGGGCGAAATCGAGGTCTTCATGATGGTGCGCCATTATGAGATCGACTTTAACTCCGGCGCGCTGGTGTTTCCCGGCGGCAGTGTCGACAAGGGCGACAAGGAGATCATCGCCAGGCCCGAACTTTATTCCGGCGGCGAGGGGCTGGATGCCGGCGCTTTAAGTTTCCGCATCGCGGCGATCCGTGAAACCTTTGAGGAAAGCGGCATCCTGCTGGCGCGGCCGCGTGGGTCGAAGGCGCTGGTCGATGCGAAGCGGGCGGGCGAAATCGAAGCTGTCAATCGCGCCGCTCTGTGCGACGGCAAGACGACCTTTCTAAATGTTCTCACCGACAACGGCATGTTGCTGGCGCTCGACGAACTCGTGCCCTATGCGCACTGGATCACGCCGGAGGGCATGCCGAAGCGGTTCGACACCTGGTTCTTCCTCGCCGCAGCACCGCCCGAGCAGGCCGGCGCCCACGACGGCAAGGAATCCACAGATTCGATCTGGGTGTCGCCGCGCGAGGCGCTGGCAGGCGGCGAGAGCGGCCGGTTCAAATTGCCGTTTCCGACCACGCGTAACCTGATCAGGCTTGGCAAGCAGCCCAGCGTGCAGGCGGCGCTTGACGACGTGAGGGGCAAGCCGATTGTGACGGTCATGCCGGTCATGACGAAACTCAACGGCGGCCGACAGCTTCGGATCCCCCGTGAGGCCGGCTACGACGGCGAGGTCTTCGAAGTCGGCGCGGCGTGACGTGCCGCCGGGGGATTGGCGGCATGTTCCCCTTGGGCCGGATTCCAGCGTATAAAAGTGGACTGCTCGGAGCCGGTCCCGAAACCCATGCCCTTTGCCGCAATCGTCCAAAGGATACGATCGTTCTCGCTCTCGATCGGCCAATTAACCTTTGGCAGCTTCCTGCTGCTGCTGGCCGTCATCACCGCGACCAGCATGGCCAGCGTCATTGCCATTCGCCAAATCGATGCGACTTTTGCCGAACTGCAGCGGCTGCAAAGTGTGGGCGACCTCGCCGAGGAGATCGACCGGCGCATGAACGAATTGCGGCTCGCGGCCCGCGATATCGTCACCGATCCGGGCGCCCGACCTGATCGGGTCGGACAGGTCGCCTCGGCATTAACCGGGCTGTTGAAGAAGACGCGGTTTGAGCTTGCCCCCGAGCAGCAGGCCATGATCGACGGCGTGACGCAGCGGCTGGCGAATTACCGCGACGGAATCGAGCGCGTCACCGCATTGATCGCGCGGCGCGCCGAACTGGTCGCAGCATTGCCGCCCGTCCGCGAGCGGTTCGAATCGGCGATCGCCGCCGTGCCCGACCGGAACACGGCCAGGAGCCTGTTTCGGGCACAGAATCAGATTACGGCGGCCTTGCTGGCGCAGGATCCCGCGGGTGCCGAGCAGTCGGCGCAGCGCATGCGGGCGCTGTCGATCGACGATCCCTCGCTTCGCTCGGCGGCCGACGCCTACGCCGACGCGATTATTTCGATTTCGGGGACGGAAAGTGAGATCGCCAAGCTCGACAAGGAAGTCCTGGGCACCGAGGGCCGGCTGATCGGGCGGGTGACCGAATTGCTGCGCGAACTTAGCGCGCGGCGGGGCCGGGTGCTGTCGCGCGACTTTGCGCGGACACTGACCGAAGCCAGGTGGCAGAGCATTGTACTCGGCGCGGCCGGCGTTCTGATCGGGCTGCTCGCGGCGCTGTTCGTGGTTCGCCGCACCGTGCGTCCGCTTGCCTCGATCGCGACCTCCATACGCGCGTTGGCCGCAGGGCAAAAGGACGCGTCGATCCCGGCCACAGATGTGAATAACGAGATCGGCGATATCGCTCGCGCCGCCGAAGTGTTCCGCCGCACGCTTGTCGACGCTGACGCCGCGCGCGAAGCGGCGGTGCACGCCCTGGCCGAGCAGCGCCTTGCCGAGGAGAGCTATCGCAAATTGTTCGAAGGCTCGGTCGACGGGATTTACGTGACGACGCCGGGCGGTGCGCTGCTCAATGCCAATCCGGCGCTGGCACGGATGATGGGATACGAGACGCCGCAGGATTTGATCGACGGCATCGGCGACATCGCGGAGACGATTTACGTCCATCCGGAGGCGCGCGTGGAATACAAGTCGCTGATGCAGCGCGACGGAATGGTGCGCGAGTTCGAGTATCAGGTGCTTCAGCGCGGGGGTGCGATCCTCTGGCTCTCCGACAGCGCGACCGTCGTGCGCGATGAAGCCGGCGAGGTCATCCGCTATGAGGGGACGGTGCGCGACATCACGGATCAAAAGCGCGCCGAGGACGCGATCGCCGAAGGCCGGCGGCTGCTGCAACAGGTAATCGACACCGTGCCCGCGGTCATCAACGTCAAGGACAAACAGCTCCGGTACGTCTTGATGAACCGTTACATGGCCGGCATCTTCGGTATCGAGCCCGCGGACGCGATCGGCCGAACCACGACCGATCTGATGTCGCGCTACGGCGCGCAGAAGACCGATGAGAATGACAAGCGCGTGCTGGCAGCGGGCAGGGAACTCGGATTCTACGAGGAAGAGTACCTGGATTCCTCCGGCAATTTGCGGCAATGGCTGGTGAACAAGCTCCCGCTTCTCGACGCCGACGGCGAGATCGAGCACATCGTCACCGTCGCGCTCGATATCGGCGAGCGCAAGCGCGGTGAACTGGAGATGCGCAAGGCCAAGGATGCCGCCGAAGCGGCGTTGCGCAATTTGCGGGAGACCCAGAATTCACTGATCGAGGCGGAAAAGCTCGCCGCCCTTGGGCGGCTGGTGGCGGGCGTCGCCCACGAAGTCAACAACCCGGTCGGCATCAGCCTGACGGTCGCCTCGTCGCTGGAGCGCAAGACCGCGTTGTTCACCGCCGAAGTCGCGCGCGGCGATCTCAGGCGATCCTCCTTGAATGAATTCCTCGAAACCAGCCGCGATGCGTCCTCGCAGCTGGTGGCCAATCTCAATCGCGCCGCCGAACTGATCACCTCGTTCAAGCAGGTCGCCGCCGACCGGAATTACTCGGATCAGCGCACCTTCGACCTCGGCGACCTGACCGAGCAGGTCGTGATGAGCCTGCGGCCGGGATTGCGAAAGCACAATTTGGCGCTCACCGTCGACTGCCAGCCCAATCTCACCATGAACAGCTATCCCGGACCCTATGGCCAGGTGCTCACCAATCTGTTCCTCAATTCGGTGGCGCACGCCTTTCCGGACGGCAAGCCCGGCGCGGTGGATATTCAGGTGCGGGAGTCGGGCAAGGACAATGTCGAAATCATTTTTTCCGACAATGGTTGCGGCATGTCCCTCGACGTCCGCCGCCGCGCGTTCGATCCGTTCTTCACCACGCGCCGCGATCAGGGCGGCACCGGGCTCGGCCTGCATATTGTCTACAGTATCGTGACCAACCGCCTGGGCGGCCGGCTCGATCTCGATTCAGAGCCCGGCCGCGGCACAAGGATTCAGATCATCCTGCCCCGGGTTGCGCCGCTGGAGCAGGCGGCTGAGTAGCGCGTCCATGTGCCTAATCGATCTCGGCGAGCTTGCGCAAAGTCGCCTTGAAAATCTGACTGGCCTTGCCCACCAGAGCCGTCCCGTCCATGACAGCCGCTTTGTCGGTGAACGTACCGGAGACGCCGATGCCGACCGGGCTCGGCCCGCCGAACAGTGGGTTGGCATCGGGACTAGAGGTATGGCGCTGAACCAGGACCTCGCCCTTGAAGGTATCCCCCTTCGACGTGTAGCTGCCGGTGTAAAACAGATAGGCATCGCCGCCGAGGATTTTGCCATCCCGGAACATGATCACGCCGCTGCCCTTGCCTGTTCGCCCATCCTGCAGGCTGACATGGATCGAATACAGACCGTTCTTCATGATGTGGCCGGTTACGACATCCGTCACAGCGGAGCCGGTAGCCTGTTATGCCAAACCGGGGCGCGCAGCGTCAACGCGGCAGGTTGACGACGGACATCGCGCGGGACGGGGATCCAACGCAGGTCGACGGAAAGTTGGCACGCGAAATGCTTTGATATTGCTGCACTGGCCGGTGGGTGCTGGAGCAGGAGACAAGTGAGCAGCTGGATCGATTCCGGCGGCAAGGCGCCGCCTTTATGCAATGACGACGACCAGGAAAATAACGACCTGGAAAATTCGCAACTCCGCCGCGCGAGGCGTTTGAAAGCGCCGCTGACGATCGGTTTTGCGGCGATGATGCTGGCGCTGGCTTCCCATCTCGGGCATGCCCGGGATGATGGCCGCTACGCCGGTTCACCGCTCAAACCCTGGTTTGACAGCCTCAAATCCGGCAAGGGGCCGTGCTGCTCTGACGCCGACGGATCTGCGGTCAGCGATGTCGATTGGGAATCGAAAGACGGTCATTACCGCGTGCGTCTCGATGGCGAATGGATCGACGTACCGGAAGATGCCGTGATCACCGAACCGAATCGGGTCGGTCGAACCATGGTATGGCCGTTGCGGGGCTACCTCGGTGTGTCCATCCGCTGCTTCATGCCTGGCAGCATGACTTAGCTGGCATTGCGCTTGCGCGCGCTTTGTAAGGCGCGCCAGGCCTGTTTGAAGAAATAAACAGCGAGGCCGACACGATCAGCGGCAGCAGGATCGTACCTGCAATGCTCATGTATATTTCTTGTCGCGCTCCAATAGCTCGATCGAGATGCCCTGCGGCCCGCGGATGAAGCAGATGCGGACGCCCGGCCGAATCGTTGTCGGTTCTTTCGTGAACTCGACCCCCTTGGCCTTGATCTCGGCGGCCACGGCATCGATGTCTTTTACAGTCAGCCCGAAATGATCGAGCCCCTGATAGGGCGTCACCGGCGGGGTGTTGACGCCGTCGCCCGCCGCGACCGGCGCGATGAACACATTGGCGCCGCCGAGCTTGACGTCGATCCGCCCGGGGCCGCGGATGATCACGCCGCCGAGAATATTTTCAAGCCAGGCCGCCGTCGCCTCCGGATCGGGACTGCGCAAATGGACGTGGTCCCAGGTGACTATCGGCATCGTCGATCTCCCGTTGGTTTCTTACGCATCGTTTGCCGCGACGCTATGCATTGCGGTGGCCCGCCGCGGCAGCGCGGTCAATTTAGCGGCCGCATTCCCGCATAGCCATCCCCACCAATCCCTGAGCTGACCCGGCCCGCCATCCCGTCCCAATATTGTCGCGTTTGAGTGGAACTATTGCCGCTCTCATCAATTGATGAGGAAGCGGCGGAACCGCGCAATCGGCAGTCGTGTTTGGAGCCTGCGGTGTAATGCCCGCGCGGCTCTTTTGCTGTGCGGCGCAGCAGGCGCTCCATTTCGCCGCGTGTCGGTGCATGACGATGAACACTGGGCTTTCTCGCATCGAATTGACTGGGCTTCCCGGGCTCTCTGGTGGGCCAGAGAGCATCGCGACCAAATTTTTCCGCTCAGGATTTGTCTGGCTGCCGGCCGTCCTGATCGCCGGAGTCGGAGCATGGCTGCTGCTGTCCGGCTATGCCAGCAAACCTGCCGAAAGCGAACCGGCGCGGCTGACGGCCGCCGTCGCGGCGACCGAGCCCGTGCAATCGCCCGCTCCCGCCGCGACCGAGCCGGCGCCATCGCCCGCTCCCGCCTCGACCGTTGCGCAGGACGTGTCCTCGTTCGATCCGGCGACGACGGAAGCGCTCCCGCCTGCGGAAACGGCGCCGGTCGATGGGCTTACGATTTCATCGCAGTCCTGGCGAAGGGGCGGGCTGGGGTCGAATGCCCTCGTCACGTTCACGCTCCGCAACGGCAACGACTACGCGGTCAGGGACATCGAGCTGTTCTGCTCCTTTGCCCGCAGGGACGGGAGCCATCTGACCGATCGCACGCGTATGATTCGCGACACCGTCAATATGAAGAGCCGGAAGACCTTCGCCCGCCTGCACGTCGGTTTCGTCAATATCAACGCTGATCGGGCGAAATGCTCGCTGGTCGCGGCCAGTCGCATTTAGCGCCCCCCGGCCTGCCGAGAGCTGTAACGAGGCGGTAACTTCGTCGTTATGCCCGCCCGTCAGCCCTAGGAACCAATCACGCCATCCCCAGTTATTCGGTTGATCCGCGCGGAACGCGCGGATGGAGCGACCCTGAAATGCCCTTGGCGCGATATTTTATTTTTGTTGGCGGAGTTTTGCTCGCGCTGCTGTTTGTTGTCGATGCATATCTCCCGAAGTTGCCGGCCACGGTTAGTGACAGGGCGGAAGCGGGTACCGACAAATCTATCATCAGGATCCACTCCGACCGAAAATGGCCGGAGCGCATTGTCTTCGACACCAGCCTCCCGACCATCATTCCTGCCGTGAAGGCGGAAGCTGCTGCGCCGGCGACAGTTGCGGACGTCTCGGCCAAGGTGCGTGTGCGGGAGTCCTTTGCGCAGTTCGTGCCGCCCGAGCCAAAAAAGCCGGAACTGAAGCTGCAACCGAAACGCAAAATTGCAAAAAGACGCGTTGCCCCGCCTACGGTTCTGGTGGCGCAACAACCGCAATTTGGCTTTTTTGCCAACAATAGCTGGTTTGCCAACAACAGCTGGTAAGCCGGTTCGCTGGGGCGCCAGCTTCCGTTTTTCACCGGCGTTTTGAAATCTCTTCGCCACCATCAAACGCCGCCAGGCAGCTCAATGCCCGCTTCCGTCAAGTCACGAAGGAATTTCCGCACCAGGAGAATATTGGTTTTTTGCAGCTCGTGATTATTGCCGAACTTGAATTGATTAGCCTCGGTCACGATTAGTCCATGGTCCGTCTCGCGCAGGATGCCCTCTTTCTTCAACCGATCGGCACGTCGCCGCACGGTTTCGATGGGCAGACCAAAAAAACGGGAGAGGGCGGCACTGGAAACGCCTTGCTTGATCTCGTCCGGTTCAACGGCTTTGACACTGCCAAATCGGCGATCAAGTTCGGGGTTCTTCATGACGTTGAGCACGTTCGCGTTCATGATTGCATGAATGATGAGCAGATCCAGGGGATGTCACGGCGCGCATCGGGTCCTACCCAATATGGGTATGGCGACGGTCTCATAGCGTCAATAGCGACTTGTTCGCGGTGTTATTTTCTCCGATAGATCACTGAGTTGCCGCGCGCAATTGACACGCAGCGAAAGCCCGGGCCGATCCAAGTTCCGCTTCAACTTACTGAATGGCTTGCGATACGCGATCGGCGTTCGAACGGTAATGTGGGACACATGACATTCATCATCGAAGCGATAAAGGACGATCACCACACTGCCGAGCTCCGTTCCAGCGCCATCGATGCGGTGATACTGGCCCGCAAGCTTGCGGCGGATGGTTTTGCAGTATCGATCGGCACTCCGACCGGGCATCGATACTCCGCCGATCAGTTCAACCTTTTGCTGACAAGCAAAGTTTGAATTCGCAGGGAACAGCCGACGACAGATGAGAGGCGCTCCTGCGTATCACGCCGCTGGCGGGCCTGAATGCAGTTCGGTGAAGCAGGTTTCCGGCGAATTCTCAGCAGCCGCGGCAAATGCTTTTGATCTTGAAGCTCAAGAGCTAGCATCGCGCCAGCGGTTGCGGCCGATCTGCCAGCCAAGATGTACGCCAAAGCGCCTGTCGTCGTCCCGTTCTCGTGGACAGGCTTCTACCTCGGCGCCAATGGCGGTTGTGCGTGGAACCAAACTCGTATCAACTCTCCCATCATTGACGCTGACCCCGGTGCTGGCTCCTTTTTCGCTTTCGACACCGAGCGGCAGGGAGGCTGCTTTGGAGGCGTGCAAGCTGGCTACAACTATCAGTTCTCGCCTAACTGGGTGATGGGTCTCGAGGTGGATGGACAGTTCGGTGAGGAAAAGAGCCGGGGAACGCTGTCAGAGATTGAAGGTACAGGTCCCGGGAGCTCCGAGAGTTTGGCGAGTTACGAGCAAAGGTTGAAACACTATGGTACGGCGCGTGGCCGGATTGGCTATGCGGCGAACATTCCTGTTGTCGGCCAAACGTTACTGTACCTCACCGGCGGCTTTGCCTGGGCCCGGAATAAAATGGACCTCACCGCGTTTGAAGCTCCGGCAGGGCTAACAGCCTTCGCCGATACAAAAACGCTCACGGGCTACACCGTGGGCGGGGGCGTCGAATTTGCCGTTGACCGACATTGGTCATGGAAAGCGGAGTATTTGTACCTGGACTTCGGTAAAAACACGTACAATGCGTTCGTTAGCGATGATGGAACGCCGCTGACGCCGGTCAGCACCACGACTAAGATGCACACTGTACGTGTTGGTTTGAATTACAGGCTGTATTGAGCAAGCAAGCTCGAAAGCTGCAAGTACTCAAATCGTTGATCAAAGCCCCGGCATTGTCCGGGGCTTTTTATGTCGGCCCGTGGCCCGCAAGCTGACGCAACTTATTCCGCCGATCCTAGTTGCATCCGAAAGCTTCTCCAATGGCAAATCCCTTCATTGCAAGGTCCTGCAAATGAGAAACGCATTGGCTTTGGTCACCGCTGCTGCTCTGGCCGCGACCGGCGTGGCCTTTCCCGGACCAGCGCAAGCCCATGACCGTTGGCCCGATATTCCCGACGAGGTGGGCGCGGGGGCGCCAATTGATGGCGTGGTTTGGATTCCCTACCGTTGCACCGACGGCCCCGTATATAACTTTTATCACGGCGCATATTATGGCGGGCAGCCCCCGGCCGTTTTTCTCGGCTACGCCTATCGGCCCTACTATCGGTACAAGGCCTATCGTGTCATTCCGAGAACGTATTTCTGTTCCACGAGGCAGCGTCGTTAGAACCCTTCCGGCTGTAAAAGCCGCGGCACGGTTGATCACGCCGAAAGCGCGATGATTGCCGGATCAGGCGACCTTTCGCTGGTCCCGGAGCTGAAATTCCAGTTCTTCGATCAACTGGGCCAGTCGCTCTCTCGTAAGCGGATCAGTGGGCTCCAAGGCCAGCCGACGGGCCTGCTCCAACTTCCGCTCCAGTGCTTCACGCTTCGTCCGGGTCATTTGAGTGCTCCTGCCAATTGGACGGCGGGATCGCTAAAATGTTCATGAAGTTCTTTATGGGTCGTTAATTCCCTCTTTCTTGCGTGAGGCTCCGCAAGCCCTGGTGCGTGCGGCCTGGCCCGCGCCACCGCAGCCAGGCGGCCCCACCTGCGTTGCTCAGCTGATCTCGTCGACACGGTCCGGATAGAAGGCGACGTGATCCTTGATCTGCGCCATCGCTTCAAATGGGGTCTCATAAGTCCACACCGCATTGAGCGAACGATCCCCGCCAGCCGGAATGCTGTAGTACGAAGCGTCGCCCTTGTAGGGGCAATACGTCGTGTGTTCGCTACGCGTGAGCGCGGCCATATCGACATCCCGACGGGGGATATACTGAACGGGCGGATAGGACGCCTCGCGAAGCGTCAACGCATCGCGGGTGTCGGCGATAACCTTTCCGCCGACCGTGACCACGACGCGAGACGAATTCGCTTCGATCGTAATCGGGTGATCAGGACCCGGAATCTTCATCGGCTTGTCAGTTATGATCAGCATCCTTCTGAGTTGGGAATGGTACCTCGGCATCCAAGAACCGCATCACGTCAGCGACGAACAACGCGGGATATTGATACTGCGATCCGTGATTGGAATCCGGATAGAGGATGAGCTGCGCGTTGGGCAGGTTCTGCTGAAGAATGAAAGAGTTCACGGTGTAGATGATCACGTCATGGCTTCCGTTGATCACCAGCGTCGGGTGGGTAATCTCCCGGAGATAGTCAAACCCGCCCGCATGCGGAGCACCCCATTTACCGATCGCGTTGATCTGCGCCGGCGCGACCTTCTCGCTCAGCTCCGGGTCGCGACCCTCTTGGCGCAGGCGGAACCGCTTTAGAAATGCCCGGCCAGCAGCTTGGCTCGCCTCGGTCGGTGTGAAGAAAACGCCAAGCCACAACTCGTCCGGGTTCGCATATGTCGCGCCGAACACGGCCTGAGCTTCGGGAGTCAGGGTCGCCATCCCGTCTCCGCTCCGCGGGCCTGTCCCCACCAAGATCAAGCGGCGAACCAGACCAGGGTTGGCGACCGTCAGCTCCTGCGCGACGAAGCCGCCAAGCGAGAAACCGAGGACATCCACCTTCGCGAGACCTAGCGCCTTGATGAAGGCCGCCGCGTGGGCCGCCATCTCTTCAACCGAAGTTGGCACCTCGCCACTCGTGCTGGAAATGCCCGCGTTGTTGAACAGGATCACCTCCCGCGTCGCCGCGAGGCCGTCGGTCACCAACGGGTCCCAGTGGTCCATCGTGCCGGTGAAATGCATATTGAAGACGAGCGGCACACCAACCGATTTGCCGAAGCGTCGGTAAGCGGACCGAATACCTGCCGCGTCCGCGAACTGCGTCGGCGCGGTCTGGTGAGTATGCTGGGTCATTGTCATTCCTTCAGGCGGTGGAGAAGCCCAAGCCGACGCGCGAAACGGTCCATGGCGGGCGGGTGCGGAGGCCGCAGAGGCAGTGGACGAGGGCGCCTCTACGGACGGGCGGGCAGCCGGGCGCGGAGCAGGCCTCAGCGCCCGCACCGCGTCAGTTCGCGGTCATGCCGCCGTCGACGTTGAGGACCTCGCCGGTGATCCACTTAGCTCCGTCCGACCCGATGAAGACGATGCCGTCGGCGACTTCCTCGGAGAGGCCGAGACGATCCAGCGGAACCTGCCTCACCAAGGCGGCCTTGTTCTCTGCCGTGCCGGTGAAGCGGGTCAGCATGCCAGTGTCCGTGGGCCCGGGCGCGACGGCGTTCACCCGAATCCCCGACTTGGCGAGCTCGAGCGCCACCGACTTGGTGATGCCTTCGACCGCGTGCTTGGCGCCGACGTAGATCGAGGCGCCCGCCGCGCCCCGGTGTCCGTACGTCGAGGAGATGTTGACAATGCTTCCGCTCCCCTGGGCCTGCATGGCGCGCACTTCGTGCTTCATGCTCAGGACCACGCCGAGAACGTTGGTTTCAAACGTCTGGTTGAAGGTCTCCGCAGTCTGGTCGGTGATCGGGCCGACCGCACCTTCCGTGGCGGCGTTGTTCACCGCGACATCCAGACGCCCGAACCGCTCGACGGTCTTGTCGACGAGGGCGCGGACGTCGCTTTCCTTGCGGACGTCGGCGTTGATGAATTCGGCCTCCGCGCCGTAGGACCGCAGCTCCTTGGCGAGCTCCTGGCCGACTTCATCGCGGCGACCGGACACGACCACCTTCGCGCCCTTCTTGGCGAAGGCGACGGCGGCGGCGCGCCCGATGCCGGTAAGTCCCCCGGTGATCAAGACAACTTGACTGCTCATATTACGATCCTTTGTTGGGCCGCCGGAAACCCGGAAGGCGTTTCGTTGGAGCGGAGTTATCTATTCCATTTTGTTGGCAGTAGGAGCAGGACGGGATATGGCTTATTCCAATGGAGCGCCAAATGGATAGACTCGCAGCATTGGAAATCTTCGTACGCGTCGTCGATACCGGCTCGTTTTCGGCGGTGGCTCGACATCAACGTATCGGACAGCCGGCCGTCTCGAAGGCCGTTGTCCAGCTTGAGGAGTGGCTGGGAGTTAGCCTGCTCATGCGCTCGACGCGCAGTGTGGTCCCGACCGAGGCCGGCCGGATTTTTTATGAGCGTGCGAAGCGGACGATCGACGAGGCCGACGAGGCCGTGATGGCGGCGCGAGGGAGCGCGTCCGGCCTCTCAGGCAAGCTCCGCGTGTCGACATCGGTCTGCTTTGGACGGCTCCATGTCATTCCTAACTTGTCGGCGTTTTTAGCCGAACACCCTGACCTCGATATTGAGCTTGTCCTTGACGACCGGAACGTGGATCTCGTCAACGAGGGCATTGATGTTGCGCTGCGAATGGGGGCGATGCCGGATTCGAACATGACCGCGCGCCGGATCGCGGAGGGCCGCAGCATCGTTGTGGCAACTCCTGCGTATCTTCAGCGCCATGGAACGCCCACGTCCCCCGGCGAGCTGATCAGCCATCAGGCCGTCATTTACACGCGGGGCGGCGGGGGTGAGTCCTGGACGTTTCGAAAGGGCACTGCGGAGGTATCGGTGGTTCTCCAAGGGCGGTTGAAAGTGACCGCGTCGGAGGGCCTGCGGGAGGCGGTGAATAGCGGGATGGGGTTGGCGGTGTCTATGGAGTGGAATTTCTCGCCCGAGCTGAGATCCGGAAAGGTCGTGGCGATTTTGGAGGACTGGGCCTTGCCACCGACCGATCTGTCCGCAGTCTACCCGACGGGCCGCCTCGCCAGCACCAAGGCGCGGGCATTCGTTTCGTTCGTCGAGCGGTTCATGACGCGGCCTGACTCGGTTTCGCCGCCGCAGGAGGCTTATCGACGCGGGGGCGCCGATGCGAGGCGGACTGGGTCGCGGATGTCGCGTGGCCCGCGCTAGCTCTATCTGATTGCTGTTGGCACGGATGCTAATGCAAGAAGTGCCTGTAAATAAAGGAGCAGACGTGCGCCATGTCGCACTATGTTGGCGCGCTCGGAGAGATTCGAACTCCCGACCCTCGGATTCGAAGTCCGATGCTCTATCCAGCTGAGCTACGAGCGCGTGCGAGGGCTCGATTATCAGACTTGGCCGGACAGGGCCAGCAGGCTGCTATCGTTCGGCCCGAGGAGCCCGGCGCGCCGGGCGTGCTCAGTTGCAGGGGTGCCTGCGGCGGTCCTGGCCGAGATAGGCCGCCGCGCTCTGGGCGCAACGAACCGTCGACGGCCCATCATAATAGGCGAAGGTGCCGGGCACGAGCCCCGGCCCGTAATTGTGGAGGTAGCTGATGTCGTAGGGCAGCCAATAAAGGTGGGCATGATGATGGGTCCGCGCCTGCGCCAGGCCCGACGTCAGGGCCAGCGCGGCCAGAACGGCAGCGGCTGAGAGGAGCTTGAGTTTTGTCATCTGGATTCTCCTGACGGGGGACGAAAACAAGACATTTTAGACCATCTCCGGTTCCCATCCAGATCGAAAATGCCGCAAAAAGTGCGGGAAATTTGCCACAGTACGGGAAAATTGGCCCGCTCCGGATGCTTAACGAATTTCCAACACAGTAAGGCCAGAGTTGTGCCGTCTGGTCCGGCTAGGGGACCGGCTTTCCCGAGTCCCGACAGGCTCTATCCGGTTCCCGACCGACCCATGCGCATCACGCCCCACGCCCTGCTGTTGCTCCCGCTTTTGGCCGCCTCGCCGGCGCGCGCCGATCTGCATATCACCCGCGATCACGGCGGCTATGTCACTGAATACAAGGCGAAGTACGAACGTATTCGCGATCGCCATGAGCGCGTCATCATCGATGGCATCTGCAATTCGGCCTGCACTTTGGTGTTCGGCATCGTGCCGATGAACAAGGTGTGCGTAACGCCGCGCGCCAGCCTCGGCTTCCACCAGGCCTATTACGACAAGGCGTTTACCTTCGGCATCAAGGTCACCAGCGCCGAGGGGACATCGGACCTGATGTCCTATTATCCCGATACGGTGAAGAACTGGATCCGCCGCAACGGCGGGCTGACCACCGAGATGAAGAAGATCAAGAACGGCGGAGAGCTCTGGAAGATCGTCGATCCCTGCCCGGAAGACTTTTGATCTCCGTGTGAATCCGGCGGCCTAGAACGTCATCACATCTGCCGCCATCAACCGCGAAAGCGGTATTATGGCGCAAACGCCACAAGACCGAACGCCCAGCGTTCCCAAATGGGGGCGTGTCATGCTGAGGCGCGGCAAGAGCGTGGATTTCCCCGGCTACTGGCAGCGGCATATTGCCGACTGAGACCCACGGTCTTCCCGGACAAACGACTTCGTTGGTCCGGGGATCATGCTCCAAAATAAGCTTTAGTAGACGCGGCGATGCCGCCGATAATTTGGTTCCGCGGGCACTCGCGCGGCCGCAGGATACGGATTGATGACGCACATGGCGGGGCGGCCCGAGGCCGACTGGGCGCACTGCGCCAGCGAGGTATAGGCGCATTCGATGTAGTTGGTCTCTCTGCCGTAGACCTGCAGGCAGACCGGATAGGCCGGATCATACGTCTGGGCCCCAGCCGGGGCCGCCGCCGAAACCGTCACTATCGTCAAAATCGCCAAAGCCGGAATGCGCATCAGAAGCCTCCTTCGGTACATGCGCGGCGGCGTAGCACACCCGGATGCTGCAGAGAAGTAGAGGCGGTCTTGCGGCCCGTAGCTCATGCCGATGGCAGCGGTCCGCCTCTTTCAATCGCCACCGGGCCGGAGCACCCTCCGCGCTCTCAAGGGCGTCGCATCCCTAAAACGTCACCACGCCGCGAATAGACTCGCCGCGCTTCATCAGGTCGAACGCGTTGTTGATCTCGGCAAGCGGCATCACGTGGGTGATCATCGGATCGATCTCGATCTTGCCCTGCATGTACCAGTCGACGATTTTGGGCACGTCGGTGCGGCCGCGCGCGCCGCCGAACGCGGTGCCCTTCCACACCCGGCCGGTCACCAGCTGAAACGGCCGCGTCGAGATTTCGGCGCCCGAAGGGGCAACCCCGATCACGATCGACTGGCCCCAGCCGCGATGGCAGGCTTCCAGCGCCTGACGCATCACCGTGACGTTGCCGGTGCAGTCGAAGGTGTAGTCGGCGCCGCCGATCTGGTCCGCGCCAGACTTCGTCATGTCGACGAGGTGAGGGACGAGGTCCTTGCCCAATTCTTTCGGGTTGACAAAATGGGTCATGCCGAAGCGCTCGCCCCAGGCCTTGCGGTCGTTGTTGATATCGACCCCGATGATCATGTCAGCGCCCGCCAGCCGCAGGCCTTGCAGCACGTTGAGCCCGATGCCGCCGAGGCCGAATACAACAGCCTTGGCGCCTTGCTCGACCTTCGCGGTGTTGATGACCGCGCCGATGCCGGTGGTGACGCCGCAGCCGATGTAGCAGACCTTGTCGAACGGCGCGTCCT
>Ga0209117_1000138_pt1 | contig 46836 bp, 31 predicted proteins | sample BlaSpr_A8_OM2_M2_FD_187978 | JGI IMG/M metagenome (GOLD analysis project Ga0209117, IMG submission 187978) | Forest soil microbial communities from Thunder Bay, Ontario, Canada - Black Spruce, Ontario site 2_A8_OM2_M2 (SPAdes) (version 2) | ecosystem: Environmental > Terrestrial > Soil > Boreal... | reverse complement strand
TCGATCTCGGCCTTGAGTTTCTCCGCGCTGAACGGCTTGACGATATAACCGCTGACGCCGGCCTTTCCCGCCGCGATGACGTTCGCAGCCGTCAAGTCTGAGGTGATCATGATGAACCGGATTTCAGCTCCGTCGATCCGAATTTTCTTGAGCAGCCCGTAGCCGGACATCGGCTCCATATTCCAGTCCGAGATCACCAGGGCGTACTTCTTCTCCCGCATTTTGGCGACCGCCGCCAAGCCGTCGGAGGCCTCGTCGACGTCGCTGAAGCCCAGACGCTTCAATAGGGTTCGCAAGATGAGAGCGGTCGCGTTGTGATCCTCGACCACGAGAATCGGCATCGACAAATTCACAGCCATCGTTCTGCTCCCATCCGCCACCGTCCTCAGCGGGACAGCAAGCCGGTCCGCGCTTGGGGGCTTGCGCCGTGGCGCTCCCGTGATGCTGTGCACGTTACATGGAATATGTTCGGGATTATGCCTGTCCTGTACCCATACTTCAAAAAGTTACGCTTTCTTTAGCATGTTTGGTCCAATCTCACTTCAATACCTGCTTCGGCAGCACGCACGGCAGATAGTTGGGAATTTTTCGCGCAAGGGGAGCCCTAACCGGTTGCTCCGACTGGATCCTGCACGCTGGGAGGTCAGCGAGCCCAAGCAGTGTTGGTGCACCGAAGGCGGCACCCCCAATGAATGCCGGCATTCGAACCCGATTGATCGTTCTTGTCCTGGCAGCCGTGTTGCCGGTGCTTCTCGTTACAGCCTGGTTTATCTGGGAAGGTGTGCAGAACGATTACGGGAAAGCCCGGATCGCCGCCGCTACAGCGGCGCAGCTCGCCGCGGCGCGCATCGACAATCACGTCAAGGATGTGAGTTCCTTGTTGCTCGTGATTAGCCGAATGGTTTCCTCCGATTCGGCGGACAGCGAAAAGAACGATGCGGTTCTCCGCGCCGTCAAGGCCGATCTGGCGGAATACACGAACAACATTCTGGTCTTCGATCTGAACGGTCGCAACATCGGAATGTCCCAGTGGCCTGTGGTCGACCGAAACGCGGTCTTCTCGAAGGATCGCAGCTATTTCAAGGCCGGGCTCGAAGGAAGAGTCACGGTGAGCGATCCGTTTAAAAGCCGGTTGAACAATAATTGGATTACCAACGTATCGCGTCCGATGCTGGACGGCGCCGGCGTCGTGCGGGGCGTCGTCGTCCTTGGCACGCGGCTGGAGCGCATCAGCAAGATTATCGAATCGGCGAGCTTGCCGCCGGGAAGTTCCGTCAGGATCACGAACGAGCAAGGTATCATCGTCTGCCACTTCAATAGACCCGATTTGATCGGCCAAGACGTGTCCGATGATCCGATCGCGCGCCGTCACATCGAGATCGGAGAGGCCAGCCAAGAGGCGGTTTGGCTCGACGGCGTTACGCGCATCACCGCGAGCGTCAAAGCGGGTGCCGTGCCCTGGGTCGTGACCGTCGGTCTGCCCATGGATGCGACATTCGCGGCCGCGTCCGAGGAGGTGCGCTGGGAGCTGCTCTTGTCCGCGCTTGCGGTCGCGGTGGCATTTCTGCTGGCGTGGAGATTGTCCTCGGGAATAGTCGGTCCGATCCGGCAATTGCAGCAGGCCGCCGCCATCGTCGGAGCCGGAAAGCTCGATCACCGGTCGCGGATTCGGACAACCGGCGAGCTCCGCGATCTGGTGTTCGCCTTCGACAAGATGGCAGATTCCTTGCAACGCAAGCAGAACGAAAGCGACGAATTCAAGCAAGCCTTGCTGACGGAAAATACCGAGCGCCAGAAGGCCGAGGAGGCGCAACGCCAGGCCAAGGATGCGGCCGAGACGGCGAATCGCGCCAAGTCGGAATTCCTCAGTGCCATGAGTCACGAGATCCGTACGCCGCTCAACGGCGTGATCGGCATGACCGGGCTTCTGCTGGATACCAAGCTCGACACCCGGCAGCGCCATTACGCGGAAATGGCGAGGCAATCCGGAGAGTCACTGTTGGTCCTGGTCAACGATGTCCTCGACTTCTCGAAAATCGAGGCAGGGAAGGTGGAGCTAGAGGTCGTCGATTTCGATCTCTACGATATTGTCGAGAACGTCGCCGGGATGGTGGCGGTGCGCGCCGCCGCCAAGGGGCTGGAGTTGGCCACCTTGGTCGATCACGACCTTCCGGAGTCTTTTCTCGGCGATCCGTTCCGCCTGCGCCAGATTCTCGCCAACCTGGCCGCCAATGCGGTCAAGTTCACCGAACAAGGCGAAGTGGTTCTGCACGCCAAGCGATGCGCCGAGAACGCAGATGGCGTGACGATCCGTTTCGAGGTCACCGACACGGGAATCGGCATCCCCGCCGAGCAGCATTCGCAGCTATTCGCGGCGTTCTCCCAGGCTGACGTTTCGACGACGCGGAAATTCGGTGGAACGGGACTTGGTCTCGCCATCTCTTCTCAACTCGTCAGCTTGATGGGAGGCGAGATCGGCGTAGAGAGCGAACCGGGAAAGGGAAGCACGTTTTGGTTCACCGTCCCACTGCGTCTGTCGTCGAGCTCCGCGACACGCCAGCGCATGGATTTGCGCGGCTTGCGCGTGCTCGCGGTCGATGACAACGCGGTCAACCGGGCGATCCTGCATGAGCACATTGTCGGCTGGCATATGCGCAACGGCAGCGCCGAGTCGGGCCCTCGTGCCCTCGAGATGCTGGGTGCCGCAGCGGCGCGCGGCGAACCATACGAGGTGGCGATCGTCGACATGCAGATGCCGGGCATGGACGGGCTCGCGCTCGCGCGAGCCATCAAGGCCGACCGTTCGATTGCAGGCACGCGGCTCATCCTCTTGACCTCGATCGGCCAAACCGGCCCCGAGCCGAACCGCGATGGGTTTTTCGATGCGTGCCTTACGAAGCCTGCGCCGCAATCACAGCTCTACGACTGTCTGGCGCGCGTCATGGCAGGATCCAATCTGGCCGAAGACGAATTGCTGCGCGTCGAAATCCCATCGGCTTCTCAAAGGCGCGCGAAGAGATTGGCAGCGCGGCAAGGCGGCCGTATCCTGATCGCCGAAGATAATGTCGTCAATCAGCAGGTGGCGATCGGCGTCCTCGCGACGCTCGGCTATCGCTCCGATGTCGTGGCCAATGGTCGCGAAGCCGTCGAGGCCATGGGCCTCGTGCCTTACGCCGCGATCCTGATGGATTGCCAGATGCCGGAGATGGATGGCTATGAGGCGACCCAGGAGATCCGGCGACGCGAAGGAACCGGCCGGCATACGCCGATCATCGCGCTGACCGCCGATGTGTTGAAGGACGCGCGTGCCAAGAGCTTGGCAGCGGGAATGGACGACCATATCACCAAGCCTCTCAACCCGCAGGAGCTCGCTGCCGCTCTCGGCCGATGGCTGCCGCGCGTTGACAAATTCGAAAACCAGGCTGTCACGGCGCAGTCGCGGCCCGAGGGTGCCGTCGATCACATCGCGCTCGACGGTTTGCGCGAACTTGAGCGCACGGGGGCGCCCGGACTGGTGAAAAAAATAACGGATATGTTCCTTCAGGATACGCCGCGGCAACTGACCGCTCTGCGGGATTCGGTGCAGAACGGCGATTCGGTTCGCCTGGTCAGGGTCGCCCACACCCTCAAGGGAAGCGCCGCCAATCTGGGTGCCCGCGAGATGGTCCGGATCTGTGACGAGCTGCAGGTGATCGGAGAAGCTGAAAATATTAGTATCGCACCGTCGCTGGTCGCCGATCTTGAAAGCCAGTTCGGATCGGTCCGCGACGCGATTTTGTCCGAGGAAGCGACGGGGTAAGCCATGCGCATTCTTGTCGCAGAAGATGACGCCGCCTCATGTCTGGTCCTCGAGGCTGCGGTGACATCGCTTGGCCATGACTGCGTCGTGGCAACCAACGGTGAAGAGGCCTGGCGCCTGTTCAGTACTGTGGATGTCGATGCCGTCATCAGCGACCGCATGATGCCCGGTATGGACGGCGTCGAATTGTGCCGCCGAATCCGGGCGAGTGAGAGAGACACATACCCCTATTTCATCTTCCTGACGGCATTCGACAAAAAGGCGGACGTCCTGAGCGGCATGGAGGCTGGCGCGGACGACTATCTCGTCAAACCTCTCGACATCGATGATCTGAAGATGCGGCTGTTCGTCGCGTCGCGGGTCACATCTCTGCACCGGCAATTATCCCAGCAGTCAGCGCAACTGGAGCGGCTCAATCGTCAGCTCTTCGATCAGTCGCGTACCGACCCGCTAACCCAACTCGGCAGTCGCCTCAGACTGAGCGAGGATCTCGACAACATCCAGGCCAGGGTGGATCGCTATGGTCACACCTGTTGCGCCGTCATGTGCGACGTCGATTTTTTCAAGGCTTATAACGACAGCAAGGGCCATCTCGCCGGCGATGAAGTGCTCCAGGCCGTCTCGCGGGCACTCATGAACACGGCTCGGAGCGGCGATCAGGTCTATCGCTATGGGGGCGAAGAATTTCTGATCCTGTTGCCCGAACAGTCGCTTGACGACGGATTGGTGGCGGCCGAGCGTTACCGGCTGGCAATCGAGGAATTGGCGATCCCGCACGATTCCAATCCCCCAGCCAAGGTCGTGACCATCAGTGCCGGAGTGGCGTTGCTATCGCACTCTGAAGGCAAATCGGTGGAAGCATGGTTGAACGAGGCGGACGCCGCGCTTTACGGCGCAAAGCAATTGGGACGCAACCGCGTTTTGGCGGATGGGAAGCCGCTTGCGGCTTTGGATCTGCATCAGATTGATCCGCAGGAAGTTTAGCCTATGGCTCGAACGGGCTCGGGCAAGCCTCGTCGCCTCCTTCGCCAACAGCCCGCGCTGCCATGGTCAAGATCGACAAGGCTTACGCCCGCGCCCGGCACGACCGCCTGTTGCCAGACATAATCCACAATTGCATCCACAATTGCGCGCGACGCTGCGGAACAACGGAGGAATGCCGATGCCTTACGTCGATGGATTTATCGTCGCGGTCCCGAAGAAAAATCTGGCGGCTTACCGCAGCATGGCGAAGAAGGCCGGCAAGATCTGGCGCGAGCATGGCGCGCTGGATTACCGCGAATGGGTGGCCGAGGATGTCAAGGTCGGAAAGCTCACCTCGTTCCCGCGCAGCGTCAAGCTCAAGCCCGGCGAGACCGTGATATTCTCCTGGATCACCTACAAGTCGCGCGCGCAACGCGATCGCGTCAACGCCAAGGTGATGGCCGACAAGCGGCTGACCGGCATGATGGACACCAAGTCGCTGCCGTTCGACGCCAAGCGGATGATCTATGGCGGCTTCGAAAGCCTTGTGAAGGCGTGAAGCGGGCTTACGCTGCGGCGAGTCCGTTCTGCTCGCCGGCGATGGCGCGATCGATGGCGTCGATCACCATCTGGGTCTCGATGAATTTGAGCCGCGCCCGCTCGGCCTTGTCGCGGTCGAATGGCGCGGCAAGGGTCTTTGCGAAGGCGTCGCGGTCGTCGGCCATGCGCTCGCGCGCCTTTTTCAACGTTTCAAGTCGCTCGCTCATATCGGCTTCGCTTTCTGTTGATCGCGCGATCTCTATCGGCGCGAAAATACGGCCAGGAGCCCTCCTTGACATGGGGCTGGACCAAAACTTCGGTGACACCATGGTGAAACCGATTCAGCTTGAGCCTAACTCGAGCTTTAAATGTTGCCGGGTCCTTGGCGCACCCGACACGATTCGAACGTGTGACCTTTGCCTTCGGAGGGCAACGCTCTATCCAGCTGAGCTACGGGTGCGTGCCGCCTCATTTAGCCGAGTGGCGGCGGTTGAGCAACGGGGGAACGGCGCTTTTTGAAGAGGCAAAGCTCGGTCTTTCTTAACTCAACAGTTTGGACGTGCGGATGGTTGCAGCCGGAAGAGTGCTTCCGAGCCACGCGAGTGTCTGCAAGCTGGCTCCGCCAACCTCAACAGCAGTGGTCTCGACCGGGCTTTGACCTACAACAGGTGGCATGATCTCATTTCTCGGCTTGCCGACGAGCTCGTGCGTTGTGACGAAGCGAAACCCTTTTGCCTGCAATTGATCGATGATTTTTGGAAGAATATCGATTGTGGTTTGCCTGTTGCCTCCAGCATCGTGCATCAGCACAATCTGTCCGGCTCCTTCGCTAATCAAGGACACGAGACGCTCAACAACGCGGGTCTTGACCGTCGGAGACGAACCGGCCAATTGCCAATCAAATGAGTCCACATCCAAGGGGGCGATATAATACCCGAGCTTGGTTGCGGTCTCGATCAGCTGTGGAGACCGGATGTGCCATCGCTGTGCCGTTTATGAACTACTGCACTAGCGTTTCGGCTTCGCTCCATGGCGCTTTAACGACCGGCAGGGCAGCCCGCCCCGACACGCAATTTGACGCTCGGACGCGTTGGTACGTTGACGCCAGATGAAGCAAGAACGCTGGCGCGAGAGGTTGATCTGTTGCGCTTGGTGTTGATCCTGATCTTGCTTCTGGTGATTATTTTTTTTGATATGGCTTACCCATGACGAGCTCCTGTTCGCTTATGAGCATCGTCGCCACTTCGAAACCACTGATCTTCTGCGTCGGCGATCGCCAAGAGCCACGATGCGTCTGACACGTTGGTCCTCCCAACGACGGCCGCCCTCTTTCAAGGGGCCGCAACCGTAGGTTGGCTTATCGAGGAATGTTCGGCCAGATACACAAACGGTAGCTCGCCGACTTCTTTGGAAGTACGAACATACCCCGTTTGGATTAGTCGGCTTCCGACAATCGCAGATCTGCCCGGATCAAATGATTATTCCAACCGGCAGGATCTGTCTGATGCGCGTCACTGTGCTTAGGCGCTCTTGATTGGCAATGGACCTAACACCGGGTTCCACCGGAGATGAGCGCGAGCGTTTGGGAGTGTCCAAGGTTGAGATCCAATCCTGAGTTGATCGTAGCGCTCGACGATGAGTCCGGCTAGTATACTCTGACCTCATGCGGCTAAATTGGCCTGCGTCCGGCGTTGCCGCCTTATTCGGTTGAAAATAATGGGTTGAGAAAGCCGACGCACAGCGAGGTAACGACGATGAAGCGCGTTGCCAATTCTACGGCTGTATTTTTGCTTTGCACCGTGATGCCAGCACTCTTTGGCAATTCCCCGGGATCTGCGCTTGAGATGAATCAGGCGATCGAGAGCTGCAAAAGCTCGACGGGCAGGCCCGCCTACATGGCTTGCAAGCAAGCCGGTGGAACGCATGAAGCGTGCTTCGGCAAAGCGAGGTCGATCGTTCAATCCTGTGTGAGAACAGCGATGACCGCGGCGCGCCCCAAGGCTGCGCTGTTCTCTGCGGACAAGCTGGCTGCGCCGCCCGGTCAAGGCCAGGTCAGCGCCGCTGAGGCCGCTAAGGATGCGTCGGCAACTCTCGTCGCCCCGCCGCGAACGATTTCCGACATCACCGCGATTCTCGATCAGCAGAAGCCGGATGCCGCCGAAATCGCCAAACTGGCGGCGACGGCTGACGCCGCCGTGCCGGCCGGACTGAAGGGCGCCGAACTTGCCGATTTTCATTACAAGCGCGCGCAAGCAAGGGTGCTTCTCGGTCGCGCTGACGCTCTCGACGATGCGGAACTCGCCGTCAGCAATGCTCAGGGCGGCGGCGACTACAAAAATTTGGGTAGCCGCTACGAGCAACTGCTGATGCGCCTGCTGCGTGAAGCGGGGCAACAGAAGCGCGCCAACGCGTTGCTCACCAAGCAACTGGCTACGTTTGCCAACCAATCGAAGGGGAAATTGTTCGGGCTGAATTACGTGCTTGCGCTGGGCTATCTGAAAAGCGGCGACATCAGCGCGGCGGAGTCATACGTTGCCCGCAATCGCGCGCTTCTCGCGGAAGCGCAGCGGTGGCCGGTGTTCCCGATCTACGGGATGGCCTGGCAAGCCATTGTGGAGGACGGCAACGCGCGGATCGACGAGTCGCGGGGTCGTTTCCCTCAGGCGGAGGCCGCCTACCACAAGGCGGCGATACTATATGCAAGTTCGCTGAAGACCGTTTCCCAGTGGGACAGCAAACCCGCCGAGGGGCAGATGGAAAGATCGGCGGACTGGGCGCTGGCGTTTGAGGGGCGCACCAAGGTGAAACAGGGCCGAGTTGGCGAAGGGGAAGCCGACGTTAGGCGCGCGCTGCTCAGCCGGCTCAGCAAATCCGGTAAATTTCATGCGGATACCGCCGGCGTGCTTGGGGTTCTCGTCTATGTGATCCAGGAGCAAGGACGCTATTCCGAGGCCGAGCAGCTTCAACGCCAGGTCATTGATATCAATCAAGGGCTTGGATACGGAGTCGAGACGGAACAGATGGTCAACGCGCAGCTATTCCTCGCGCAGATTTTGAATCTTAGGGGGCAGTATAAAGCAGCGTCCCAACTCTACGACCAGATCGATGTCTGGACGGCCAAATGGGAGCCCTCGCGGCGCGAAGCCATCAGTAGCGGTCTCGCTCGGGTCGCGGTTATGCTGTCGCAGGGCAATAACGACAACGCGCTCGAAATCGCCCGGCGCACATATGAGCGCGAACGCCAAAGATCCGGAGACAAGAGCTTTAATACCGCGCTATCGCGCGGTTTTCACGGGATTGCGCTCGCGCGCAAGGGCAACGCGTCGGAAGCGCTGCAAGCTTTCAACGAATCCCTGCCGGTCCTTTTGTCAACCTCGGGCGGCAATGACGAGGATAGCGGCTCCACCGCCGCAGCCCGCGAGGGCCGAGTCCGGTTCGTGGTCGAAGGTTATCTGCGGCTGCTGAGCCGGAACCCGTCGATTGCGACTCCCTCCGCCATAGAGGAAACGTTCGGCTACGCCGACGTTTTGCGTGGTCAATCGGTCCAGCGTGCGCTGCAAGCGTCATCGGTACGTTCGGCCACCAAAAATCCAGTGCTCGCGCAATTGGTGCGGACCTCGCAAGATAGCGAAAAGCAAATCGGCGCGGCCGTGGCGACTCTCAACAATCTACTGAGCCTGCCGACATCCGAGCGCGATGCAACGGCACTCGCAAGCACACAGGCCGAAATCGCCCGCTTGCAGGTGGTTCACACGCAAACCTTGAAGGACATCGCCAAGAAGTTTCCCGATTACGGAAACCTGGTGAATCCGCCGCCACCCAGTTCGGCGGAGTTGCAAAAGCACCTTTCCGGTGACGAAGCATTGCTGTCGTTCTATTTCGGCCGGTTCGACAGCTTCGTCTGGATTCTGAGGAAGGACGGACCCGTCCAGTTCGGGCGCATCGATACGACGCTCGGCAACCTGAACGCCAAGGTAACCAAGCTGCGCGAAGCTCTCGAACCAAATGCCGCGATGATCTCGGATATTCCGGCCTTCGACTTGAAGCTCGCCTACGATCTGTACGCTACCTTGCTGAAGCCAGCGGAAGCTAGCTGGAAGCCGGCTAAAAGCCTGATCGTCGTTACAAACGGAGCGCTTGGCTTGTTGCCGCTGTCGTTGCTGCCCACGGCGCCCTCGGAGATCAATCTTGAGGACGACCCGCTATTTTCCAGCTACCGAAAAGTGCCGTGGCTGGCCCGCACCCACGCTGTGACTCTGGTGCCTTCGATATCCGCACTGCTGACGCTGCGCAAATTGCCGCCTGGCACAGCTTCGCGTCAGGAGCTGATCGGCTTCGGCGATCCGCTGTTCAGTCAGGAGCAGGCCGACGAGGTGGCAAAGAGCGAAAAGCCGGTGGAAATAGCCGATGCGTCCAACGTCACCCGCGGAATGCCACTGAAGAGGCGCAACAGCCCGAAACTGGACGGCGTCGACAGCGTGCAACTCGCCCAGCTGCCGCGACTTCCGGATACCGCGGTCGAATTGAAATCGATCGCGCTCGCGCTGCAGGCCGATCCGGCCAAGGTGCTCAATCTGGGCAAGGACGCGAACGAGAAAAACGTCAAGACACAGGATCTGTCAAAATTCAAGGTGATCGCCTTTGCGACCCACGGTCTGGTGCCCGGCGAACTTGACGGCCTGACTCAGCCCGCGCTCGCCCTGTCGGCGCCGGCGGTCGCCGATAGCGACGGCGACGGCCTGCTCACGATGGAGGAAATTCTTTCGTTGAAGCTCGACGCCGACTGGGTAGTTCTATCTGCCTGCAATACCGGTGCCGGAGCGGTGGCCGGTGCAGAGGCCGCATCCGGCCTGGGCCGCGCATTCTTCTATGCCGGGACGCGCGCATTGCTCGTCACAAATTGGTCAGTGCATTCGCAGTCGGCGCGTGAGCTGATGACAGATCTGTTCAAGCGCCAGGCAGACGATCCAAAGCTGACGCGCGGCGAAGCAATGCGCCAAGCCATGTTGGCCCTGATGGATGGTCCGGGATATCTCGGGAGTGACGGCAAGACGGAGTTCAGTTATGCCCACCCGCTGTTCTGGGGGCCCTATTCCATCATAGGCGACGGAGGAGCGCGCTAAAATCGCGGGCTTGATTGATCGCGGCCGGTTGGCGGCCTAAGCCGTGGCCGGCAAACGCTAAGCCACGGCCGCTACGCTCTCGCAGCGCGCGCCGAACAGTTTCCTTACCTCCGGGCCGGGCCTGGCGGCGCTGAACAGATAGCCCTGCATCTCGGTGCAGCCCAGCGTGCGAAGCATTTCCCTTTGCTCGGGCGTTTCGACGCCTTCCGCCGTGGTCGTCATGTTTCGCGCGGCGGCGATGTTCACCACCGCCTGCACGATCGCCGATGAGCCGCCGACTTCCGCGATATCGTTGACGAAGCAGCGGTCGATCTTGATCTTGTCGAACGGGAAGCGTTTCAGATAGCTCAGCGAGGAATAGCCGGTGCCGAAATCGTCCAGCGCGATGCGGACGCCGATGGCGCGGAGCTGATGCAGGATGGCGAGCGCCGCCTCGTCGTCGCGGATCAGCACCGCCTCGGTGATCTCGAGTTCGAGCCGGTTCGCCGGAAGACCGGAGGCTGCAAGCGCGCCCGCGATCTTCAGCGCCATGGTCTGGCATTTCAACTGAACCGGCGAGACGTTGACGGCGAGCCGGACATGATCCGGCCAGGTGGCCGCCTCGGAGCAGGCGGTTCGCAGCACCCATTCGCCGAGTTCATTGATCAGACCGGTGTCTTCCGCCACGGGCACGAATTCGGCAGGAGAGATCATGCCGCGTTCGGGATGGCGCCAGCGCAGCAGGGCTTCGCAGCCGGTCACCTTGTCGTGCCTGAGATCGACCAGCGGCTGGTAGTGGATTTCGAAGCCGCCGTCCGCGAGCGCCTGACGCAGATCCTGCTCCATGGTGAGCCGGGCCTTGGCACAGGCATCCATCGCCGGCTCGAAGAATCGATAGGTTCGGCGCCCGTCGGCCTTGGCGCCATACATCGCCAGATCGGCATTCTTGATGAGCTGATCCAGATCGGTGCCGTCCTGCGGAGCCAATGCAATGCCTATGCTGGCGTCGGTCGAGAGCTGGTGACCGAGGCATCGATAGGGTTGCCTGATGGCCTCATGAATTCGGGTCACGAATTCCGTGATATCGTGGGTGTTCCCGACAGCGGTCTGAATGACTGCAAATTCGTCGCCACCCAGCCGCGCGATAAGATCGGTCTCTCTGATACAGCTCCTGAGGCGGGTGGCCACGGCTTTCAGCAGTTCATCGCCGACATGATGTCCGAGCGAATCGTTGATACCCTTGAATTCGTCGATGTCGATATACAGCAAGGCGAACTGCTCGCCCCGGCCGGTCCTCTGCAGTTCGCGTTCGATCTGTTCGCGGAACAGCACCCGGTTCGGCAGGTCGGTCAGCGCGTCGTAATGCGCTAGGTGCGCGATCTTCTCGTCGGCGCGCCGGCGCTCGGTAACATCGTCGACGACGTTTATGATGTATCGGGCTTCGCCGGTCTGATCCGGAATTCCGATGCGCCTTGAAGTGACAAAGCGGCTGCCCAATGCCTGGCTTTGCCACGGGCGCTCGTCCAGGAACAAGCCGTCAGCGGACTGCATTGCTCTGTCATCGTCTGCGGCGATCATATCGGCGACCGCCTTCGGAAACAGATCGAGGGCGGTCTTGCCGACGATGGCATCGCGCGACAGGCCGTATTGATTCTCGGTCACCCGGTTTACCAGGAGGTAACGGCGATCACGCGCATCTTTCACCGTGATCTGTGATGGTATGTGATCGATGATCTGATGCAGGAATGCATAATTCCGGTCGCGTTCCTGTTCGAGGTTACGGCGCTCCGTTATGTCTTCTATCGTCGCGACCCATCCGCCCTGCGCCAGCGGCTGATTGACGATGAGAGCCGAACGCCCGTCCGCGGATTCGACGATAGTGTGGATGACTTTACCGTCTGCGACGTTGCGCATAACGTTTGAACAAAATTCGTCGACATCCCCATCGAAAGAACCCGCCTCCTTGCGATGCCGGACAAGGTCGTAAAAGTGGCAACCCGGCGTTACGAGCTCGGTTGGCAGTTTGTACATATCGATATAGCGCTGATTGCAGAGAACGAGACGTCCCGACACGTCATACAGGATGAGGCCCTGCGTCATATTGTTCAGGGCGGTGTCGAGCCGGTGCTTTTGCAATTCCAGCCGCTGCTGTGTTTCCTGATTTTGCCGGATCAGCTGCCGGACGATCAGGAACAGAATGAAGGCGATCACCAGCGCGGACAGAGCGGCGACAGCTATCAAAAATCTGGTCTGCTCGCGCCAGTCGGCCAGCGCTGCCGAGACGGTCGTGGTGGCGACGATCACAATCGGGAAATGGCTCAACTCGGCCGCCGAACCAAGCCGGTCCTGACTGTCGACGGGGCTTTGCACACGCAGGGTCTGACGGCCGCCCTCGGTCAGGACCTTATTGATCAGCGGAGCCGATCTGAAGTTTTGTCCGATCATCGAATTGGCGCGAGGATAACGCGCCAGCATCGTCCCATCGCGATGGAACATGGAAATCGCGGCGCCCTCTCCAAGCGCGACCGATGCGAAGAAATTTTCGAAATTAGCGGGATCGATCCGCCTCACCATGACTCCGAGAAAAACCCCGTTCGACCCGCTCAGCCGATAGGCGATGACGGTGGTCCAGCCACCGGTGTAATAGCTGCGAACCGGTTCGGCCAAAACCGTCGTCGATTGCGGGCTCGATTTAAAGGCTTTGAAATAGCTCCGATCGGCGATGCTGATGGCCGGCAGCGGCCAGACTCCCGACGAGTTGATCAGCTTTCCGTCGGAGTCGAAGATGTTGACGTCGCCGATGTACGACAAAAAGCTGACCTTGGACTTCAACATCAGGTGCGCGTCGAGAGTCGAGATCTGGCTGTTGAAAATCTCGGGCGAAGCCATCCCGGAAATTTCCATCCTGGAGATCAGGTCGTTTGCAATGATATCGCAGTCCTTGAACTGCTGGTCGAAGTGGCGGGTGAGCAGCAGCACGGTATTTTCGAGTTCGCGCTCGCTGTTGCTCAGCGCGCGCTCGCGGAATTCGCCGACCATGACTGCGGTGCCGATAATGATCGCGGCGACCAGGAGGCAGCCGCAGAGCACAAGCCAGAGAACCGGATCCCGGCGAATCGACGTCGCAATGTGATGCGAGCCGATCGCCGTGGGCATTCTGAACCCACTCCACATGCTGGAAACTGACTTTCGCATTCCATAACCCCCCGAGGCTATGGATACGACACACAAATGGCGTACCCGTTAGGAAATCCGGTTACTTAAGGCTTAATCGATGTTTCCGGGCCGGCGATGAGGACAAAATGAGGGGCAATTTATCGCACCGCGGCACGGCCCTCGGGAGCACCATCCGCGCGCACTATCCGGGCGCGGTGTCCGATATGAGAAACCGGCATGATAGCGTAACGTGAAACGAGCATCTTCAAGGGGAGGCGACGAGCGATGGCGAAAACTTCCGGCTCCCCGGATTCCGGTCTTGCGGGTGCGGGCAAGGCTGCGGGGAAGGCTTCGAGTAAGGCTTGGCCGGTGTTCCGTTCGCTGAATGCGTATCGCCTCCAATTTCTGACGCATGATCTGTTTGCGGGCCTCACGCTTGCTGCGATCGCAATTCCGGAGCAGATGGCGACGGCCCGGCTGGGCGGGTTCGCCCCGCAGATCGGATTTTTTGCCTTTCTGGCAGGCTCGCTGGCATTCGCTGTGTTCGGAAGCAATCGCTTCCTGTCGTGCGGCGCGGATTCGACCATAACGCCGATCTTTGCCGGAGGTCTTGCTCTGCTGGCCGCGTCCGGCTCGCCGGAATATCAGGCGCTGGCTGCGGCCCTCGCGCTCATGGTCGGACTTTTGCTTCTCGCGGCCGGAGTTTTCCGGCTGGGCTGGATCGCAGATCTTCTCTCGATACCTGTGACGATAGGCTTTCTCGCCGGCATTTCGGTGCACATCCTGATTTCCCAATTGCCTGGCATACTCGGGCTACCCTCGCCGAGCGGACCAATGCTCCAGCGCGTCGCGACCCTCACCTCGAATCTGAACCAAACAAACCCGTTCACGCTTGTGATCGGCCTCGGGGTTCTGGCGATGATTGCCGCCTCCGAACGGATCGATGCGCGCATTCCGGGCGCGCTGATCGGCCTCGCTGTGGCGAGCGTGGGAGCGGTGCTGCTCGGGCTCGAGAGCCGCGGCGTCAGCGTTCTCGGGGCGGTCTCCGTTGCACCGCCGGCGCTTGCGATCCCGGATATCTCGGCGGGCCGCCTGGCAAGCCTCGTGCCGCTAAGTCTGATCATCGCCATCGTCGTCATGGTGCAGACCGCGGCAACGACGCGATCCTTTCTGTCTGACCCCGATGAGCCCCCGGATGTCGATCGCGACTTCGTCGGCGTCGGCGTCGGCAGCATCCTGTCGGGCCTCATCGGCGCGTTTCCGGTCAATGCCAGCCCGCCACGCAGCGCCGTCGTTTGCGAGACCGGCGGACGATCCCAGCTCGCCGGCCTCGCCGCCGTCGCCATTGTGATCGCTGTTTTGGCATTCGGCGCCTCGCTGCTCAGTCGAATTCCGAACGCGGCGCTCGGAGGCGTTCTGCTGTTCGTTGCCTTGCGGATCGTTCGCGTCGGTCAGATCGTCGCGGTTTATCGGCAGTCATTCGGCGAATTTCTTCTGATCGTCGCGACAGCAGCGGCGATCATTGTTCTTCCGATTGAACAGGGCGTCGGCATCGGTATTGCGCTCTCGCTTTTGCACGGCATATGGAGCACGACGCGCGCCCGAGTGCTCATCTTCGAACGTGTGCCCGGAACTTCAATCTGGTGGCCGGCGAGCCCGAATCTGCCCGGCGAGCGCGAGCCCGGAATCATAGTCGCGGGATTCCAGGCGCCGTTGTCTTTTCTTAACGCCTATCATTTTCGGCGCGACATCCTGGACGCCTTGCAGTCCTCACCCGAGAGGGCGCGGCTGATCGTTTTGGAAGCGACGGGTATTGTCGAGATCGATTTTACCGCGGCGCAGATATTGCGCGACCTTATTCGCAAGTGTCACACCGATGGTGTCGATTTCGCCATCGCGCGCCTCGAATCGATCCGTGCGCAGGAGGCCATGGCGCGGTTTGGCATCAATGAGCTGTTGGGTCCGGATCGCTCCTTCCGCAGCGTCGAGGAGGCGGTTCGGACGCTTGGCAGAAAATCCAGCAACTAAGCGGGCACGATCACCTTGCCGATCGGCCACAGCGCGATGCCGGCGAGTTTCAGGTGTGCCCAGGCGAAGGGGATGCCGACGATGGTGACGGCAAGCGCAATCGCCGTGATGAGGTGGCCGAGCGCCAGCCACCAGCCCGCCAGCAGCAGCCAGATCAGATTGCCGATCAGGCCCAGCGGCCCGGTGCCGATATCGGGGCGGCCGGTGAGGCTGTCGCGGCGCACGGCCCTTTGACCGAACGGCAGCAACGTATAGGCGGCGATATTGAACGCGGCCCTTGCCCAGGGCAGGCCGACAATGGTGATGGCCATGATAACAGCAGCGATCACCCATCCGGCTGCCATCCACAGGCCGCCGAAGAGAATCCAGAGGATGTTCAGCAATATCGAAACAGGAGGCATGGGATTTTTTCGAAGCTGGAGTGACGCGCGTTCGCGCCGAGCGATTTTGCCGAGCTTATGACTTTAAGCCGGCGGATCAAACCGAATTGCCGCTAAACCCGGATCTGAACCTCGCCCTCTAATTCCACCGGCATCCCGCCGGAGGCATTCGCGGCCGATGCCTTCAAGACGGCCTGCGGGGCGGATTTCGTAACCGTCCCACGACGCCGGTCGGAAAGAAATAGACGCTGGCAATGAACAATAGGCCAAGCCACAGCAGCCAGCGGTCCGGATGCAATAATCCCGGAAGCAACGGCAGCCCTGCGTCGGCGGCGGCGTTGGAGGCCGCCCCCATCAACGCCTGCAGATAGTTTTGCGCCAGAGTGAAGATCGCCGCTCCAATGATCGCGCCGTAGATCGTGCCCATGCCGCCGATCACCACCATCAGCAGAATGTCCAGCATGATCGAAAAACTCAGCGAGGTGTCCGGTCCGGCATAACGCAGCCACAGCGCGTTCAGCATGCCGGCGCTGGCGGCGACGAGGGCGGCGAGACAGTTGGCATAGGTCAGATGAAACACGGTCCGGAAGCCCAGCGCTTCGGCGCGGAACCGGTTTTCGCGGATCGCCTGCAGCACGCGGCCGAACGGCGAATTCACCACGCGCAGCAGCGCCAGGATCATCGCAGCCGACGCGATAAAAATCAGATAATAGGTCAGCACCCGGCCATTGAGTTCGAAGCCGATCAGATCCTTCGAAATCAACACCGTGCCCGGCCGCAACAATTCCGGCAATTGAAAGCTGCGGCCGTCCTCGCCGCCGGTGAGCCACGACAGTTGCGATGCCAGCACCAGAAAGGCTGACGCCACCGCCAGCGTGATCATCGCGAAAAATATCGCCTCGACCCGCAGCGAAAACAGTCCGATCCCGAGCGCCAGCAGCATTGCCAGCGGCAGCCCGATCACGACGCCTGAAGCGACCGCGGCCCAGTTCGGTCCCATGGAATAAAGCGCGATCGCGATCGAATAGCTGCCGATGCCGTAAAACATGGTGTGCGCGAACGATACCGAGCCGGTGTAGCCGAGCAACAGGTCATAGGACGCAACAAGGGCGGCGAAGATGCAGATCTTGGTGGCGACGTTCATCGCCTTGGCGCCGGGAAACACCAGGGGCGTAACCGCCAGCGCCGCAATGATGACGACGAGCAGGATGCTGAGAACGCGGCTGCGCGGCGGATCGCCCGACAGGATCATCATCGGCTGGTCACCGCATACAGCCCGCGTGGGCGCCACATCAGGATCGCGACCATCAGCAGAATGTTCGAAACCAGCGCCAGTTTTGGCACCAGAAACCCGCCGTAATTGGCGACCATCGCGACCAGGAGCGCGCCAATAAAACAGCCGCCGATCGAGCCGAGGCCGCCGATGATCACCACGATGAAAACCAGTACCGTAAGATCGTTGCCCATCGAGGCGTGGACCTGCTCGCGATAGAGCGCCCACATCACGCCGCCGAGGCCGGCGAGGCCGGAGCCAGTCATGAACACCCCGAGGAACAGCCGCCGGATGCGATAGCCGAGCGCTTCCACCATCTCGCGGTTTTCCACCCCGGCGCGGATCAACAGGCCGATCTTGGTGCGGTTCAGCACCAGTTGAATGCCTGCGAATACGACAAGGCCGACCAGCATCGCCAGCACGCGGTATTTCGCAATCGCGATGTCGCCGATGATGAACGAGCCGCGCAACGACGTCGGCAGCGGCAGCGGAATGATCTGCGGCCCCCACAGCGCGTACAGCGCTTGTTCGGCGACGATCAATCCGCCCGTCGTCATGAGGATTTGTTTGAGGTGCTGGCCGTAGACCGGAAGGATCAGCACCCGCTCGACGACCAGCCCCAGCGCGCCGGAGACCGCCATCGACAGCAGCGCGGCCGGCGCCAGCACCGCCAGATTTGTCAACAGCGAGTCGGCCTGCGCGTAAGGCGCCAGCGGCAGCAGCACCAGCGTCGCGACATAGGCGCCGACCGAAATGAAGGCGCCGTGGCCGAAATTGAGTACATCCATCAGGCCGAACACCAGCGTCAGCCCGGAAGCCATGATGAAGATCATCATGCCCATGGCGAGGCTCGCCACCGTCAGCGTCACCCAGGAGCTTCCAGATCCGATCAGCGGCAGCATCGCCAGCGCCAGGATCGCCGGCAACAGCACCGGCAGAATATCCCGCTTCGGCTTGGGCAGCGCGCCTGTTGCTGCGATATCGGTCACTGATGCGCCTCCAGACTGAGTCCGAGCAGCCGCTCCTGCAGTGCTGTGTCCGAAGCCAGCGCCGCCATCTCGCCGCGATGGACGATCTTGCCGTTGTCCATCACCAGGACCTTGTCGCCGAGCTCCCGCGCGGCATGGAAATTCTGTTCGACCAGAAGAATGGTGGCGCCGCGGCGCTTGATCTCGGCGAGGCACTCGATCAGCGCCACGATGATCGCAGGCGCCAGACCCTTGGTCGGCTCGTCGATCAAGAGCAGCTTGCGCGGTTCGACGATCGCGCGTGCAATCGAAAGCATCTGCTTCTGTCCGCCGGACAGCGCGCCGGCGCGCGAGAGCCAGAAACGCTTGAGCGCCGGGAAGAAACCGAAAATCCAGTCAAGCCTCGCATCGTCGAGCGGCCCGTCGCGCGCCGCGAGCACCAGGTTTTCCTTCACCGACAGATCGGAGAATACCGCCATGCTCTCGGGGACATAACCGACGCCGAGCCGTGCGATATCAGGCGTCGCGCTCTTCTCGATGCGTTGGCCGTCGAGCGATATCTGGCCGGCGGAGGCCTGCCACAGGCCCATGATGGTTCGCAGCGTCGAAGTTTTGCCGGCGCCGTTGCGGCCAAGCAGCATCGTGGTCTGGCCCGCGGCCACGCCGAAATCGATGCCCTGCAGAATGTGATAACGCCCGACATGGGTATGCACGCCGGCGAGCGTGAGGAGGTCGGTCATGCCGCGCTCCTTCCGGGCGCGATGCCGAGATAGGCCTCCTGCACGATCGGCGAGGCGATCACTTCAGCCGGCTTGCCGTCGGCCACGAGCTGGCCGTTGTGCAGCACGATGATGCGGTCGGCCAGCGAACGCACCACGTCCATCTTGTGCTCGACCAGGAGGATGATCTTGCTTAAGTCCTGCTTGAGCTGCGCGATCAGGTTGAGGACAACAGGGACTTCGTCGATGCTCATGCCGGCGGTCGGCTCGTCGAACATGAAGACTTTTGGCTCGAGCGCCATCATCAGCGCGACTTCGAGCTTGCGCTGATCGCCGTGCGACAGCGCGGTCGCCGCCACCGTTCGCCGGCTGCCGAGCGCAACCTTGTCGAGAATGCCGTCGGCGCGGGCGATCAGGTCCTTGCGCGTCATCCACGGCCGCAGCATGTCGTAATGCACGCCGCTTTGGGATTGCACGGCGAGGCGGACATTCTCTTCGACGCTGAGGTTCGGGAACAGGTTGGTGAGCTGGAAGGCGCGGCCAAGCCCGGCGCGGGTGCGCAGCGGCGCGGAGAGCTGGGTGATATCGGCGCCATCGAACAGGATGCGGCCATCGCTGGGGCGCAGCTGTCCGGAGATCAAATTGAAGTAGGTGGTCTTGCCAGCCCCGTTGGGGCCGACGATAGCGGTCAGCTCACCGGGGCGAAAGGTGCAGCTGACACGGTTGACCGCGACGTGGCCGCCGAAGCGAATGGTCAGATCGCGGGTTTCGAGAGTGAGGGTCATTCGTTACTCTGGATCGTGCGCCATCCGACTTCGTAAAAGGCCGTCATACTCCGCGAAAGCGGAGTATCCAGTACGCCGCAATCGCGCGATTCCATCATGAGCGCTCTGGAATACTGGGCCACCCGCTTTCGCGGGTGGTGACGTTTGTGACGGCGGCGCAACCCTTTCCCGCGAAGTGCGGGGCGCGGGAGAAGAGTATCACCGCTTGTTGCGGACCGGAATGTTCATGTCCTCGATCTTGAGTTCACGCACCGGTTCCAGCACGGCCCATGCCAGGTTCGGATCGACCTTGACCTTGAAGTGATACATGCTCTGCAGCGCCTGATGGTCTTCCTTCCTGAAGATCATCTTGCCCTTGGGCGTGTCGAACTCCAGGCCTTCCATCGCGCTGATCAGCTTCTCGGTGTCGGTCGATTTCGCCTTGGTGACGGCGGCAACCGTGGCCATCGCCGCGGAGAACCCGCCGGCAGTAAAGAAATCCGGCGGCGCGTTGAAGCGCTTCTGATGCTCGGTGACCAGCCAGTCGTTCACCGGATTCTTCGGAATGTCGTAATAGTAATAGGTCGCGCCTTCCATGCCGGGCAGCCGCTTGTAGGCGGCCAGCGCCGGCAGGATGTTGCCGCCGGTCGAAAGCTCGATGCCGTACCGCTTCGGGTCCATATCCTGCAGCTTGGTCAGCGGATCGCCGCCGCCCGCCCAGATCACCCAGATGATCTTGCGTCCCGGCTTGTCCTTCATCGCGTCGAACAGCCGCTGGCCGGCCGCGGTGAAATCCGTGGTGGTGGTCGGCACGTATTCTTCAGTGGCAAGCGTCGCACCGGTCTTTGCCAGCGCTTCCTTGAAAGCGGCAACGCCGTCGCGGCCGAACGCATAGTCCTGCGCCAGGGTCGCAACGGTGACACCGGGCTTGCCGATCGCCACCGCGTTCGAGATCGCGTCCTGGGAGGAATTGCGCCCGGTGCGGAAGATGTATCGATTCCATTTCTCGCCGGTAATCTGGTCCGCGACGGCCGGCTCGACGATCAGGATCTTCTTGTTCTCCTCGGCCACCGGCAGGTCCGCCAGCGCCGCGGCCGACGATGTGGTGCCGATGGCAATATCGGCCTTGTCGTCCTGATAGGCTTCCGCGAGGGCGGCCTTGGACAGATCCGGCTTGCTCTGGTCGTCCTTGGTAATGACAACGATCTTGCGGCCGTCGAGCATCATGGTGCCCTTGGTGGCATATTCCAGTCCCATGCGCAGACCGGTTTCGGTTTGCTTCGCATAGGCCTCCAGCGGGCCGGTCCTGCCGTAGATCAAGGCGATCTTCAGATCGTCCGCCTGCGCCGCGGCAGTCCCCAGCAAAACCACGGCAATCCCGTGAACGATCGAAGATTTTCGCACAGCTTCTCTCCCCTGGTTTCGATTTCAATGATCGACATGCAACTGATAGTGTGAGGGCTCGCCCCCGGTCAAGGCAGCATTATTGCGAGAGAGGGCTCGCCGCCGCTGGTAACGCTCTGTCCAGAGCTACGGATGCCCGGAGGTTCGTTCAGTCGGCTGGCAAGGTATCGGCATCCAGCGAGGGCTGAGAGGCGCTATGCCTTATGGACGTCGTTTTGAACGGCTTCCGGCCCGCCACCGCTGTCTGCCGCGGGCAATTCCACCAGGGTGCGAAGTATGGTTGGCGAGTTAAGGACCGCGAAGATCTCGCGCGAGTTCAAATAGCCCAATGCTTCATCGAAACTCTCTGCATCCTCAATTTTCGCACGGGCAATGGCCAGATGCGGGTCTATTTGTCCGCGATTGCGCGGCTTGACGGACAGGCTCATCAAATGCGCGCTCAACAGGGCAGGGTCGTTGCGTAGCTCGTGCACAGGGCTGGCGATATTCCCGCGTGAGGCGTCCGCCAATTCATTCGCACGGATTAAAACTTTTGGCGGTGCTGTCTGCTCCGGGGTTCTAAATAGCCTGGACCGGCGATGGGCCGATCCCGAGCCGGCTGTCGATGAGAGCATTGCGATTGGAACAGCGAGCAACAGGCCAACCACCACCGGGGCCATCCAAAGCAGCAGCGGCACTGAAACGGCATACGCGCTGGCGGCCATCAGGACACCAAAGAGGGTCGGCAGTGCATATTTTCGAATGACTTCACCACGCGGCACCTCGCCATCGTCGCGACGCTGGACCTGCCAACCTGCATCGCGGCCGAGCAGGATTTCTCCCACCGCAGAGGATTGAAAGATCATCATCACGGGCGCGATCAGGCCCGACAGCAATGTCTCGATCAAGATGCCAATAAAAACAATCAGGCTCCCGCCGAATTGCTTTCGGTTATCGGTCTGCGTCAGAAGCAGGATGAAAGCGAGAAGCTTTGGCAGGATCAGCAATCCCATCGTGCCGAGGAAAACCCAGGCCGCGAGGATGGGATCCTGTGCAGGCCATTTCGGAAATAGTGAAAATCCCTTCGGAAAATATTCGGGTCTTACAAATTGAGCTTGCAACGATATCAGGATGCCAAGCACCAGGAAGATCAGCCAAAGCGGCGCGGTGAGATATGACCCGATCCCTGTGAGCAGATGAAGCCGCGAAACCCAATGCAGCCTGCGCGCCGGAAGAACCGCCAGATGCTGAAGGTTGCCCTGGCACCATCGCCTGTCGCGCGCTGCAAAATCCAGCAGCGACGGCGGGCATTCTTCGAAGCTGCCGCCGAGCATGGGCGCCATTTGTATGGCCCATCCCCCGCGCCGCATGAGCGCCGCTTCGACAAAATCGTGGCTGAGAATATGCCCGCCAAAGGGCTTGCGGCCCTGCAATTCCGGCAGTCCCGCGTCCTCCGCAAATGCGCGCACGCGAATGATTGCATTATGACCCCAATAATTGCCCTCCGTGCCGTGCCACCACGCGATCCCCGCAGCGATCAGCGGGCCGTAGAGTCTCCCGGCAAATTGCTGCAACCGTGCGAACAGCGTTCTGGCATTTACCACGACAGGCAATGTCTGGATGAGAGCGACGGCAAGATGGCTCTCCATCGCAGCGACAAGCCGGACGATCGTGTCACCGGTCATCAGGCTGTCGGCATCCAGTATAATCATATGATCATAGCCAGAACCGAACCGCAGGACCCAGTCCTCGATATTGCCGGATTTTCGCGCGGTGTTTTCCGGGCGGTGGCGATAGAACACCCTGCTAGCACCGACATCGCGGCGAAGCTGCAGAAAACATTTCTCTTCGGCGATCCAGACCGAAGGGTCCGTGGTGTCGCTCAGAACGAACCAGTCAAATTGAGAAGCGCAGCCGGTTTCCTCGACCGACTCACATATGGCCCGCAGCCGCGCCATGATTCGATAGGGGTCTTCGTTGTAGGTCGGCAGCAACATTGCATTCTTGCTGGCTATCGACGGAAGCGGGGCCTTGGGGTCGATGCCAAGTGGATCGCGCATCCGGAATAGCAGCACAAAGAATCCGGCCAGCGACGACATGAACGAAAATGCTACCCATGCGAACAGCAGAACGAAGAGACCCAGCACCATCCATTCAAGGATCGTAACGCCGCCGACCTGGAGAACTTCATACATTTCGTAACACCCCGCCAACGTCATGGCGGCGGTGCCGAGGAAGATGAAGGCGCGCCGGAACGCGATGGACTTTAGTGCAAATTCCGCAACGCTATTCTTGCCGTGAAATTCATGCAGGGGCTGTGTCGACATCCTCGCCGGCGATTCCGGCGGAAGGAATTCATTTCGTCGACCTTCATGCGAGGCTTCCGAGCCTGAAGCCAAAGTCAAGGTGTCCATCGATAAACCCAAACCTCCGATATGGCGTCGTTGCCCTGGACAAGGAATGCGCGAATCTCGATCGGGAGTTTTTCTTTGGCTGAGAGTTCGAAACTCAGCCGCCAGCCCCCGGTTGCGGGATTTGGCTGGGTAACGATGTTCTGAACTTTGGCTTTTTCCGCGGTGACCACGCCCCGGATATTTTTTGGATCGACGGATTTCAGCTTCTCACCAATCAGATCAAGCACGAATATCTTGGTGTCTTCGCCCTTTGCGCCCAGCCCTGTGCGCAGGAATCGCGCAAGCGCTGAGAGTTTCGGAATGTCCGGTCCCCAATGCAGCCGATACGTGTAGGTGTGCTCGCCTTTGGCCTGCAAAGTAGTTTTCGGATGCCAATAAGCGGCGATGTTGTCGTGAATCTCTTCCTTTGTGGGAATTTCGATCAGTTGTACCGAGCCTTCACCCCAATCCCCGATCGGCTCAGCCCACAGGCTCGGGCGCCGTTCAAAACTCGATTCCAGATCCTGATAAGCGAAGAAGTCTTTTTGCCGCTGCATCAACCCGAAACCGTGAGGATTGATATCGGAAAAAGTGCTGATCTGAAGGTCTTTTGGGTTGTTGAGAGGGCGCCAAAGCTCCTCGCCCCGGCCATTGAAGATCGCAAGGCCGTCCGAATCGTGCACAGACGGCCGAAAATCGTCGACGCCAATTCGGTCGTTTGGTCCGAAGAAAAACATGCTGGTCATCGGCGCGAGGCCGGCATGCTCAAGGTCAACCCTCGGATAGACCGCCATTTCCACGTCGAAGACAGTGGTGTCGCCGGGCCTTATCGTGAAGCGATAGGCTGCTGCGGCGCTCTCGCTGTCGAGCAATGCGTGCACGACGATGGAAGTGGCGTTTGCGGTTGGCTTCTCGATCCAAAAAGTCTTGAACAGGGGGAACTCTTCACCCTTGGCTTCACCGGTGTTGATCGAAAGCCCCCGCGCCGACAGCCCGTATAGCTGTCCTTTGGCGACGGCGCGGAAGTAGCTGGCGCCGAGGAAGACGCAAACCTCATCATAATAGTCGGGCTTGTTGATCGGGGCATGAAGTCGAAAACCGGCGAAACCCAGATCGACGCCCGGTTTGGGCGGCGGCGTGTCCCCAAACGAGAAATATTCCGGCTGGTATGAAATCTTGCTCGCCTGGCCGTTCGCTATCTCATAAATATCCACCCGGTTTGCGTAGAAAAAGCCGCGATGGAAGAACTGGACTTCGAAGGGAAGTTTTTGCCCTCGCCATAACGCGTGTTCCGGCAAAAATCGTATGGCGCGGTAATGGTCGTAGTCCAAATCTTTGAGGTTATCCGGCAATTTGCTGTCTGGCGCCTTGAACGGCTTGCCAGCTGCATCCCGCGCCATCTGCCGAACGATAGATCGATCAAATGGAGCCGATTCAGCTTTCGCAGGCAGCAACAACCCACGGGTGGTCGACGCCCCCAGCGTCAAAGCAGCTGAGACCTGAAGAAAATCTCGACGGTTCAAGGAGCCTCCACAGCGTATGAGAGCAACGCAATGTAACTCCCGCAGGCTCGTCCGGTTCCGCTACCGGAACCGCTTGTGGCTTGATGTCGCGCGTTGAGGGCGGCCAGATGCCAACACCGCAGAGGTGCAACGAAGGGCTGTGGCGCCGGCGGCCGGCAAGCGTCTTGACAACATGAAGGTGCGCCGAATGACAGCGTGCCGCCGCTGCCCGTCCTATCCAGAAAAGCGTTGTAAGCCTGATCGAAATAACGGCGGATTGAACCGCGCGCGGGTCAGCGGCGGTAGCGCTCGCCGCGCGCATAGACCGATCGGCTTTGCTGCGGCAGGCGGCCCGCCGGACTGACGCGCGCGTCGCTCAGGATCCGAACCGCCGGCTTGAGTTCTTCAAGAAAAATCGGCTTGGAAAAATAAAAGCCCTGCGCATAGCGGATTTTGCTGGCGGCCTGCAGATAGGCGAGCTCCTCGAAGGTTTCGATGCCCTCCGCAATCACCGTCATGCCGAGCGCCTCGCTCAAGGATTCGATCGCCCGCAAAATGCCCTGGCTGCGCGGGCGCTTATGAATATCGGTGATGAAGGAGCGGTCGATCTTGATTTCGTCGGCGGTGATATCGGCCAGCGCTGACAATGACGAATAGCCGGTCCCGAAATCGTCGATCGATACCCCGACCCCGAGCTTCCGGAAGATCGGCAGGATCTCGTCCTGGAAATGGGTCTTTGCGACGAAAGCGTCTTCCGTCACCTCGATCATGAAGCGCTTGGGAAACCCGGTCGCCTCGAGTGCCAACGCAAACGGGCGCATGAACTCCGGATTGCCGGCCTGCTTCGCCGCGACGTTGATGCTGATAGAGGTGTCGTGGCCGAAGGTTTCATTGATGAGATCGATCGACTTGACGATCTCCGCCAGCACCAGATGCGTGAGTTCGTCGATCAGTCCGAGTTCCACGGCGAGATTGATGAAAGTGCCGGGGGCCTGAATCACACCGCCGTCGTCGCGCAGGCGGACCAGCGCCTCGATGCCCTTGATTTCCTCGGTCCTGATGTCGACTTTCGCCTGGAAGGCGCAGCAAAACCGTTTTTCCAGAATGGCGAGCCGCAGCGACTGCTCGACCTTCATTCGTGCGAGCGCCTCGCGCTCCATGCTGTCGTCGAAGAAGGCCGCGGCGCCCTTGCCGTCATTCTTGACGCGATACATCGCAATATCGGCGTTCTGACACAGCACCTCGTAGCTGCGGCCATGCTCGGGATACAGGCTCACTCCGATCGACGTCGATGCAAATATTTCCGATCCATCGATAAAAAACGGGGCCCGCAGCCGTTCCAGCGTGACCCGGATGTATTCCGCGACTTCATGCTCGCTTTGGATCGGATTGAGCAACAGCAGGAATTCGTCGCCGCTGATCCGCGACAACATGTCGGAGTCGCGCAAGTCCAGACCGAGCCGCCTTGCGAGCTGTATCAGCAGCGCATCCCCGATCGCATGGCCGTAATAGTCGTTGATGTGCTTGAAATTGTCGATGTCGAAAAACGCAAGCGCGAACCGCCCGTGCGCCTCGCCCTGCAGCAGGCTGTTGGCGCGATGTTCGATCACACGCCGCGTCGGCAGATCGGTCAGTTCGTCATAGTACGCCGAGCGGAACAGGCGTTCCTCGATCGCTTTTTGCTCGCTGATGTCGGCCGAACTCGAAAGCAACAGGTTACGGTCTGCGATCCGGACCGGCCGATGGGCTGTAAGAAAGACCTGCCTGACCTCGCCGCTGGTGATGGATTCTTCCGCAACCGCAGCGCGGCCGGAACGGAGCAATTCAAGGCCGGTTTCGCGGCGGTGGCTAAATTCTTTTGAGGGAGGCGTGGCCGGCTCGCCGGCGGCAATCCTGAGCTGCGCCGCGGCCGCGTCGTTAACCAGCAGGAAATGGCCATGTTCGTCCTGAACCGTGACGCCAGTCGGGAGCATCCTGAAAACGTCCCGCAGAATACTCAGCTCGGATTCAACAGCGAGTCCGCCATTGGCTTCGGTTGCGGCGGTCCGCAGGTCGTGTTGGGAGCGGCTGTGCATGATCGCCGAGTTTGACGGGGTCTCTTGTAGTTTTGGTTAAATGGAACCGAGAAACTTGCGATAGCGCCGGTCAGGCAGCGAATCTGCATCGAAGCGCGGCGAGTTGTCATTAACAGAGTATCAACAGCGCTTCGGAATATCGCATTCATGCAAAATCCATGCGCTTGACAACGCCTGAGAACGCTCAGCTCCGGGGGATGCGGCATTGCATCGTGCAATGAATCCCGGTTTTCAAAAAGGCAATCTCGGTCTTGCCATCGAAAGGCCGGAGCGCCGATTTCAGCAGCTTGGTCCCAAAGCCTGGTTCTCCGATCGCGTCGACCGGAGGACCTTCGGTCTCGTCCCAGGTAATGTTGAGGCGATTGTCCGACACCGACCATGACACCTGCAACAGCCCGTGGGCGGAAGAAAACGCACCATATTTCCCGGCGTTGGTGGCAAGCTCGTGAAACATCAATGCAAGGCCGACGGCCAATTTGGCCGGCAAAAACAGCGGATTGCCGTTCAGGGTAAATCGGACATGTCCGTAGGGTCCAAGTTCGGAGAGCAACAGATCCTTGATGTCGCAGCCGCTGCCGTCGACCCGTGCGATCAGATCGTCGGTCGCGGCCAGCGCCCGTATCCGCTGATCGATGCTGGCCCAGACCTGCGGTTGATCATACAGCACCTGATGCAGAACGGCGTGGATTGTCGACGATTTGTTTTTCAACCGATGCTGAAGCTCATCGACAACGAGCTTGCGATACTCCTCCTCCTTGATAAGGCGTTTTGAGATCTCCCGCTGGTTCGAGGCGATCGACCGATAGTGCTCGATGCCCCAGACGGTGAGGCCGCACACGATCAGGTAGATTGCCAATAGCGCCAGTCTTGCAGGATCGGCCGACGCATCGTTGAAATTGACGGTCACGCCGAGCACGCCCCCGGCGAGGGCAGTCGCTATCCCGACCCGGAAACCGCCGAGCGCGGTGGCAAAGAATACGGCCGGGATATAAGGGGTAAAGAATACATCCGGCCGGATCAGGGCAAGCGCCCACCGCGCCGCGGTCGACAAAGCAAGGCAGCATGCCGCAAATCCAATGTTAAAAAGCGGGGAGGGTTGGGATATTCCTTGCCAGCCCCGCCGGAATTCGTCGATCAATTTCATTTTCATCATGTGGCACATCAGCCGATCAGCGAATCCAAAATAAGGCCGGGCATGAAGGAAAATACGCGGACTAACGCAGCAAGCACAGCTTGCGTTGCATCGGCAAGCCGGGGATATACTAAAACCAACATCGCTCGAAACGAGGGGAACGACATGGGACGGCTAAGCGGCAAGGTCGCGGTCATCACCGGTGCGACAAGCGGCATCGGTCTGCGCACCGCGGAAGTTTTCGTCGCCGAAGGCGCGAAGATCGTTATCGCCGGACGCCGCGCGCCGGAGGGCGAGGGGCTTGCCAAAAAGCTCGGCGCCAACTGCATTTTCCGGCAGACCGATGTCACGGTCGAAGACGAGATGCGCGCGCTGATCGGCGAGGCGGTCGACAAATTCGGCCGTATCGATTGCCTGTTCAACAACGCCGGCGGCCCGGCGCAGACCGGAGGCATCGAAGGCCTCGAAGTCGCGCGCTTCGATGCGGCGATGGCGACGCTGGTGCGCAGCGTGATGCTCGGCATGAAGCACGCCGCGCCCCATATGCGCCGCCAGGGTTTTGGCAGCATCATCAACAACGGCAGTATTGCGGGAAGGCTCGCCGGCTTTTCGTCGTCGGTGGTCTATGGCGCGGCCAAGGCTGCCGTCATTCACCTGACCAAATGCGTGGCGATGGAGCTCGGCGAATCCGGCATCCGCGTCAACAGCATTTCGCCGGGCGTGATCGCCACCGGCATCTTCGGCAAGGCGCTCGGCCTTTCGGTCGAGGCGGCGGAGAAGACGCCCGATATGATGCGCGAGATCTACAAGACCGCACAGCCGATCCAGCGCGCCGGGCTGCCCGAAGACATCGCTTACGCCGCGGTGTTTCTCGCCAGCGACGAATCCAGCTTCATCAACGGCCACGACCTGGTGGTCGATGGCGCCATTACCGGGGGCCGCAACTGGACCGCGCAGCAGCAGGGCTATGTGGCCATGCGCAAGGCGTTCGATCAGGGCGCGGGGTGAGCGCGTAAACGTCAGGCCGCACCATCTGCGATCCCGGCCGGTTATCTATTCGCGGACGCGCCGATGGGATCGACGTGGTCGGCATCGGCGCGCAAGCCTTGATCTGATCTTGCCTTGATCTGAGCTTGCCTTGGCCTGATCCGCTTCACCCGACCGGCGACAGCGTCACGCGCAATCCGTCTTTCGGCTTCGGGATCGGCCACATCTGCCAGTCCGGCGTGTAGCCGGGCTCCAGCGAGACGCTGAGATTCTGCAGGAAATGCCGCGCGAAGCATTTCGCCTGCATATAGGCGAAGTGCAACCCAAGGCACATATGCGCGCCGCCGCCGAACGGCACCCAGGCGAAGCGGTGGCGCGTGCGTTGCGCCTCGTCGGTGAATCGCATCGGATCGAATTTTTCAGGCTCGGGCCAGATTTCCGGCATGTGGTGGGTGAACAGCGGATTGACCGCGACCAGGGTGCCCGCGGGCATCGTATAGCCCTTAAAACTGAAATCGCGCGTCGCGCGTCGCGGAATGGATGGCACCGGCGGCTTCATCCGCATCGCCTCCTTGAACGCCATCTCGGTGAGCTTCATGGCTTCGAGGCTGTCGAATGTCGTTGGCTCGCCGATGGCTACGCCCAGCGCCGTCACCTCATCGCGCAGCTTCTGCTGCCATTCCGGGTTGGCCGCGAGCGCTGCCACGAACGATGTCAGCGATGATGTCAGCGTGTCATGCGCGGCCATCATCAGAAAACTCATGTGATCGACGATATCATCGCTCGACAGCAGCGCGCCGTCGTCGTGGGTCGCCCGGCAGAGCTGCGAGAAAAGGTCCTCGCCACCCTTGGCGCGGCGGATTGGTATCTGCTCCGAGAAATAGGCGACGATGCGGGCGCGGCCCTTGACGCCGCGTGCCATTTGCGTGCCCGGCCAGGGCCGGCGGATCGGGGCGACCGCTGCCGCGACCATATCGACGAACGCGCGCGTGATCTCGTCGACCTCGGGACCGATGCCCTCGCCAAGAAACGATGTGGCAGCAAGATCGAGCGTGAGTTGTTTCATCGCCGGATAGAACAGCATCGGGCCGGGCAATTGCCGCCATCGCCTCACGCGTTCCGAGATGCCGGCATCGAGTGCCGCGAGATAGGATTTCATCGGCCCGGATTTGAACGCGACCGACAGCGCGCGCCGGTGCAGGCGATGTTCGTCGAAATCAAGCAGCATCAGGCCGCGCGGGAACAACCGGCCCAGGATGGTTCCCCAACCATGGGTCGAGGAGAACAGCTTGCTCTGGTCGAATAACAGCAGTTCGTTGGCCTCAGGTCCGAGCACGCTGATGCTTGTTTCGCCGAGCACTCGGCTGCGATAGACGAGGCCGTATTTTGCGGCCATCCGTTCGACTTCGCCCTTGGGGTCTGCGAGGATCGCCAGTGTCCGGCCGACGACCGGCCAGCCTTCGTCGCCGGGAATGTGCGAGAGTAAATTGCGCTTTGGCGGATTAAGGGTAATCGCGGGAGAGGCCACACTTTGCATCGACATGGCAGTTGCTCCGGTTGTCCCCTGGACGAGTCAAAATAGCCCGTTATCGCGCCGGCGCAAAGCCTGTCGATTCCGTCAAGCGAATTATGCCGATCTATGGGGGGACAAACCTCCGGCGCATGATAGGGTCCCGCAAAACAAGATCGAACAGGGAGAATCGATATGTCGAGACGTTTCCGAGGGCTTTTCGTTGCGCTGGCGGCGGCCGGCTGGATCGCGGCCGGACCTTCGGCGGCGCTGGCGCAGACCAAACCCGTTGTCACGAGCCTCGGCCCCGACTTCCCGAAGACCGAAATGTTCATCGGCAACAGCTTCTTCTATTACAACAACGGCCTGCCCGGCCACGTGGCGCTGCTGGAAAAAGCCGCGGACCCCGATCACAAGCAGGATTATCGCGCGACGATGGTGACGATCGGCGGCTCGGGCTTCGACTGGCATGATGTCGAAAGCTACTTCCGGCCCGACGCCATCGGTTCGTATTCATTCGACGACCACAATAATGTCGTCTTCGACAAACGCGACAAGTTGTTCGATGTCGCGGTCATGATGGATTGCAGCCAGTGCCCGATCCATCCCAGGCTCAAGACGGTGTTTACCGAATTTGCCAGGAAGGACAGCGACATCGTGCGTGCGCATGGTGTCAGACCGGTGTTCTTCATGTCGTGGGCCTATGCCGACAAGCCGGAGATGACCGCACCACTGGCCGAAGCCTACACGGTCGCGGGAAATGAAAACAATGCGCTGGTGATTCCGGCGGGCCTCGCCTTCGCGCGCGCCATCGCCAAGCAGCCCGAGCTCAATCTCCATGCCGCGGACAAGCGCCATCCGAGTCTGGCCGGAACCTATCTCGCGGCCTGTACGGTGTTTGCCGCGCTGACCGGTCGCTCGCCGGTCGGCAACCCCTATCTCGCGGGTATCGACGAGCCGACCGCGCGGTTCCTGCAAACGGTCGCCTGGGAGACGGTGCAGGATTATTACGGGAAGTGATTTGCGGTCGAGCCGCCGCCCTCACGCCTCCTTTTTTCGTTTCGCGGCTTCCTTCTGCAGGTCCGGCGCGTTGATGGTCGGGATCGCGACGCGTCCGGGGCCCGTGAGGGGAAGGGCAGCCGCGGCCTTGTCGTTCTCCATGATCTTCGCCATCACCGCTTGCCCGGCGCGCTCGAACACCGCGCGATTCTCGACCAGGAACTTCTGCGATTTGCGCAGGCCATCGATATAGCCGTTGATTTCCGGCACCACATAGCGCGCCACCATGTCCCAGCTGCGGCGGGTGGCCTCCAGGTTGGCCCAGTCGTGCACGAAGCCGACGATGGTGCCGACGCCGCCAGAGACCTCCATCAGGCTCTTGATGGTTTTGACCAGATCGTCGGGGGTGCCGATGGTGGAGGCCGCACCTGCGCCGCCGGCGGTCTTCTCCACGGCGTCCTCGGGCGAGGAGAACGGCTGCAGGCCCGGCCGCTGCAGCGTGCCGACATTGTATTCATTGTGCCAGCGCATCAATCCGGCACCCGCCTCGCGTCGCGCCTGTTCGCGGGTCTCGGCGATGTGCCAACTCAATAGCACGCGCCAGTCGGCGCGGCTCACGGTGGTGCCGTGCTTCTTCGCGGCATCCTCGGCAAAACCCCATTGCGTCGGCAGCGCCATCAGGCCTTGCGTCGACATCGAGCCCAGCGAAATGATGCCGATGCCGTATTTTCCGGCCAGCGTCATGCCCGACGGCGAGATCTGCGACGCCACCACGAACGGCATCTCTTCCTGCAAGGGGAGGATTTGCAGCGCGGCGTCGTTCATGGTGAACCAGTCGCTTTTGGCGGTCACGCGCTCGCCTTTGAACAGCCGGCGAATGATCGCGATCGCCTCGTCCTGACGGTCGCGCTGCGTCATCGGATCGATGCCGAGCGTATGCGCGTCGGAGGCGAGCGCGCCCGGGCCGGAACCGAAGAGGGCGCGGCCTCCTGTCATGTGGTCGAGCTGCACCATGCGCTGCGCGACGTTGAAGGGATGGTGATAGGGCAGCGACACCACGCCGGTGCCGAGCTTGATGCGCTTGGTGCGCTCGCCGGCGGCCGCCAGAAACATCTCGGGCGAGGCGATGGTTTCCCAGCCTGAGGAATGATGTTCGCCGCACCAGAACTCATCGTAGCCGAGCGCATCGATCTGCTCGACAAAATCGAGGTCGCGGCGGAATTGCAGCATCGGATGCTCGCCGATCGGGTGATGCGGGGCGAGGAAGGCTCCGAATTTGAGGCGTGCCATGGGTTTCTCTCCGGGCGGCTCTTGTTGTTGATTGGCCTGTTGCGCAGGCTACGTGCTGGAAAGCGCCAAGGCAATCGCGGAGAACCGCTGCCGAAGCATGGTTGTCGTGCAGACTTAAACGACCTACCGCCGTCCGGAATTCTCCCGCAGTCTTTCGCCATCGCCGGCAGGCTCGGCGGGACGTGGATGGCGCCGGGACGAAGCCCGGCCATGACGAGAGAGCGAATCATTTTCAAGCGGTTAGAAAGAGACCGAAAAATGCTGGATGCATTTTCGGTCAGGCTCTGAGGAGCTTCGTCCCGAAGGATGAGGGAATGGTTCTGCCTCATGGTTCGAGACGCGCGCAAAGAGGCGCGCTCTTCACGATGGGAAATTACTGCTGCAAGTTGAGCGTCCTGACCACGCGAAAACTGTAGCCGCTGCCGAAGTAGGCCTCGTAGCGATGGCCCGACCGCGACTTGTCCGCGGACCAATTCCAAAGTCCGCCGCGGACCATGTGTTTGGTGCAGTCGCCTTCCAGCCACGGCGCGCCGTCTGTCGGCGTATCCTCGGTGTAGCGCTTGTTGGAGCAGTCTTCGGTCCACTCCCAGACGTTGCCGTGCACCTGATACAGTCCGAACGGGTTCGGCGCGTAGGAATCCACCACTGCCGGACCCTTGCTGTCGACGCCGCGCGGCCCGTTGGCATAGGGCGTTCCGGCTGAGTAATTGGCATTTTGCGACGAGATGGTCTTGCCGAACCAGAACGGCGTCGTGGTGCCGGCGCGGGTGAAATATTCGCGCTCGGACTCGCTCGGCAGTCGGTAGGTGCGGCCGACCTTGCGCGACAGCCAGGCGAGATAGGATTTCGCCGCATCGAAGCTGATGCCCTGGGCCGGCATCCGGCCGCGCCCAAATCCGCGATCGTCGCCCTTGTTACCGTCGCAGCCGCCGTCGGCAAGACAGGCGTCCCACTCGTCGAACGAGATCGAGAAGCGTCCGACCGCGAAAGGCCGCGCGAGGGTGACGCGATGCAGCGGGTCTTCGCCCTTGTAGCGATCTACTTCGCTAACAGGTGTGCCCATGATGAAAGAACCCTTCGGCACCACCACCATCTCCGGGCAGGCGTCGCATTCCTTGAAACTGTCTTTCGGCCTCAAAGCCTGCTCGCGCTCCGGCGTTAGCGGCTGCACGCCCTTCACCGCAATGATCTGCTCCGGAAATGAAGGCGGCGGCGCCTGCATCGATTGCTCCGGCGCATGATGGCCCGGTACGCCCCGCTTCGGTTTGGCCGACCCGGCGCCGGCAAGAGAAACAGCAATCGCCGCCGCGGCGAATGCGGCGAGCAGCTTCAATCTGACAGTCATGGGCGATCCTTCGCGCGGGAGGCAACGTTGCTTGGTCGTACGCGAAAGGAGGCGGGTTCATGTGGGTGTAGAATATTTGATGCCGGCCCGCGGTCACTCCTGGCGCATGAACTTCATGGACCGATGCGCGTTCGAACGCTTATTTGACCGAGTTATATTAGCGCTACGCGCTCTCCGCGAGACCTCGCCTACCGCCAGATAGTTGGACTAATTCAGCGCGGTTGCACGGGCTGAAATCATTCGCGAAAAAGAAACGGATCGTGTCGGCTTTCATCGAGGCGAGGTCGACAAATATACTTGGCAGGATCTCGGTTCATCCCTGCTGCCCAGCGAAATCATCGCCGATCCATACGCCGTGCTTCTTCGCAAGCCAGCCGGGCGACGTTGAGACTTCGGGTTGGCTTGAAGAATCGATGCTCAAATTTCATTGGAAAAAAGCTTCGCACCGAGCTGACCGACCCAACATCCAGATAATCGCGATCCATATCGATGCCAAATCGCTGAAGTAGGCCCGGAGGGAAAGAGTCGCGGGAGCTCGGCTCCGTCAAAATCCACGACGCTCCGATTGATTCGCACGTTTCCTGATCAAGCGCTGTTGTCAGGAAAATGTTGCTTCCCGAATAGCCCCCGAGCATCCACGCGGCGCCGAGAGGACGTGCACCAATAACGTAGAGCGATCCGGGGCTAGTGCCGGTAAGGTCGAGTACCGGTTCACCGGTTCTGAAACCATTTTCGTTCGCCAGTCGATAAATGTCGTGAACGTATGAAGCCGTCTCATCAGTCAAAAATAGCGTGGATCGTTCGCGATTAATTTCGACTGCGCTGGCCTGTAGCCGCAATGGTTGTGTCTGCCGATAGGGATTTTCCATCGCGACATAAAGTATCACGGTAGAAACCAAAAGCGCGGCAGCTGCTGCTGGAAGCAGCATTCGCCAAGCCCCATTCTCCGCCGCCAGTTCAACGCTGACCACGAAGCCAGCCAACATCCAAAACAGTGCCGCCCGTGAAGCCGCTGTCCAAAGATTGTTGTTTGTCCCGAAGGCATATGCATAAGGGAGTATTATGAAGAGCACGATAAGTGCCAGACTATTGCGCGATAGTGATCGGTGCGACCGTACGATCATTGAACTCAGCACAATCCCGAACGAAATCGCCCAGAACACCATCGGCTGAAACGGTTCATAGTAAATCTTTGGAGACAGCACTCCTGCGATCGTGGCGATGCTCATTCCCGCCAGGAAGGCGGCAACTGATGCAGCGGCAAGACGCGCCCTGCCGTTTGCAAGAAAACCCAGCGTCGCCGATACGTAGGTAACAATGAGCACATAGTCAAAACGCGTTTTCTGCTTATGGCTCAGGTCGTAGTCATCCCATCGAAACAGATGGTTGGATCGACTGTCGAGCTGATTGATCATGTCTAATCCTTCGGTCAGGCGCCGGAGGAAGCCGGACAACGACCCGTCAATCGCCAATCCAGAGATGACCAGGAACAGAGTGGCAGTAGCCAACGAAACGAGCACGCCGCGAAGCGCAAATTTTCCCGCCACGACGATATAGCCGGCAATCATGCATCCCAGCATAACCGCGGTCGTCGGCTTTGCCAGGAAAGCTAATCCACCGCCGATTCCAATCAAAATCCAGCCAGCGATGCCACCCTTCGACAGTTTGCGATTAGCTAAAAGCCCGCCAATCGCGACTATAATCACCGCCTGGAACGCCAGGGAATTGTAATTTGGGGTGGGTAGCCACAGATCGAAGAATGCGAGCGACGACGATGCGACGGCGACGGCGACTCCAACGAAGCCAGCGCGCTGCGATGGGCGGAACGCAGTCCAGTTCCAACATAGCGACCGGACCAACACGATACACAGGACGCAGGACAACGCGAAGATAATCGAAACGTTGATTTGCCTGAGCAACGCAATATCGCCGCCGACCAATTTGTAAAGCGGGTGATAGACAAATCCGAACTGGAAGACGGATACTTGATAGTTCCAGGGGTTCGAGATCCAGTTCAGGTAGAAACCCTCGTCCGTAAAATCGAAACCGAATCGACAGCGGAGGATCACCCAGCCCAAAAGCGACACGCCTGCAGCAGCGCAAGTTGCGAGCGCAACCCATTCCATCGCTGCAGGGAGTGATCTTTTCGCGTTGCCTGGGTCAGCTATAGGAACCTCCCGTCTTTCACCTGTCATTCAATCCAACTTGTTAAACTTACAAACGCCACGCCGCTGAAGGGCTTAACCGGGCAAGTGCGGGCTGGCAAATGGCCGATCGCCTCTGCCGAATTTACACATCAGGGCCCTTCAGCTAAAAGAACCTTCCGTTTCCGCTTTGAGGCTGCGATGTATCTGAAGCGATCCGACCATACTGCTTCGCTGCAGCTTTCCAGCCAGCGCAAACGAGATCTGCTCGACCACTTCGAGGCCAACGGCGACGAACTGGATCGCTGGCGCAAGTTCAATGCCGCCTACCACGAAGACGACGGCAAATTTATGCGGTTTCTGATTCCGCCCGGCAAGCGGGTGCTGGAATTAGGCTGCGGCCGTGGAGATTTGCTCGCCTCGCTTGAGCCGTCCTACGGCGTCGGCGTCGATTTCGGCGCCAGGACCATTGCCAAGGCCAATGAGCTGCATCCCGATCTGCATTTTGTCCTGGGCGATGTGGAAGATCCGGCAACGCTGGCCGGAATCGAGGGGCCGTTCGATTACATTGTGATCGCCGACACCATCGGCATGTTCGAGGATATCGACGGCACATTGAGGCTGGTGCACCATCTTTGCTCGGCATCGACCAGGATTATCATCTCCTATTATTCGCATCTGTGGGAGCCGATCCTGAAGCTCGCCGAAGCGCTGCATTTGCGGGCGAGGCAGCCGAAAATCAACTACATCGCGACGGCTGACTTCCTGAATCTGATGGATATCGCGGATTTCGAGGTGATCAGTCAGGAGCAGCGGCAACTGCTGCCGCGACGCTGGCTCGGTCTCGGGCCGTTTATCAATCGGTTTATTGCGCCGCTGCCGGGGATCAGGCAGCTGTGCCTGCGAACTTATCTTGTCGGGCGACCGGTCCGGCAATTTCCGGATCGGAAATTCTCGGTAAGCATCGTCATTCCTTGCCGGAACGAGAGAGGCAACATCGAGAGTGCAATTTTGCGGATGCCAAGGTTCGGCGCATCCCAGGAAGTCCTGTTCGTTGAAGGAAACTCCAGCGACGGCACATTCGAGGAGTGCGAGCGCGTCCGCGACGCCTACCGGGATAGCTGGGATATCAAGGTGCTGAAGCAGGACGGCAAGGGCAAGGGCGACGCGGTTCGCAAAGGCTTTGCCGCCGCGACCGGCGATGTCCTGATGATTCTGGACGCCGACCTGACGATGCCGCCGGAAGCGCTGCCGAAATATCATGCGGTGATCGAGACCGGAAAGGCCGAATTCGTCAACGGCACCCGCCTGATCTACCCGATGGAGAATGAGGCAATGCGCCCGCTCAATCTCATCGCCAACCGATGCTTTGCCTATCTGTTCAGCTATCTCGTCAACACCCGACTGACAGACACGCTGTGCGGCACCAAGGTGATCATGCGAAAGGACTACGAAGTGTTGGCGCGGGAGCGCGCCTATTTCGGCAATTTCGATCCGTTCGGCGATTTCGATCTGATCTTCGGCGCGGCGAAACAGAATCTCAAGATCATCGAGACCCCGATCCACTACAAGGCGCGGACCTTCGGCGAGACCCAGATCTCGCGTTTTCGCGACGGCTGGCTGCTCCTGAAAATGGTGTGGTTCGCCTATCGCAAATTGAAGGCGATCTAGAAAGCCGTCGTCATTCCGGGACACGCGTCTTCGCGCGGGCCCGGAATCCAGATCTATCTTGATCGAGATTCCGGGTTCGACGCTTCGCGTCGCCCCGGAATGACGGAATATCACCGCGACATCCGGTTCCACGCATCCAGCCCGGCGATCTTGTAGGCTTCGGCGAGCGTCGGATAGTTGAATGTGTTCTGGATGAAATAATCGATGGTGCCTTTGAGGTTGAGCACGGCCGTCGCAAGTCGCGGCGGCATGCCGCTGATCGACCTTGCGTTGCTGTCCGATGCGGCGTTCATGCGCGGCCTGTTTGCAGCCTTCTTCTTCTTTTTCGCGAACCTGTCGTTCTATCTGGTGATGACGATTTTCATGCAGGGCGGCTTGCATATTCCGCCGGTGCAGGCCGGCCTGGTGTTCCTGCCGCTGGCGCTGGCCTTCGTCATCGCCTCGCGGCACAGCGGGGCGCGGGCGCGGCATCGCGGCACGCTGGTGCTGATCGAGGGCTGCGCCGTTCAGATTGCCGGCCTCGCCGTGCTGGCGCTGACGGTGGCATGGGTCGAGGCACCCACGGCACCCTTGCTGGCGCTGGTGCTGGCGATTTTCGGTTACGGCCAGGGGCTGGTGATGGCGCCGTTGTCCAGCACCGTGCTTTCCACCGTGAAGCCTGTAAGCGCCGGCTCGGGCGCGGGGATGTATGGCACGACAGCGCAAATTGCCAACGCCGCCGGCGTCGCGGCGATCGGCGCGGCTTTTTTTGCCATTGAAGCTGCGCGCTCGGCGCGTCTGGCGTTGTTTGCATCGTCAGCGCTGTTTGCGCTGTCGATTGCCGCCTGTGCCGCATTTTTGTCGTGGATGCGGCGCGCCGCACCTGAAGTAAATTAAGATTGAGCGCCATTATCCTGGGGACTGACAGCACACGGCCTTTTTATTTTGCAGTGCAGCAACTATCTGGTCTTGGTGGGGTTTAGAAGAAGCCTCTCGCCAAGGAGCTGCCGGTGTCACTCGCGAAAAACGTCGAATTCCTAAGACGTCTACCAAAGCTGAACGGAATCAATGCCTTTGGGGATTTTGGGCGAAACCTGAGGCAAGGCCCTGGCAGCCCGCTCGTTGAAAACACCGGCTTTGGGCCTAATCCGGGCGCTCTGCGGATGTTCTCGTTCGTACCTGATAACCTTCAGCAGCCGCCCGCTCTGGTCGTCGTTCTCCACGGATGCGGCCAGACCGCCGCTGGGTACGATTTGGGCGCCGGCTGGTCCACGCTCGCGAAACGCTATGGTTTCGCGCTGCTGATGCCCCAGCAGCAGTCGTCGAATAACGCCCAGGGGTGCTTCAACTGGTTTAATCCGGAGGACACCGCGCGCGATAGCGGCGAAGCCTGTTCGATCCGGCAGATGATCGCGCGAATGGTTGGCGATATCGGCATCGATCAGCGTCGCATCTTCGTCACCGGACTTTCCGCCGGCGGCGCCATGACCTCGGTCATGCTTGCAACCTATCCCGAAGTGTTCGCGGGCGGCGCTGTTATCGCTGGCTTGCCGTTCGGCGTCGCGAGCAATGTGCGGGAAGCGTTGAACGGAATGTTCCAGTCGCCATCGCGCCCGGCCGGCGAATTGGGAGATCTGGTGCGCAACGCTTCAAACCATAAAGGCCCGTGGCCGAAACTCTCGGTGTGGCATGGCAGCGCTGACCGCACGGTCAACCCCGCCAACGCCAATGAGATCGTCAAGCAGTGGCTCGACGTGCATCATCTGCCTTCGGCACCGATGTCGGAGGCGACAGTCGACGGTTATCCGCGCCAGATCTGGTGGAATACGGACGGCGAAACCATTGTCGAATCCTACACCATCACCGACATGGCTCACGGCACCCCGCTTGGTACGGCTGACAACGACGAACGATACGGCGCGCAAGGCGCGTTCCTGATCGAGGCGGGAATCTCGTCCTCGTATCACATTGCGGGTTTCTTCGGCCTGACCGAATGGATTCGCCAGCCCAAGGTCGCTGCAGCGGGAGCCTCAAAGCAGGCCGCGAAGACAATCCCGGTGGCCTCTCAGGCGCCCGCGCAGATGCCGGATCTCGCCGCAGTGCTCTGGCCGCGGACGACGCTCAATCACCATCCCGCGCCCCCCCGTCAGGCGCGGCGTAGCGCGATCGACGTCGGCGCGGTCATCACGCGCGCGCTGACGGCCGCGGGCCTCATGAAATAAGGGCGCTTGCGGCCGGAATATGAGCCCGCAAATCATCGCAAGGATGGTTAACCGCGGCAGCCCGCGCAAGCACCGGCCGTTTTGTTCCGTCCTTGAAAAATATTTTGGAACCAAGTGGCGGGGCTGCGTGTTTGCATGCATTCCGACAGGCGGTTAAGTTCCGGCTGCAAATTGGGCTGAACTTGGCTGCGATCATCCCCGATGTTGAAGATCAACAGACCGACTTTTGCGGATTTCCTCGCCGGCGGCGGGGAGATGGGTGCGCTGACGCGGGCGTACGACTGGTCGGCGAGTACGCTGGGAAAGCCTGAGACCTGGCCGCAAAGCTTGCGGACCGCTCTGCGCATTTTGCTCAACACTAACCACCCGATGTTCATCTGGTGGGGCGAGGGGCTCATCCAATTCTATAACGACGCCTATCGCCAGACCATGGGACCCGAACGCCATCCGAGCGCGCTCGGTCAGGGCGGACGGGAGTGCTGGGCTGAAATCTGGGACATTATCGGTCCCCAGATCGAGCAGGTGATGAGCGGCGGGGGCGCGACCTGGCATGAGAACCAGCTCGTTCCGGTGACGCGTCACGGCAGGCTCGAGCAGGTCTACTGGACCTACGGCTACAGCCCGATCGACGAGGAGGATGGCATTGGCGGCGTGCTCGTGGTTTGCCGCGATGTGACCCAGGAACATCTTGCTGGCGCAGCACTTCGGGAGCGCGAGGCGGAACTCGCGCGCGTGCAACAACTGGGGCGGATCGGCGGCCTCGAGGTCGATTTACGGACCGGTTTCCGCAATCGCCGCTCGCCGGAGTATTTGCTGATTCATGGGCTGCCGCCGGATGCGGCCGAGGAGTCGCACGAGGACTGGGTCCGGCGCATCCATCCCGACGATCGCGAGGCCACCGAAAAGAAATTCCGCGACGCTGTGGCAGGCAAGGTGCGCGACTACACCGTGCAATACCGGATCATTCGCCCCAGCGACGGCGAGACGCGGTGGATTTCGGTCAAATCCACCATCGAGCGCGACGCGCAGGGAAGAGCCATACGCCTGGTCGGCGCGCACACCGATGTCACCGAGCAGGTCTCGGCGGAACAGGCGCTGCGGCAAAGCGAAGTGCAATTCCGCAAGCTTGCGGACCAGCTCGCCGAGCTGAATGCGACGCTGGCGCAGCGGGTCGAGGAAAAGACCCGGGAGCGCGACCGGATCTGGAATGTGTCGCAGGACCTTTTGCTGGTCGCGGACCGCAACGGCGTCTGGCAAACGGTCAATCCGGCATGGACCAGAACGCTCGGCTGGAGCGAGGCTGAATTATTAAACCGTACCTCGGAATGGATGGAACATCCCGATGACGGCGGAATAACCCGAGCGCAGATCAAGAAGCTCGGCGCCGGCGATACCACCGTCAGGTTCGAAAGCCGCTTTCGGCACAAGGATGGATCCTACCGCTGGCTGTCGTGGACCGGCGTGCCGGACCGGGATCACATCTATGCGGTTGCCCGCGACGTGACCGCGGAGAAGGCCGCGGCCGAACGGCTGAAGGCCACCGAGGAAGCGTTGCTGCAGTCGCAGAAGATGGAGGCGGTGGGGCAGTTGACCGGCGGCATCGCGCACGACTTCAATAATCTCTTGACCGGAATCGTGGGATCGCTGGATCTGCTGCAGACCCGCCTCAATCAGGGACGTACCGACAACGTCGCGCGCTACATCAACGCGGCGATGACGTCCGCAAACCGCGCCGCAGCCCTCACCCATCGTTTGCTGGCCTTTGCGCGGCGCCAGCCGCTGATTCCGAAAAGCGTCGATGCCAATGCGCTCGTGGTGTCGCTGGAGGATTTGCTGCGCAGAACGATCGGCGAGACCATCGATCTCGAAATCGCAGCGTCGGACGATCTGTGGTGCACGCTCTGCGACCCCAATCAACTGGAAAGCGCGCTGCTCAATCTCGCCATCAACGCGCGCGACGCCATGCCGGATGGCGGCAAGCTCACCATTTCAACCGCGAACGCGCGCCTCGACAGCGTCACGGCGGAGACGCCGGCGCTGTCGCCCGGCGATTATATTTGCATCAGTGTCACCGACTCCGGCGTGGGCATGAGCCCGGAGGTGGCGGCGCGCGCATTCGATCCGTTCTTCACCACCAAGCCGATCGGGCAAGGCACCGGACTTGGGCTTTCGATGATCTACGGTTTTGCGCGGCAGTCGAACGGCCACGCGACCATCGACAGCAAATTGGGGCAGGGGACATCGGTAAAGCTTTATTTGCCGTGTCATCATGGCGACGTCACCGCGTCGCATGGGTCGGCCGTCAGGGCGGCCGAACATGCCGTCACCGGTGAGACCGTGCTGGTGGTCGAGGACGAGCCGGTGGTGCGCGGGGTAATCCTGGAGATGCTTGGGGAACAGGGCTACCGGACGCTAGAGGCCGTCGATGGACCGTCGGGCCTTAGAATCCTGCGTACCGGCGAGCGGATTGATTTGCTGGTCACCGACGTCGGCTTGCCCGGCATGAACGGCCGCCAGCTCGCCGATCAGGCGCGGGAAACCCGGCCCGGTCTGAAGATTCTTTTCATCACCGGCTACGCCGAGAGCGTCGCGATATCAGAGGGCTTTCTGCAGCCGGGCATGGAAATGATCACCAAGCCGTTCGACCTCGACCATCTTTCGCAGCGCGTTCGCGCGATGATTTCGGGTTAGCGCGCGGGCCCACAAGTTTTCACCCAAATTCGGATTGATGCGAGCAGGCCGATAGCTGACATTCGCTTGAGGAGCATGCTCTATTGAAGCAGTCGCTCATGGAAGGAAATGGCGGTTGATCAGGACAAGTATCTTATCCGGCTACCCCTTCGAGGACGTATACGGCTACGCGCGCGCCGTCCGCGTCGGGGATCATGTGTTCGTCTCGGGAACGACGGCCCGCCCTCCACACCTCGACGGCGATGCGTATACGCAGATGACAGACGCAATCGCCACTGTCGCTGCGGCACTTGGCGAGGCCGGAGCGGAGTTGCGCCACGTCGTGCGAACCGTGGTTTACATTCTCGATATGTCAGATGCCCACCACGTTGCCCGCGCGCATGCGGAGACATTCGGAGAGTCGCGTCCGGCAAGCACCCTCGTACAGGTCACCGCCCTGACGCCCGCCTCGGCTCTGGTCGAAATCGAGGTGACGGCTATCGTTCATGACTGATTCCGCTGCGAAGTTTCGGCGATCAGCTCAATCGGCGTGACCACGACGTCGCCGCCGGCGACCTGCCGGGTCTTTTCCGTATAGTGCTTGAAGAAATCCCGCTGCTGCAGGGTTTTGATGGCCTGCTCGTCGGCCGCCGCGGCGAGATGATAATAGCTGGAATCGTCGCGGTTTTTCATGCAGCGGTAGATGATCTTTCCCTTCAGTTCGGGATCGCTGTCGAGCGAGGAAATGAACCGGCCGATTTCCCGGTGCCATTCCTCCGTGGTGCCATTGGCAAACTGATATTTGATCATGAAATGTTTCATTGAGGCTCCTTCATGGCCAGAGCGGCGGACCGGCTACGCACTGGTAATCTGGCGCCTTTAGGCGCGATTACGCAAGTATGGACAAAAATGATACTATAGACTTTCTTGCGCGTGCTCGTATGCTGCAGCGGCAGAGACGCATCGTCAGAGGTGATGACATGGCGAACGCAAAATCGGCGCTGACCTGCGGATGCCCGGTCGCGGCGTTCCAGAAAATGATCAGCGGCAAGTACAAGTTGCGGATCGTCTGGGATCTGCAGGATGGTCCGTTGCGCTACGGCGAAATCCGAACCGGCCTGCTGCGAGGCTCAAGCGGTAGCTCGGAAATCGCACCCCGGGTGCTCAGCCGCGAATTGAAGGCGCTGACCGAGAGCGGGCTGATCGACCGCAGGGATTACGGTGTGGTCCCGCCCAAGGTCGAATATCGCCTGACCCGCAAGGGCAAAAGCTTCGTTCCCGTGATTGCCGCCATTCGCAACTGGGGCACGCGCCACCTCGGCCAGGCAAATGCAGTTGAGATGGTCGCGGCCGAATAGCCGACGTCGCCGATCAAGGCATCGCGGCAAATTGCCAAAGGCCGATGCCGGTGATCGCCAATCCAATGGTCACATCGCCCCGGTGAGAAACGGATTGGTCATCCGTTCCTGGCCGATGCTGGAGCCCGGACCGTGGCCGCAGATGAAACCGACATCGTCGCCGAGCGGCAGCAGCTTTTCCTTGATCGACTTGATCAGCGTTTCATGATTGCCGCCGGGAACGTCGCTGCGTCCGACCGAGCCGCTAAAGAGCACGTCGCCGACATGGGCGAAGCGCATTTCCTTGTTGAAAAACACCACGCTGCCCGGCGAATGGCCGGGGCAATGCAGGATGTCGAAGGTCAACTCGCCGATCGAGACCTGATCGCCCTCGTCAAGCCAGCGGCCCGGCGCGAAGTCGCGCACGCCGGTCATGCCGAAGCGGGCGCCGCTCGTCACCACATTGTCGAGCAGGAATTTGTCTGACATGTGCGGGCCTTCGATCGGCACTTTCAGCGCGTCGCGCAGCTCGGCGGCGCCGCCGACATGGTCGATATGGCCGTGGGTCAGCCAGATCTTTTCCACGGTGACGTTGGACTGCTTGATGGCGGCCTGAATTTTCGGCACGTCCCCGCCGGGGTCGATCACTACAGCTTTTTTGGTGGCTTCGCACCAGAGCAACGTGCAGTTCTGCTCAAACAGCGTCACCGGAATGATGACGGCGCCGGCTTTTGCCTTGGTTTCAGTTTGCTGAGTCATATCAGAACAATGCCGATTTTTTGCGCCCCGCCAAGGGCAAGATTGAAGCAGTTTTATTGAGATAGGATCGGCCGCGGGTCGCGGCTAGGTCCCGGACGGACGATGTCAGGAGCTTTTTCGCGCCCCTGCCTGTCATAGCGGTGTCGCCATTGTCGTGCGGGGTGCACTTTTGCGGATTCGTCGGCCTGAACCTGTCAGCGGTATCGGCGTTACCCTGCGCAACGCGATGTCAGAGAATGATTTCGAAGATGAATCACGACGGCGAATTGTGGTGGCGGCACGGTATTTTCTATCAAATCTATCCGCGCTCGTTTCAGGATTCGAACGGCGACGGCATCGGCGATATCAGGGGGATTATCGAGCGGCTGCCCTATTTGCAAGCCCTCGGCGTCGATGCGATCTGGCTGTCGCCGATCTTTCCCTCCCCGATGGCTGATTTCGGTTACGACATCGCCGATTACACCGGCGTCGATCCACTGTTCGGCACGATGGAAGATTTCGACGTGCTGGTGGAAGCCGCGCACGCCGCCGGCCTTAAAGTCATTCTCGACCTCGTGCCCAACCATACGTCCGACCATCATCCCTGGTTCCTCGAAAGCCGGAGTTCTCGCGATGACCCGAAGCGCGACTGGTACATCTGGCGTGAGCCGGCCGCGGACGGCGGGCCTCCGAACAACTGGTTGTCGGAATTCGGCGGCAGTGCCTGGGAATACGACGCCGCGACCGGGCAATATTACTATCATGCCTTCCTCGCCCAGCAGCCGGATCTGAACTGGCGCAATCCCGCGGTGCGCCAGGCCATCCATGACGTCATGCGCTTCTGGCTTCGGAAAGGCGTCGACGGCTTCCGGGTCGATGTGATCTGGCATCTGGTCAAGGATGCGCAGTTTCGCGACAATCCGCCCAATCCTAACTTTCGCGAGGGCCGGCCGCCGCACGAGAAAATCCTCCCGCTGCACTCCACCGATCAGCCCGAAATCCACGATGTGATCGCGGAGATGCGGCGCGTGGTCGATGAATTCGATTGCCGTGTGCTGATCGGGGAAATCTATCTTCCGCTCGAGCGTCTCGTTGCCTATTACGGCAAGGATCTCGCGGGCGCGCATCTGCCGTTCAACTTTGCGCTATTGTCGGCGCCATGGAACGCGCGAGGAATCGAGAAAATCATCTTTGAGTACGAGCAAGTGCTGCCTGCGGGCGCGTGGCCGAACTGGGTGCTGGGCAATCACGATCGTCCGCGGGTGGCGAGCCGGGTAGGGCGGGACCAGGCGCGCGTCGCCGCGATGCTGTTATTGACCCTGAGGGGAACGCCGACGCTCTATTACGGCGACGAGATCGGCATGCACCAGGTGGCGATTGCGCCCGATCAGGTGCGCGATCCCTTCGAGAAGAACGTTCCGGGGATCGGCGTCGGCCGTGACGGCTGCCGGACGCCGATGCAATGGAACGCGATGCCTTGCGCGGGCTTCTCGACATCGACGCCGTGGCTGCCGTTATCAGACGATTTTGTCCACGAAAACGTGGTCAATCTCGATGCGGACTCCCGATCGATTCTCAGCCTCTACAAGGCGCTGATCGATTTAAGAAAGAAACTGCCGCAACTGATGTCGGGCGACTACGTACCGGTCGCGGCAGAGGGAGACCTGTTGCTCTATCGGCGGCAGAGCAAAGGCAGGTCGGTCGTGATCGCGCTGAACCTCGGCGCGGAGCCGATCTCACTGGAATCGGATGCGGCGGGACTCAGCG